>Ga0307517_10000113_pt1 | contig 119228 bp, 98 predicted proteins | sample 23_EM_MG_FD_194515 | JGI IMG/M metagenome (GOLD analysis project Ga0307517, IMG submission 194515) | Populus trichocarpa ectomycorrhiza microbial communities from riparian zone in the Pacific Northwest, United States - 23_EM | ecosystem: Host-associated > Plants > Roots > Unclassified | place... | reverse complement strand
GGACAACGTGGGACTGAAACATTATTGGGCACTCCGATCGGTCCCCCTTCTCCCTTCGGGTTCTCCAGTGCATCATTTCAGTCTTCGCAATGCTGAAGGATAGGCCTAGACTAGCAGCCGCAGAGTTGATACTCCGGACCCTTTCCTCCAGTATTCGTGTGTTTCGGTACCAACTCGTTGACGAGACTGTTATTTGGAAATCGTCTACGTATGAGGATGTGAATGTGTCCGTTTGTTCACCGTCGGGGTGCAGAGACCTGACGTATATTATAAACAGTAAGGGCGATAGCGGTGATCCTTGAGGGATGCCCTTGTTAACCACGTTCTGGGTTCTAGGGCTGCCCGGGTAGGCCAGCGCGATTTCTCTTGTGCATATGAAGTTGGATATCCAATCGGCCAGATACTCGGGCACTTTTTCATTGGCACCTAGTAGGTCGATCAGTTTTTTGTGATTAACATTATCGAAACCCCCTTTGACGTCCAGGAAGACTGAAGAGACTTTCTTCCCCGCAAACTGGGACTCGCGTATCCAATGGTTTAATGACAGAGCTGCATCGACTGTTGATCTCTGTGGTAGGCTCCCCGTCTGGTTGATGCAGTACATGTCAGTCTTGTAAGCAATCGTCATCAGCCTTTGGTTGACGATTCGTTCCGTGATTTTCGAGAAGGTTTGCATCAGGGCAATGACCCTGAAGCTCGCGCAATCAGTATAGTCCTTTTTGCCAGGTTTTGGGAGTATGATTCCGATCGATTCTTTTAGCATTGGCGGGTGGATGCCCCATTCTAGCATGTCCTCCACCAACTTTGGTATTATACCCTCCTCAATCCTGTGTATGTTTTTCCATACCCCATATGGTACCTGATCGGGTCCCGGGGCTGATCGGTTGCTGCATTTCTTCAACGCCTCAGAGACTTCCCCTGGCGTTACTCGACTATCCTCTTCAAGCTCTTTCCTTTGGAATACTTTCAGGGGTATCGGGTCGTGGCTAGGTGGGAAGAAGTGTTCCATTATTTTTTGTGAGGTCTGGTCGGGGCTATCGTTATGTCCGCCAGGGATCTTCACCGGTTGTCTTTGCTTTGTAAATTGGTGAGCCGTCCACACGTCGTTTTTCTTGGCGTTGGCCAAAAATTCGTTCCAGTGTTTCCTTTTCGCCCGATCTATTGCGTTTTTGTATGCTTTTTTTGCGTCGTTCCTTTCTTCCACCCCGCTCCCGTCACGCCTTACCCGCCGGGCAGCCGAGGTGTATACTCTTCTCAGTTCCGTGATATCCGGCGTCCACCATGCCTTCGACCATCTTGTTGGAGTTTTTTGCGGAGCCCAGTTTTTGACCATCTGGATCAACCTTCGCAGGTTATCCCCAAAAACCTTTTCTGCATTCTCCGCCTCATAAATCTCTTTATACTCATCACCTTCTTTCAAATATCTCCGCAGGGCCGACTTGATTACGGGGTTAGGTTCTCCTTTCTCGTCTTTCCAATCGATCTTTTCCCAGTCTGGTGCCGGCCTTGCGAGCCCAACTCCTTCTGAGTCTAGTTCGGTGACAATGATAATGTGGTCTGAGCCTGATCTTTGGTATACATCTTCCCATCGCGATATTCTGGCCAGCAACGAGTTGTTTGCCAGAGTGTAGTCAATGACGGAGGGTCGGTGTATTATGGGGTTATCTGGAAATCTCCTGTATATTCCAGGTGTGTTGATTATGTTGTATCCGCGTAACGCTGCTAGTCTCATGTAGTGCTCTCCCCTCCTTCTCTCCCCTGGTTCAAGGCTCCTCAACGGATCGGTGTATGCGGTATGTATATTCAGGTCTCCAACCACCAGGGTTGGTTCGTTCGTTTCGACGAACAGGTCTTCGGCGGCGACTGTATGGCCCCCCTCAGCCTGTCGGTTGTAGGTGTTAATTATTCCAAGCGATCGGTTGTTGCCCAGCAAACACCCCTCCTTAGCAAATATCCTCAAATACAAAATATCTTGGTCCCCAGGAACCACGACAAACGAAATATCAAGTAAAACTCTCAAAGAAACATAAGTGCACACTCGCACTTTGGTAGCTGTTAATGAAATACATTCGTATCCTGGAGCCCTTAAGGGTTGTCCATTATACAACGGCGGATCTTGGACACATACAAAGGAGATATCAAACCCCTTCATAATATGAAATAACGAAATAAATACACTATTGCTCCCTCTGCAATTATGTTGAGCTATTTTAATTCTCCTTCTTCTCGGTAATATGTTTTGAGCGTTAGATCCCCTCATACTGGCCCAACGGCCTGGTGATGGGGGGTTTGCGCAGCATGTCTGTTCTCGGCTAGGGCGGCCATTCGCAGATCATACTTTTCTTTCGCAGCTTCTTTCACTCTTAACTTCTCAGCGCAGGTAGGGTCCAGTGCGGAGTGTGCTTCTCCACAGGCTGGGCATTTAGCGGGGGTCATAAGGCAGCAGTTGGGAATGATCCTTCTGTGTCCTTTGCATGAGGTCTGGTGGCATTTATGCTCCTTTTGCGTATGCGTCTTAGAGCATACCGGGCAAATATCATTTTGGGCTTTGCAGCCTGCGATAGGATGGCCGAACTTCCAGCATTTATGGCACTGTGTAGTGGCTGACGCTTGCCACATTACCGCCGATGTTTTGAATTTACCCATGAAGAGTACCGAAGGTGTGACGTTGTCAATTTCGGTTTCAGGGATTCTGACTATTATCGAGGTGGCTTTCTTGTCCTTCCTGTCCTCCTCATTGGGTTTCAGGAATTTGGCTCCGGCTATCTCGAACCTGTGTGTGACTCGGAAAGCTTTCCTAACTTCTTCTTCCAAATCCTTTGTATTGTTCGGGATCGCCGTTAGCGAGACGCCATGGATGATCACATCCACGTCCGTTGGGGCCCTCCTAAAAGGAAGGTATTTGGGCTCTTCGGGGCCGATTGATGCATTGAGCGCTTCGGTGATTTTGTCTATATATTTCGCGTATTGCCCCGAGTCGGTGCCAGGGGGTGCAGTAAGCGTGATCGTACCGTTCGTCTTATTGGAGAAGACTTGCAGGTTAGTGAGTGCCTTGCATTCGCATCCGATGAGGACGGTCGCCACAGCCAGAGATATTTTTGCCTCTTCTCCGGCTGGGTCAGCAAGTGGCTTTGCGGTAATTCTGGTGGCGAAAAGCTTTCTTCTAGCAACATTCGACGTCTGTGCGGGTTTTTGGCTGTTGTTCTTCCCTTTCGGTTGTTCGTTCGCCTGTTGTTCTTGTGTCTTTTTCTGGAGCTTCGTGGTTGGTTGCTTAGGTGGTGTGGGTCCCACCTCTGCCTTTCTTTTTCCTTTCGCTGGTGTGGCAGGTGCGGCGCTTTGCTGTGCCTGTGCTGCTGCCTTGGCGTATGATTTGGGGGTGGGGTCAGGGCGTTGGTTGGCTGAAGCCCCTGGAGGAGCTCCCTCCGTCCTTGGTTCTGAGACCGTTCTCGAGAGATTTTGGACCGTGACGGTAAGCGCTTGGACTTGGTGTGCCAGGCTGACCAGCATGGTTGTCATCGTGTATTCCGCCTCAGTGTATCTGTCCGAGTGGAATTCGTTGATTTGTTTCATGATGGGGTTTTTTGCGTTCAAACCATCTGCCTGGAGGCATTCCACCAACAATTTGTTGAGTTCTATCGCGTTTTCGTCTGTCCCGTCCTCCCCTCCCCCTTTCCTCCTACTTTGACGAGTCGGAGTAGATGATAGGGGAGGGAGGTCCTCCTCTGTGTCCATCTCCTCTCTGGTGGATGCCATTTCCATATTGGAGGCGGTTGATTTTCTCTAAAAGAGGGGTAAGTGCAAAAGTTATGGTGTGGAAAAAAGTGCAAATTTCGTCCGTGAGGTAAATCGGGGGGAAGAAGCATGGAGGAAGAAAGGGGGGCAACCCCGGCTATCTATACGGGAAAGCACCAGCCACAATTTCACATGTTCACGTGACCTTACTCACCGCCTCACCGGCCACTTTACGGGCTGAGGTACTCCCTTATCGCTAACCGATATGGAAGGAGGCTCCAACGGTCTTGTCATTCACAAATGCTAGGGGTTTTACAAAGTAACTTACGCAGGTGAAATGGCTGATGCAGTAGAGTATCTGTTTGTTCTGCGCCGTGGTCCTACACTCGCGTCCAAAAAGTTCTCGCTGATCCAAAAGTACATCGGTGGGGCTTGGCGGCAACAGAAGTATCGATACGACTCAGGGTTGTGTCAGGAAATCTCGGTAAACCAACAAGATCAGGCGATGGCACCCCCGCATAACGACAAAAAGGCTTCCAAGAGGCAAGAACAGAACCGTGAAATTGCTTTATTGTCTGATCTTGGGCTTCCTGCAGAACAGATTGCACGAAAGAGAGGGCTAGCTCCATCCACAGTTCGTGGAGTGATTAAGCGATACTCTGAGCGAGGCACAGTGGATGATGCTCCCCGCTCCGGAAGACCAAAGAAGATCACATCACCCCTCCAACAACAATTAGAGGATATTGTTCTCGCCAATCCTCATGCGTCTTTGAGCGAAATAACGGACAATTTGCATAACTTGCAAATTGACATCGGGAGAAGTACAGTTGATACTGTAACGAAGGAACTTGGCTTTAAGCTACGGGTGCCCCGCAAAAAGCCATACCTTGATGCCTTTACGAAAATTCGACGCAAGTTCTGGTGCCACCCAAGACTGAATTGGCAGAAGGAGGATTGGAGCAATGCAGTATGGTTAGATGAGTCGAGGATAGAATTTGTAGTGCATCAGCCCGGTCGGAAGGTCCGTATACGACAAGGAGAAGAGCTGCTCGACCGGAATCTTACAACAAGCTTCAAGTCTGATCGTGTGACTGTCAACTTTTGGGCAGCCTTTACTTATAACTATCGTACACCTTTGATCAGAACCCGTAAACGAAAGCCCTCCGAACGTACAAACCCCTGAGATCGTCTGGGTCTCAACGCTCAGCAATATGCAACCGCGATATATGACGAATACCTTATTCCTTTTCTCTTTTCTCTTGATACTCCTATTTCAAATCTTCGAATTGTGGAGGATAATGCCAAATATCATCTTGCGGGATTGAATAAGGTCATATCTAATGCATATGGCATCCGAAAGTTACCACTTCCAGCAAACTCCCCCGACCTTAATCCGATCGAGAATGTATGGCATATTCTTAAGTCACGTTTACGAAAGCGGTTTGCTTCTAGGGAGACAGAGAAACGACCTCATTCAGAGGATGAGCTTTGGGAGGCACTGGTAGATAAGTGGGAAAAACTTGATCAGGTCACGTTAAATAAGCTAGTGGATAGTATGCCCAGTAGGTTAGAGGGGGTTATTAAAGCAAACGGAAGCCATACTAAATGGTAAAATTTATTGTTTGTTCATGCAAGTACTGGTACCTTCGTTGTTGCCAAGCCCCCTTTGTGTACTTTTGGATCAGCGAGAACTTTTTGGACGTGAGTGTATTCTTTAACTATGCCAGGTAGTGTGACCTCCGCCTACCAAGGCATATGGTGAAAACTGATGCAATTCACTCTCCGATCATCAGCCGGAATTTACTAGACCACGATAGGCATAATTTGGGGGTCAGGATCTACTACTCGAGTACTGTATGGCTAGTCGGCAAATCTTACTGCCTGCCGGGAAAACTCTATGTCTCCACCGGAATCATTGTCTCTTAATCCAGAGATTTACAGTGCTAGTGGATATGGGTGATTTCAACTATTTTCCCTGTCTCTCAACTTAATTGTTAATATTGCCTTAGAACGCGCCCTCTGGATAAGACGTAACGAATCTGGTGGGGAGTGATGGGAGTTACTAGTATTTATGATGAAGTACACATAACGTCTTCAGGGAAATTCTTTGGTAAAATAGTGCCCCGTAATATCATATATATCTGCATGTATAATTTATAAAGGGGGGGATGAGAGCAAAATAGCGATGCTTGAAAAAAGTGTAAAATAGGGCTTTTCAGACATGGAGAACAACAAGTCAGCAGCAGCAACACAGCTCTATTTTCACATTTTATCACAAGATTTTCATGATAATAATATTGGGCATTCAGCAGTAGATTATCACTTGTTCTATGACAGTTATTATAGTTAGTACCCAACTTGTGTAGCCGGGAATCCTAATTTCAGTAGGGAACGAACTTGAGGGTAACGCGTTATTACTCTACCGAATCCACCATTATCTAGCTATAATATGATACCAAGCTATACCTACTGCGCAAACTCATTCTTGCACCTGGGCCCATTTCCTATTAATCACCTTCAACTGCGGGTCCCCATGCACAAACCCTCTATTAACCTCCCCACTTAGAGTGTCTCCCCTTCACAATTAACCCCTTCCATAACCTCCCCAACTTCTCCTTTATCACGCCTCTTGATACCAGCATTGCGCTGGGTTTTTTTAAAAGTCTTGGGAACGGGGCAATGGATTAGTGGCCCAGGTTCCCACTGTTCCCGCAAAATCTACGATAGTGATGTAAAGCGATGAGTCATACCGCGAGCGGACTACTCCTGTGTTTCTCATCCCGGCGACTCAATAAGACGTCGAGCCTAGTAGAAACTCTAATAAACGGCTATGTGCTTCCGGTATATCGCCCAAAATTCCCTGCGCCGGAGAAAGGACCAAAATATAGGCAAAAGGTGAGCTGATCAGCCCCTCTAAGCGGCATAAAAAAACAAAGGAACACCACCCTGCCGGAGGCAGTTCCAACGACATAGCACATGGGCCGATTATTAGAATTTCTGCAGCACACGCCTTAGCCCCGCCGCTCGTAACTCCCCGTACCTCACAAGCCATCTAGCCCATCCTGCCGTGGCTCACTTAGGAACACTCGGACCACGACATCCTCCTAAGCAACATCGTTAGGGACGTCGGATTGCCTATAGGGTATGCAGTTAGGTGGTTGTGCGGATATGCATGCACAAGTATGCGGATATGCGGATAGGAGAGATACCGTTATATGGCATCAGGCTTCGTGGTTTCTGGGTGGTTAGGTACTCTCCAGTGAGTTGTTGTTTTCACATCATAATATTATACGGCTATGCCGCTAGCCATAGGATGTTAGTTTCCTAGCTTTGTCGATGTTCCTTGCCATAAAGTATAAGCTATCGGGTATTTAGTTTCATTTTTTCTTTCATACCTCAGTCACTAGGCACATGGGCGACGAGAGGAGGTCAATCCCAACCAAGCAGACATTGAATATGGTCGGACACCAGTCTCATGGGCAGCTGAGAAGGGGCATGAGGGGATAGTAAAGATGCTCCTGGAACGCAACGATGTCCTCACCGCCGCTCCAGATAACTGGAACCAAGCCCCACTGTCGTTAGCTCGCTCTAGGGCACATTATGGAATCGCAAATACCTTACGGGAACCAGACAATATCAATTCCGAAGTAGTTGATCGTAGTTGCCCTTAATCCCTCCCACTGCCTCCTAGGCCTATAGACTAGTGCTTGGTAGAGATGCGATTCAGAGACGATCACAACACTGTCATTACGGACCTTTGTTGCCAGCCCGACCCAAGCCTTCCAATGGGTTGGGCCTTCGTTGGGTTAACCCGGGTCTTTCGTTGGGCTGGGCCGGGTTCATTGGGTCGGGCTCACTCAATAGCTTCCCTGGGCCGGGCCGGGCCTGAGGTGGCCCGGCCCGGGTCACCCAACGAACCCAATGAATGTTTCACCTCGATTTTTAGCTTTTGATCGTCCACATCTGTTCGTATCACCGGGGAAACGATAGTCCGAGCACCTTGCTCACTAGAACTACATTACCGGATGAAGTAAGGTCAAAGGCAAATGCTCTCCAAATGAAGATAGTGTGGAAAAAAGCGTACGACTTAAGGTGATTTGAGTGCTCTTGAGCTCTCTCGGTATCTTAGTTTTACGGTCGGAAGTTTAGAATATATTTTGGGCCCCCCTTTCAAACACAGAATCTTTCTTCCAACCCTCAACATTCTCCTTTTTTTCTCGGTTTACTTACTCCATTACTTTTACTCCCCTGTGCGGATTCACATTCAAGAAAGATGAGTTTCTCTTCTAATACTGAGAGTTACCTCTCTAGTCCTCCAGCTATACTGCGAACACCAAGTCCATTGCCTGAATTCCTTCGCTCAGAAACCATAGAGTCTGAGCCTGGTACTGCCGATTACTCAGAGATTGTTGAGTTAGACAATGATCGCCTATGCACACCAAATCCCCAGCCTGCTGCGCATCAGGCACGACAAAAAAGGAAAAGCCCCCGTCCGGCTTCCTGGGTTTAGGGACCTCCGGAGTCTCCAAACGGAACGTTGGTTATTGCAGACAATATCCAGTAAGTCATCCACACACCCAACATATACAAGATCCGGGAGTGAGGACTAAATATTTATTTTTTGTGTAATAGATATTGGCAATGTATATATTGTTCCCAGAGGTATCAAAAGTCTCATGGAACGAGCAATCCCGGAGGACAATTTCAGACTCCCGCCACTCTCAATCCAGAGACAATCCAGTCAACTGAGTGTCTCCGTAGTTGGCAATCCTCCTAAACATTTACCTTGATGTTGAAGAAAGCACCCCATTCCCATACCATATACTTTTCTACTCACGATTTCAGTCATTCTCATTTCTCATTTTTCATTCCGTATCGCAATTGTTTTGTATTAATATATTCAGATTGATTCTGGTTACTGCACTTCTCCGGTGTTCAGCCCAATGGGTTCGTTGGGTTGGTTGGGTCAACCCGGGCTTTCCTTTGTTGGGTTGGGCCGGGTTGGGCTCAGCATTCGCTGGGCTTGGGCCGGGTCGGGTCGGCCTCTTTTGAGCCCGGGTTAACCCATTGGAAGGCTTGGCCCGACCTCCTATCGCTAGACCCTAATGGTTAACCGCAGTTGCTAGACCTTCGTTATTCCACCTCCAGGTCAGTGGATAGCGACCTTCCTCAACCGAACTACCTAGGTTATCCTACAATCATCCTATCTGGTCCCCAAAGTTCTGGTGACCTTCAAGGAAAACCGACACGAATCTTAACATCTAATCAGCTCTCTCATTTGCCCTCTCATTTGCTCTCGAACAGAGCTTCACCATAGCCTTTCTCATTTCACTTTTCGCTCTTCCCCTTTACATCCCTCCTTTAATAATTGGTAGGCGAGGGATTGACCCTTCCTGGTTTAAATGTAAATAGGCTTTGTTAAGACCATTTTCCTACAGTAGTTTCTTCTTGCTCATCGCTATTCTTCTGCTTTATTTTATTTTTTCTTCGTACCTTCCCTCCCTGGGAGATTTTTTCTTAAAATCTAGAGATCATAGAGCTAATGGAGCTTGTGGATTTCGAGAGTTCTCAGGCATATTAATTAACGATACGGTCATGGAGCCAGCCGGCTGGATAAGATATAACAAAGCTGTCGTGTCAAAATGGTTGGTAATAATAGGAACTACAGGTATTTGTGATTAAGTATAGGATATTCTACGTATTTAGTAAAAAAATGCGGCATCATGTCGACAAGTTTAAACTAGAAAGGAGCAGGATAATTTGAACAGGCTGATGATCGCGCTTACCTTCCCCACCGCACAACCCAAGGGAGAAAAAATGGAGATATCCATGCGACACTCATAGAGATAAATCTCTTGACCGATCCGTCCACCTAGAGCATCTCCTCTTCCTAACCTATCAATGAGTAGCCTCCCCCCCTCCCTCGTGGCTCCTAAAACCTACATTGCTCGATATTTCTGAAAGCCTGCGGAACGTGAGTTGTGGGTCAGTGGCCTAAATTGCGGTGGTACCCACAAAGTGCTATGAAGCCATGAATTATACAATGAGTAGATCGCTTGCCTAGCTCCCATTCTAGAGCTTGGAGAAACGCCGAGCGCATGCCTAGCGTTATCGCCAATAGCACCCCGCGCCTCATCTAGTCATCCAACCTACCTTGAGATAGCTACTTGTACTCCAGCAACAATCCAAACATGGCATGCCCCTAGGCAACGTCACTTGCATGAGAAAATCCACCAAGGCCAAAAAGCTAACTATCACAGTCCATTTATATAGCCCCCCGTGCATGAGAGCCTTCCAGCATGCTCCTAGGCATTTGCTCCCCTATCATTTGCTCCCCTCACCGCAACTGAATAAGCCGGCTGTGTGCATGATCTCCTTCAAAGGTAGTGCTCACAGCCGTCCGGGGGCCCGGTGGGGCCCCGCGGGGGGGGGGGCTACCAAGCGCCCCGGACGGGACGGGTGGGGACGGCCGGGAATGGTGAGAGACGGCGGGGGACCTCACGAGTGATGTCTCATGATCGGAAAAGAATTCGTTTGGAGGTGTATGATTTCAGCTCGGCTAGTACAGGAGGTCCAAGCGCTGGGACTATAGTCCGTCCGGTCCTCACCTTCCCGGGCGTAGTCCGTCCTAGCGCCCCAAAAAAGACGGACTATGAGCTGTAGTCCGTCCCGTCCTCCCCGAGGATTTCCTCTCCCTTCCCCATGCATAGGAGGATGACAGCTCCCTCAGAGCTTGGGATTCCCTTATCATCGCCACAGGTAACTCAATTCCTATCAAAACAGCATCTCATACGCAGGTCAGGAGATAGCGGGTTTGCGCACTGCAGCCTTGTGCGGGATAGCCTTTTTCTAGGCGGTTTTCGGGCAGGGTTAAGAATACGACCGGGAGGGGAGGGGTGGGTCTCCGGTTTTCTGAGGGCCGATGGCAGGGGGTACTGCACAGGCTAGAGCGCGCAATTGCGAGTCCCAAAGACTAGAGAGTGTTGCGATGGTGGGTCCTCGTTGTGAAATCTGGCCCTGCGCGACGAGGGGGTAGCATCCACCGAGCAATTGGCCAGCAGTATCCAGTTCAAGTAGAGGAATAGGTTAGCAGAGAGACAGCACATGTAGCAGAGCAAAGAAACATATACTAGAGGGCATCAGTGTGGGATAAACGAGGGATACAGAGGTTGATGTTACCCTAGTAAATCTATTGCAGGTACTGCGGGCCGGGAATTCGAGAGCAGCTTCAATCGTGGCGTTTCCCGAACTCCAGCAGCAAAAGAAAGATGGAAACAGCGCCATTTTTGCTGCCGGTGTTGTAGTTGGAAAGGCTACTGCCATTGCCGGTGTTGCTGGTGGTGTGAAAAGCTCTAATAAAATTTCCCAGGTTCTCCCAGATGTTAAACTTCCGGTATGTGGGGTTCAATGAGCGATAGGGTCCGGCACTGGCCAAAATCCACTAGCCATTCATGCATGACCCCGCCACACGGACAGATACTAATTTCTTGATTCGTTCTCCGGAAATCACCAGCCGATCTCTTCATTTACAACCTTTTTATCAGGTTATCGTAACAGGTACCTCTAGCGATGCATATGCAGGGGTCTGGAACCTGCTTGGAGTGCTTAGGGGTAGTGATGGGGGATTTTGGCGAAGAGTGAGGGCGGTGTCCGAGCGGTTTGGGCAAGCACAACATGTAGCATTGGCGTATCGCCGGGGGCGCAAAGATACATAGAAGTATGCAGTGCTCTTGGACGGGAGGTTGTTTTTGTCTATCTGGAAAAATTGCAGAGTCATCTGAGGAACAAGGGATCTCGGGATTATAAAGACAAAGTGTTTGAGCAATTTATGGGGGGCGATTTTGGAGAACGGGATCCGATAGGTGAGGGGATAGTTTTAGATTGGGGGGAAGATTGGTTGTGGCCGTGATGCTATCCTCATGGATCCTGCAGGGCCGAGTGATCGCCCAGCATTGCGGTTTTTATAGTTGGTTTTCCCCCGTGTTGGGTAACTTTACTTGTAATGGTTGAGGCTCACAGCTGTTGGCAGTGCTTTAAGACCAAACGGGTGCAGCCGGTCCAAGATACTGTTGCGGATAAAATTTGGCTTTACTTAGTTTGCATATTTTAGTTAGTCCGCGGATAACTTAGAGAGCATAGATGGTGGTTCGTGATATGACTTTGCTCGGGAATGGAAGTACGCTGGGTTTGTGTTGAATAGTGGGCGAGGAGGTGTCACGCTTACTACTCGAGTACAGGGGGGGGCTGTTGCCTAGTCTTGGCGGACATGGGGGGGTGAATGAGCCTATGCGAGGAGACCATCTCCCACTTCTCACTCGTTTTCTTACCACCGCGGAGAACGGAAGCAACGGTTTAGACAGTCGACAGACGAGAGAAAATTCGGACAGCCGGGCAAGATTGGGCTTTCTTTTCGGCTGTATTTTTTTCCTTCTCTTTTCTCTAGGTTGGCCCTGAGTAAGAGGTTTTTGTGAATTAGCTTAGGAAATTTGGATTGATCGTGACTTGTGATTTCTCGATAGTGGCGATTGCTAGCTCGTGCCTCTTGTGCTTCCAAAAGTAGATACACTATTCGCAGTTTTCTTCGCTTCAATACCGGATCGACTACCGGAGGAAAGCTTCCTGTTCAAGCCCAGCCATCCGAGTGAGGAGAGTGAGGGGGGTATTCACATGACTTGTGGTCTCAGGTACCCGAGTACAGGGAGAGTCAGCTCAGTGCGGATCAACCAAAATCACTTGCGAATACTCGTCCCAGGCAAGAAGTACCCGGAAACAGGGGGGGTCAATTTTGTATGAGCGCTCAGATAATTGCAGGGGGTTTATCATACAAAAATCTAATCCCTGTTTCCGGGTACTTCTTGCCTGGGACGAGTATTTAGCGAGCCTAGCTGCCGGTGCCGTCCTTACTTCGTACTCGTACACAACCCATGATATGCCTTAGCACATCAACGTTTATTCCAACCGCCCCTCCTAGGATGAGTTTCCCACGAAGCGACTGTTCCTGATCTGGCATAGCCAAATGTATACTCCGTAAATTTTCTTGCTCCTCAATAACCCTGTGACTCGCGCAACGCTAATTTTGCTACTAAAGAGTGTATCCATGTCTTAATTTCCCCACAATGCTGGATGATGTGGTTTGGCGCCCGCTTGAGGAGCTTCGGGGTATGGCATGCTAGTGCAGCACATAATTTTCAAGGATTCTATGGCATCACGGGCAAGGATTAAAAACGGGTTTTGGATAGCACTACTACGGAGGTACAGCTCCTAAATTTTGTATGTTCCGCAGGGGGATGAGGGCAGCAAATTTGGCTTGTGAAATCTACAAAACTTAGGCGCTGTACCTCGTAGAATCTGGTTGTCAGACTTCTACTACGTTGGAATGTATCAAAAAGCATAGAGAGTTAGAGTATATGGTTCAACATAAGACTCCTACAAGTACAAGCAGATGTGGATGGCCCATACCGGCAGTTTTTCCAGCTACTATAAATAACCCTCGAGGGTTTGTGTAACGGATCCCAGATATGGTGGCTGGGGTGTTCTTAGCAAGGCGCAGCCTTCTACCATCAACCCCGCTCTTCCTCAACTTCAACAGTACTAACAGACCCAAGGTACCCAACACCCTACTTTCAACATCCACAGCAGCGCAAATTGGAAAATGTCACAAATACATAGCAATAACCAGAACTCTTTCAATACCACAAACTCTTTCAACACCATAAATACCGTTAACTACCACATCCCCGATGACGAGTCTAAAATACTGTCGTGGCTATCTCCATTAGAGTCATGGGTACGACACCGAGACATTGGAGCCCAGCGTGTAGATAGTATAGGGGCCTGGTTACTGGAAACTCAGGAATTCAGACGCTGGCATAACGGCTGTCGGGAGGATGAAGCCAATCATGCCGCCTTATTCTGCCACGGCAATCCAGGCGCGGGAAAGAGTTACATCATGTAAGAGAGAGTGTATCGTTGCCGCAAATAAAATAATAGTTTTGCTGACAGATCGGGACGACAGCTCACTAGTGATCGATAAGTTGTGCGACGAGGCCGTGAACGAAGATACCGCCATCGCCTGTCTCTACTTCGATTTTGCTGCCCGGAATGAGCAGTCACCAGTAAATATGCTCGGTTCTCTACTGCGACAACTTGTCGGCGGATTGGAAGAAATTCCTGAAGCTATAGTCCAGACTTTCAGAAACCAGAAAAAGGTTATTGGGGGCAGGGGACTACAAGTGTCAGCAATTTTGAAGATGTTCCGGACTGTCACAACTACAAAACGCACATTTATATGCGTTGACGCACTCGACGAATGTGTGCCGGAGCATCGAATGGTGATCCTTGAATCACTAGGACAGATCGTGCGGGAGTCGCTCGATACTCGCATCTTTGTGACCGGAAGATCGCATATCCGAAGTGAGGTGGAAAGGAAACTGGATGGAGCGGCAAGATCCGTTCTAATACAGCCTACGGGAGATGGAATCATTAAGTATCTACGTGAGAAGCTTAGGAATGACACTACTCCGGAGATGATGAGCACCACATTGGAGGCAAATATTATGGAGAGCATTCCCGAAATAAGCTCGGAAACGTATGTAGAAATCATAAGGACAAAGCCGTGCAAAGCCACCTGAGGCTAATGGCTGGCATACCAAAATATAGATTCCTACTTGCTTGTCTTCACATCGACGCAATCCTGCGAGAAACTAGTATCGCTCGCCGAGGGAAAAGGCTCAAGGCAGTGAAGGATGGAGAAGGGTTAGGGGAAGCATATGACGCGACTCTGGAGCGGATTAAGGCGCAGGGCAGGGAGAAGGTGAAACTTGCTATGGCCACTCTTACTTGGATCTGTCACGCGGAACGGCCGTTGCAAGTGGATGAGCTGCGTCACGCGCTAGCAGTAGAGATAGGATCGACGGATTTCGACAGTGAAAATGCTCCTTCGATAGGCGCGCTGCTAAGTTGCTGTCAAGGACTGATCACAGTCGACAAAGAAGCTTCGACTGTCCGGTTAATCCATTTTACTGCCCAAGAGTATCTCTGCGCTCATCCTGGCCTCTTCAGTCATCCCCACTCGGTAATTGCAGAAACATGCTTGACCTATCTAAATTCACAACAGGTCAAGAACCTTTCCTCCTTGCCTCTCGCTGACCACCAAGTCACACCATTCCTGAAATATTCTTCGAGATATTGGGGAGCGCATGCGAATAGGGAACTCTCAAGCCATGCACGGGCCCTTGCGCTGCATCTCTTGAATCATTACGAAAATCACGTATCCGCCCAATCTCTCTTAGCGCAGGTACTACACTCAAGGCACATTGAGGCCATCGGTGTGTCCACGCTCTTCAGTGGATTACATTGCGCATCTTTTTTCGGGACTGTTGAGCTCGTGAGTGCATATATGAATGAGAGATGTTCCGAGGTTAACCAAGGCGATTGTGCCGGCAATACACCACTCATATGGGCGGCCAAGAATGGGAATGTTGAAGCGACCGAATTACTGTTAGCACGGGAAGATATCGACCCCAACAGGCCAGAAAACCAAGACGGTACACCACTTGCCTGGGCCGCTCATAACGGACATGAAGGGGTTGTAGAGATACTGCTGGGCCGGAAAGATGTCGACCCTAACAGGCCGGATAGCCAAGACGGTACGCCACTGATGTGGGCCTCTAATAACGGACACGAAGGGGTTGTCAAACTACTGCTTGCCCGGGACGATATCGACTCCAATCGCCCGGCTGAGAAAAATCGAACACCACTATTCTGTGCTGCATTTGAGGGACATGAAGGAGTTGTCAAGTTATTCCTAGAACGGGGAGATGTCGACACCAACAGACCGGATAACCAAGGCGGTACACCACTCGCGTGGGCGGCTAATAACGGACATGAAGGGGTCGTCAAGCTACTGCTTGGCCGGAAAGATGTCGACCCCAATCGCCCAGATGAGAATGATCGAACACCACTCGCGTGTGCTGCAGCGAATGGACATGAAGGAGTAGTCAAGCTACTACTTGGCCGGAAAGATGTCGACCCCAATCACCCAGATGAAAATGATCGAACACCACTCGGGTGCGCCGCTATCAAAGGATATGAAGGGATCGTCAAACTCCTACTCAGCCAGAAGGATGTTGACCCCAATCGCCCAGATGGGGGTACTCTAACACCACTCGGGTGTGCCGCTTTCTGTGGGCACGAAGGAGTGGCCAAGGTGCTGTTGGCACAGGATGATGTAGACCCCAATTACCCTGATAAGTGTGATCAAATACCGCTTGGATGGGCTGCTATCAGGGGACATGAAGGGGTCGCCAAACTCCTCCTTGACCGGAAAGATGTCGACCCCAATCGCTCAGATGGGGATCGTCGAACACCCCTCGTGTGTGCTGCATTCTGGGGATATGAAGGGGTTGTCAAACTCCTACTTGACCGGAAAGATATCGACCCCAATCTCCCAGATGGAGATGATCGAACACCACTTGGGTGTGCTGCACTCTCAGAGCATGCAGGTACTGCCAAACTCCTACTTAGCCAAAAAGATGTCGACCCCAGTCGTCCAGATGTGAGTGCTCTAACACCACTCGAGTGCGCCGTATTCAAGGGACATGAAGAGGTCGTCAAACTCCTACTAGACCGGGAAGATGTTGACCCAAATCGCCCGCATGCGGCTGATCTAACACCACTCGGGTGTGCCGCTTTCTGGGGACAAGAAGGAGTGGCTAAATTACTGCTGGCGCGGGACGATGTGGACCCCAATTACCCTGACAAGTGTGATCAAACGCCACTCGGATGGGCTGCTTTCAAGGGACATGAAGAGGTCGCGAAACTCCTCCTTGACCGGAAAGATGTCGACCCCAATCGTTCAGATGGAGATGATCGAACGCCACTCGGGCGTGCTGCTCTCTCGGGACATGAAGGGGTCGTCAAACTCCTCCTTGACCGGAAAGATATCGACCCCAATCGCCCAGATGGAAATGACAGAACGCCACTCGGGTCTGCTGCTCTCTCGGGACATGAAGGGGTCGTCAAACTCCTACTTGACCGGAAAGATGTCGACCCCAATCGTTCAGATGGAGATGATGGAACGCCACTCGGACGTGCTGCTCTCTCGGGACATGAAGGGGTTGTCAAACTCCTACTTGACCGGAAAGATATCGACCCCAATCGCCCAGATGGAAATGACAGAACGCCACTCGGGTCTGCTGCTCTCTCTGGACATGAAGGGGTCGTCAAACTCCTCCTTGACCGGAAAGATATCGACCCCAATCGCCCAGATGGAAATGATAGAACACCACTCTGGTGCGCTACTCTCTCAGGACATGAAGGGGTCGTCAAACTCTTACTTGATCGGAAATATAACGGCCCCAATCGCCCAGATGCGGATGCTCTAACACCCCTTGGGTGTGTCGCTTTCTAGGGACACGAACGAGTGGCCAAGCTACTGTTGGCACGAGACGATGTGGACCCCAATTACCCAGATGAGTATGATCAAACACCACTCGGATGGGCTGCTATGAGGGGATATGAAGGAGTGGTCAACCTATTACTGGGACGGGCCGATGTGGACCCCAATCGTCCGGGTGGGGATGGTCAAATACCACTCGAGAGTGCTGCGATGAATGAACATGAAGGAGCCATCAAGCTTTTACAAGCCTGGATGTGGATATCTGTGGAAAGCGTAGATGCGCAGCCACTCCACCGGCTATGAAAAAAATTCCCAGCTGGTAAAAACTGGGGAAGACAACCGGTTATGCTCAAATCATGTGGGGTTCCTACTTTTCTAGCGCCGCCCTTGCTCAAGCTCCCGAGGTCTTGTGTGCGTTGTTGACTCCATCACCATCCTCCCTATTTCCCCTATCTGGCCTTTGCGTCACTCCTAAAACACGATTTTCCAGTTCTCCCCGGTTGTCATTAGTGCAAATCCAACCTGTACCTGAAATATACCCCCCGAAAGCCTCCAATATTTGCTAATGTTTATAAGTTAAGGCGCAAAAGTATCTGTTTATGTTTTCATTATACCACCATTTGTCAACCGGCGCCATTTATCCTGGCCAGGGTTCCCTGAGAAATACATTTCAAGTTCCAAAATCTCCCCCTTTCCAGTGTTTCCAATCCACCGACATATAGTTCCTCCTTGTTTTCTCTCCTGCTAGCGATCGATACATAGATGAACAAATGAATAGACTGTACAAAGACTCCCCTTTTCGATAGCAGAGGGCCTATAATAGGTGCCCCCGAAGCCAGCATGAATAAGAGAACCGACCCCAAACGTGGAGACCCGGGCATGACAATCTCTCCCCCATATGTGACAGTGATCTCCACCCAAAAAGTATCTCGCTCTATCAGACTCCTTCCGAATTCCTAACTAGCCCACTCAGCCTACCGGTAAATATATCTCCTAACCATGCGGCACTCGAGTGACACCATCAAATTAACTAGGAGGGAGCAACCCAAAGTGTAATTATACGCCAGCCTCTCAAACCGACTAGAGCTGATATGCAAGAAACCATCGCTACAATAAGCTACAGCTACCCATATTCATTCAGAGGTGACCTATAATGCACCGTTTGAGGTGGTAGTTTCGCGGAAAGATGGGGAAACACAGATCTATGAGTAATCCTTGCCCTTAAATATACCTTGGTAGTTAGAAGTAGCGATAGTAAAAGCGGGAGTTGCGGTGTTGGTCCAATATCGCCTTAGCACCCGTGCTTTCTTGGCAGCTGTGGCTAGGAAGAATGTAGTGATGGGGCCCTATTTTGGAATACCGGTAGTAGCAAACAGATATTGTGCCATGCTGTAGATTATAGGTTTATTGTACTACGATGTCTTATGCTGATATCCAATGCCCATAGCTACCCACCGCTCCTCCTCACATGCAAATCGAACAGCTATTGGCTATTTATTTAGTAGAGAGCAGGCCGACGGTCTCTGACATCGTCGATCATAATGCGCCGTAGGGTGCTACGGTGCGCCCTATTGTCTCACGCCCTATGATGCCAGAAGTAGTAGATAGGAGAAGGGTATAGCCCCCCCATGCGGGGTTTTTAGATTCTCTCACCGAACCTGTTTGTTACCCCGAGCCATCCTTAGTTGTGTAGCCATGCGTTATGCCATGGATCGCTTTCCTATACCCCACCCCGGAGACTTCAAAAAAGTCGAGCACACACCGTAACATTGCTACCAATAACACCTCGTACCCCATCCAGTCGGCCAACCCATCTCGAGATAGCTACTCCAGCAGCATTCGAATCACGGCATCTCCGGGAGCAACACTAGCATGAGTACATCCGCCGAGCCCGAAAAGCCTACTTTCCGCAGTCCATTAATCCAGCCCGTGCGAGTGAGATTCTTACCGGAATGTTCCCGGGAATTCGTCCCCTTATTTCCCTCATCGCGATTAAATAGGCAAGCCGTATGCGGGATCCTCCTCCAAGAATCTCTATAATCTAATGCTGTCCGAGGCTCTTATAGTGCATGCACGCGAGCATTGTCTTGAGGACCAAGATCACCATCACGTACTTCCCCCACAAGGTTTTCCTAGGAGGGCCTCAGTTATCTAGGCGCCCCCGGTTCCTCCGTGCTCACCGTAGCCAATTTAACCCGTGTCGGACGATGCCCGGTACGCAGGTCAGAAAGATGTGGAGATGGTAGTTGTCCTCGCCGCCATTTTGCACGGGCCTGGTCTTTTCAGGTCAGTTGTCAAGAAGGGGTATGGTAGGATTAGAAGGGGAGGGGAGGAGCTGGTGTTCGGTGCGCCGAGGGTCGCGGGTGTGGCGCGGGCTAGAGCGCGGAATTACGGGTCTAGAAAACGAACGGAAGTGTCGCAATGGTGGGTCGCGGTAGTGGAGTCTCGCCCTTTCCAAACACTCGTAGACATCGCATCGACCCAGGGATGAGCCGCCGGTGTCTAGCGCTAGCAGTAGAAAAGGTTGACAAAGAAGCAGCAGGGGTAGAAGGGCGGGGAAACGAACCTAGAAATTCTCAGTGCGGATTGAATGAGTGGTGCGGAGGCTCATGTTGCGCTGCCGAAACTGTTGCGGGTGCGGCGGACCAGAGGTTCGAGGGGGCTTCAATTGTAGTGTCTCCTGGACTCCCACGAGAGAAGAAGGATCGATGTACCGGTAGTGCTGCCCGTGTTGTAGTTGGAAAGGTTATTGTCGTTAAGGGGTTGCTGGTTGACGATTTCTCTCAGGAGCCTCAGTGTTAGACTACGTGGGGGCTCTGCGAGGCGACACCTGAGCGAGCTGGCGCGGTTCTGCATTAGCGGAAACCACGAGCCACTTGGGCACCCCCCCGCGATCCGAACCGATGCTGACTCGTTATTCTCTCATGAGGAAATCACCAGCGGATCTCTTCGCTTGCGAAATTTTATTCGGTTTGCTGCAACAGGCACCTCTGGCGATGCGCATGGAGGCGTCCGGAGGGTGCTTGAGGTATACGCATTTTTAGCGAGGCGTTGAGGGTAGTGTTACTCGGGTAGAGAGGTTCGAGCCGGGACAATGTGTGGCTTTGAGGCACGGCTGCGGGTGCTGGGCTGCACAAGTATGTGGAGTGGGTGTGTGGCCAGGCATTTTGTGTTACCGGGAATTTGCTGAGCGTCTGAGGTAGGTGAGATCTCGGGATTGCCGGGAAAATGTACCTGAAGGACTTACTCGAGTATGGAAAGCGAGTTTAGAGATCGAGATGGGGCAGGGGTAAGTGCGCGGATCTAAACCAGTTTGGGAGGAGGATGGGTGGCGGCTGCAAAGATGCTATCCTCCTTTGATCCTGTAGGCCGAGTGAGTACCCGTGACCGCGGTTGACTTTGGTTTTCTCTCGTCTTGGGTAGTTGGTTGGGATCATGGCGGTTAGCAGTGATTTAACTAGTGTAAGCGGAATGGGCGCAGCCATCAGATATTGGATTAATTAAGATATGGTCCAACATACTTTTAAACTTTCTGCGATACTTTTCTTATTTGTTTTTGGTATTGAGATTTCTCTTTTGGGCTAAGCCTGTCTCAGATGCAGGCATGCACTAGCGCTCGTACTCGAGCACATGTTTTTTAAGTCAAAACTCCCGCGGAATCTACAGTCTTCACCGTTGTCGTGGCTAAACTGGGTAGGTGACAAATAGGGGTGTTTGTTGGGCAAAAAACGATTTCGTCAAGGTTAGGGTTACAAAAAATTACAGGCAATGGATCCTTGTTCGTGCCCCGCCCAGTTTCGTTACGACTGCTAGAATACGGTGAAGACTGTACCCGAGTAGAGTTAGACTCTGTGGGGGTTTATCGAGGTGGCATCCTCGGTGAAGCCTGGTGCACATTATGGCGTCGGGAAGGTGTGTTGGGGTGGTGGTGGCGGGGTTTTTTTGCAACTTGAGGACAGTGTTAGGAGCAGTTTGGGGCCTATCAGAGGGTGGCCCTGAGATGCTGTCAGAAGTACCGGGGTGCACAGATGGAGATGGTGCGCCGTGAGGGCGGGTGTTTGGTGTAGCAGGAAATTTACTGCGAAATCCAAGGCGGGGATCTCGTGATTGACGGAATAAGTTGATTGAGAAATTTATGGGAGGTGGGTCCCGGGGATGGGCGCAGGTGAAGGGAGATTGGTTGTGACTGCGAGGGCGCTATTCGTGGACCCTCCCTTAGCTGAGTGAGCACTTGTGACTGCGTCTTTGATCCTTTGTTTTCTATAGTGTTGTGGGAAGTCGTGAAATTCTGCTCAGCCTGCTTTAGCCGTAGTTGTGTCATTGTTCGGGCGGTTTTCAGGAATACGCTTAGGCTTTGAGAATGAGCTTGGTACATCCGCGGGAGGGAAAGCAGAAGAAAGGCAGGGAAGCCGGGGTGGAGTTGGAAAGAGTCAGATGTAGGAAGGGTTTAATGCCTGAAGGCTACATTACTGGAGACTATGAGGAGTGGAAGTCTTCGTCTTTCTTGTTAGCATGAGAGTACACAAAAGGGAAATGGGGACATACGGAGAAGAGAAAGGCGTGTGGTGATCCCTAGAAGAATGGAAGGGCGACTTGGTTGCGTTATATAAATATTCACAAGGATCATAATAATGCGACCCTGAGGGCAGCCAGCGTTGCAACACTCTCACTCACCCCTACTCAACTTCACAAAATGAATTCATTGCTGCCGAAGTTCACCACACTGGTAGTCTGGGCTATTGGACTCTGATTTCTTCAACAGCTTGGGAACGGTCGTGGGAAAAAGTGGAGTTCAAACTGGCCGTTCGGCAACCACAACCACCGACCAACTTTTGTTTTCTAAGCAGGAATGACTGCACTTATACCCATGAAACTTATTAAAATACATATTTACATACCCCGCGGAGTGGTTAATTCCCACTTCCTCCCACGATCAGAAAAAGGAATCTTGTCGCTGAGGAGGAGTTGGTCGGGTGTTACTACTGTCCGGAGGTACAGCTCCGAAGTTTTGTATCTTCCACAGGGGATAAGGGCAGCAAACCTCACTTGTGGAAAATAGGTGTACCCCCGTATACTTCGCTGCGCTCCAATCCATAAACGTGAACTCCATTTTTTCCCACGATGGCAAGAGACAACCTACAAAAAAAGGTGGTTGCCATGTATCTTTTGTCTAACCCTCATACAAAATCTCAAGTCACGTTCTGATTTTACCACGCCATTGCACAAAAAATTGAGAGCTATCAATTTACAGGCTTGATATCTCCATTACAGAAAGAAATAATCCTTCTCGTGCCCCTTGTAACCTCGTGAAATTTCTTACCTCGGCAGTACGCAGCTATAAACTTTTCAAAATGGCTGTTTTTGGCGTAAAATAGCCGACGGCGCGAGTTTTTTATCACCCGACTTTACGCACTGCTTCCGGATAGGGGATTCACGCAATGGTTATTAGTCTTACCGCCGCACTAGAGGAGTCGGTAGGGGTCGGCTGCTCGGAGGGTTCTCGTAGCCCTGGAGGTGCGACTGCGTCCCGGTAGAGGTCCCGCAAAATACTGATACTCACCACGGTTAACTTAATATCTGCTCCAGCAGTTTTCCAATTAAGCTACTGGTATTGATGTCCAGGAGTGGAAAGCCAAGGCTACTCCCAGGTATTAGCGCAGATGACTACTCATTTCAGTAGGGAATGTCGTATTTTGCGGTTCTCCACCCTGTGAAGCTTAATGATCGTGACTAGAATTAGTCAAAGCCTGCACCCCCTTTGTATTTCCTTGGCATGGGGATGATTGGGCACAGAATGTCACACAAGAAGCCTCCCCGCTTTTCTTCAGCCCCATCACAGAAAATCTATAAACGCCCTCTATCGCCATATAGGTCGCTCTAGTGATTCTACATTTACCAAAATTTTTAGACAGAATATCATGGCACAAATATCGGTCAACATGGGCGACAGAAATGTCCGCTCCGGCAACATAATAGGCAGCTTCAACACCAACCTCTACATGTCCGACGAGGATGCACGGATTATGCATTGGCTCTCCCCGCTAGAGCCAAATATTAGACACCAAGGCGTGCGGAACGAGCGGTTGGACGGTGTAGGAGATTGGTTCCTGGAAACAAGAGAGTTTCGGGAGTGGAGGAGTAGTGAGGGTGGAGTCGATGGGACTGTCTTATTTTGCTCCGGAAATCCGGGAGTGGGCAAGACATACCTGAGGTAAGAGACGGGGTTCTCAAACAGAGTTGAGTACCACTGACGACCAGAAATATAGTTCCCTGGTGATTGACAGCCTGTGCGATCATGCGGGGGAGGAAAATATTGCCGTTGCCGCCTTCTACTACGACTTCCTTTCCCAGCAAGAGCAGACAATCAACAACATCGTAGGAGCTATTCTGAAACAGCTAGTAGGTAGAGGGGGGGTTGCGAAGGATCTACGGGAGGCATTTCAAAAGGCGAAAAAGGAGGTGGGTGGTAGAGGGCCGCGACTTGTGGATCTGGTGGGGATGTTGAAGGCTACTATTGCTTCGCTACCACGAGTTTTCATTTGTATTGATGCCTTAGATGAGTGCTTACCAAAGTGCCTGCCTGAGCTTCTCGAGTCTCTGAGAGAAATTTTTCGGGAATCCCCTAGCACGAGGATATTCCTCACTGGGAGGCCCCATGTCGGGGAAGATGTTCGAAGATATTTCGGCAAGGCAGTTGTGGTACCTATCAGCCCTAACCCGGACGATATCCGGAATTATGTGGAGATGAGGTTGGACAGGGATGCTGAGCCAGAGGCGATGACCAATGATTTGCGGGCGGATATTGTGAGGGTTATCCTAGAAAAGATATCAAATATGTGCGCAGGCCACCCAGCATCCCCACTCTATCAATGATATGTACTTACCAACGATTGTGTGCAGATTCCTCCTTGTCTCACTCAAGATGGAAGCTATTCTAGGCGAGGTGACAATTCGTCAGAGAAGAAGGAAACTTGACGAAATGATGCGAGGCAATGGATTGGGTGATGCCTACACTGCAACCCTAACACGAATGAAAGCCCAGAAAGGGTATAGATCAGTGCTCGGGCTGAAGGTCCTGATGTGGGTGTTGCATTCGGAACGGCCATTACGAGCCCAGGAGCTCTGTCACGCCTTGGGAGTGGAGATAGGATCTGAGGAGCCTGATCCGGAAAACATTCCTGCGTTACGAACACTCCTAGCATCTTGCCTAGGCCTTGTCACGGTTGAGGCATCCTCGTCCACAGTCCGACTTGTGCACATTACTCTTCAGGAGCACCTCTCTGATGATTCCGCCCTATTCCATAGCCCCCACTCAACAATTGCCGAGGTTTGCTTGACTTACCTCAATTTCAGATGTGTCCGGGATCTTTCGCCAACTCTCAGCTCGGCTCCTGCAACACCACTTCTAGAATATGCTTCTGTTTACTGGGGGAGGCATACAAGAAGGGAGATGGCGGAAAATATCAAAATACTTGCATTAAGGCTTCTCCATAAATTTGACGAGCATATATCTGCCAAGCTACTACTATTGCACTATAATCAGAATCGCGACGGCCCGTTTTTTGACGGGGCGAAAGGCCCTATGAAATTTACAGGACTCCACGCAGCAGCATTTTTGGGGATTCCGGGACTAGTTTCTGCTATATTGGAGATGAAGGAACGGGACGTTAATGCAGATGATTGTATGGGGATGACGGCTCTCACGTGGGCATCTCTCAGAGGGCACGATGGGATAGTCAAGATGCTTTTGGAACAAGACGACGTCAGTCCCAACCAGGCAGACACCGTATCTGGCCACACACCGCTCTTGTGGGCGGCTAGGAACGGGCATGATAGGGTAGTAAAGATGCTTTTGGGGCGAGAGGAAGTCGATCCCAACCAGGCAGACACCAAACATGGCCAGACGCCACTCTCGTGGGCGGCTGAGAACGGGCATGAGGGGGTAGTAAAAATGCTTTTGGAACGGGACGTCAATCCCAACCAGGCAGACACCAAACATGGCCAGACGCCACTCTCGTGGGCGGCTGAGAACGGGCATGAGGGGGTAGTAAAAATGCTTTTGGAACGGGAGGACGTCAATCCCAACCAGGAAGACACCGGGTGTGGCCGGACACCACTCTTGTGGGCGGCTGACAACGGGCATGATGGGGTAGTGGAAATGTTTTTGGAACGGGAGGACGTCAATCCCGACCAGGCAGACACCGGATGTGGCCGCACGCCGCTCTCGTGGGCGGCTGAGAACGGGCGTCAGGGGATAGTAAAAATGCTTTTGGAACGAGAGGACGTCAATCCCGACCAGGCAGACACCGAATATGGCCGGACACCACTCTCGTGGGCGGCTGAGAACGGGCATGATGGGGTAGTGGAAATGTTTTTGGAACGGGAGGACGTCAATCCCAACCAGGAAGACACCGGGTATGGCCGGACACCACTCTTGTGGGCGGCTGAGAACGGGCATGATGGGGTAGTGGAAATGTTTTTGGAACGGGAGGACGTCAATCCCAACCAGGCAGACACCAAACATGGCCAGACGCCACTCTCGTGGGCGGCTGCGAGGGGGCATGATGGCGTAGTAAAGATGCTTTTGGAACGGGAGGACGTCAATCCCGACCAGGCAGACACCGAATATGGCCGGACGCCACTCTCGTGGGCGGCTGAGAGCGGGCGTGAGGGGGTAGTAAAAACGCTTTTGGAACGGGAGGACGTCAATCCCGACCAGGCAGACGCCAAATATGGCCGGACACCACTCTCGTGGGCGGCTAAGAACGGGCATGATGGGGTAGTAAAGATGCTTTTGGAACGGGAGGACGTCAATCCCAACCAGGCAGACACCTTTTATGGACAGACACCACTCTCGTGGGCGGCTAGGAACGGGCATGATAGGGTAGTAAAAATGCTTTTGGAACGAGAGGACGTCAATCCTAACCAGGCAGACACCAATTACGGCCGGACACCACTCTTGTGGGCGGCCGAGAGAGGGGATGAGGGGATAGTAAAGCTCCTTTTGGAAAGAAAGGACGCCGATCCCAACCAGGCAGACACCGAATATGGCCAAACACCACTCTTGCGGGCGGCTAAGAGCGGACATGAGGGGATAGTGAAGATGTTTTTGGAACGAGATAACGTCAATCCCAACCAGGCAGACACCGAATATGGCCGCACGCCGCTCTCGTGGGCGACTAGGAACGGGCATGCGGGGGCAATAAAGATGTTTTTGGAACGAGACGACGTCAATCCCAACCAGGTAGACACCCAAGACGGCTCGACACCACTCTCGTGGGCGGCTGCGAGGGGGCATGATAGGGTAGTAAAAACGCTTTTGGAACGGGAGGACGTCAATCCCGACCAGGCAGACACCGAATATGGCCGGACGCCACTCTCGTGGGCGGCTGAGAGCGGGCGTGAGGGGGTAGTAAAAACGCTTTTGGAACGGGAGGACGTCAATCCCGACCAGGCAGACACCAAACATGGCCAGACGCCACTCTCGTGGGCGGCTGCGAGGGGGCATGATGGGGTAGTAAAGATGCTTTTGGAACGAGAGGACATCAATCCCAATCAAGGCGACACCAAGTATGGCCGGACGCCACTCTTGTGGGCGGCTGAGCGTGGGTATGAAGAGGTCGTAAGAATTCTTTTGGGGCGAGAAGACGTCAATCCTAACCAGTTAGACACCGAATATGGCCGGCCGCCACTCTTGTGGGCAGCTAAGAGCGGCCATGGAGGGGTAATAAAGATCCTTTTGGAGCGAGAGGGCGTCAATACCGACCACGTAGACCCCGAATATGGTTCCGTGCTCCCGTGGGCAGCTAAGTACGGGAATGAGCGGATCGTAAAGATTCTCTTGCAGCGAGAGGATGTCGACCCGAATACAGCAGCCACCCCATATGGCCGAACACCGCTCTCGATGGCGGCTGAGAGCGGGCATTCCCGCATTGTCCAAATGCTCTTGGAACAAGAGGACATCAACCCCAATACTGCGGACACCTGGTATGGCCGAACGCCACTCGCGTTTGCCGCTTGGCGTGGGCATGACGGGGTAGTGAAGATCCTTCTAGAACGGGAGGATGTAAATCCCAATACGGCAGACGTCTGGCATGGCCGAACGCCGCTCTCCTTGGCGGCCGGGGAGGGGCACGAGGGGATAGTAATGATACTTTTGGAGCGGAGCGATGCCCGCACTGCCACTCTCGATAACCAGCACCAAACCCCACTGTCCTTGGCCCTCTCCAAAGGACATCATGGAGTCGCGAAGATTCTGCGGGAGCGGTGCCATGCCAATTCCGATGCAGTTGATTCCCGTGGTCGTTCAAACCTCCTGCTGCCAGCCAGGTCTAGAGACTGAATCGCGGTCGAGTTGGAATTCTGAGATGATTGCCATAACACCAACATCCGGTTCCTTAGCGGCCAGCCCGTGCTCCTATAGCCAGATCCCCCGACCGAAGTTATTGGACCTCGATGATTCCGCCCCCAAGTCAGTGGATAGTGACATACCTCAACCGAACGGCCCTAGCTACCCCAACACCCTCCCATCTGGTCCCCAAAGTCCTAGCACCATTCAAGAAAAACTAACACCCATCCTAACACCCAATCCGTCCTCATTGTTGCCGTCGACCGGAGTTTTGTCATAGCCCATCTCATTTCACTTTTCGCTTTTCCCCTTTACATCCTTTCTCAAATACTTACCGAGCGGCGGATTGGTATAGGCAGGACCTCCGTTGAACTAAATGTAAATAGGTTTTGACAAGGGCATTTTTCTAGTTTCTTCTAGCTCTTCGCTATTTATCTGATATGTTTCTTCTTCTTCTTCTCCTTCTTGATGCGTCCGGAGAATACAAGTCAGAGTGAGCTTGTAGATTTCAAGAGTTCTCACGGGCATATTCATGGCTAATGTGGTCTTGGAACAAGTCCTCTGAATAAGATATGGGAAAGTTGTCATCGGAATGGCTAGTAGTGATGGGGAATACGAGTATTTATGATTAGGTACAGAATGTTTTATCCATCTAGTAAAAAATGCGGCATCACATCGACAAGTTTAACCTAGAAGGACAAATAGGGAAAGCAAAAGGAACAAGCGAATTTGTGGAATAGGCTCATGATGGCACATGTCTTCCCCGCTAGCAAAAAATTCAAGGGAGAAAAAATGGACATATCGGTGCAACACCCCTAGCGGTAAATCACTTCGCCAACCCACGAACTCAAAGCGTCTCCCCTTCCTGATCCATCCGTCACCAGCCTCTTCAGCTTTCTCCCCCTCCCGCCTCGTAATACCTACCTTAGTCGACGCCCCCGAAACCCTCCGGAATGCGAGTTATGAGTCAGTGGCCCAGGTTGCGGTGGTACTCACGAAAACCAGCCCGGCGAAGCCATGAAATTATACCACGAGTGATCCGCTTGTCTATTTCCTATTCCGGGGACTTGGGGAAACATCGAGCCCGCACCAAGGCATCGCCGCCGGTAACACACCGCACCTTATCTTGCCATCCAACCCGCTTTGAGACAGCTACCCATGCAACACTCAAACCACGGCATTCCCCCAGGGAACGTTGTTAGATCCACCGTGCCCACAATGCCCAACCTCCGCAGTCCATTCATCTAGCTTCCTGTGAGTGAGATCCCTTCCAGCATCTTCCTAGGCGTCTGCCCCCATATTATATCATCCCCCCGCCGCGACTGAATAAGCCAGTTGGAGACGGAACCCCCCCCCCAAAGGACCGTGGTGATCTGTGAACCCCTGAGGGTCTTATCCTGCGAACGCGTGGACTCCCGTGAGGACGAAGCTCTCCGTCAGAGACTTTCCCCAGGGCAAAGGAGGACCACTGCTATCCCGGCGCTTAAGGCTCCCTTGTGCCCGCCGCTGGCGACTCAACCCCTATCAGAGCCATGTCTCGTACGCAGGTCAGAACCGTGCAAGCTGGCGGTTGTCCTCGCCGCCGTCTCGTACAGGCCACGCCTTTTCCTGGTAGTTTTCAAGTAGGGCCGGGAGGAATGGCGGGGCGGGCGTTCGGTGACTGAGGGCACGACCTCGGCTAGAGCGCGGGGTTGCGGGTCCGGGGGACGAGCGGGAGTGTTGCGATGCTGGGTCCTCGTAGTGGAGTCCCGCTCCGTGCAATGGAATCGGCCGGCGGCGCCCTGCGCTGGCAGTGAAACGGGTTAGTAGGAAGGGGCAGTGGGGAGGTAGCGGGGCAGGGGAACGGATGTTAGAGGGTCTCTATGTAGATTGAAGGAGCGATGTGGAGATTCGTGTTGCGCTGCTAAGATGGCCGTAAGTTACTCGTAGATGCCAGGGGTTAGAAGTCCGACAGTGGCTTCAATTGTGGCGTCTCCAAAGCTCCTCGCAGGAGAAGGATAGAAGTAGTGCTGTTTCTCTACCGATATTCTAGCTGGAAAAGGTTATTCCCATTGTCGGGGTTGATGGTGGTGTGAAAGGCGCTACAGTAGCATTTCTCTCTTCCGAGAGTTAGACTGCCATCACGCGCTCCGCGAGGCTTGGCGCGGCTCTACATTTGCCGAAGGCACCAGCCACTCAGAGACCATCCCCCTGCCACACCGACAGAGGCTGGTTTGCTAACTCCTTATGCGGAAATCACTAGCGAATTGTCGAACATTTTATTGGGTTTATCACAACAGCTGCCTCGGGTGATGCAAATCAAGGCGCCCAGAACGCGTTTCCATAGAGATACAGCATTCTTCGCGAGGGATTAGAGCGATATTAGAGCGATTTGTCGGGTACCGGTGGAAGTACCAAGAGGTATGATATCACACAAAGCGATGCGCAGTGCCTCTGAGCGGTGTTTGGTGTGACTGGGAATTTTCTGAATCGTGGGACAAATCCTTAGATGAATTTTTTGAGAGCGGATTTTGGGGATGGGATGGTATAGATGAGGCGATAGTTCACATTGCCAGTGGAGAAAATATTAGTTCTAACTTTAGCTGCGAAGACACTACGGGTATCCTCCCTGAAGAAAATAAACAAAAAATAGTTCTGTAAATATGAGAGTATCTATTCTCTATTCTTTGAAACCTTTTTCTCAATCTAGAGGTTGCAGGTAGTCTGCTATTCGATATACTAAGCTTTCCCAACCCCACGGGTAACCATTCAATTCCATTCATACTATTCCACTCATGCCATCCCGCTCCATTCCAACCGTCGGTTATCAGGAAGCTCAATGGTTCCTGGCAGAACTCCCAGATTCTGCAGAGTTGGGTGTGCATCCATGACTGCAGTTTTGATTTCTAGTATTCTCAGGTGCTGGATAGTTTGTCGGATTGCAGGACGGCCTCAATGCCGTTGATAGAGGCTTAACTAGTGTAGGTCGAACGGGCGTAGTCAGTATAAGGTTTTGAATTCATTATTAATACCATAGGAAAGCTTCTAGTTCCGGTTTAGCCGTCCGAGTGAGAGGATGGCGTGTGGCCTCAAGAAAGCATTAGCTTAGTGTGAATCAACCAAAACTCCTTGCCAATATTAGCCAAGGCTCCCCCCTGTTGAGATGCACTTCCAGCAATGCGTCTACTCGCGCGGCCGGATTAAAGCGGGACACTTTGTATGGGCGTTGCCACCTTAAGTGTCCGGCTTCAATTCGGCCGCGCTAGTATTTAAAAGCTTGTAAAAGAACACCCTACATACCACAATCCGAGGAAGTTTGGATTCACCCTAGACCGAATTAAAGTTAAACTAAGGCAACCGATCCAACGGGACGGAACAAGAACGCCAACTCGCCGCAGTTCGCCACAGTTTAAACATAGGTGTTGGTGGTTGGACAGGTTCAAGAAAATCCTCAGTAGTGTCAATACGACTTTTGCCAGATTATGCGGGTGTTGATTCTCTTTCCAGAGGGTAAACAAGACTTATCACATGATCGCTGGGGCCTGCTGCTCGGTGGATTTTCATAACCCCGGAGCCGCCACCGCGCCTCGGTAGTATGATCTTTCTGTGGGATACTCACCACGATTAGTATCCACTAGCAGTCCCCCAATTAAGCTGGGATTGATGGACAAGGGTTGAGTAGGGGTTGAAAGCTAAGGCTGCCCTTGGGTCTTAGTGAAGATGAGTGCTCATGTGAGTAGGGTAATATATTATAAACTACGGTGCACCAAGTTGTGTAGGACTGGGATAGCGTATTGTCGGAGGCTCTCTCACTCTCCCGGCGTTCTTTCGGTGGGAAATAGGAATTTCCAAAGGCAAGCCGATTCGGCTCACGTGTCACGATTCCACGGCTGGGCCCAACAAGATAAAAATCAAAGGGAAAAAAACCGATGAAGGTCAAGGGAAAAAAGGGTGCGGATGATGATGCTCGCTCGCTACCCCCTTCCCTCCTTAAATAAGGGTTTTTCTATTGTACACAACTACTAAGTTCAACAGTTTCCAGACATATACCACGCCTCCCCGGCGGCTACGGAATTTCTCATGAGTCCATCGATGGCCCTGACAGTATAATAATATGATACAAAGGCATACGCGGTGCCTGTAGGGGGGTGTTCCGTGTCACGAATTTTCCGGAGCACGTGACAAATCATTTGATGAATTTGTGGAAACCGGGTTTGGGGGATAGGGTGGTGCAGACGAGGCGACGGTTTTATGTTAATCCCGAGAAAAGATTAGTTCTAACTTTTGCTGCGCAGACGCTATCCTCCCTGAAGAAAACAAACAAAATCTATAGTTTCATAAACATGAGAATATCTATTCCTTGAATTTTTCCTTTCAATCTCAAGGTTGCAGGTAGCCTGCTATTCCACTCGATTATATTCTATTCCGCTCATGTCATCTCGCTCCATTGCACCTGTCGGTTACCAGGAGGCTTGACCATTCCTGACTACACTCCCAGATCCTGCAGAGTCGAGTGAGCACCCATGACTGCAGTTTGTATTTTTAGTTTTCTCTTGTGCTGGATAGTTTGGTGGATTGCCGGACGAGCTCATGGCCGGGGCGTTGGTTGAGACTTAACCGATGTAGGTGAATGGATTTTGAATTAATTACCATAGGGAAGCCTCTACTTCAGGTTCAGCTGTCGGAGCGAGAGGATGGCCTCTTGCGAAGGGAGTGTCAGCGCGAATCAACAAAAATTACTTGCCAATATTGACCAAGACTTGCTGAGCCGTTAGGCGGTCTATGGTGCTCGAGTAGGCCTCAGTACCGTACATCAACCTTCCTTCATCCCTACCACCATCCCTGTTGAGATGCGCTTCTAGCAACGCCTCTGTTTAAAAGGTTGTAAAAGAACGCCCCGCATACAGCATAATCCGGCGGAAGTCGAATTGGCGCTAAAGCGAATTAAAGTTGAACTAAGGCAACCGAGCCACCGGGACGGAGGAAGAACGCCGGCTCGCTACAGTTTGCCATAGTTTAAACATCTTTCCAGAGGGTAAACTCAGCTTATCACATAATCACTGGGACTTGCTGCTCGGGATTCCCATACGGTAACTCCTGAGCCGCTAACGCCTCTCGGTAATAATCTTTTGGTAAAATACTCACCATGATTAGAATCCTCTGGCAGTTCCCCAAGCGAGCTGAGATTGATGGATAGGGGTCGAGTAGGGGTTGAAAGCTAAGGCTGCCCTCAGGTCTTAGCGAAATGAGTGCTTATGCCAGTAGGGTAATATATTATAAACAATGGCGTATCATACTTGTCAAATTCAGAAGTATTGGGAAATCTGGTCGGTTGCCTTGGCGCCAAGTGTCCAGGAGGCGAAGAATGAGAAAAGATTACCATTGAAGAAATCAATCATGAAATTGTTAAATTACCAGATATCATGCTACGGTGTATTACCATCAGTGGGGGGAACAAATTTCAGGCCTAAATTATATGTATATTTAATCGTTTCCTTCTCTTCGTCTTCTTTTCTCTCCACTTATCACCCTCCCATATACTTCCCCGGCTGTAATATCTTGGCGCCAAGATTTCCCAATACTTATGAATTTGACAAGTACTAAGTTATGCGGGAGTGGGATGTAGGATTTTATCTACCGTATCGGGGGGTTTAGTGTAAGAAACTGGAATTTCTCGAAGCCTCCAGCGCCTTTGTATTTCCTTGGCATGGGGATGATTGGACACGGATTAAAGCAAGAACAAGCCTCATCTTCCCCGCTTTTCTTCAGCTCAACACACAGAAGTTTGTGAATTCCTTCCATCGCCATAGGTCGTTCTAGTATTTCCACATTCGCCCCAAAATTTCGCAGAGAATATCATGGCACACATATCGGTCAACATAGGCGACAGGAATGTCCACTCCAACAACATAACCGGTAGTTTCAACACCAACTTCTACAAGCCCGACGAAGATGCGCAAATTATGCATTGGCTCTCGCCACTGGCAAATAATAGACATCAAGATGTGCGCACCGACCGGTTCGACGGTGTAGGGGATTGGTTTTTGGAAACGAGTGAGTTTCGGGAGTGGAGGAGTAGTAAGGATGGGACCGACAAGGCTATCTTGTTTTGCTCCGGGAATCCAGGAGTGGGAAAGACATACCTAAGGTATGAGGCAGGATTCTTAAGAAGAAATTCCACTGACGGCCTGAAATACTAGTTCTCTGGTAATCGACAGCCTGTGTGATCGGGCAGGGGAGGAAGATATCGCGGTCGCGGGCTTCTACTGCGACTTCCTTTCCCAACAAGAGCAGACGACCATCAACATGCTAGGGGCCATCCTGAAACAGCTAGTAAGCGGAGACGACATCCCTGAGCACCTACGCAAGGCGTTTAAAGAAGGGAAAAAGAGGGTTGGTGGAGGAGGACCGCGACTTCCGGATCTGATGGAAATGTTGAGGATCACGATTCACTCGCTACCCCAAGCTTTCATCTGTATCGATGCCTTAGATGAGTGTTTACCGAAGCGCCTACCAGAGCTTCTCGAGTCTCTGAGGAACATTGTTCAGGAATCCCCTAGTGCGAGAATATTCCTAACGGGGAGGCCCCATGTCGGGGAAGATGTTCGAAGATATTTCGCCAAAGCAGTTGTGATACCCCTCAGCCCTAGCCCGGAAGATATCCAGAATTATGCGGAGACGAGGTTGGACAGGGATGCCGAACCGGAGGCAATGACCAATGATTTACGGGCGGATATTGTGAGGGTTATCCTAGAAAAGATATCTAATATGTGCGTAGGGCCATTTAGCATTTCCACTCTATCAACGATGCATACTTACCAACGATTATGTAGATTCCTCCTAGTCTCACTCAAAATGGACGCTATTCTAGGCGAGGTGACAATTCGTCAGAGAAGAAGGAAACTTGATGAGATGACGCAAGGCAATGGATTGGGTGATGCCTACACATCAACTCTAACGCGAATGAAAGCGCAGAAGGGACATAGATCAGTGCTCGGGCTGAAGGTCCTGATGTGGGTGTTGCATTCGGAACGGCCATTACGAGCCCAGGAGCTCTGTGATGCCTTGGGAGTGGAGATAGGATCCGAGGATCTGGATCCGGAAAACGTTCCTGCACTACGAACACTCGTAGCATCTTGTCTAGGCCTTGTCACGGTCGAGGCATCCTCATCCACAGTCCGACTTGTGCACTTTACTCTTCAGGAGCACCTATCTCGTGATCCCGCCCTATTCCATAATCCTCACTCAACAATTGCCGAGGTTTGCTTGACTTACCTCAATTTTGGATGTGTCTGGGATCTTTCGCCAACTCTCAGATCGGCTCCTGCGACAACGCCACTTCTAGAATATGCTTCTGTTTACTGGGGGGGGCATGCAAGAAGGGAGATGACAGAGAATACCAAAATACTTGCATTGAGGATTCTGGATAGATTTAGTGAGCATATATCTGCCCAGCTACTACTATTGAACTACAATCAGGATAGAGGCTGGGGTCCGTACTTTGGCGGGGTGGAAGGACCTATTGGATTTACAGGACTCCACGCAGCAGCATTTCTCGGGATTCCGGGACTAGTTTCTGCTGTATTGGAGATGAAGGAATGTGACGTTAATGTAGCTGATTGCATGGGGATGACGGCTCTCACGTGGGCATCTCTCAGAGGGCACGATGGGGTAGTCAAGATGCTTTTGGAACAAGACGACGTTAGTCCCAATCGGGCAGACACCGCATATGGCCAGACACCACTCTCGTGGGCGGCTAAAAGGGGGCATGATACGGTGGTAAAGATACTTTTGGAGCGAGAGGATGTCAATCCCAACCAGGCAGACACCAAATATGGCCTGACACCACTCTTGTCGGCTGCTGAGAGCGGGCATGAGGGGATAGTAAAAATGCTTTTGGAACGGGGGGACGTCAATCCCGACCAGGCAGACACCATATATGGCCGGACACCACTCTCGTTGGCGGCTGAGCGCGGACATGAGGGCATAGTGGAGATGTTTTTGGAACGAGGTAACGTCAATCCCAACCAGGCAGACACCGAATATGGCCGCACGCCGCTCTCGTGGGTGACTAGGAACGGGCATGCGGGGGCAATAAAGATGTTTTTGGAACGAGACGACGTCAATCCCAACCAGGCAGCCACTGAAGATGGCTTTACACCACTCCTGTGGGCGACCAAAAACGGGCATGCGGGGGTAGTAAAGATGCTCTTGGAACGGGGGGACGTCAATACCGACCAGGCAGACACCGAATATGGCCGCACGCCGCTCTCGTGGGCGGCTGAGAACGGGCATGAGGGGATAGTAAAAATGTTTTTGGAACGGGGGGACGTCAATCCCGACCAGGCAGACACCATATATGGCCGGACACCACTCTCGTTGGCGGCTGAGCGCGGACATGAGGGCATAGTGGAGATGTTTTTGGAACGAGGTAACGTCAATCCCAACCAGGCAGACACCGAATATGGCCGCACGCCGCTCTCGTGGGTGACTAGGAACGGGCATGCGGGGGCAATAAAGATGTTTTTGGAACGAGACGACGTCAATCCCAACCAGGCAGCCACTGAAGATGGCTTTACACCACTCCTGTGGGCGACCAAAAACGGGCATGCGGGGGTAGTAAAGATGCTCTTGGAACGGGGGGACGTCAATACCGACCAGGCGGGCACCGAAGATGGCCTGACACCACTCTTGTGGGCGGCCAGGAGAGGGCATGAGGAGGTAGTAAAGATACTTTTGGATCGAGAGGACGTCAATCCCGACCAGGCAGACACCAAATATGGCCGGACACCACTCTCGTGGGCGGCTGGGGGAGGGCATGAGGGGGTGGTAAGACTGCTTTTAGAACGAGAAGACGTCAATCCTAACCAAGTAGATACCGAATATGGTCGGACACCGCTGTTGCGGGCGGCTAAGAACAAGTATGAGGGGGTAGTCAAAATGCTTGTGGCGCGAAATGACGTCGACCCCAATCAGGCAGACACCAAATATGGTCAAACGCCACTCTCGTGGGCGGCTGAGAGAGGGTATGAGGGAGTAGTAAGGGTGCTTTTAGGGCGAGAGGACGTCAATCCCAACCAGGCAGACACTGAATATGGCTGGGCACCGATCTTGTGGGCGGCTGAGAGAGGGCATAACGGGGTAGTAAAGATGCTTTTGGGACGAGATGACGTCAATCCCAACCAGGCAGACATCAAATGTGGCCGGACGCCGCTTTGGCGGGCGGCTAAGAACAAATATGAGGGGGTAGTCAAAATGCTTGTGGCGCGAAATGACGTCGACCCCAACCAGGCAGACACCAAATATGGTCAAACGCCACTCTCCTGGGCGGCTGAGAGTGGGCATGAGGGAATAGTGAAGATCCTTCTTGGGCGAGAAGACGTCAATCCCGACCAGGAAGACACGAAATACGGCCGGACACCACTCTCGTGGGCGGCTGAGAGAGGGCATGAGAAGGTAGTAAAAATTCTTTTGGAACGACAGGGCGTCAATCCCAACCAGGCAGACACCGACTACGGCCTCACGCCGCTCTTGTGGGCGGCTAAGAAAGGGCATGAGGGGGTAGTAGAGATCCTTTTGGATCGAGAAGACGTCAATCCCAACCAGGCAGACACCGAATACCACCGGACATCACTCTCTTGGGCGGCAGAGAGGGGGCATGAAGGTGTAGTAAAGCTGTTTTTAGAACGAGAGGACGTCATTCCCGACCAAGCGGACGCCGAATATCGCTCAACACCACTCTCGTGGGCGGCTGGGGAGGGGCACGAGGGGGTAGTAAAGATTCTTTTGGAACGAGACGACGTCAATCCCAACGAGGCGGACACCAAATACGGTCGCCCACCACTCTCATGGGCGGCTGAGAGGGGGCATGCCGGCGTAGTCGAGATGCTTTTGAAGTGCAGCCATGTCCGCACCGCCACTTCAGATAAACAGGACCAAACCCCATTGTCGTTGGCTCTCTCCAACGGGTACTATGAAGTTGCGAGGATCCTCCGGGAAAGGGACAAACGTCAATTCCGACGCAGCTGATTGTAGTGGCCATCCCTTTCGTTGCCTTCTAGGCCTGGAGACCAACATTTGGTAGAGATGCAACTCAGAGATCATGATCAAAACACCGGCATTGCGGACCTTAGTTGCCAGCCGGCTCGAATCGGCAGACCCCGACCGCTAGCCAAGGTTGTTGAACCTCAATGCTTCTGCCTCCCAAGTCCACGGATAGCGGCACCCCTTAGTCGAACCACCCACGCTATCCCAACACCTCCCATCTAGTTACTAAAGTTCTACTACTCTTCAAGGAACCGACACCCATCCAACACCCAATCAGTCCCCTCCTTCGTCGCCCACTGCCCGGAGTTTTGTCCGAGCCTATCTCCTTTCACTTTTAGCTCCCCCCTCGGTATCTTCCCTTGAATGCTTGCCAGGGGAGGGGTTGATATCAACAGGACTTCCGTCGATTTAAATGTAAATAGAATTTGGTGAGGTCATTTTTCTAGTTTCTGCTGGCTCTTCGATATTTATCTGCTATGTTTTTTCTTCTTCGCCTGTTTCCCCCCTTGATGCATCCGGAGATTACAAGTCGGAGTGAGCTTGTAGATTTCAAGAGTTCCCATGGGCGTGCGCATGACTGATGTGGTCTTGGAACAAGTCCTCTGAATAAGATATCAGAATGGCTAGTAGTGATGGGAACTACGTGTATTTATGATTAGGTACAGGATATTTTATGCATTTAGTAAAAAATGCGGCATCATACCGACAAGTTCAGCTTACAGTAGAAGGGCAAATAAGAAAAGCAAAAGGAACAAGCGAATTTGTGGAATGGGCCCATGATGGCACATGTCTTCCCCGCCAGCAAAAAATTCAAGGGAGAAAAAATGGAGATACCGGTGCAACACTCCTAGCCGTAAATCACTTCGCCAACCCATGAACTTAGCGTGTATCCCCTTCTTAATCCATCCATCAGTACCCTCCTCAACTTTCTCTCCCTCCAGCTTCGTAATACCTTGCTCGATGCCCCCGAAACCCTCCGGAACGCGAGTTATGAGTCAGTGGCCCAGGTTGCGGTGGTACTCACGAAAACCAGTCCGGCGAAGCCATGAAATTATACCACGGTGATCTGCTTGTCTATTTCCCATTCCGGGGACTTGGGGAAACATCGAGCCCACACCGAGACATCGCCACCGGTAACACCCCGCACCTTATCTTGCCGTCCAACCCGCTTTGAGACAGCTACCCATGCAACACTCAAACCACAGCATTCCCCCAGGAAACGTTGTTAGTGCAAGCAGATCCACCGTGCCCACAATGCCTAACCTCCGCAGTCCATCCATCTAGCTTCCTGTGAGTGAGATCCCTTCCAGCATCTTCCTAGGCGTCTGCCCCCATATTATACCCTCCCCTCACCGCGACTGAATAAGCCCGCTGGAGACGGAACACCCCCGGTGGTGCCGCACCCCCCCCCCCCCCCCCCCCAAAGGACCGCGGCGACCTGTGACCCTTGAGGGTCTTATCCTGCGAACGCGTGGGCCCCTGTGAGGATGAAGCTCTCCATCAGACACTTTCCCCAGGGCACAGGAGGACCACTGCTATACCAGCGCCTACAGCTCCTTTGTGTCCGCCGCTGGCGACTTGACCCCTACCAGGGTGATGTCTCGTACGCAAGTCAGAACCGTGCAAGATGGCGGTTGTCCTGGCCGCCGTCTCGTACAGGCCACGCCCCTACCTGGTAGTTCTCGAGTAGGGCTAGGGATAGGACTGGGAGGAAGGGGGGCCGGTGTTTTGTGTGCCGGGGGCACGACCTCGGCTAGCGCGCGGGGTTGCGGGCGCGGGGGACGAGCGGGAGTGTTGCGATGCTGGGTCCCCGTAGTGGAGTCAGGCCCGTGCAATGGAATGGGCCGGCGGCGCCCTGCGCTGGCAGTCAAACGGGTTAGCAGGAAGGTAGTGGGGAGGTATCGGGGCAGGGAAATGGATGTTAGAGGGTCTCTCTGTGGATTGAAGGAGCGAGGCGGAGTTTGTGTTGCGCTGCTAAGACTGTTGTAGATGCTCGCGTTAGAAGTACGACAATGGCTTCAATTGTGGCGTCTCCAAAGCTCCTCGCAGGAGAGGGATGGACGTAGTGCTGTTTCTGCTGCCGATACGGTATTCGAGCTGGAAGGGGTTATTCCCGTTGCCGGGGTTGTTGGTGGTGTAAAAGGCTCTAGCCATTTCTCCCATGTGCCTCCAAGAGTTAGACTGCGATCACGAGCGCCACAAGGCTTGGCGCGGCTCTGCATTTGCTGAAGCACCAGCCACTCAGACACCATCCCCCCTGCCACACACAGAGGCTGGTTTCTAACTATGCGGAAACCACTAGCTGATTATCGAACACTTTATTGGGTTTACCACAACAGCGATCTTGGGTGATGCACATGAAGGTGTTCGGTGTGGCTAGGAATCCTCCGGCACGTGGGACAAATCGTTCGATGAATTTGTGGAGGGCGGGTTTGGGGAGCGGGATGGCATAGACAAGGCGATAGTTTTATACTAGTTTAGCGAAAAGATTAGTTCTATCTTCCTGTCCGAAGACACTATCCTCCCTGAAGAAAATAAATAACTTGCAGTATAGTTTCGTAAACATTGGAGTGTCTATTCCTCGAACTTTTTTTCTCCATCTCAAGGTTGCAGTGCAGGTAGCCTGCTATTCTACACGAGTATATGCTACAATGTTCCGCTCATGTCATCTCGCTCCATTGCGACCGTGGGTTATTAGGAAGCTTGACCGTTTCTGACAACACTCCCTGTCGGAAATCCGGTGCGTGGGAAAGAGAGGGAAGCGAAAGTAAAGACGGGTCGACTGAAAGAATAATGTAGTTTGTAGAGGAAGGACAAGAATTGACTGATGTCTCTTATGCATCGATGCTTGAGTACCGGCGCACAGTATTTATACTCCATAAGAGGTATCTATATACAGAGCCAACTAGTGTCTAAGTTCCACTAGCACTATTTCCCGCCACTGGCAGAAATACTTTCGTCACATTGAAGCCATTTTCCAACACTCCCAGATCCTGCAGAGTCGAGTGAGCGCCCATGACCGCAGTTTGAATTTTAGTTTTCTCTTGTGTGGGATAGTTTGGTGGATTTCCGGACGGACTCATGCCCGCTGATCGAGTCTTGACCAGTGTAGGTTGAACGGACGTAGTCAGCAAAAGATTTTGAATTGATTACCATAGGAAAACTTCTACTCCAGGTTTAGCCGTCCGCGCGAGAGGATGGCGTCGAGCAAAGGGAGCGTCAACTCAGTGCGAATCACTTGCTGAGCCCTTGGGCGGTCTGTGGTGCTCGAGCCTGCCTCAGTACAGGACATCAACCTTCATTCCACCCCTGCAACCGCCCCTGTTGAGACGCTCTTCTAGCAACGCCTCGGTTTAAAAGGCTATAAGAACGCCCCGCATACAGCACAATCCGGCGGAGGTCGAATTGGCGCTAAAGCGAATTAAAGTTAAACTAAGGCAACCGAGTCAACGCGAGAGAGGAAGAACGCCAACTCGCCACAGTTTGCTACGGTTTAAACATTAGCGGTGGTGGTTAGACAGGTTCAAGAAAATCCGCAGTAGCTTCAATCCGACCTTTGCCAGATTACCGCAAAAACTTGCTATGCATCCAAAGCCACCGTGCAGGGGTTGTGGCCGATCCGAGGGTAAACTTCTGAAGTTTGCTATTGTGCTGGCTAATTAGAGTGCGACTATGTGTGGTCTTGTAGCGAGTTTGGCGAGTTTTGCGGTATACAGTGAAACCTCCGATATTTCCCACCTCCAAATATTCCAACCTTCTAGTAATTCCAGTGTTTGCAGAGCTACTACATTTGACGTATGGGAAATCCCTCCGAAAATTCTATGACTCTTATAGTTTCCAATTCCAGGACATCCCACCGACCTTAATTCCAGAAAAAGTAGTATTTTACCATACTTCACAGTGGAAAATAGTCTTTAGTTATGTCTGCCTTGGCCGCACTCTCCTATTTGAATTCATACTCTCTACTCAGTTCTCTATAAACCATATCCAAGTTCTATGCAAAATTTCCTGTTCTCTTAGCCATCACGAGATATCACTCGAAAACCAGTCATGTCTGGTCGTCCTGTGCCAAGACCCCTCTCCTCTTTCCATCCCCCCTTTATTTCCAGCCTTGTGCTACTCCCTGCCTGCTGGAATTATCGGAGGTTTCACTGTACTCTCTTTCCCGAGGGCACTCTCTGGTTCATTTCTTCTGCGGACAGTTCATAACCCTAACCCTCTCCTACACAAGAAAAACAACAACGCGAGTTCTTCAATCTGCCCCTTATATAAATCCTCGTGTCTAACAGCTTTCATTTGATCTAAAAGGTATCTCTCCAATTTCACAGTGTCTATTGATAGCTGAATGGTTGAGTGTGACGGGGAGGTGTTATGTTGGGCGAAATATGTGAGGGTTAGGGTTGTTGACTGTCCGCCCAGCAAATGAACCAGCGAGTAAACTACATAATCACTGGGGCCTGCTGCTGGGATAGTTCTCATAACCCCGGAGCCGCCACCGCGCCTCGTTAATAATATTTCTGTACCCCAATTCCCCAACCAAGTTGGGATTGATGCACAGGGGTCGAGTAGGGGTTGGAAGCTAAGGCTTCTCTTAAGTCTTAATGAAGATGAGTGCTTATGTTAGTAGGGTAATATAAACTACGGTGCCTAAGTATACAGGATTGGAATATGGAATTTTATCCGTAATGGTGAGCTTAGTGTTAGTAACTAGAATTTCTTGAAGCCTCCACCTCCATCGCCATTGTATCTCCTTGGCATGGGGATGATTGGGCACAGATTGTAACACAAAAACAAGCCTCATCTTCTCCGCTTTTCTTCAGCCCTACTCACAGCTGTTTGAAAATTCCCCCCCATCGCCATAAGTCATTCTAGTGTTTCCTTAAATTTTGGATAGAATATCATGGCACACATATCAGTCAGCATAGGCGACGGGAATGTCCACTCCAACAACATAACCGGTAGTTTCAACACCAACTTCTACGGGTCCGACGAGGATGCGCAAATTATGCGTTGGCTCTCTCCACTGTGGGCAAATAATAGACATCAAGATGTGCGCACAGACCGGTTCGACGGTGTAGGGGATTGGTTTTTGGAAACGAGTGAGTTTCGGGAGTGGAGGGGTAGTGAGGGTGGAGCCGATAAGGCGGTCTTGTTTTGCTCCGGGAATCCAGGAGTGGGAAAGACATATCTGAGGTAAGAGGCAGGATTCTTAAGAAGCAATTCCACTGACGGCCTGAAATACTAGTTCCCTGGTGATCGACAGCCTGTGTGATCAGGCAGGGAAGGAAGATATCGCCGTCGCGGGCCTCTACTGCGACTTCCTTTCTCAACAAGAGCAGACGACTATCAACATGCTAGGGGCCATCCTGAAGCAGCTATTAAGCGGAGATGTCATCCCTGGGCATCTACGCAAGGCGTTTAAAATAGGGAAAAAGAGGGTTGGTGGAGGAGGACTGCGACTTCCGGATCTGATGGAAATGTTGAGAATGGCGATTGACTCGGTACCCCAAGCTTTCATCTGCATTGATGCCCTGGATGAGTGTTTACCGAAGTGCCTGCCAGAGCTTCTCGAGTCTCTGAGAGACATTGTTGGGGAGTCCCCTAGTACGAGAATATTCCTCACCGGGAGGCCCCATGTCGGGGAAGATGTTCGAAGGTATTTCCCCGAGGCAGTTGTGATACCCATCAACCCTAACCCGGACGATATCCGGAATTATGTGGAGACGAGGTTGGACAGGGATGCTGAGCCGGAAGCGATGACCAGTGATTTACGAGCAGATATTGTAAGGGTTATCCTAGAAAAGATATCTAATATGTGCGTAGGATCATTTAGCATTTCCACTCTATTAATGATGCATACTTACCAACGATTATGTAGATTCCTCCTCGTCTCACTCAAAATGGAAGCTATTCTAGGCGAAGTGACAATTCGTCAGAGAAGCAGGAAATTAGAGGAGATGACGCGAGGCAATGGATTGGGTGATGCTTACACATCAACTCTAACGCGAATGAAAGCGCAGAAGGGATATAAATCAGTGCTCGGACTAAAGGTCCTGATGTGGGTGTTGCATTCGGAACGGCCATTACGAGCCCAGGAGCTCTGTGATGCCTTGGGAGTGGAGATAGGATCTAAGGATCATGATCCAGAAAACATTCCTGCGTTACGGACACTCGTAGCATCTTGTCTAGGCCTCGTCACGGTTGAGGCATCCTCATCCACAGTCCGACTTGTGCACTTTACTCTTCAGGAGCATCTCTCCCGTGATCCGTCCTTATTCCATAGTTCTCACTCAACAATTGCCGAGGTTTGCTTGACTTACCTCAATTTCAGATGTGTCCGGGATCTTTCCCCAACTCTTGACTCGGCCCCTGAAACAACGCCACTTCTAGAATATGCTTCTATTTACTGGGGAAGGCATACAAGAAAAGAGATGACCGAAGATACCAAAATGCTTGCACTGAGGCTTCTGGATAGATTTGATGAGCATATATCTGCTCGGCTACTATTATTGCACTATAATCTGGAGGAAAGCGAGGGTTCGTACTTTGACGGGGAGGAAGGGCCTATGAGATTTACAGGACTCCACGGAGCAGCATTTCTCGGGATTGCGGAGATAGTTTCTGCTATATTAGAGATGAAGGGACGGGACGGTAATGCAGGCGATTGCATGGGGATGACGGCTCTCACGTGGGCATCTGTCAGAGGGCACGAGGAGGTCGTAAAGATGCTTTTGGACCAAGAGGATATCAATCCCAACCAGGCAGATGCCGAATATGGCCGGACACCACTCTCGTGGGCAGCTGAGAACGGGCATGAGGGGGTAGTAAAGATGCTTTTGGAACGGGGGGACGTCAACCCCAACCAGGCAGTCACCGAAGATGGCCTGACACCACTCTCGTGGGCGGCTAAGAGCGGGCGTGGGGAGGTAGTGAAGGTGCTTTTGGAACGAGTGGAGGTCGATCCCAACCAGGCAGACACAGAATATGGTCAGACACCACTCTCGTGGGCGGCTAGGAATGGGCATGAGGGGGTAGTAAAAATGCTTTTAGAACGAGAGGGCGTCAATCCCGACCAAGCAGACACCAAATATGGCCGAACACCCCTCTCGTGGGCTGCTGAGAGGGGGCATGAAGGGGTGGTAAAAATGCTTTTAGAGCGAGAGGACGTCAATCCCAACCAGGCAGACACCAGATATGGCCAGACGCCACTCTCGTTGGCGGCTGCGAGTGGGCACTCGCAGGTAGTAAAGATGCTTTTAGAGCGAAAGAACGTCAATCCCGACCAGGCGGATACCAAATATGGCCGAACACCCCTCTCGTGGGCTGCTGAGAGGGGGCGTGAAGGGGTGGTAAAAATGCTTTTAGAGCGAGAGGACGTCAATCCCAACCAGGCAGACACCAGATATGGCCAGACGCCACTCTCGTTGGCGGCTGCGAGTGAGCACTCGCAGGTAGTAAATATGCTTTTGGAACGAGGCGACGTTAACCCCGCCCGAGAAGATACGGAACACTGCTGGACACTACTCTTGTGGGCAGCTAAGAACGGATGTAAAGTTAAGGGGGTAGTAAAGATGCTTCTAGAACGAGAAGACATCAATCCCAACCAGGCAGACACCGAATATGGCCGGACTCTACTCTCGTGGGCGGCTGAGAGGGGGCATGAGGGGGCAGTAAAGCTGCTTTTACGACGTGAGGACGTCAACCCCAACCAAGCAGATACCAAATACGGCCGGACACCACTCTCGTGGGCGGCTGAGAGCGGGCATGCGGGGGTAGTAAAGATGCTTTTACGACGCGAGGACGTCAATCCCGACCAGGCAGACACCGAATATGGCCAGACACCGTTCTTGTGGGCGGCTAGGGAAGGGCATGTGGGAGTAGTAAAGATGCTTTTGGAGCGAGAGGACATTAATCCTAGCCAGGCAGACACCAAATACGACCGGACGCCACTCTCGTGGGCGGCTAGGAACGGGAATGAGGGGATAGTAAAAATGCTTTTGGAACGAGAGGGCGTCAATCCCGACCAGGCAGACACCGAATATGGCCAGACACCACTCTCGTGGGCCGCTAGGAATGGGCGCTTGGGGGTAGTAAAGATTCTTTTGGAACGAGAGGAAGTCGATCCCAATCAGGCAGACACCAAATATGGCCGGACACCACTCTCGTGGGCGGCTGGGAGCGGGCGCTCGGGGGTAGTAAAGATGCTTTTGGATCAAGAGGAAGTCGATCCCAACCAGGCAGATACCTTTTATGGCCAAACGCCACTCTCGTGGGCGGCCGAGTGTGGGCGCGAGGAAGTTGTAAAGATGCTTTTGGATCAAGAGGACGTCGATCCCAACCAGGCAGGCACCGAATATGGCCGGGCACCACTCTCGTGGGCGGCTGGGAGCGGGCACTCGGGGGTAGTGAAGATGCTTTTGGATCAAGAGGAAGTCGATCCCAACCAGGCAGATACCTTTTATGGCCAAACGCCACTCACGTGGGCGGCCGAGTGTGGGCGCAAGGAAGTAGTAAAGATGCTTTTAGAACGAGAGAACGTCGATCCCAACCGAGCAGACACAAAATCTGGCCGGACACCGCTCCTGTGGGCGGCCAGAAACGGGCATGAGGGGGTAGTAAGGATCCTTTTGGAACGGGGGGACGTCAACCCCAACCAGGCAGACACCAAATATGGTCAAACGCCACTCTCGTGGGCGGCTGAGAGAGGGCATGAGGGAGTAGTAAGGATGCTTTTGCAACGAGAGGACGTCGATCCCAACCTGGAAGACACCAAACACGGCCGGACACCGCTCTCGTGGGCGGCTGAGAGCGGGCATGATGGGGTAGTCAAGACGCTTTTGGAGTGGAGCCATGTCCGCACCGCCACTCCAGACAACCAGAACCAAACCCCTCTGTCGCTGGCTCTCTCCAATGGGTACTATGAAGTTGCGGGGATCCTCCGGGAAAGGGACAAACGTCAATTCTGACGCACCTGATTGTAGTGGCCATCCCTTCCGTTGCCTTCTAGGCCTGGAGACAAGCACTTGGTAGAGATGCAACTCAGAGATCATGATCATAACACCGGCATTGCGGACCTTAGTTGCCAGCCGGCTCGAATCGGCAGACCCCGACCGCTAGCCAAGGTTGTTGGACCTCAATGCTTCTGCCTCCAAGTCCACAGATAGCGGCCTTCCTCAATCGAACCACCTACGCTTTCCCAACACTTCCCATCTACTTCCTAAAGCTCTAATACCCTTCAATGAACCGACACCCATCAATCACCCAATCAGTCCTCTCGCTCGCCGCCAGCTGCCCGGAGTTTTATCCAAATTTACAGTATCTCCTTTCATTTTGGCTTTTCCGCCTTACCTCCTCCCTTAAATACTTGCCAGGGGAGGGGTTGATATCAACAGGACTTCCGTCGATTTAAATGTAAATAGGCTCTGATAAGAGCGTTTTCCTAATTTCTCCTTGCAATTCGTTATTCATCTGCTCTTTTTTTTTTATTCGCCTGTTTCTTCCTTTGGAGCTCTTATTAGACTTGGTCCCATTATAGTTTCTTCACTCTTCGTTCCGCTATCCTATTGCTCGTTGAGTTGGTATTTGTCTCGCATTTTTTGGACAGTGGTGCATTTTATAGTATAGAACGGCTCACTGCACCCAATCGGATAGGAAAAGTTTATAATCCTAAAAGGAGCTCGCCCTAAATTCGTGAGCAGCACCTGCTGGTTCATCCCCCCCCCGGTAATTCCTCTCATCGGCCAAGCGATCATCAGTAGTTTCCTTTCCAGACTATCATACCCCGAATCTGCCAGTGGTTCTGCAATCATACCCGATATATGATATGATAATAATATGATACGATCAGGGAGGCCCTATTAATTGGACTGAAACCCTAACCCCAACTCAACCCATCTCTTTCTAGTACTAGCTGGTAGTCTGGCGGCACCGGCAACAAGGCGGGTATGTGTTTGTTTGGTGTGCGCTAGTTCACCGGAATCCTGTAAATGCACAATCGGAGGGTTATTTTCACATTTTTGGAAACCTTTCGGCCGATGGGGGGGCGTAAAGGTATGAGTTGACTTACCTTGGTGGGAATATTTGTCTAATCCATATCCGATGTTCCCCCCCGTAGAAATATTACGATACAAAAACATGAATATAATACAGACCTTGCAAAGGCGGTTAAGACACGGGACAGTACAGCGCCCTACCCCCCCACCTTACTATACAGTCTCCAAAGGAAAAAAAATCCCCCAGTATGTAAAATGATTCTATCATAATGAACGTGCCAGTGCCGGCTTCTTAGGCGTGACAATGGGGCCGAATCCTGTTGGTCAATATATATGATATAAGTACATTTTTTCAGATCCCGGAGTATAGAAATGACAGACGGGTACACTATTTCAACCAAACCCAACACAATCGGCATTCCCGGTAATAGAGTTCTAAGGCATATAAAGAATTTGAGTCCAGTTCAATGACCAAGGCTTCATTGCCGCTGTTGATACTGCTACTGTCCCGGTATCATATGCCCCTCCTCTGCCTGGTTAGTGTATGTCTCCACTTTATTGTTTTTGTTCCTCTACGGCAATGGCGGACCGATCGCACTGATATTTGCGGCGGGGGAGAAACATGTACATACAGAGTTAGCAACAGGCCCAGGAGGTTGAAAGGACTCAAGCCCTTCTTCAGCAAGGTCCCTTCTCAGGTTCTTGAATTAGCCACAATAATTCTATTGTGGTAGAATAGACCCTCCCGAAACTTCAATATCTTTATCTGCCTCTTCCCCCCCTCTCACCTGACCAGCGCCCCTGCCATTGGAGTCAATATAGCGCCGCCTCCACCTTACCACAGTCACCCCTACCTAGCCACCCTTTTCCCTATATCTTATCTACAATAGCAAGCTTCTTAAACTATCAACTTGACACTTCCGATGCACGATGTAGTGCAAAAGGTACTAAGTGGCTGAGGAATATCCGGCACGGTAGTCCAGCTAACTCCGCACATTGTCATCGCACTTGCTTTTACCAGCTATTATACAGACCGAACGGGGAGGAGGTTGTCACGTCCGCTGCATATGCTACTGTAAGTCAAGAGTGCTTTCCCCACACCCCTCCTGCTCCCCCTCAGGCACTGGCCCGCGATACAAGTGGCCAAAATTAGGGGTTGGAATTTTCACTTCCCCTATTTTCCACTTTAGAGATGTGATATATTCCCTCTCGCGCAGTGCATCACGGCACGATACACAAAATTCATGCCTAAATATCCTCCGGGCTAGCACGCAAAAGACCCGGGCACTCCCCAGGATAACCATAATACTACTCCATCCACACCCTTACTGGCAGGACATCCCTTCCCCCAATTTAAATCTTACACTACACTACCAGGTGCTCCCTACAAACAAGATAGATCAATAACATCATCGGCAACAACAAAATGCGTACTAACCTACCGGCGGGCATCTGCGCGGACGAGTGACCTTCCATGATGCCGTAATACCCATCCACCCATCCACGCATCCATCATCCATCATCCATCCTTAATACCCACCCCCGAAATATCATACAAACTTGCAAAAATACCCCCCCCCCCCCCCCCCCCCCGCCCCCTCCAAAACTGAAACGAAATGAGATACTTGTAGCAGTACCTTACCACCGCACAATACACCACAGACCTCCCCGGCGCCCCCTCTCTACTGAAGTTATCTCCTAATTACCAGAAACCCAAATTACCGCAATCCCTGACTATCATACGTACATCAGAACATCCTCCCACCAATCCCCAAAACCCCCCCTACCACGGAGAGAAGGAACGAAAATAACATACATACAATATTACAATACAACACCAACCCACAACACCAATACTCCATCACAAACCCCTCCAACCCCCCCCCCCCCAAACCTGCGCGTTTAAATTTAACCCCCCCTCACCCGGCGACCCCACCCCGTGCGATGATGTGCGGTCTCCCATTCCTTCCACGAGAAATTCCGCGACTACGTATGATAAGTCAGTCTACTCCCACCCGACCGGGTATGCTATGCTATGTACATGCACCCAGAGGAGATCGACCCGCGAGATTTTTTCCAAAATTTGAGAGAGGGGTTTTTTGTGCGGGAGGTATGGTATATTATCAGACGTACTGTGCTGTAGGTAGGTAGGCCATAATAGTTGGGGAAATAAATTTGCTTGCCCCCGGTTCTTATCGATAGATAATATTGGGATCTCGCACGGAAAGCTTTAAGAGTCTTTAGCATTTTTTCCCACCGGGTCGGAGGTGGATTTTGGCTCTTTCGGTTTTTCACTGCACTGTGCCTTTCTCCCGCTTGTTTTGTTAAGGACTCGGTCTGCTGGTGGTAGAGCGGAAGGAGGGGGGGTTCAAGAAATATGGGTATGATAGTTAGATCTTCCGGACCGCCCCACAATTGCTTCTTTATTGTATCATACGAGAAAAGGAGAGTGGCGGTGTAAAGAGGGAGAGATTTAATTCTTCGAGACTTTTCCCTCACTCTATGAGGTGCTGAGTACTGTAGAAGAGTACTCCTAGTGCGAGGCTGCGCACCAAATAATTACTAGTACAACCGCACACTAACTAATCTACAATAACAAAAAGAAAAAAAAAAGAAAACCACGCCTTTCCAATTCCGTTCCCTATCCCGATTGCAAATGAGCACCTCTTTTCAAACAAGCTCAGACCAAAACAGCCGCCAACCAAATTAACCATCAAACTTGACAAACCCCCACCTCATCCCCTCCCAAAACTCCTCTTCGGAAATGGCGCTCCACTCCCCCTTGACGTCGTCATCCCCATACAACCCCGTAGCGCCGTACGGTCCCTTGAGCGAGACGTGCTCCAGGGGTTCCCACCCCATCTCGCTAACCATCTTCGCACTCTTGTAATTCCCATGGACTAGGCGGGTCTTTGTGTCGAATAGAAACCTGCCCACAGAAATTTCCACGCCAAGCCCCTCCTTCTTGGCGAGAAGCTCTCGGGCGCTTTCCAGAAGCTTACTAAACTCGGCGATGTTCTCGTCGGGCGTGGGGAAACGGCATACGCCGCTTCCGGCGATGCGCAGACGAACAGTCTCGTGCCAGGCGACGGAGTGGTGCGAAAACAGCCCCGGACATGCGGTCGGGAGGGTGATGGCTAGGTCTTCGAGTTTGGGACATGAAGACAAGAGCGCGCAAATGTGGATTTGTGGGTGAGATTCGACGGAGGAAGGGTGTGTAAAGCCCGAGTCTGAGAGGGGTTTGTATTCTAGGAGCTTTAGGGATGTGCGTGATGCCGAGACCAATGCTGCAAGGCCCTTGATAGTGATCGAGGTGGAACTGGTGATGTGGATTTCCTGTAGGGACGTTGCGGTGCGGGAGATAGTGATCAGGTCGTCATCGGTGATGGGCAACAGGTTGGAGTCTCCGAATATCTTTAACCTTGTGATCCGTGAAAAGTCCAGTGACGAGAGGACGTTATTATCCGTGTGGTTAACATCAGCAGAGACAAGAGAGTCCTTTTGATCCACGGCCAAGAACTCAATGCTCGTCAATTGAGGAAAGGACATCAAGTTTTTCCAGTCTGCCTCCGTCCCGTAACGTAAGGAAGTCCATGGAATCGCGGCTGTGCGCAGGCCGGTGCAATTCCCGAGTGTGTCGAAGATGTACCTGCTCGTGTCGAACTGGTAGATCCCGTTGAACCAGACTCGGCGGACGTGCTGTGCGATGTGCGGATAGTCGCGGAGGAGAGATATGGTGGACTTGACGGAAGTGTACGGGTGTTGGTAGACTACCGGGAAGACGCCGGCCGCGGCGGAACTTCGAATTTGTTCCTCGGTACTTTTGTAGAGCCAACTTTCATGACAATTCGTGAGCTATTTGTGGTAGATGGTAGGTTAGGATTGGGTATCATACCGTTCACCGCCGCTCCACTTCCGGATGTACACCTCCTTCATGGCATACCCCAATGCCCACTCGTGCCATCTCGAATTCACAAGGCGGAAGCTGTTGACCAAGTGCCAGCGTAGCACGTCCGGAGTTGTTCGTCCACGGAGGTATATCTGTGTTTGCGTCCTCTGTAACGTCTTCTGTGCTTGGGTAAGGCCATAAGTGTAGCTAGGAGTGTCGGTGGAGTTTAATTGCGTGGCGATGGAGAGAATCTCCGAAAGTATCTCGAAGGGGAGATCTTCGATTGATGGCATTATGTGTAGATGTCTATTAATCTATGCGGTATAGAAAAAGTATAGTATGAACAGTATCAAAGGGAAGTAAGCAGGCCGGTAGTCGAGCTCAGTCAGGGTCAGCAATCCACATATGGGATGCTCGGGGGGGGGAGGTTTTATAGCTGGCTACCGCCATCAGCTACGTGCTCCCCTTCCTCCCTGCTAGCTTTCCCCTGGCACGGTGCATTGGACTTATGACCGACAAGACGACGAATCCTTACTCCGTAAGTCACGATATGTTCCTGCGAAAACGTAATTAGCACCATACAGCACCCACCACCCAAACTAGCTATGGCATCCATCCACAGTACTAGTACTGCAACCGGCTGCGGGAGGCAAAAGAAAAAAAGTCGAGTCAAGAATAAGTTAAAGGGCCGGTAATGATGGTATACATTTTGTTGAGCTTGACTAAAACCGTTACCCCTAACGGCGGGCCTACGCGAAGAGAAAGTCGCTGTCTGGGGCTGACAAGGGAGGGGGCTTGCCTTTTGCTTTCTTGGCAATCCCGTGCTGCTAGTTAGAGTGCCGGAAGGGGTACGCGCAGCTATGTCGTAAGTTACGGTCTTGTTCTCGCCACGGGTGAGGCCTGATGCGAGGTTTGTCGAGTAGAGCTCGGCCTTTGTTATTGCGTGCGAAAGGGGCCAATGGTTGATATCTCTACCTGGTTGTATTATACCGTACAGCACCCTCCCTTCCATGCATCATATTTCGCTTCGCTTCTCCCATCCACTCCCAACGGTAGACCCAAGGAAAAATATTAAAATATAAAATAAAAGAATCGTCAACCATCGTGAGAATGACATAATACCTCCTCATCCACCTTGGCATTTATAATCCTTCCGGAACTGGATGCCACCTTTGCTTTCCCTTCTTGTTGAGGAAGAGGGAAAAAAAAGAAAAAGGAAAAAAACAACCTTTGTGGTGCGTGCGTTGTGTTTGGACCATAAGTTACATAATCCCTGTCTGGTAAAAAGTGTTCCAGATTCCACCTTCGCTCGGGCATAACCCATGTCTTCCCCACAAAATCGAGGGCGAAAGGCAGAAGAAGTGCGGAAGGGCTGAGCGTCAGGAACGAGTGAATCTCTTTCTAGCTCGGCAGAGGGATGGAAGCAGGTAACTGACTGAGGCAGGCAGGCGGAGGCAGACAGGGCTGGAAGGGATGGATGGGATCACGGGTGAAATGGGAAAAAGAAAAAAAACAACTCAGATGATGCGGTCGGTCGGTTTCGGTGCAAGGAAATAAGAGAGCTGTATTATTGTTATTTTGCTTTTCATTTTCCTCCTATGGGAGATTGGGAACTGTCACGGGGGGGGGTTTCGAGCTATTCTAGGAGGCCCCGAACTGCAGTTTGTGTGCAGTTGTTGCTGGCCAGGGCAATGCACCGAGTACTAAGCCGGTACTGAACCGTACTCTCGACCCCGGAGTAGGAACTTGCAGCAAAGTGCCGTTGAGTTTGCTCCCCCCCCCTCGGCAATGTGGAATACCGTAGCAGCACAACCCACCACTGCCATAACTCCCGCAACCCAATAACCTCCCTCCCCGAAGCTACTCCCCAACAACACCAGAGCATCTTTAGAAAATTTAACCAAGAAGAAAGAAAAAAAACTCACGATACCTACCAACCTTCCCACATGTGCGGTACTGTGCCCCTACTGGCACTAGAAAAAACCATCGTCAACCCCCTCCTTCCTGCATTTAATTACGTACTGACCTCCCGATCCGTACCCCCGTACCTCCCATCCATACCATATAGGTACAGAACCGTGGAAGCCAGCCCTCTCAGAAGAAGGCATCGTGAGTGCCCAGCGTTCAAGCGTCAAAGCAACACCAACACATGACCGGTTTGACAAGAAATTTTTCCATCTCAGCTGGGGAGCTCCTCTACTCGAGCATGTTGTGTGCCGGAGAACCTGCTCCACGATGTGATTAGTCAGCCGTGCTATTTTTGAGACCCCCTTCGACATGCTATGATACCTAAAGGAAGGTGGACAAGGCGAATGGAATTATCGAATGGCGACATGGCGATCGCCATCGCCACGTTCCCGCTTTTCGAGATGGATAGTTTTGCTCTTGGGATTCGAGTTAGACTTGGGAGAAGTGGAGAAGTGGAGAATCCTCGCTCCACCGTAATAGCTGAGCTGCAAAGTACCGTGCTCATAAGGGAGGGAGGAGATGAACCTATTTCGGACCCACGGTTGAAAGCTCTTCCCAAGAATCTCTCTCTTCGTAAGGTGGTCTGCCATCTGTAGAGCGGAGGAGTCTCTTGAAGCTTTGCAAACACTCTGGTCTAGAACCTCCCGAAAGAACTAGCACACACTATGGTACTCTACAGTACTGCACTCTCCCGTGAGTGGTTCACCCATCCGCGAAAAAAAAAAGCTCTCTCAAAACACCACAGCCCACCAATGGTAGGTGTGAGGAGAAACGCATCTTTTCTCCCCTCTTCTCCTTCCCCAAGCTGCGGTTAATTTTCTATGGTAATACGGAACCAAGTAACCTGGATATGATACTTGATCGAATGATGCGATAAGTTAGTCACCATCCCAAAAAAAAAAAAAAAAAAAAAAACCCCTTTTCAATACCGCACAAAACAAACGTCATCGTAGTCGCCCTTACCAAAAAGCAAATACATGAATTCCCATCCCGTCCAATCCGCCTGCCACCTCCTTCGAACCTGGCGGGATCGGTCCGACGAGGGGGCAGACCGGATCGAAACGTTCTTGGCATTTTTATTAATATTCTACGCAACCGTATTGGTATTCTGGATGGCGAGTTGGAGTGTTGTACAGTACTGTACCTGGCGGCGTCGTGGTTATGATGCTTTCTATGCGAGAGGGGAGAGTGAAAAATGAGTACCGGTAGTCTATTATAATTTATTTTTCAAGTACTGTACACCTCCGCGGTCGATAGCCCACTTTCCGAGAAAACCAACTGTCGCGAGAAGGTACCGTACGCTATCCTACTGCTACGGGATACAAGTATTCAATTGCTGGTGGCATCGTACCGGTGCCACACCGGTCATGTCATTCAAGAACGGACACCGCACTGGTAGTCACCAGCGCTAGAGCGTCATGGGTATTGCATTCCAGTGCCAACCATTGCGGTAGAGGTTACCGCAAGCGCTTGAATCTCCCCCAGCCACACTCCTTCAATCTTGCCCTCCTATCATACATCATTCATCATCGCTTCCACCTATGCCCATCCATTTTCTCCCTTTTTTTTTTCAAATCTGCATTCCACAAGGAATCGCCAAGCAGAAAACCGTACGAGTTTGACACAAAAGTATTCCCGTCACGAGGCTCGACATGTTGATAACCTAAATCAAGGGATGAACGAAAAGACTATCAGCAGTGATAGATTAATCAGTGCAGGAAAAGTTCCAAGGCAGCGCGAGGAGGAGGACAGTTACCCTGTCAGTGAAGTGGCGGACAAAGAGCCGCAAACTACTTCCCTACCGTAGTTCGAAACATCATCTCGCAATACGGCACCTACTATACGCCTTTAATATGGGTATATAATTACTTGCCCCACGATCAGAGTGACGTGCTGTACTGTACCTGATTTCAATGACGAAAACTATTCATCTGCCCCGCTGGGACAAAGGTGCTCATGAGCGAGAAGAAATACCCTCCGTGGCCAAAAACCTTCCCGAGACAGGAATATTGAAAAAAATCGAGATAATTCCTCTATCCAACCCCCCTGTGGTCGCCTTCTAAAATGCCGGGCCTCGCATCCTAGATATTCCTCGTCACTTGAGGGGCATCGGGTATCGGCCTCAACGTGGTCGCACAGGTGCTAGAATAATCCCGCAAAAACAATACTATTGTCCGGGATGGGGTTATGGCAAGCTGGTAAAGGAGGAATTGCGGGAGTGCAGCACCCATGTGAACAGGGTTGAGCACTGTACGTGCGATGCGATTTCGACGAAGTGGATGCGACGGCAAAGGGATTGAAAGAGGGTGGTGGACTGCGAACGCCGGCTTTGGTGTTAGAGTGTACTCGGTATGGACGTGGGTGATCGGACAGACAGGGATTAAAAATGTATGAGGATACATAGATTCTTAATCCCTGTCTGTCTGATCACCCACGTCCATACCCGAGCACCGTACTAGTACTGAACCGCCCAACAGGAGTACCGCCGAATCGGTGCCTTTCCCGCATCGCCCCACCGGGGATCCAGCTAATGAATTATGCAGATACATCAGGCCCATATGCGTCTCTTTCAGACTCTCTTTCCAGGTGCAGTTGCCACTTGAAAACACACTCAGGATGTTAGAATCTTCCTGCGATCCTCGGACCTGTACAAACTCTCACCAAATTTAAACTTTGCATCCCCGAAGAAAATAACAAAGACATCGGATCGGCGCGCAGTATCTTTTCAACAGAACAAAGCCAGCGCAAAATTTTTTCACCCGGGAGTTAGCCGCCCTGTCGCAGGCCGACCCACACAGCGAACGTCTTTGTCGACGCAGCGCACCCCGGATCAATGGGCACGCCTGAGCAGGATCAAGCAGATGGGCATACGGTACTGGCATTGCGGGTAAGGTTGCGGTTGCGGCGACGGGGCTATTCACGAACGATCTAGTCCTAGGGATCCCTGCCAAGGTTGCATGCTGCCACTAGCCTCGAGATTAATCACCAGAGAATCACAGGACAATACATCTGCTATCTAGCCTCGGATGTACTCAATCCTAGTGAACCAACATGAGAGTCGCAGATTGCACCGACTTCTCCCCCCTTGCAGGGCCAGTGAACCGACCAACTAGCTCAAAACATCGATCTTGCGAATAACCTATGCCCCTTTGTGAGAAGTTTTAAGGAAAAATTGCCCATGTTACCGTTATTTTGCTACCATGTCCGACAATCACCCCGTAAGACGGATCTTCTACCCCACAACGCCCTCATGCATCCTTATCAGTCTACCCTAACCCATCCGCTCGAGTGAGACCTTGTGCTAGAGATAAGCTTCAAAGCCGCCTCCGTCTATTGGCAGGAGATAAGGCGCGACATGCACGAATTGTCTAGTTCAGGTACCGATTGCTCCGAACTGTTGAGCTGTACTCGAATAGAGGGATCCAGCAGAAAATATAATCCCTGCGGAAAACGTCGTAACCACAGCAACAGCGATAAATTAGGAAAGGCGAAATACCAAGCTCTTGCAGTTGGTATTTTCTGTAGGGATTGTGAACACCCCTACAACCCACTGGTGGGTGGTAGGGGTCGTGGTTATCCTTGAAAGAAATACTCAGATGTAAACAATGGCTAAGGCAAAACCTAAACTCTGATAAGTATAGCAGCTTCTATTTCTGCCTACAAATCCTCTAGTACTATGACAACTTGGGCAAGGTGAGGTCTCAAGCTGTTTCCCACCGGCTTTCAGGTTGTCTACGAAGGTACAGCGCCTAAGTTTTGAATATTTTACTAGCAGGGGATGTTCGACTAACAGGGATGAGGAGGTGAATTGGGTAACCACTATACCCAATTCGCTGTCCTTATACCCGATTTGCTGCCTTGGCCCCTGCTAGCGTAACACCCCTGCTAGTAAAATATTCAAAACTTAGGTGCTGTACCTTCGTAGGTATCCCATCTCAGTGCTGGAACTCAAAAATTTCCTGAGTTTCGCATCAAGTCTCTCCGGTCATGCTTGGCATTTTTGGTAGGGATTATTTTTTCTGCTGGATCCCTCTAATACCTGAACCCCCGCCAGATGGGGCATTCCTCTGCAAGACAAAGTGCGATGCGATGTGAAGATGCAGTCGAAGGCACAGTACCGCACAACATGATAATCCTCCACCGTACCAACGAACGATTGGTAAATTCCGGCTGCGCAGTGCTCGGACCCGTCTTCTGTCGGTTTTATCGGCGACACGAGCGTACAGTGCTGTGTCCGTATTCGTGTTATGCCCGGGGAGGTTGAGGAAACGTGTCCTTGGGCTTGCCAGCGAGGTCACGATGCTGCGGAACCTCGAATAATTTGAATTGTGTGCTGGGTAGTCCAAAATTTCCTTCTCTGGAAAGGTAGCGGAAGATAGGTGGAAGGTTGGGTTGTTCAGCTCGTCCGAGAAACGCAAAAAAAAAAAAAAGCAAGGCCTTACCGAAGGAGGCAACTCGAACGACATGCCATATGTTCAGATTCTACGGTAATAGATTATTCCGGCGGGGGATGCTAATACGGTAGTAGAGTTGAGCATAAAAAATAGATTACAGCTTCGCGAGCGGCTGGTAGTACTCGATGGGCTGAGATAATGGAGCATTACCGAATCCGAGTACTGTATTGTATATACTCGCTGGGTATCCAGATCGAATGGGCTATCACCATCCTGTGGAACACCGGGGCCTGCGAACATTAGGTTCAACGTCTTCTAACACTCATAGCTTCTCAGCATTCACACCTATCAAGCCTCCGCTCCCTTCTTAGAAAAAGTCCCTAAAACGTATTTTGTGCCTGACTGTATTACCCCGAGGACAAAAAGGTTTTTGTGGGAGTCCTGCGAAAATTCGAGTGATCGGTAATGAGTTTTTTTCTCTTCTCTTTTCCACGCCCTACTCGAGTAGTCGGGATGAGTGTCGCAGAGTCTTAAATAAACGGACCTTGCGCTATAGTCGAAAATTCCCTACTGTGCGAAAGGGTCGAAAAAGTCGAAAGTGAGCAAAGACGCATTAGACCCAATCGGAGGAGGTACCTTCAACAGCGTAGTAGAAGGTTCGCTTATTCGGGATTCTATTGTGTTGGAAGGAGGTAGAGTACTACAGTAGTGCTGTTATGATGGGTATTGGCGAGTAGGCCTAGAACCGACATTTAGAAAGTAGAATGGAATTTCTCGGGGGGGGCCCTTGTAACCGTGTTTAGAGGGAGAGGTGTTTGGGTAGGGTATAATACTTGCGATCTTTGTTAAATATCGGGATATGATTCTCTCGAGGAGAGGGTGATTGAAGAAATGAGAGTGCAGAGAGAGGATGGGAGATAGAAGAGCTTAGGCCGGATGAGAAAATGTTGGTGGGCGGGATGGTGATGAAACCACCGGAGCGGAGGGTTAGACTACCTCTGCGCTCGTAGGGACCGCGACTAAGAATTCACATTCCCTTCCGATTCCTTCCTTAAAGAAAGAAAGCGATCTGAAATTTAGTAAAGCCACCGGACGATAAAAAAGTATCTTCACCTCTTATTTTGAGATTAGGGAACAAGCGATTGATGTTGCGTCATGAAGTATCACGCGATCTATACGGCCTCCTTCCCCAACCAACAGGTGGGCGCAGATTCTCCCTGCTTAAATGCAGCTCAGAAGCACCAGTCTTCTTTGGCGCCGGGAAAAATTTTCCATACGGTATCCATCGACCCAACGCTGAATCGTCGGATAATTCCCTTCAAATCGTGATTGCAGACTGTGCCTGAGGGGGGTGAGATGATTCAACTTACCTATCCTCTGCCCACGCACACTCCCGCCTGCCGGTGGGAAAATCATATTATTGTTATAAAAGCCATTCGGCACCCATCCCCACCACCAAATCCCGAGCCGAAGTTTCCCATTTCCTACCGTGCACGGGGATAGCATGGAGGGAAGAGTAACTCTAAATACGATATGTGATTTTCATATATGGAAAAAGTGGCGCCGGATGACTCTATTACTGTATATCATTACCCCCCCCCCCCCCCGGGCTGACGCGCAGTCACGAGAAAAAAAAGGGAAAGGCGAAAAATTTTCTTCCCAGCGGACTTGGATTTTTCACAATGCTCGAGTCTTTCAAGGTAACGATGGACTAATGGAAAGAAAACGTATTTGTATAATTTTTATATAACAAGAACTAACTATACAAACAAAACAAGCCAGCAGGGAATGATACCCTGCTGAACTAAACCACCTTCTCCCCCTCCCCCAAACATCCTCATTTGCGTCACAGATGATGTATATCCGACATCAGGCAGACCAGCTCCTCGCACGTACTGCGCGACAATTTTCTTTTCTCCAACTCCCCCCCCCCCCCCTCCCCCTCTCCTCTGGAATCCACGCGGGAGAGAGGGGGCACAATTCCCCAAATCCATTGCCATACTTGGGACTACTGTAGTCCCCCAGTGTCCGCCAAGCCAGCACTCGGAAGCCGGATGTAGCCGGAAGGTTTAGAACAATCCGACTATGTCGAAATGATTCCAAAGACGGGAGCGCACCCCAGGGGCGTGGCGGCCGTTCGATGGAACGGCTGCCGTCCACACCCTGGGGTGTCTGCGAGGGCGTAGGTGGCCCGGGAGCCCTGGCTGCAGTAGCCGGCTGAGTAAGTCCCGCCCGTACTACCCCGGAGCTGACTGTGGCCCTTTGGGGGCCACCCAGCAAACCCCTGAAGTTGGATGTGGTCCAAATGGTTAGTACCATGGGACCACATCTAACTCACGCCGGAGGTGTGCGCGCACCCCAGGGAGGTGGCGGCCGTTCCGTAGAACAGCTGCCGTCCACACCCTGGGGTGTCGGGGAGCGCGAAGGTGGCCCGGGCGCCCTGGCTACAAATCTCCCTCCTGTTCGGAGCCAGCACAGGGGGATCGTGGGGGCCGAGCTTCCATTGCCATTTGACGGGCAACTTCTCACTTGCGCCGGAGAGATGCCCAGACCTTAGGGGTGTGGCGGCCGCTCGCAGGAGCAGCTGCCGTCCACCCCTGAGGCATCTCTCCGGATTAGACACCTCCAACACGTTATGTGGGAGAAGACGATGTCGGTCGTGGGTGAAGAGAGAGGTGAGGCGGAAGAGGCGAAGGGAGGCGGAGCCTGAAGAGAGGCGTTCGGCCATCTATCGATTTCAGCACGGTCAGTTACAGAGACTTCATGAATTATGCATCCAGATATTGATGAATCCTGTGGGGAGAATGGAGGGATAGGAACTACTGGTAAAACTTACTTCATTGAAAAGAAAAAATCTGGTCCGGACTCTTGTGGTGGAATTGCTCCACCACCGGACACAGGTTGAGTGGCGTTTGTCCAGCTATCGATTTCAGCAAGGTTAGTTACTAAGACTCTATGAATTATGCATCCTGATATTGATGAATCCTGTTGGGAAAATAGAAGGATACATAGGAACCACTGGTAAAACTTACATTATTCCTGGTCAAGGATCTGGTCCAGACCGTGACTCTTGAGGAGGAATTACCCCAGCACCGGACAGGTCGAGAGTGGCGATTTTCCACCTATCGATTTCAACAAGGTTAGTTACAAAGACTTCATGAATTATTCATCCAGATATTAATGAATCCTGTTAGGTAAAACTTACATTCTTTGTCCAAACTCTGGTGGTGGAATTGCTCCACCACCGGACACAGGTAGAGAGCTGTTTGGCCATCTATCGATTTCGGCAAGGTTAGCTACAAAGCCTCATGAATTACGCATCCGGATATTGATGAATCCTGTTGGAAGAATAGAAAGATAGATAGGAAACACTAGTAAAACTTACGTTATCAACAGCCAGGGATCTGGTCCGGACTCTTGTGGGGGAATTGCTCCCCCACCCGACACATGCCTTGTAGGCATGTCCGGCGTAGATCCCCAGATCTTAGTGGGAAGATCCCAATCACTCTGATGAAGATTAGTGTCAGCCACTCGATCCCCGAGAAAGAATTACTTGAAACTTGAAGCGGAGTGAAGACAACATTGTCTAAAGTACTTCAAGTGCAGAGGATGGTGTGTAACTTACTAGGGACTGGCCTGTGTTTCTGAGGTGCCAATGCCACCGGATGGAAAGCCACCTTTCCTTTCCGGTGACTAAAGGGCGTGGTGAAGGCATAGCTTCTCACCAGGGACGGCCTGTATTTGTGGAGGTGCGCCGATGCCACAGGATGGAAAGTCACTCCTCCTTTCCGGTGACTGAAGGGCGTGGTGAAGGCATGGTATTTCACCAGCGCTCGGTGTGTGCCACTGGTGGAGTGGAGGAGAAGCGGACGGAAAAATAGGGCGGAAAAGAGGGTGTAAGTGAAGGTGGAGGTAACAGTGGAAGTGAGGATGGAGAAGAGGATGGATGGCAGGATGGAGGAGACTCAGGAGAGGATGGAAGAAGAAGGATGAAGGGGGGGTGGTGATCCTAGTGAACGGCCATGATAGTTGTGGTGATGATGCCGGTGATGAAGGTGGACGGAGGAAAGAAGGGAGAGGAAGAAAGAAGGGAGGGGAAGAAAGGCCCCGTTAAATACTCCCAGAGGTTACTGGTTACTGTGGGTGAACGGTCTTTACCCGAACTCAGGGCGTTTTGCAGTCCCATTCATTAAAGTCGTGGGAACATGGCGATGGTTGTGCCCCGAGAAATGCCGAGTCAGTACCCACATGGTCACGATCCACACTGGCACTAAGTGGGGACTTCTTAGGAGAGCCCCGGAACACCTAGGTTTGGCTGAAATGGGGAAGGCTGGGGGGAATTGTATTCTTCAAGCCCCAATATTTCTCTCGGCGGTGTCCGGCATTTCCTTTGTCCGCCATGATTGTTCTCCTGCGTTGGTATCCTTTGGGCAGCGGAGGTGTTCTAACAAGGATGACAGCGGCATATTCATACCGTACCTTCCTGTAGGGAACGGAATGTCAACCCCAGGAGATACACGAAAGCGGAACGGACGGGAATGCAGGGAGAGCCCGGACAATATTAGGGATTGCGAGTTTTTATGATTATTGATATAGGGAACAGCGTGTGAAGGGGATAATAAGTTCAATGGTTAATAGTCAGCTCTGGGGTAAGAAGGCGTTAATCTCATTGACTCTGGCTACTAGTTCGGGGCTTTGCCGCTATCCCCTACAGTGCTCATAGTGCCGAATTTCCCTACATCACCTAAAATGCAAACTAAAAACTAACTCCCCACTTTTCTAGATATGATATGTCAATCGAGTGATATCAAAAGCATTTCAGGTCAAGTTATGATGCTGATCCTTTCCCACCAACAGGAGCACTAAACCTGATATGAGAGCGATGTTGGCCGTAGTTGTGAGGTAATGCACCTGTTGAGATTTACTAACCAACATCCCGAGTCATGTGATAACATTACACCGCTATGAGATTGAATCCACAAATTAAAAAAATACGCTAATCTTGCTAGTGCCTCTTTAGCAAAAAAGCTCATATATCTGCCGCGGTGTTAGGCCAATCCACTTTTTGCCTCTGTATGCAAGTCTTGCTCGTGGCATCGGGCCGGGCTCTGAGTCGATAATTTGACTTGATTATTTGAGATAGGATGCTTCTATTCAGGTTTGGTATTGGGGGGTTTCTTAAATTCTCTCGGTTCACTGACCTCCCCGGCCTTTTGTTTTCCACTCTACCCCTATCTAACCCTTATATGGAATAGCTGGAAGTCATATGATACCTACGCAATTATCACTCGCTTTTCAGTTTTTTCAAGCACCATTTTTATTAACTATTTCACTCTCCCGGATTTTTCAGTCCCGGATGGTCAACTCCTGGTTTTGGCCATCCGGGACAACAGGGTGCGACTGTAACACCGCAGGAGATAGTGCTTGAGAAAAAGCGGCATCAACACTATGCTCTGTGTGGCCCGTAGAGGTGATTCCAAAACTGGTGCCCACTCTTGGTGCTGAGAGCCGAGTAGATACTGAGGCATGGGTGGCGTTTGGCTGCTCGTAGTATGATAAGTTGATGTTTGTGTACATGTATAATAATGGGGTGAGGTTAGTGAACACAACTGCTATTGCGGAGCCAAAATTTGGCCGGCAGAGGCTTGGCCACTATCGCTTTTTGACTATAAGTGGGGGGGGATCTCCATAAGCCTTGACCCCACTACGCCCCGCCCTTTCGCTCCTCCCCCTTCATTGTCAGAAGCTCTTCCTCTCCCGTTACTTCCTTGTTAGTATGAGTGCTCCTCTTCCCCTTCGAGTGATTCAGAACCTGCAGGTCGCGAGACGTTTTCCCCCTCACCGGAGATAGCTCACGTGCTAGAAGCCTTTGCTACCAAATGTCTGCGCACCAAATACAGTAAGAGCCTGCAGGTATGTGACACTAACTATAGCTACTAACCTAATTCCTGATTACGGTGGTAGTGGGGCCTCGTGAAAGTTTCTTTTTCAATCTGGTGCACAGCCTACCTACTTTAGTTATAGGGGGTGGGTTATCGTGGAATCACGATCCGAGACATGAGGAACAACTTTACATTGTTTCCCAGAACTTTCGAGAGAGGTAACTATCGAGGAAGAGATATGGCGAATCAGAGCAACTACCGCGTCTGTTCTGCTATTTGGTGGTGTAAGTTTTGGTTACCCATGAATTTAAAATTTTACCAGCCCTGACACAATAACTTGTAGTTCGCTGCCTACAAGATTGAGCGGTTCCGGAAGGATCTACCTTTGATATTACGGAGAGAGATATACCGTAGAGGCCTGAGTAATTGAGCCGTGTGCTCCGTCGGATTATCGTGTATTCAGACAAGACATTATGGCTAAATATCCGGCATACAATCCTCCAAAACCTCCGTTTTCTTTTGAATTGGCTACAAACTCGTTTCTACCATCTTCTACCATTATTACTGCGACTGGACGAATGTGCGGAAACGGAGATGTGCCGTTGGGAGGAAAGGGTGGCGGGGAGAATTTAGTATCTATCTTGAATAAGGCGGTTCACATTGCTATTCCTGCCCCAGTGCCGCCACCGTCTCCCGGCGGTGTTGGAGGGAAAGGAAGGAAGAAACAGAATTTTTAAACAAGCAATAATCTTCCCTTTTTGTTCCCCCTTCCTCCTCTCTGATGTAGTTAAGAAGCTTAGAGGAAAGCGTTGGTGGAAGGAGGATGGTGACACTTTTTCTCGGGCAGGAGGCGGTGGTGGGGTCCCGGCAAGCATTAAGAATGCTCGAGATTTATTTTCTCTGAGAGTAAGATGTACATTGGCGATGAAGCATTTGTGGGATGAGCGAGAGGTATTTCCGAAATTCCAAATGGGATGGGAAGTTGGCGAAGAGATCTTGAAGGAGAGGAAAGTGATCAAAGGAAGGGGCAGGCGGTGGGAGGAGAAGCAGTTGAAGTCAGTAGAAGAGTTTTATGTTCGTCCATCCTCTAAACCCGTGTCTATATTTTTATTTCCTGGTACCAATTGCGAATATTTTGAAGAGAGTTGGCTCAGCTGGAATCGTTCGTGATAGTACTGCTGAAGGTAACATCCTTTCGAATAAATCATATTACTACATTTCATGGCAATAGCTGTCGCAGTTGAGGCAGCGGCTTCTCTACACACAGGGACAGCCAAAGCCCAAAATCAAGAAGAATGCTTTTATTAGAAAGGTGTGGTTGATTCCGAAAGTTACAGCAGTGTTGCAGATCACCCGGGAGTGTAATGTATTCTTGTGCTCTGGCGGTTTACGGATATTATGCCGGCAGGTCTTTCCTTTGTTATTACGGGAGGTGCAGAAGAATGAGGACATGTGGATAGGTACAGAGATAAGTGTGGTGATCAATAGAAGGCTCAGGCTATATTATATTTCACTTATCTAATTGCCATTACCGCTAATTTAGTTTTAGAGAAGTGTGAACGAAGTTGTGGAGGCTACTGTGCTTCTCCCACCTTCCCTACATAGTGCCCAAGTTCCAAGCGAACCCCCATCATTCTACTGCCCACCGCTGTGCCACCTATTTCTCCAACTTTAACAGTTTTGCAACAGGACAATGAAAATTTCGCACCCTATCCGCTCTGTGCTAAACCATTATTGAATTGCTTGGTTAATTTTCAGCGGGTGACTACGCGGGAATCCTGGACGCTGGACTATTCCGGGGGTTAGTTTTTTCTCTCCGGTGGAGTGTAAGTTCATCTGTTCACCGGCCGCCTGCTGGTAATTTTGGACTAAACGACTATAATGCGGGCTTTGAGAGTGAGGAGTTGGCAAGGGGGCGCGGTCCTAGAGGTTGTCGGTGTTTCGTGCGTTTGCGGAGAGCGATAGTGCGAGCACTGGAGAAATACGCGGCCCGGCTTTCAATCCCCAAGTCCAGCGAGTGATTCCCAATGAGCATTCTCCTGCAGCGAGTTTCTTCCACAGCCCCCGCCCACCCCATGTTAACGTAAATTGGAAACTCCACGTCGGGCCAATTCGTTTGGGAGATTAACTGCTGCGCTAGCTGTGTCTGTTACGAAAGAAAAACCGCAGAAGAAATATTTTTCTGGTTTGTCGGTATGCTGGCGCTTTCCGTTCCGAAGACCGTTGCTGTAAGAAGGGAGTGGTGGGAAGGAGGATTCTAAATATTTGTTAGGAAGCACAATAGTTTTTTGGGAATTTGGCCTTATGACAATCTTTTGTGGAATATTAGACGCGGAGTAGTCGGTTGGATGGTGAAGTCGAAGAGCAAATATTGGACGGCGGCATATTTTCCGGAGCATCAGGTGCTGTATCGATACCGTGCTGTGCTCGAACTGTTAACTGTTAATAGTTGTGCAACCTTATCACTTCCGCTTATCGCCGGGCTAAGGCAATCACGAAGCCGAAGAGGAGAAGGAAAAAAAATCCTCCACAAGCCACCCCTCCCACGAGCCAAGACCACTCACTAACTTGTTTGCATTTAGCCACTCGGAGACGGAGGTATTGGGGTAGGACATGGGTTCCTTAAAACCCAAGTATTGCTGGAGTAAAGGTCGTACCTCGCAGAACGCGTTTGGCCATTTGCGCATGAGATAGTACCAGAAGGTGACCAAGGTCCGATGTCTCATGTTGTCCGATCGGATGAGTATCCCGATTAGGGGCCACGGCACCTAGTCCTGAATGTTTTAGGCTTAGGGGAGAGGTGCCTGAGTATAGCGGAAAGACCGATCGGGTTGACGCCACGACATCGCCATCCGGATGTCTACCAAAGCCCTGGTCGGGAACCCCCCCAAGGACTGCCACTGAGAAAAAAGTCAACCCATCTGCTGATAGCACTCACACTAATCTCGGGGGTCGGTCCAGCGTATTTATAAGGAATTGTCTCCACACCACCATTCTTAGGGCCACCAGAGTGCGGGGAGGGAGTTATCCGTGCAATCGCTGACCAGGGAATCTTGCTCCAACCTCCAACGAGTCCATTCCCGGCAAATACCGTACCTCTTGTTAGAGGACCCGCAGCATCCCTAAAGTGTAATAACGGGACAATCCACTGATAACGCCCAGCACGTGTACCCCCCAATCAGTCCATCAACCGAAAAGTGCCCCACCGACCTCCGAGCCTTCCCGACTTCCACTCCAACATCCGACCTCCGTCCACCAACCAACCGCGAGACATCCCAATGCATAACCCCTCCACCCCACCGCACCCCGCCAAGGCTGAATTAACCGTCTTCCGTAGTGTCAGGTGGATAAGACATGTCTGGTACCCGGCACTCCAAACCCACCCGCCGTTATTCCTCCGGATCGCCCATCAGGACCCACTTCTGCATCCACCAGAGCTTAACCCAACCTCTTTGAACACGCCCGATCTAATGAGGATCTCCCATGCACCATGCTTTACCGTAACATCAAGCCCCCCAGGACCCACACGCAATAATCGTTCAGGGTAAAAAGGCCAGAACCACGTGTACCGATGCTGCATCCCACTCCATCACTCCCGGACCCGAGACACCAACACTCTGGTAGCGAGGGAGCGCGTCATAACCCAAGCTTCCGTCTTCCGGGATCGGAAAAGCACATCTTTTTCGTATTACCATATGCAGACGGGGATGAGGTTTTTCCTTTCCGGCGTGGGTTCTCTGCAACCATTTGCTCCATTGGGCGAAGATAGGACATTGGTCGCTGTTAGAACCTATGATGGCGGTGTAAAACTGCAGATTGAAAGCTGTAATTCGCACTATCCCCCTCCCACAACCGTAGATCGCGTTGGCCAAAGCAATGGTTACTCGAATAACATCTAAATACTTGACGGAGGAATGTTTGTACACGCGAATGGCTGGTCGCTCACTACCCCCGACGGTTAACCCCATGCCCTCCGTAGCCGGGACAAGGTACTGTATTATTTGGTGGATCCCCAACTGCTGGGTTGAGAATACGGAAAGTTATTTCGGTGGTGTCACCCCGAACGACATATCGAACCTCCGTGCGATACGAGAACTATAAACCGGATCCTATTAGCTTATTGAAAGGAATGGAGAATGGAAATCCTGAAAATAAAAATAAAAATAAAAATAAATGAATAAATAAATCTATTCCAAGAGTCAATAAATCCACAAACCTGATCGCCCAATATTCCTGAATCTTCCTTCCAAATCCCATCCGTGCAAGCCATAACCATTCCCCAATGTCCAACCCTCCTCCCAAATTCGAAGTCGCAATCTGGCTCTTCCCCCGAGGCCGGTGCGAGAGGAAATTGTTCGCGAGGGGCCATTGTCGAAATCTGGCGGGCCAGCCCAATATATATAAAGTTCAAGCTATGGGGAAATGTGCTAAGGAGAGTAGTGCGTGTTAGGCGACCTCCGTACCGTATATCTACGGTATTCCGAGTACCCACACAGAGTGTTGTAACAGGTGTGGCTGACCACGGGGTCTGTCGGGGGGGGGGAACTTAGAACGAATCCTAAGTTGATGCGAGTAAGCTAGATATTTGTTGGGGCCTTTAGGGGGATGACTAGCGTACTCGAAAGTCGACCCTCCCTCGGAGTTCCGCCCCAGTGGAACCCAACCTCAAGCACCATCGGTGCTCTCCACTCACCAGCTCGTGCACATCACCGCCCCTCTCGGGCGAATGAATAGCGGCCCACTCCAACTCCACACAACATCCCTCACACCCCCCCGCGCCTCAAACCCGAGACACACGGACAACTCTGCGAATCAACAACATTAACCCGATACGGAAGAATATTTATCCGAACCGACGAATAAGCCAACCTGGTTGTTCATCTGGGTTCCCACACCCCCCTCCCCTCCTCCCCCCCCCGTCCCCGCACCCCCGCTGCAGGCGAGCTCGAGTGACGCTTCATGACCACCACGTCACTTCCTTTACGCCTAGTCCACGCAGAATACACGGTGGTTTTTGACTCCACAACCCACCTCACAACCCCACCCAACACCCGTCCGTCAGTCGGGCATCTCGCCGGCCCTATCTAGTGAGTCTTTGCCATACAGCACAGTAGCTGCGCTCCGCTGATCTGTTTCTTTTTGGGAGGGAATCTGGAGCGCTTACCTGAAGATTACTATCCCGGGGATTTACCAGAGCTTTTGGCCCAAGCATGCCGGTGGGGTGGGTGGGTGGGTTGGTTCAGAAATAATTGGATTCCGTGGGGCCTCCTGACAACATCTATGATAATATTATGGTACTGTACACACTAGTGCTGCTGCCACTAGCTATTGTGTGCGCGCGATGGCTGCAATGTCAGTCAGTCAGTCAGTCGCACATTTCTGTTAAAAAAAAATTCCTATTTTTGTTTTTTGGCGGGGGAGGTTTTTCGGGGAGTGTCGGCTTTTTTTGGAGAATTACGGTGGGTCAGGACTTCAGACCGAGGTTGAGGCTGGGCTAGCATCAGAGGGAAGAAGCGAGAAATAGCCCATGGCAGCAGGTCTGATGGCATTGCGGAGGAAGGAAGCGAGAACGAAATAAAAGGTTTGACGGAGAACGTCAAGTAAGAAAGAAAGAAAGAATAGGGGGGGAGGGAAGAAATGGAAACAGACTATGAGACAGAGCACTGTATATAAACTATCCATTTACCTATCCACGATTCTCTCCCTTCTCCCCCCCCCGCCAACGAGAAGCGAGGGTCGAAATGAAATGATATCCTGGGTAGGATATCAGAGCAGAGATCGCGCTAGTGTACTAATCACGGTAGAGACCGAATGATGGAGTATACCCTAGGCCACTGTGCCCCATGGTAGTCCTCCCGAGACCCGAACACTTTAGCCGACCCGGAAAATCCGTAACCCCCCCCCTCCCCCACATGCTAAAATTTCCAAATAAACCTCCAACCAGCTGCTACCCTTCTACTGGACTTTTTTTCCCTTCCAGCGGATAATTCCCTCCTCCCAGGTGAGGATCCCTTCCCTTTCATGTCACAAACCCACGATCCAGACGGGAGAGAAAGTAAAGAACGGCAGACTTATCCAATAAAGCCAATTAATGACAACAGCCAACTCGGAAAGCAAATCACTCGAAAAAAGGGATGGGGGAGAAAGAAAAAAAAGTTGTAAGCCAATGCTATTCCGACTATGATACCCGAACGAACAAGTCCTGGCTCAATTACCGTACCAAAATTAGTACCAAAACTACAGATGCTACAAAAAAGCTAAGACATGATCCGGACCGGACGGATCGCCGCACGTACAGTGCCGTACCATGGCATAACACAGCATACGCCGCCCGTAACATCGGCCTTCCTGGTGTGCGAGGACGCACGCTCCAACGAGAAGTTTATCCGGGAACCCCACCGGGGCCCCCGGTTTTCTTTGCGCTCCGGCGCTGCAATACGTACGTACAACATTGGGATTGGTGGAGGAATCGAAGGGAAGGGAACACGAAGGGGAGGAGGGAAGGTAGAAGCAGAGTGAGGGAGAAAAGAGGAGAAAGGAAAATAAAATAAAATAATGGTAAGAAAAAAAAGCCGAAAAGAGAAAAAAAACTGCCATCCTGCCGGTGGCTTGTCCGCCTTCGAGTCTGTGTAGAATGGTATTGGTATGTGGCCAAAGGAAATGAAAATAAGAAGACAATACATAAGAGATAAACCCCTCGCCCCCCCCCCCCCCGTCTGGACACAGGAATACTGGAAATCATGAAAGGGCAAAAACGACATAATAACATAACAGCATGCTCCGCAACTCCCTGAAAAACAAACCCACCCGCCAGTCACCACCGCCGAACCTTTCCGAGCCCCCTCACCACCTACTATTTTACTAACATATAACTATAAAAAGGGAAACGCACCAACACGAAGACATAGAAGGAAACCACACAAAAACTCTAATACAGATTATATACCACGGACGCCAAGAAGACGATAGGAAGTACAAGTACAAGGGAAAAAAGGAGAAGACGCCAATCTATACATAAAGCAGAAAACGCAACAAGGGGAGTCATCATCTAGTGCTCTAGTACTCTAGTACGGCAGTTGCGGAGATAGGAAATCGTACGTTCCCATGTGGATCGGGAAGTATTGCTGCTCGTTGGGGCCGGCGCTGCTAACGTCGTATATTGGTACTTGAGGATATAGCGGTTGGCCTGAACTATCGACTGGAACTTGTGGAGGTGGCGGTTGTTGCGGTTGTTGCTGTTGCTGTTGCTGGTGTTGGTGTTGCTGCTGCTGGGGGTATCCTTCTTGCATGTATACGGGGACTTCGTGGTACGGCGGGAGACTTCTGGGTGTGAGGATTTGAGCGGGGGAATGGCTATTGTGATTAGATTGAAGGGGGTTACCCCAGAAACGGGAATCGTCGAAGGGGCTGCTCGAACCGGAGAATTCGACACACTTATTCAGCATTTTCTCGAGGCCTACGGACACTTGGTGGATGATGTGCTGCTCTCCGGCTTGTTTCTCTTTCAATAGTTCGATCACCATGCCGACCTGTGTCCATACCTGCGTCGGTGCGAGGGAGGAAAACCCAACCCCTTTCCATCGAGCGGTGACCTTGAGCAGAAAGACCGCGGCGAACGCAATCATTGTATCGATATATAATGGGACTCCAATCAGCGAATCTCGGATCGACGACTCCTCTAAGACCACCCCAAGCACCGATGCCGCCGAGTTTATAGCGATATTTGCGTACTCCTTTCTCAGCGGGCTAAGGTTATTGATGGTAGCAGTCGAGGCCCCACGTAATGATAACGAATTGAGCTGGAGCTTGGCAAAGTGGTAATGGAGATCAACGCCCTTTGCTGGATAATCGCCTACAAAAGCGTTCGTTTCTATCAGATGTTTGTTAGCATTTGGGACGACATAAATCCCACCTCCCTGCCAGCAGGAAATATCACACTGTGGGGCGGGGGGGGGGGATTATGCATACGGAGGTCAGAAAACCTACGAAGTCGGGTACGCCATGTATTACGCCAATTATCCAATTGCTCGTTGAATCCCGCCAGCTGCGATAAACTCTCGTCCGAAATCTCTCCCTCGGCCTCGCCCTCGAAGCAATTATAGATCCGGGTCATGATGACAAACAATGAGACCTGACTTACGAGTCTGTGGTCGCCCTCAACAGCAAGGCTTGACTGCAGGTACAGCTCGTACTTACGCATGGGCTCGTGGTCATGGATGACTGGTGGGCGCCCATACGCGATTGAAAAATGGTGGTCACAAATATACAACAGGTACCAAAGCCGAGCTCGCTCGAAATGTTCAGGTGACCCTGCCAAGGCCTTTCGGAAGGACTGGTGGATTCCCATCTCGGTTGCAATCCGAACAGCATGACCAGACAGCTTCCACGAAAGTTCTGTCAGCCAGAAGGCTCCGATGCAGAGTGCGCGGACGTCATCTATCTGATGATAACGGTCGAACATGGATGAAGAAACGAGGCGGAGAAACTCTCGACATAGTTTCGGAAAGAGGTGGTGGAATTGGGGAAGATGTAGCGATGAGACAGTAAATATCGCAGCAGTTAGCAAACATGAAGAAGCCCGAGCAGCCTCCAAAGTGCTATGCGTCAGAGCGACATCAAAGAGATAGTGATTGAGAGAGTCCCTAAATCTGCAATCGAATTAGCTTTGATGATAAACCCTAATGTCAAATATTCCCGGCAGCAAGAAAAAAATAATGAAAGAAATAACGAAACTATAGAACAGAGTATCTTGGGCCCTCTAGGCCTACAGGATATTTCTCTCGTTCTCTATTTCTCCTCTGTCTTTCTCCCCACTCCCCCCATCTCCATTTTTGTTCAATTTCATGCCCGAGGCAGTATGAAAGAGTCGAAACATTTCTTCTCACATACAGGTTACATGGCAAAAATTTGCTACATTTGCAGAGGTTTGGAATTGAATTCTGACGGGAGAAGCTCCCAAGTTAAATTGGACTACTGAAATGGGAGTCATACATTGCGAATAGTGCGTCCGCATCAGCCTGCGTAATGAGCCCCGAGGAAACAAAGTCGCCGTCCGACTCGGAAGGGTGCTGTTGCCCGACGCGAAGGTTAGGTCTAGACGCTTGAAGATTCGTCACTTCGTACAGCGACCCCATGGGATTCGAAACTAGTGAGTGTCCGTCATGCTCCTCCACCTTGACCTTTTCCAGATAGCGATCTGGATATCTAACATGCGATGCCGTGGCAGGTATGCCTCGATCATACCTGCCGTCGTTGTATCTCTCCGAGGTTGGGTATCGGTCCCTGTCGGTGGTCGAGGCGGCGGACGAAACGGGAGAATCCATTGTGTACGAGTACGCCGTTAAAGGGCGCATGCCATTGGCCTGTAGCAGTTCCTCGACAGCACGCTGGAGTTGTGTAGTATCATCGCGCATAAGGCGCTTCCACCTATGATCAATTCAAAATCAGCTTCATTATTCCCCCAAGTAATAAAACTTCTTTTCCCCTCTTTTCCCTTCATTCCTTCGTCCCTCCTCTTCCTCCACCCCTCTTGTATTCCTCTCTTTTCATTTTTTCCCCAACCCATTTTCATATTCTCGGGGGGGTCCACGATCAACGACGGGTGATGATGACGGATGACGTACTCTACATCTTCATCCAGGATAGTCTGCAGACTCCTATTGACGACACACTCCAGTTTCATTTTCTTGCACCTCACACAAGTTGATTCCCCTTCCTCGAAATCGCAGCGAATTTTCTGTTTCTTGCAGGCCGCGCAAGCCCTGACCTTTCGAGATATCGTTGGGACCCGCCCACTTCCATCAAGAATTGATGGAAGAACATAACGACCAGGAGAGCCGGAAGACGGTCTACCACTCTTGCGAGAGGGCCAATCCGCTCCCGTGCTACCGGTATCATCAAAGCTCCTCTTGATTCCACCGGGCTGAGGACTGTCTGCCATTCTCTTAGATCGTTCGTGGGGGGGGGGGTTGTTGAGTTGGTTATCTATTCGATGCGGCGAATTGCGGGGGAAAGATTGTTCACAAGAAAGATGGGATGGAAAAAGAAAAAAAAGATTTGACTCTAGTGGAATATTGTTGATCTCTGTGAACAAGGTAATGAAAATGAAACAATTGAAAGACGGAAAGAAAAAGGAGTTTGTTCTGTTGGTAAACGCGTTGCAGTTGCCGTCGAATGTGGGGAAGGCGGGAGGGGTTGAATGGCCTTACGATTCAAGCGGAACTCGACACAAAGGATGAGGGCGGATCACTTGAAGATGAAAGAGTGAAGGCGGAAGACATGTGGGGAGCCAGCGGTGTCTATAAAGCTTTTCGGTGGAGGGGAGTTTTTTCAGGTAGAGCCGGTACTCATGGTGAAGCTCCAAAATTGGAAAGGTTTAGCTCTGGGGAGGGGTGTGTGTAGAAGGCAACGGACGAAGGGGGGAGTGGTTGAATTGGGGAGATGGGGGGTTGTATGATAATACTAGTAGAGCAGAGCAGTGTATTAGACATGTAGATGCTCTAGTCCACGCTATCGCCTCCCCCTTCTCTCAATATTCCTTCACCCTTCCATGCCATGCAGCAATCCATGTAAATAGCCAACCGGAGAAACTAGCATCCTAGCTCTTTAGCGAACTTTCATATACCCCCGCCTCGGAGGTTGCAGGGCGCGTTCTTGCTCGCGGAAACTCGGCCTCTCCTACCTACCGTACCCCGATCAAGTTTGCTCGAGCACATTGTCACTGCGTCCACCCGTCCCTGCGCTTTGTAAACGCCCCCGAGCCTGTGCTCAACTGTACTGTGCTTGTAGCAGCACAACAGCCACAGCCTGTCAGAAACCATGGGAGAGAAAGAGGAGACAAATCTTTCTGACCATCCACCAAGGATAATGGATCTCAGGAAGAAGAAAAAAAAGAAAAAAAAGTAACCCCGAAAAAGGAAAAACGAGTTGGGAAGGCAAGAGAGGGAAAAAAAAAGAAACCACAACTCATACCGAGGGAAAAAGAGAAAAAAGCAGAAAAACAACCTGATGGATGAGCAGCAAGGATTAACACCTAAACGGCAAGACCCGGTATCCCCAGAGCAGGCATTCTGAGAGGATGAGCGAGAAAAGAGAGGATGGAGTGAAAAAAAAGGAAATAAAGAAAAAAGAAAGGAAAGGGAAAAAGGAAAAAGGAAAAAAGAAAAAAAGAAAAGAAAAGAAAAGAAACGGTTTCTCCTTTAGCCGTAGCCTCCCCCTCCTTGACCAATGCAATAACCTCTATCATGCCTCCTCTCCTCTCTCTCTCTTCCTTCCCCTTCCCTACATTGCCCATACAACTTATTGGCAAGGGACGGTAGCACCCTCCATTACATGCCTCTCGCCCCTACGAATTCACCAGACACCTTCCAGGTTCAGTACCCTTCCAAAATTCTGCTCCACTGATGGGGGAGGGAGTCGTGTTCTTCGAAGGCTGTGATAGAAGAGGCTGACCTGCTACGTTACTACTTTTATACACTCTCCGCAGCAATCCTTATAGTGCCTGTATGAGTGCGTACTACAGCATGCTGTGCATCGTACGCCAACCCCCTTTCCAATATCATGGTGTAAAGTAGAGAGGTGTACGGTAGGAACGGTACTGTGCTACCAACCGTAGGCTATGATACCCATCCGTAAATTTTCAGCACTCTATTTTTCCAGAATGCGGTGCAAATCGTCTTTGTGATATTTCGCCTTTATGCAGTTACCCGTATCGGGATCCTGTCTCCTCTCACATCTACACTTTAGCATCAGACAAGAGCTGGCCCTCACTCTAGCCCACACTTTTGACCCTAGGAGACCATTCCCCAATGAGCCAGGGCCGGGGTAGGGTCATAGTCAGGGCAGGGTCCCTTTCTGCACCTTTCTCCACAAACGTTCGCCCTTCTTTAGAGTAAATGTGGACGATACAACGCCAATCTCTACTATTCTTCCGATTTTCATTGTTTGATTATTATTATTATTATTACCATAATTATCATTATTATTATCATTATTATTATTATTATTATTATTACTCCACGGCCCCAACTCTTCCGCTTCTTTTTCGGGCTTTTTGATATTTTCTTCCTTGCTCGTCTCCTAACTACCGTATCGAACCCTCCCCTAGCCGTACGCCTCAATAAGAATAAATGGGGAAAAGTGGGAAATGACAGCAACACGTAAATTAATGCATCCATCACGCACCACAACAACCACCACCCACTCACCCACTCACTCAATCACTCAATCACTCACTCACCCAACCCCTCGTGATGAAAAGGAAAAGCCCCAGAATACAGCCACTTCCCCGGTATTTATAGGCGTGAGCGCTTTCTGCACCCCGAATATGCACAGCTAACGTGCGGTATTACGTAGGCTAGCCTTCTCGTTTCACGATGATCTCTTCATTCTGGAAAGAGGGAGAAATCCGAAACCAGTCTGAGCCGTTGAACCCGGATTCCTTTGGGGGGAAGGAGCGTACCGGTAATATTCTTCCCGAGTCTCCCCCCAGTACTATACCTTGCGGGTGAGAAGAAAAAGAAAAATTAAAGGAGACGTGATAGAATCACGCTCTTACAAGATTAAAAAAATAAAAATAAATAAAAGAGTGACAAAGGGTGACGATTTGTTTTTCGGCCCCATCTATTATCCTAGTTATAGTTGCTCTTCCGTCACCCGAGCACGCATCTTTCGAGTTCCGGCGAGCTATCACTTCAGCATGGTTCGCATGTTCTGCACGATTTTTGGCCACCTGAATGGAGGTGATTGTGAAGGCTATATGATACACTGCCACCCTTGAAGATCTTTTACTCTGATATGGGGGAGGGGGAAGAATACGAACTGCTTGATTGCTTATCTATTTACTTGTGCCTTGCCTACCCGCTCGGCTTTGAACAATAGCTTCCTGTATCATATCATTGTTATTATGCTTTCATGATGTAGGAGTGCATATGCATATGCCTCTCTCTACATGTATTAATCCACACTCAACAACACACGCACACAATAACGCCATATCTCCCGCACAAAGTGTCGAAAGCATCCCTAGACTGCTGTAATACCATCAAATAAATGCAGCTCATTTCAACAACCATAGACAGGTATGAGGAGCGGAGGAGCAAAAAGGCTCAGTCTCGGCTTGGGGATTCTGCTTCTCCGGATTTCTGCCCTGACATATTTTTTTATACCCTTTCCTTCTTACATATTATACCGCCTAGCTGGCTAGCTTTCTTTTTGCTTTCTTCATCCGCTTCAGTCCCCCCCTGGGTTGTCTTCCTTTCTCTTCATCTTTTTCCATCACAAGCTCTCGAGCCTCCCACCACGCCGGCCACACTTCCACCAAGTCAACCCTCCCCCCTAAAACGTGCGGTAGATCTGAGGTTGAAAAATGGGGGAATCGACAGCCACAGATTCGGTTACAGCTGACTGTTAGAGGGTTCAGATAGAAGGGCTAGCACCGACGGGGGGGGCCCAAGTGTTGCATGCAAGGCTTAAGATTCTGCTTGATTGCACGTGTGAGGGGTGACCGACCGATAGTCTGAAGTGTTTTTCTTCTGCTGCCGCTGCTAGGGGATAATAGGTTAGCGGGGCGACGGGTATTTCCAAAGTTTACTCCGCACTAATATTTTCCTCCCTTACCATCACTCGCAAAAGCACTATTACGCTAAAACTGCGCTATAATTTTTAAAGCACCTTGTAAAATTCGGGGTACATACTGCACAACTACAAGTACTGTAATAATTCTAATACTGTACTCGTGAGTACAGTTCAGCAGCAGTCGACGTTAAATCTAAGCTGGTTCCTTTCACACACAAGGACACCCCGGGGCTGATTTTTTGGAGGATGTGTAGAGTGCGCCATGCCCTAACAACCATGATTGCTGTGTGGCATCGGCACTGCGCTAGATCCTTTTACCGATAGTTCCTTCGCAGTATACTCTTTCTCTTTCATTACGCCCAGATGGGTACTTTTGCTTTTCATTCCTCACCTCTAATTCTCCACGCTTTGGTATCAGGCCAAGTGACACTACACACTACTGTACTATTCTCCTGCCTTCTTTTCTTATTCTTTCCAAAAAACATCGAGCGAAAGCGGATCTAGATGGTGGTAACACAAGGCTTTTGGGGCTCCCCCTCTTCATGATACCGTGCAGCACACAGTTGCTGTGGTGTGGCAAACTTAGGATGGGTTCATCTCATCAGTGCTTTGTCATGGCTCAGGAAAAATGTCTGATTGGCGGCCCACATGCCTCAATCTTTTTCTTTTTCCTTCACTTTTTTCCTTTTTCAATCATTTGGCCCATTCAATTCTTCCCCCCCCCCCCTCCCCCAACCTTAAGTTTTGGTCGGCCCTTTTGGTGCAGTGCAGGTACAAGTACAAGTTACTGCAACAATAGGCTTGGCCTTCCCAAAGATTGGGTGAAAAAAAAAGGGACCGGAAAATCAATTTTCCACAAGTGAGAAATCCCCCACAACGCAACCAACTCTTTCCAGGGTTCTGAAATTTCCTTTTTCGGACTAGCCCGACGTTTTGATCATAAATAGCGCAGGAGGGTCCTGGTGGCACACCAACCAGAACTCTGCACTTAGGGGGGGGAAAAAAGGAAGTGAGGAAACCACACTCTTCGCTCAAGGGGTCTGATCGGATGACGTTGTGGCGCCGAGTGACGATGGGTGATGGCGAAAACGAGGGAGTTTCTTTTTTTATAGAAGTATTTGGGAAGGGGAAAAAAAGAAAGTGAATGTGATCTGATCTGTGATGCTGTACCAGTTGTTTTTTCCCTTCCCTCTCGTTAAGGTTTTGGGTGTCTCTCGTTCCGCCGTACTCGAGTACTTTGTATGGCAGCGTACCGTGTTTCTGCACAACACATTCATCTCTGGCTATACCCTAACTGGCGATTTTCTTTCGCAAATTACCGGAAAAAATAAAAAATGAGAAATACTAGTGAAATAACAATTATTGGGGCGGCGGACTGCCGTGCCGTGCTGTATCGTGGAATGTCACCCTGCCAGGGCCCAGTTGAACCTTCTCTGTCCAGTACTGAAATTGTGGGTAAAAAAGTAGACTGACGGACTGCCAAGTATAGTAGAAACAATGCATCCGCTTCCATCCCCTCCAATCCTCTTCTTTCTCATTTCGCAAAAGGATAAACACACTTCCCCCCCCTCCCCCTCCCCATCCTACCTTTTAGGGTAACGCCCAGAAAAATCCACGATTCAGTGGATATCTCTCTCCTCGATCTTCCGAAACGCTCGGCGGGGCCGATTCATCAGAAGCATCTGCACCCCTAGCCGGAAAAGTAAGTTCACTTACCGTAATTCTCGTCCGTGAAATCCGGGCAGAGCCCTCCGGAAGGGAACTACTTGGAACCCTACTACTATATTATTATCGTTTCATTTCATTTCTGCCTTTCATTCGAAACAATGGGTATGGTAGGTGTGTGTGTGTGTATGTGCGTGTGTGTGTGATTGTGTGGCATGTGAAGCAAGTACCGAAGGCTTCCATTGCCTCAAACCTGTCAAAGTAGAGGATCGCGTTCTTAGCTAGGGCGGTCAAGTGATGGCGGAAAACTGAGTATTCCTTTTTTGGTTCCGACAAATGCGTGCATCATTTCAGCACCGTCCCCGTTGGATGGTACTCTAACTGTATGCACGGCAACACTGAGCCGTACTGTACCTGATTCTACGGTTCAATTCCCCTCCAAAGTGTCAACCACTCGACATGGTATAGGAAAATTAGCTCCTCCTCCTCCTCCTCCTCTACCCTTCTGTCAATGAGCTTAATCTTAAGGTACGGGGTATATACCGTCCCTTATACGGGTTACGGTACAGTACCGCACCAACGTTGAAATGGACCGTGGTTGGCTGGCTGGTTGTTCCCCTGGATGCTTTGCTAAGGGTTTGTAATCCTTGTATGCATCGTATGGTTGAGATAGTGCTGTAGTCTAACGGTTTTATTTTCCACGCTATCCGTTGGAAGGAAGAGAGGAAGAATGGAAGAAGGGAAGAAGGGAAGGGAAGGGAGGAAGGAATGCTCCCCGGTGCCCTAAAATCCCCATGCTTCTGGAACATGGGGCTGGCCCCGCATCTGTGAGATGTGATGAGCGCCCATACTTGTAACGTCTAATACAAGCTTTAACCCGCTCGCTGGCCTTTACCCAGGGCTGCCCGGGGGCGCGGTGAGTATTTCTCAACGGCGTTCCTGGGGAAATATCCAAGGGCGATTCTGGGGTCAAGTGAGATCTCATGGAGATTTTTCGGGATCGGCTAATGCCACTTTTTCCCCAGAGATTTTGTTTATGATACATGAGGTATTAATTGTAACGGTTGTCGCGACTTTCAACTTCGATCTTTGTTTCTTAGTGTTTATTATATTACTACGATACTATAGCTTACTAGCTTGGAGACCGCGGTAGGCGTTCGGGGTTCCCGATAGCCATGCACTCCCCTGGACGTCAACATCCCCAGATTAGATATATATCATCTCATACTTTCCATCAATTTGCCCCGCTTCCGTACAAAATCTGGCCCGACATCAAGTCTTCAGGTGTTGGGGGGTAGCCGAAGCCCGAACGTTAGTTTCGGCCTCTCAAGCTGGTAAACCCTAGAAAGAAAGAAAAAAAGAGAGGAAACAAAAAGTTGCGACCCCAGAATAACTGTATTGGGGAACCACAACAATATTCAAAGCAAACTGCGCTTTTTATTTTATTTATTCTGCCTCTGTTATACATACGCTATTATTAAATTTTTGTGATATCAAAAAAAACCGATTCTTTCATTTATTGATCTATTTTTTTTTAAATACCCTTTCCCTTTTTCCTCCCTCCCCAAATAAATAATTTGGGAGGTTTCCCTTTTCGGACGAAAGCCGTTAGCTACGCTGCAATGCACGAACAAGCATCATGTATCATCCAACCAAATAGCTGGCCCATTTTGACCGCAAATTAAACGTAGGCTAGCTAGCTAAATAGCTAGCCACTCGTCCAGTAGAGTGCAACTACTTTACAGTATTCTACTCCTCAGGCGAATCGGTCAGTTACAGCCAGGGGAAACCTAGGGCTGAATCCGGGGTATCCGTGCTGCCCAAGCATTTCCCTCCATGCCAATGAGCGGAAAAAAAGGGAGTCGCATGCAGAGAGATTCTTAGAATATTTTCACTTTGTACTGTACTCGTACTGTACCTCCTACAGGTGTCCGACTCCCCCCGCCCGCCCCCATCCCTCCCCCTCCCCCCCCAAAAAAATTAAAAAAATGGATGTATTCATTTTAATTCCCCCCTCAGGCCATGCTGTGAACAAAGTCCCGTAAACAGGATAACTTGTTTCACGGGTTATTTTTCCGATAGAGAAATGGACAGGCATTCCTTGTCCGGCAGAAGACATTCATCAACAGGATGTAGTGCAAATATAGGACAACCTCCCAAAGCAAGTGAGAGCTATGGTGCCGGAGGAAGATTCTCGCTCGCTCGCTCGCCTCGTGTGACTTAAGGCGTCGTCTATCACATTGTTAAGTGTATCACTTTTTTTTCCTTTTCTTCCCTTCCTTCTTCTCATTCCCTTCGTTTCTCACAAGGCTCACACTGGTATATATTAGCTTGACCGTTCTAGCCTTGGCTGTGAGCCCTTTGTAGACAGGATTCGCGCGAGAATCATAACCCGTCACTCCCTAACTAGCGTATTACACCTCATGCCGGTAGTAACTTGTAAGCAAGTGGGAAAAGACACGATTGGCGCACACCACAGATTCTTTGGTTTCAAATGTTTATCATCGAGGCAGGGGGTGGTGGTTGCACCCTTGAGGGGTGGTAGGGAGGGAAGGGCGTGGCACAGCATTTCCAGCAAAGATCAATAACAGCGGCAGTCAACGTACCCATCCTTGATTCGCTCGTTGATATTCCGCCTCCTCGATGCCGAGTCCTCATGCACTCCAACGGTTGTGAATAAAAGGTAAAGTGGAGCCGTGTGGTGATAATGCGGAGCCTGCTAGTTGGCTTTTGCAGCCGAAGGTTGGGGTTTCGCCAGGATAGTGGATCAAACAGTAGCCAAGAGGATGGTAATAGCGCAACTGTGACATCGAACCATCTTTCTCTACCTTTTCCAAAACAGGCCGTAGACCGAGTATATGCCACCCTGCGTGAATAACACGATACTTTAGAAATTTCATCATCTATGCAGGATCACCAGATCAGGGAGTGAAGTCTGGCAATTAATGAAAACAGGAGAAACCCTTCCACCCGTCATCTCGATTTTGCCCAAGAGAAGCTGGATTGCCGATAGGATATACTTTGGTGCAAGATTAAGTTCTGGCAGCTGTTTGTTCAGGGGTGGTGAATCGTGAGCACCTAAAAAGTACCACCCAGTGGACCGTTTTTGGCTGGGGAGGTCAGAAGGGACGCCCTGTGATCCTGGCGATTCTCCTCCCCATCAGAGCAGCAACCGAGACCGTTTGCTCAGAATTTCAAATGCCGAAGAAAAAAAGAAAAGAAAAACAAATACAAGGGGCTAGAACACACTTCTACCTATAATACTTGCGGAGAATTTTCACAGGAATTTATGGAACATTCCACACCCGAAATCTCCGGTTGTGGAATATATCATTCTCGCTCTAGGCGAGATACTGTTTATGGAGTAGTGATTATAGCTTACTTCTCCCAGGAGGTGGGAGCTCAAGGAAGATGCCTTGGACCTGGGTGCGAGGGTTCATTGGATTAATTACTTTGTATAGTACTACACCCACTTACTATAGCGTTATTACTACTAATGAGCACACTAGTCAACGGGGGGAGTTTCCTCCTCAACCACCTGGCGCTCCTACTTTCGTGCTTCATCAGAGTCCACATCTTCAAGCGCTGCCGGGGAAGAGGAAGTAATAAACTGGGTAAGAGGGGAAACCTATGATTTGCAGCCCCCTGAATTATGTCAGTTGATGCATCGCTCCACTAGTGAAACACTTGCGATGAATATCCGGCTAGCTGGGTAGAATCCCTGAGCACTCTACAGCACTTGCAGGTGCTGAATAGGAAGTTGAACTCCATAATAGTCCGGACGGCTAATCTGACAGGCGACCTAGGAGGCTTCCTGCTACGGCATACCCTGGTTTGTGGCTTATGGTTTGAAGAGCTTGGTAAGCAGAACCTTAAGAAAACTATTCCCCGATCCCTAGGGCAAGCTGGTGTGTCTCTAACCGAAAGGAGCCGACCATATTCCATGCAGAACCAATCAAGACACCATACCTTTCCTGGCCATGCCAAAAGCGAACTTCTCCAAAACCGTTTTGTCCGAGGTTAAGGTTTATTATGGCTAGAAGCGCAATACTGGGGCTCCCTGGGAGGTTTTAGTGGTGGATAATAAAAGGTGGGGACTCAAAAGTGGGAGGAAAGGGGGGCATTTAGCTGGAATTAACTACTAATACTAAACCCCTCATTAGCCTTCGTAGATTTTGCCCTAATGCTTGGTGTCCCATGGTCCAAAATACTTGGATAAATAATGAGGGGTTGTTACTATTCTTCATTTTGGTTCTCCTGCATTTAAACGTTAGCAGTGCAGTGACATCGCATCCCCGGTTGGCCTACCCTGTCGGAAGTTTCCCTTGATTCAGCTGTCTTCTACCCCCCTCTGCCTGCTTTGCCTGACGCTTTGTGGTCCCCGTTTTACTTGTGTCACCCTCACCCCAAGGCAGCCACCATCTCTTTTTTTGCCCATGGAAGAATCAAAATGTGCCTAGCTCGACTATTTGGGGATTATCCGATTCTTCGGCGGTCATTGTCTCAGCCAACGCCGAGGCATGCGCCTTGAGCAGGGTCCAGGCATGAGAAAAAGATTAACTTTTATGAAAATCTTATACTACTGTTTACCAATAGCAGCACCATGCAATCTATCGCGTGGCCAAGCTTATTAGCCTCAGACTCACAGCGTTCCCCGCATCCTCCTCCCCCCCCTTCTTCCCCCTCCCATAAAGGATATCTTCCGAGTGATTCTTTGTGATAAGATTTTTATTCAAAAATTAATTGGGATGAGGTCTCTCTAGATAGTGAGTAGATTTTTCTTTCTTTTTTCCTTTCCCCCGGGGTTCTCGGTGACCGGCCCGCCGTCAATATCTGATAGTAGGGAAATTCCGTTGTCCAGCTTTCGGAACAGGTTGCTACCGTACTGTACTAAACTAGGCTATCCAGGGCACTTTTTTCTGGCGCTTGGATAGTCTTGGCCCTCACTAAATATTTCTGGTTGTGCAACTGCTTCTCGCCCTCTTGGGACGGCAGATAAACAAAAGAGAGAGAGAAATGGACGTAAGCAGAGTAAAAAAAGATATAGCTTGCTTTACCGAAGTCGACATTTTGGTAACGTTCCTATTCAATTCGAAACCGCGACTTCCTAGTGGGCGTTGCTCCTGGACCAAAGCACAGGAATCTCGTGTTAGAGCGGCATAATGTTTAGTCGGTAAGGAACGACGGATAGAGTGAAAAAAAGCAAATAAAGCAAATAAACCTGTCTATCGAATGCCTTTTTTTCTTTTTTCCAACCTTTTCAGAGCTTTCCAATTGGATAATTCTTTCAGCAGCCTCGATCTGTTACGGTAGTCCCTTTCTACTCTCTTCTTGGTAGTAGGGTCCGAAACCAAGCGTGTTCAGTGTTGTTTTCGTTATGTCTTACCGTCGCCCTATCGGAGAATAATGGACACAAGTAACGAGGCGAGAAATGGGGGCTTGTTATTCGCCCATGCACTAAACGAGCAGGTGGGCTGACATCGATCTCTGTCTTTGGGTACTCAACCCATCAAACTAGCTCCTTCCCTCCTTCCTGGGATGTACGCAAAGTTTGTGGGGCCGTGGAATCGCTCTCGAGTGATTGCGTATGACCATGGCGATCACTATCCGGCCCTGTAGAGAGTTACTCATCCCTCACCGCGCGCTCGGGCCTCCGCCACTCTTAGACTTCCACGAGCTGGGGAGAATTATTAGGACAATCTCGCAGGATGTTGCCCCAAAATGTCAAGTACAGCCCGATATATATGACGGAGGTTCCCATTTGTAAAATGCACTAGACGAATCGAGGAGGGTCTTCGGGGAAAATCATAGGGATCAACCCGACAACATCGGCCACAAAAGCTTCTACCCACCGCACCTATCACGACGTCCTCAACATTTCGGGTTTTGGTGTTCCGGGTATGGGGTGGGGTGATGGCTGATGCTTATTTCAATGGTGACCAAAGAAAAAGCCCAAAGGGGTCGGCTGCCTGATGTGCTTGTGCAGGGCTCAACCAGCGAGGCCCACGCACGCACGAATCCGAGGGGAAACCAATTTGAGGTTGACATAGCTCAGGACGAATGAAAATCTGGCGGCGAGATGCCACCAAACGATATCACACTTTGTGTGGGGCATCGGGGTTGCCCTTCCTCACCGCCGTCAACTTCTTCAGTTCTAGGGATCGAATCGGAGAATACAAATCACGTGTTCTCACCAGCAAATCTTACACAGGTGAACGCCGTAGATGGCCGAAATCTCACCGGGGAGCGCAAGCAGCAACCTTACCCCCCCCCCCCCCCCCGCCCACTCCGAAGCCTGGATGTGTTGCTTTTGGGAAAAAAGGAAAAAGGTAAGGTAAGCACTCGGAACATCAAGGCGAAGGGCTTAGTATGGGTATGAAACGGTTAACTCATCAGTAGCACTACGGCGACCTTTCGGGGGGGGTTAGTCGAGAGATGGCGAGGAAGAAAAGCAATCCTAATACAATCCCGAGGACGTTGCCGAATGAATCGAGTTTCTCGCCTTATACTAAGAGTAGAAAACGTGTAATGGCTAACAAGTCTATCGGGACGTATCCGTGGCTTTCAGGCCGGGTTTCCTGCCGTTGTTTCACGGAAGCCGTGCTAATGTGGATGATCCGAGACATCTAGAGACTACAGTACTCGAGTAGAGGGTGACTGGTTTGGTTAGAGCTGGCTACATCGCCAAATCCCATGGGTCGTTCAGCTTGGATGAAAAGGTGCAAGGGATGGAACTCATTAACCGGAATATGCGGGGAGAAATTTAGCTAGTTAACCTCAAATAATCGTCAGATAAATTCCTTGCCAGCCCTTGTACTCAGGGGTGCAGGAAAGTGATAAAATATTTGTGGCGCAGTTTGACATAAAGTTATAGGACCTGTCAGGCATGGTCCAAACCCAACCGGCCCTGTCACTTTGGGCCACACTGCGCCACAAAGTTTTAACCACTTTCATGCACCCCCGAGTACAAGTACTAGTACCCCAGATGAAGTTAAGAGTAGTAAATTTAGGTTAGCCTGCGAAGTGATACCTGGTTTCACCCTCCCAGCCAAGACAGACCCGAAAACACAGACTAAAACATATTACAAGAAAATGCGCACCTGAACACCCGCGCTTGTGCAAGCACAAACCGGCCTGCTTTGGGGACTTCTTGCGAGTACGAAAACATCTGCCTGAGCACTTGAGCTTGTGCGGCAGTGCGGTACGCGAAGCTCTCTGTTTGGTTGGAATTATCCCACGCTGTTAACATTTCGGTTGTGCTCCTTGTCTCGTATTTTCTTTTTTTCCTTTCTTATTTTCTTTTGCTTTTTTGCTCTCTTTTCTTTTTTTCCCTTTTTCCCCCTCAGCACCACCATTTGAGGGGCTACTATACGGTACTTACGGCACTGTGCAAGCGGAAGACCTAAAGAAAATTATTGAAACCTTGCGTGTCGGGATGTGGGGATAGAATCGGAGGGTAGGACAATACCGTACTCGAGTGGAGCTGGGTGTGCGCTCCCTGATTATCATAGAATCTGATTGTGCGGGGAATTTCCTGAGGCACCCTTGCCCTCGGGAACGTTAGTACATGTATACTAGTACAAGCAGTGTTCGACCTGACTGCTAGAATGTCTTGCAGATTTTGAAACAGAAATTAAAAAGCGAGAACGAGACCTGCTGGATTTGATCAGACATGGTGTGAGATCTAACCCATCTTTCAAGAAGTAATATACCTTAGCCTAGCCCTATTATCACGAATCCGGCACGGAACGCACGTAATGATTCAAGATAGCTCCGGGCTAGAACCTACTGAACCTAGGCCGGGTTGGAAATCATATTTGGTCACTCGTCGGTGGTAGTTGGGGCCGCTCCGCTGGTCAGCAGAGGCATGCTCGACGGCTCCCCGGGAGGAAATACCCACTGGGGTGCTCGTCGTTACGCTATCACGAGAAGGCAGGCAGTGGCGAGATGACGAAGCGTTATGGGCTAGTATTGGTGCAACACCCGACTCGATTGGATGCTAACGTTTGATAGTCTGGAAAAGCCATGTGACAATGCTCAAGTGCCGGTATTCCGCGCTTCTTTCGTGGCTTCGCACAGCAGTGATGGCATATCAGGAGTTGTTGGCACGAATGCTATCCAATGATGCCTAGCCTGGGTTACAGAAAGATTGGGGCAAAAGGTTTAGACATCCTGCGTTAACACACAACAATCTTATGCTAGTGTGGCTGGCAAAGCTCCAAGACGGGGCACCGGGCTCTGGACCGCCCGATGAAAATGATATCTCCTGAGTGATGAATCATGATTTGGAATTCACTGGTGGAGTGTGGGCTTGAGAGAATTCATGGGCTGTCGATGCTGAAACGCAGGGTTCTCGGGAAAAGACAACAGTGGAAATCTAGTACTTTTTCTGGTCATGCAGCGGTGGCCGACCCTATGAGAGAAGTGAACGATAGAGAAATCCACATGAGGTACGGCTTCCCGTGCTTATTCCTAGGCTATATGTTTGGCTTGAAACCAGAGCCTTCCTGCGAGGCGGGGCCAATTAGCCCAGGTTTCGATGAGAAAGAATTACTTCACGATGCATACTTGAGCCTAGGGTAGCCTATATTCCCTTCACACAGGCTCTAAACGTGTACAACTCATAATGGACGTTTGGTCTCTCACCCAGACTTGCAGTCACTTTCTAGCTCACGCACTCCCTTCCAGGGAAACATTGATTTCTAAGTTGCTCATTAAAAGCGGCCACTGGCATGAGATGCTCTCAGCCCGGAATCTCCCCAAATACGGCGCGTTTAGCCTATACAATATTTGAAAAAGTCTCTGCATTTTCGAAACGTGTGAATTTAAACACTACTACAAATACGCTGTCAGAGAAATCTGAGAGCAAATCTATTATCGCCCCCTCCCCGAAAGTTGTCGGTCTATCAGTCCTTCAATTGCCCGGAAGTTTTTTTCCCCTCGACGCTTAGAGTCTCAGACTAGTCCTCAGACCGAGAGATATAGCGCTCATAAGAGCGGGAAAGTGGGCTGCGGGAAGTTGGAATCGAGAGGGAAAAAGTCTTGGGGAAATTTCAGCGCCGACGACCTTTCAAAAATCGGGAATATGGGGTGATTCTGCTGCTGTAATAGGGTCACGTGTGCCTGCAGGAGGCCCTCAGTGAGTCAAGTGAGTCCTCTACATTCGTTTCCTCTGAGAGTCGAGATAAGCGCAAAATCCCATTTGGCTGGAGGCCAAGCTATATTCTGGACAATGAACGAATTTCAAAAGAGTTGCGCATTGGAACAGACCCTATGAAACCCACCATCGGTGATCCAACACGGTGCCCTCTGTTTGCCCTCGAACCGCTGGCGGCATTTGAGATTAACCTACTTTCTCCCGTATGTCTACTACTGGAGAGAATTCTATAGGAACTGGAGCGCAGCCTACCCAATCCTGAGCGCCCAATGATGCCGGGACACCTGATCTATGTTCCAACAGTTCGAGGACCTCGTTGGTTGCTCAAGGTGGCGAAATACTGATACGCTCGGTGAAGATCTCCTCTGTGGTCTTTCGTTCAAGGAGCAACTTCTGCTCGGTCTATACTTCGAAGCGGGGGGCTTCTTGTAAGCTGTCGGTTGACGTGTACCATGACTCGCAGACAGATGTTCCACCATCTTTAGGATACCACCAATGAAGTTGGAGCTTGGACTAGATAGACGGCACCTCTCGGGTCGTTTCGTCAATCGGGATTCGATCAGCGGAGATCAGTTGTGATGCTTGGATTTGCAGCAATTTGCAGGAGAAGACAAACTTGTTGGAAGGCATGAGGAGCCATTCGGGGAGGGTCGCGATTTATCCGATGCAAGACATTGGTAGAAATCTATACGCCCTATAGGGGTGCGAATAGTAATGTGAGATAGAAACCCTGGATGCATCCGCTGTTATTCGCACACGGACAAATTAAACTGATGCTGTCATTCCATTCGCATAAACCCTTTAAGCTAGCGCCCGATCCGGGGCCGCTGCGCCCATCACGAGATATCACGAGCCATAGATGACCTAGGAATACCCGCACATGTACCACACTTTGTTACAGATCAAAACCCTGGAGTGTTCCCGCTCAAGCCAGCTCTATCGCCCTGGGATTATAGATCCCCCGCAGCAGAAAGCCGAGGTGGGAATACTGGGCCGGGGAAGCAAGGGATCAATTGTCGGGAGTGGGGGTGACAAGCAGGAATGGTATCGTTCAATCTGACACTTATCACATATTCTATCCTATGCTGCACGTGAGAAACAATTAATAACTAACTTAACTTACATAGTAAAATGGTTAAATATCCGGTGCATTGTGAGGCCGTAGGGGGCGCTTCCTTGAGATTTCTTAGGGCGTTGCCACGACGCGCCGTCCAGAAATGGAGGAAATACCCGCGATACTGGAGAGCGGTTTCTTCCTCCAATCCACCGGGAGGCGCAAAAGGTTCATGCTTGGACGTCAGAAATTTCCTACGTAGGTAAGGTGGCGCTGGAATTTCCTCCCAGATATTCTGGAAGGGTTGCCGAACCGGGAATGCTAGGTGTGCGAGGATTGGGATTTGTGATGCGGGCCACCTACACAGTCCGATTGACCCACTTCTTTTCCGATTACTCGAGTGAGAGCCGATGAGTTGCATATTCCGCCGTATTAGGAATTCAAAACATGCCGGTGAGAGCTTACCCCGGTCGCCGGCCAGAAAGAGGTCTAGATAAGCTGTGTTGAGGCAGAGAGGTGGTACGGGTGTGAAACGATCTCGTTTTCTCTTAACTCAGTACGCGTAATTTTAGTGGCAGTACTTTATCTCTACTGCATATTCGAAAAGTGGGGAATCATGCTTCTGGCTGAACAGTGACCCACGGTCGCCAACCCTTTGGGCGCAATGTGATTCTTCATTGATGAGGAACCTCCCGAACCTACGAGGCGTATCGTACGAGCATGATCCCAACTTTAGAAGCAGAATCTATTCGATCCCGGATCTAATTCATCCATTCTCCTCAGCCCCCGCGTGTTTTATGGAAGGCCAAACACGCTCACAACTCGTACAGCATGCAGCCACTCGCAGCCCGAAACTCCCGAGACACGGTGATCGCGTCAAAAGAGGACCGATTCACCGACAACACAGTGAAATAAAGTACCGAGGAACTTTACCGATCCCGGTCTCACCGGGGAACCTAGGGAACGCCTTGTCCCTATCGAGTGTATTTGTTTCTTCTTTCGCATCGGATGTGGGATATTGGTTTGCCCGGATAGTCTAGGATGCACTACCCACACCAAAAGAAATGCATGCCAATGCCGTGGCTTGGTGCAAATTATTGACGGGATGGAAATACGGTACCCGTACTTGTATTGGACAATAAGAGAGATTCATGCGTTTCTTGAGCCTTTGCAGGCATTTGCTGCACCTCTTGCTTGAATCTTACACGCATTCCTTGCACCCTGAGAGGTGGTGCCTGGCCTTGTTTATGACGTCTGTATAGTTCGAGATTATTTTGGTTGCGGTGAGATGGTGACCTCTTCGACAGGTAGCACTGGAGGAAGTATTCGGAGTTTAGAAACGGGGAATAGCGACCGAAGACGGGGGAAAAAAGGGGGGGGGATCGTAGCCCGCATGTGACAATTGTGGGATGCAGACGGCCAATCAAAAGCGGCCTGAAAAAAGTCCGGAGTCCAAGCATTGGGTCGCCTCCATTGAGCCTCAAACCCTGAAGGAAGAATACACCTAAATTAGCAGCCCGTGTCACAACGATTAGTATTTTTATAACTGCGGTCTCGGTTTCAAACATGGTGATATACTTGTGCTTGTTTGATTGCCTATTGTTTGCTGTCATGTTAAGTCTACCTTGATATGTTTCCTCCTCCGCTCGTTGCACTTTCATCAATCATGATATAGGCCTTTCAAGTTTCCACCGAATCAACAGGCTGCTCGTTGTAATTATGAGCCAAGCTTCTCAACCACACAGGCTTCGGCAGTTCTTCTCATTCAATAATAGCTCTTTAATGCTCGTACCTCTGTGGGGCCGATAGATAACACCGTTACGTGGATCTAACAAGCGAAAGCGGCGTGTAGCAACCGCCCGCTTTTTTGCTCTAAATTTGGCGTGTGTTCTCGTTGAAAATTGCTACTTTGAAGATGGTGATGGCGGCGGCATCTCTCGGCCCCACTCAAAGCCGATGTAAGGAACGCGCAATTGGATCAGTACTTGTACTACATGCTCATTCGATAACACTCGACGATTGTTAAAGTCTACTCGAGCACTCGAGTACAGGTTTGCGCTCGTAGCGGCGCAGCTAGAGCTTCAAGGGTGCCACACTTCGCGGGAAGTGCCGTACTCTAACCCGGGCCACGGACTCGTAGCTGGTGTTCCGAGCACTCGGCTATTAGCCTCTCGGCCGCAAACTGGGTACCTCTGCTGCACTCTTATGATAAAAGCAAACTCGTGCGGTCCACTGCTTCGGTCATGCGCCGAATCCCCCCATTCAGAGGCAAAGCACGCGGCATGGCTCGCGCGAGGTGAACCTATCGGATCTCGTTAGCTGGTGTTCGTGATGTCTTAATTGCATAACTAAGCCTATTCCAGTTTGGCTCAGTTGCTTATCGGTAGATTCATTCACATGTCCTTGGAATTGCGCAGTATGCCTCCTTGCTACATTGACCAATTTTGAGCCGTAGTATTTTATTCAAGCTTTATGGAGATTCAATTTCCTCGCTCTATCGGTGTGCAGGGAACAGTCCCGTAGATCACCTGACGGAGCCATAATTCTCATCGATATAATTGTTGAGAATCTTCCGTTGGTTGAAGTTTGACAATACAGTCTTGGCAAAGCGCCCCGGTGGCGTGCGGTATTGTAGGGGTATCCATCACAGGTGGAGCAACATCTAGTCAGAAAGGTGACGCGGCCTTGATGAGGAACGGATCCTTGAGGACTGTGCTTTGAGGCTTACTAGTACTAATCCATGAGACTATTACACTAAAAGATGCGACTGGCAAGAGAGCCCTGGCGGTTGCCTTCATCCTCATGCCTCGAATTCCGAGTGATACCTGGAGTAACTCCCCCTGAAATTTAGGTGATTATTGCCTTCGATCCGTGAGGGACTTTATAGGCGGGGTCTGTCTTTAAGAGCCTAAACCTGCAAATAAATGGGGTTGAACTTCCCGAAAAACTCACGCTATCGGGAACTGCCATATCGTGCATCTATCAGGTTTGTTGGAGATTGAGGAAACATGCCTTGGTAGTCTCAGGAGTTTGTTAGTGGAGGTCGCTAGAATCCCCCACTAGTGATATAATATAATGCGTGTTACCTGGGGGTTGGAGGGAAATAAGTAAATATTCGAGTAATGGTAGAGCTGAATTCGCAAGATGAAGGAACGAGATTTTTTTTCTTTCCCTTTCCGGGACTGCTGCACTGGCGGTCACCACCAAGGTAATCACTTCCCAGCATAGGTATCTTTACTTCTCATGGGCTAGCACTCTTCTCATTCCACCGGTTGCCTGAATCAGGCAACCTTCTGGAAAATCGAAGCTCATATTATTAGTAGTTTTGTGGCACGGAAGCTTATGCTGTGCAATGGTAACCTACTTGCTTGCCTCGTACGATGGAGCGAGATTTGAAACATTAATTCCTGGGGTACACGAGTGGATCTATGGAGTGATTTCGCCGCTTCCGGGAGTCTCAGGGTTACCTCATTCGACCATTCCGGGTATCGGTGGTTGGTAACCGGGTGTGGTTGTGATTATGAAGTACCCCGATATTTCAAATTAGTGGGATAAAGAATACTATCCCATGAGAGTGATGCCTATGATATCTTTGATAACATGGTGCAGTGATTCTCGGGGCCCTTGGGTTCCTATCTGAACTCTTTCTTCCTGCTTTTTAGCTTATTGTTGGAAAGCTTCCTGGACCCTGTTTCTTCTATTTTTTGGGGGTGGGACTAGCGCTGTACACCTGGTGGGTCTGCTAGGCTGCCTTTCGATAGAATAATTTTGTGCAGGGACCTAGGCTTGAAACTCTGAGTCCCTGAAGGAATATATCGTATGGCAATAAATAATCCTCTGGGGCTGCGTTTGATTTAGTCGAATGGGCCTTTATAGACACGCAATGGACTCATGCATTGTTGAGTGTAGCCATTGGTATGGGGTTAGGTAAAATATGGGAGGCATGATGTAAGGAGTTGTGGCAAAGGTAAGCAAATATCGATTGGGGTGAGGGTGAGATGGGGGTTTTTATAGGGCTGTCCTTTCTCTTATAACAGTAGATTTGTTCAACAGAAGCCCGAAGAATTGTAGATATCTATGGATAAGGACCCCGGTAGGTGCTGATTCCTACCGGTATTCCCAACTGGCCAGGTAGGCCAGGACCCCCAATCAAAAACTACTGTCCGCGGGTCACCAATGGCTAGCGATAAATTTAGCCTTTATATCACAGATACTAGTACTTTATCCATGTGCACTGACAAAGTATTTGACTCGGCTTGAATTGTCGTCAACGATACTCCCAGAGCAAAGCACAAATACTATTATAGCAAAATTGTATCATCGGGGAAAAAAAACCAGAAAGAAAATAAACTCTTGAGCTTCAATATCTAGGACCGTAACTGGAACACGGAATACTAATAGATGAGGCGGAGATTATTCCAAGATAATTTGAGGATACAGGTATTGGAATATGGCAAGAAAAGTAGTGAACACGGTTTGGGATTTGGGTAAAATGGAAATATATGAGATGTTTTGGGAATTAGCGGTAGAGAATGTACCAAGTTTGGGATTAAGATTTGCGAGAGGATGGAACTGATTAGTGCCAGACTCCGAAGATTGGGAAACAAGAGAAGGTATCAGGACTGTTTAGGATTGGGGAAGACAAGGAAAATAGTGAAAGGGGATGAAACCAGACAGGGGGAATGAGGGGAAATGTTTTAGGGAAAATTTGAAGGAGTTTTCGGGGAGGAGCGAAAGGTCGAGGGAAGATGGAAGAGACCATGGGAAATGTCAACAAAGAAGATTTTTTTCCGTAAAGTCAAGTTTGTGTATATATAGCACACGTCCGGTGACTTGGAGAGAAGATAAGGACCCCATGTTACCCTCTAGCGAACATAGCCTAATTATATGAGGTTCTTTGAGCCCTCCCCCCAGCCTGTGTGAGCGCGTCCTAGTTCTAGGAGTTGAAGACTCCTTCTTGCTTTTGCCTGATGCGCTCTCACCACAATTAGCAAAGAACACCAACAGTGAGATGCAGACTATTGGCAAGCCGTCCTGCGATGTCCTTTGTTGGTGATCACGCAAAGCATACTATTAGGGTGACTATCCGGCGGTATTAGCTCCGGTTTTAGAGTGATATTCTTGTAGTCTCTGAGCACACGGATAAGATTTCTTGGTGGTTGGTGGACCGGTTTGTTTCATTGCTATCGGATCGATTAGGAGGAAAATAGGAATGATGAGGGATATGAAAAGCCTGTTTGCAACCCCTGCTTCTTCTGTCCTGTCCTCCAGACTGATGCCTATATCCCGGTGGCTAGTGGGAATCAACTAAGCGTGCTGCCACCTCATTCTGTAAGACTATCATTCACTATAGCGGGGCCCATATCCTAGATACACTCTCTGGATAGTTGTTCGCAACAGCCTTGGGAATTGTACCCTGATTGCCCTCATTCCGGGAAAGAAACACCATGTATACGGCTGATCTACCATGGAGGGAAGAGGGAAGGAGCGCCTGAAATGAAAGAAACGAAAGTAAGACTGTATAAGAAAAAAAAAGGCTAAAGCAGACATTTACAGCTAGGGGGAATTAAATCTAATAGGAGGGAGAAAAACGGCAAGCTATACACTGAACCTTCTGACAATAATAGGACTATTTTACCCACACAACCAAACTCGATTGTACTTGTAAATAGAAAGTCATAAACCCTCACTCGACCGAGGTAGACACGAGGTCGGAGTCGGGGGTGATCAAATATGTGGATCCCCATCTGATGGGATATTATTCTCCTACAAAGGGGGGATATGCAAGGACATGTTTCCCGAGCAGCATTGTTGGAAAGGGGGGGAATGGCGGGGATTTCCAAGGGGTGGTGGCCTCAAGGTCTCAAATCGCGCTGTGTGTTGCTGCTTTGTTAGGTTGGAGGGGGGCTTTTGTACTCTGACGGCCCGACCATGGGGCATACTAGAGAGGCGTCTTGCCGTTATTATTTGGCTTGATGGGGTTGACCTCCCCCCGCCCAAGGAATATTTTCCCCACTCCCTCATGCCCACCCCAAGCGGCACATGAAAGTGGCGCTCTGCGGTGATCATCTGGTATGTTGGGATTAATCTCCCGCACCCAAGTAATATTTTCACCACCCCCTCATCTCCAAGCCAGGTGGCATACGGGAGCAGTGTTTCGCCGTCATTACCAGGATGACCGGTGTTCACTCTTTCAGGCCTAAGTAGTATTTTCATCCACCCAAGTCAATTCCGAGTGGCCTCCAAGAGGGGTGATTGCCCCAAAATGTCTCGCTGGTCGGGGCTGGCATCTTCCCGCCCGAGTAGTGTTTTAACTATTTCCTCATGTCTTCCCTCAGCGATATATGAGAGCGGTGTTCAGCCATGATTGGTTGGTGGGGCTCGACTTCTTCTCACCTGAGTAGTAATTCCACCACTGCCTCGTGTATTTCCACAGCGGGGAACAGGAGCAGTGTTGTGCCATAAATATCTGGCCAGTCAGGGTTGACCTCCCCCCCTAAGTAGTATTTTGACAGCTCCCTCATGTTTTGCCCTCGCGGCAAGCGGGGGCGTTGTCCTACCGTAAGTTTGGGGCTTGTTGGTGTCGACCACTTCCCCCTCGAGCAGGACACTCACCGCCATTTCATCTGTCTTTGTAGCAGTCCACTAAAGTGGACAATGCCCCCAAATATCCCCTTTATTGTGACCATTCCATTCTGTCTCTATCAAAGCAACTACTAGCTCCGCGATTTTGAGGAATGAGGGGGAGTGTAGTTCATTAGAAAGGGAACTTCAATGAGACCTATAGCGACAAGATCTCTAATCCTTTTTGTAAAACCAATACTGCTGATATGTGGCCATCATAATCCTAAAAGGCTCTGGTGGGAGTATCTGGGGTAGTCTGAATGCTTTTTCGTGTGGGCTCCTTAGTATCGAGAAAAATATCCTAGAAAGGACATGTCATCAATAAAGATATAGGGATTGGAAAAAGGATTAGGTACAATGTCCTTGACCTGGAGGGGATTAGATAAGTCGAGGAAATCTGCGATTGCCGAGTGAGGTCTTGTGAAAATATCTGGATGGGAATGGGGGTGCTCTTTAAGTGTAAAGTGGATTAGTCGCACAGGTGATATTTTCTTATCAGCAGTAATAAGCACCTGACAGTAGCTCACCAATGTTATCAAAGGGGTGTTGGAATTGAAAACCGTGGAACCCAGCTCAATTTCTAGCGCATGGCAGCGCTCATGAGCCCATATTTAGAACAAAGAATATTGGGGGGAGCACATCCTGGTACTGTACCTTCATTACCGCCTATAAATTGCCATGCTACTTCTTTTTCCTTGCAAATTTTATTAATCGGGATGCACGTTCAAAGGATTTACTATTGGTAACATTCAACCCAATTGCTGGAAATTATGTTTCTTTCAATTAAGGACCCGATGTTACCAACAGTATTATGGTTACAAGTAGGATATGTTTATTATTCCGGGTAGCGTATTATGTTCGCATCAAGATTAGGACAGACCTGTTGTAAATCCCCGGCGCTCTCCGGATTCCAACACCCACAACCCCGCTGGGTAGAAGGTGCGAGAAAGATCGCAGGAACCCCCATAGCCTGACAAACGGTGATTGGTGTGAGAAGAGGGGTTGATGATTCACCGGGCGGGGTAGAAAAGAGGGGAAAGCGAGGCTGTGAACATTGTGTGATAAGTTATGGAAATGGCGTGAGAGTGTTTAGCAGATGCGTGGAAGACTGAAGAATAATTGTGTATTTAAAGACTCCCCTCTGCCCGTCATTGTAGAGAGGCAAGTCAAGAAGAAAGTTATAAGTTAGTTTGTGATAGAGTCTTTTGCATCCCCAAGCACTCCTCTTTGTCCACGCTGCAACTTCTATTCGCCCTATTTTTAGAAGACCTCCGTTACTGCTGTGTGGACTTTTCCAAAAATGGGAGTGCGGGAGGGGTCTTTTTTAAGTAACTTGCAAGGCCTACCCGAGCACGATTAGGGTCACTATTTGACGTTTTTTTTAAATTTCTTTTATATCATGTATTCATTGTTACAGTACAAGAACTCGCATGCAGTGCTAGCTATGGCGTAAACAAAGCCTGAATCTCAAAAAAGCAAAAAACAAACAAAAATATAAAAGTCATCTCCAATTTGTGTCAAGTACTTGACACATCGCCATCTCATGGGTAACAAATGAAAGGATAAACGTAAGAACTCAAAACAACATCAGCAAAAAAAGCGTTTGCTCCGGGCGGATAGGCATTGCGTCCGGACGCAGGAAATCCATCTGGAGCATCCTGTCTGCCCAGCCCGCCCTCAGATGGCCCCAGCACAATGGTTGCATCCTAGTCCATTGGGTGCAATACAACCCGCATCCTGTCCGCCCTGTGCACCTGGATGGTCCATTTCCCACCGTAATCTCCCGAAGAAACCCAAGGTAAGTGACCCATAGGGCTCTGCATTGGGGAACTCTCCCTGCCCCTGATGTCCTCTACTTACAATGGACTACTTTATCACCAGGTAAAGGCTCATCGGATGAAAAAGGACCTAAAGATAGGATGACTAACCATCTATTGTCCCGGTAACGACCCAAAACATACCCCTTATTTAATCACTGCTAACAACTCCCGCAAAAGCTTTCTAAGTTCTTCCCACCTCGTATCAGGCTTCATGATCGAATCAGTGGAACTATTGAATATTATGAACCTTCAGAGAGGGGCATGCTCTTCCATCCAGGTTGACACTATTCATTACTCCTAAGCGAGCGGATTCCACTGTGGCCCTTCCTGACTCTAGCGGATTCCACTGTGGCCCTTCCTGACTCTAGCGGATTGCAATGAGGTCCTGCCAGACTCCAAGGGATTGCAATGTGGCCCTGCCAGACCCTCGCAGACATCGGCCAGTGCCCGGTGAGGTATCTGCCTTTTTCTTCCTGCTGACCTCTATAGTCATGCGGACGCTTGGAGACCTATACCATTCGATTCCCCTCGGCGAGCGGACCCCAATGAGACCCATCCCGACTCTGGCGGACATCAGCCCCCTGAGATATCTGCCTCTTTCATCCTGCTGACCTCTATAGCCATGCGGACGCTTCGAAACCTATACCATTCGATTCCCCTCGACCGGCGGATTCCAGAGCACCCTGTCCCGACGCTGTCTGACCGCCGGTTGAAATGTTATCCAAATATTTGTACTTGTGTTCCCCGGGCAAGTACTTTCAAATTGTCCGCTACTGGGTGCTACAGGCATGCGGACACTGACCGACCGCTGCTTTAAGGGTTATCGATACTTTTGTACTTTAGTTCTCCGGGCATGTACTTTCAAATTCTTAGCTACCGAGTGCTACTGTTTTCTAGACTAGCTTTAATAAATATATTCCTATTGTAGTATCTAAATGACTCAAATAAGTAAACATGAGTAATACTGGATGGATCTTTCCGGACAATTTGGATATTCTCCACAGTTTTGACTAACTCATTCAAAGTACTCGAAGGTAGAGTTTTTGACTTAGGAGGTATCTGATGATAGCCAGTAACACCTGAGTACTTCCACTATGGTACTACCCTATCGGGTTGCGTCTGGAGAACCTTTTTGCGTCTGGAGAACCTTTTTGTGTCGGGTACCTTCTGAGTCCTTGGTTGCGTCTGGTGCGTCCGGGCGGCATGGACCCCTGTCCACAAGCACCCAATAAAAGACGGCACACCCAGAACGCGAGTTTATGTTCTATGCGCCTGGACCGCCGGACGCACAGGGAGCACGGGTGCGTCTGGGTGTAAACTTTTTTTTTTGCTGATGAACTCCTTACTCTTAATTGGAAATTACAAGCATCCACCAAGGGCGAAATCCTAGATGGCGCGTATTGGGGAGGGACAAACAAGGGCTAAAGGGAATGAAATGGGTGAGGACGGGAAGACCATAGAGGCCGGCGAGGGGAGAAGGGATGGGAACATATGAGGAGGGTAGTTGGTCGCAGTCGCTCTTATAAGGGCGGCCAAGGCCAGGAGTAGGTCTTTGCTGGTCCAGAAGGGGGAGTTGAGGCCCAAACTCGAGAGGCCTTAGATGAGGTGTACCTTGTCACCATGTGGTAGGATGTTGACTTGCAGCTGAGTATGGCATGGCTGAAGGTTTCGTCCTATTCACCGCATCTAGGGCAGTGTTTGGGCATGGCTAATATTGACGATGAGGGGTGGGCGGCAAGGTAGCTCTTCTGTGCTCTCATCTGGTAGATGTGGCCAGCCATGAATGTTCCCAGACCCATGAACGGGTGTGGGGATAGCGACACCGAGAAGGTATAATATGGGGGGGGCGGTGCCAGGCATTTTTATTCTTCAAGGAGTAGGAGTCGTGTTCTCCCCTTGAGGACTCTGTATGCGTTTGCCATGGTATCATGCACCAGGAGGGCTGCCTGTTCAGGGAGAAGAGCAGCATTGGCGAGGGGGGCGAAGGACAGGGTTCGAAGGATAGGGCGTGCCAGGTTGGCAAGCTCAGTTACAGGGAGATGGGACCTGGCTTTCGAGGGTGGGCGATTGGTTTTCAAGGACAGTGGCATTACATTTGGAGCAAGGTGGGTGCGGAGAGTTCAGTGGGAGTCTGGGGCTCTGCGTTGAAGTAGAGAGGGAAAGGTTGGGCAGAGATGGCCTGCCACAGGGTTGATCATAGGAGTAGGGCAGACCAGCCTCAGCGCGGCAATACGGTGCTTATGAGGGATAATTGCTTAGAGGAGGGGAATTGAAGCCTCTGCTGCCAATATAGGTATAGGGGTTGACCTGAAGCAGTTCGACACCCAGCGTTGGACTTGGTGCCAGTAGACATCCATTTTGGTGAGCATGCCTCTGCTGGGGACCATTATGTCGGCCCTGTAGAGGAGGGTGGGGAGGTGCAGTGATATCGCTAGGCAGTGAGAGAGGTGAGGCGAGAGGCCTGAGCCAGGCGGGGAACGTCTTTTGATGGTGCCGAATGCTCCCTGAGCTAGGCTTAGTCGCTTGGACAAGTGTGCCGATTAGGCAAGGTTAGGGGTAAACTAGTACCCAAGCCATCTCACACAGGAAAGGGGGGGAAAGATCTGGCCATCCAGGCATATCGTGGGTGGGGAGAGGGCACCAGCGGGGTCTCTCTGAAGAGGAGTCCTCCAGTGGACAAGATTGGTTTTGGGGACGCTAAAGCTTACCTCACGAGCCCTAGCATGGGCCCTGATCTGTCCGGATGCTCTCTGTAGGGTTCTGATGTTCATCCTATATGATGTGGATGCCGTTGACAATGCGAAGTCGTCCACCTATGATAGGGAGAGTGCTCTTGGAAGGTCAATGTGAAGAGGTGCCACATATATGACGAACGGTAGTGGGGATATTGGGGAGCCTTGTGGGGTGCCCACGTGGACTGGGGAGAAGGTCTTAGGTAAACCTTGAAACAGTAGGCGGCAGGTTCTCTGGGAGAGGAACGAGCCAATCCACGCAACAATGTATGTAATGAGGGACTCCCACTTTCTTGAGGGAGGAACAGAGGATGGAGGTGTTTACATTGTCAAAGCCTCCCTTGATGTTAAGGAAAAGAGTGAAGACCTTAAGACCAGGGGGTTGAAGAGTCCTGACTGTGTCCACGAGTGAAAGGGCAGCGTCAAATGATGAGAGGGGGGGAAGGGAGCCACACTGATTGTGATCCACATGCTTCAGTGACTTGGTGACTAGGGAGAGGCGGGATGCGATAACCATCTCCAGGATTTTGGAGACAGTCTCGAGGAGGACGATAAACCTGAAGGATTAGTGTTCGTTACGGGGTGGGGTCAGGCGGGTTTTCACTTTGTGACCCACTGTTACTCCGGCCGGGGTCAACTCTTTGCCGTCCTCCCCACCCAGTATGACACGGGGCCCTGGCCGGGCTATGGGGTAGAGCGGGTATTTTACGTTTCCTGCTGATTGCCCAGACGGCCTCCATCTTCTCATCCCCCACTTTTGCCCCTGTGCGGGGCCCCACTTATTCCTACGAGTGATATTCTGTGACTAAACAAATGGCAGGTTGAAATCTAAGGGGTGTTTGGCCTCTCAATTCTGATCTGAAATCACAATTTGAGGTCAGAATTGGCGGGCCAAACACCCCCTAAGTATTTTGTATATCTAGTATGATGATTCCACTATTAGGATCTTCCATATAGCAATCCGGCAACTATCTCAAAAGATAGGATTTGAATATAGTGCTCACATTATCATTATGATTTGGGCTTTTAGTTTCAGATAAATAGTGCTTGGAAATAGCTCTCAGTATATGATTGTAAGCGTATAATCTAAGTATGCTTCTAAGTACTTCTAAGCATATGATTCTGGGTACATAACTCTAAGGCTATAGTTGTATAGTTATGCATGCACGATTGCTATCTCAAGGGGGGTGTCGTCTCCAGCTTGTCATTTCGTGATCTCATTGAAGGGTGTATGGCTTTGGGCTTATGGCTTTGGACGTTCAGCTTTGGGGTTTTCATTCTAAGACTATTAGTTTAGGCGTCACGTCTCACATGCATTGCAAGCCATCTACCCAAATACTACCCACTATTTAAATCTGGTCTGAGGTTCAGGCAATCACTTACCCTAAGCTTGCTGATAGTTGGTTGAACTGGGCGCTCACTATGGTGTACAAAAAGCTATGGTTTTAGGTAAATCTCTTTGGCGTATGGTTTTGGCCGTATGGGTTTGGGTGTATGGCTTTTAGGCGTATGGGTTTGGGTACATGGTTTTGGGTACATGGTTTTGGGCGGATGGCTTTGGGCGTATGGTTTTGGGCGTATGGTTTTGGGCGTATGGTTTTGGGTGTAAGGTTTTGGGTGTATTGTTTGTGCGGATGATTTTGGGGGCACAGCCTTGCAAACAAGGGCAGGCCAAGCACAAAAGTATATACTCATACTAAATAGAAAAATCAATAATTAGGAACATTATTATACATTCAGATGCATGCGCAACTTCTGCCACCATTTAGGCATCTTAATGAACATCCGCAATGGCTTCCCCGTCTTCTCCACATATGATCGTGCACTGCTTGATGTGTAAAGTGGACAACACTACACCGATTTCCTACAAAAGAGCTAATATAATGTTTTACTGCATAGGAACGCATGAAAATAATAGAACTTAGAGAATATATCTTAGTAACATATTGGAATTAGATAAGATGGGCGGGAGTCTCTACATACCAGGGGTACAATCAATCTTGACTTCTCATCCTTCTCGTCCGCTCCACCTCGAGCGATTGAAATCTCAACACCATGAGAAATCATCGTGAGAGTGTCTACCGCCTCTGCTCTCCCTTGATGGCTTCTGCCTAGGAGTAGTACGCACCCGTCTCTCCCTTTCCTCTCTCTGGGGTCTCTAGCCTCCCCTCCCGTGGGGTTCTTGATTCTGTCTTCGTTTAAGCACGCTTGCGTTGATGTTTCTCCCCCTTACCCCGCACTTCGCGACGCGTCTCGCTTAGCGATTTGCACGGTCGGCAACCCTCTTTCCATCGTCAACACACGGTCGCTAGCTTCGGGCTATCGGTGAAGTAGTTGCCCTGGTGGCCCTGCTCTCTGGTATTGCACTCTCTCCTGAGTTGCTCGGTCGGCACGGTCGGCATTCGAAAAATCGTGACCTCGTCCCCGTCCTCCGTGTTCGTACTTCTTGGTTACTGGCGAGCCTTCCCTCTCCCGCTTCCCACGCGTTGGATCCGCTTGCACCATACTGCTACAGCCCAGCTGGCACCTTACTGCCCCGTCCTCCTCCTCTTTCCTCTCCTCGGGTCTCCCTCTCGTCCGGGATCTCCTCCGGTAGTGACGCTCTCTCTCCTGTAACAAGGGACCAGGTGAGAGAAGCGGTAATTTCGTCTGGTCGGCCCTGGGTCTATCCGATGTGGCTGGCATCCCCTCTGCTGAGTGGCTCTCCTCGCTGGGTGGCTCCCCTCGCCTTCTTCACACACTTCGCGATTTACTCTACGGTCGCAACTCGCTAGTAGGTTACGCTGGGTCATGGTATAGCACTACCTCCTTGGCCCATGCTAAAGTCCGAAGCGCGCCGATTTCCGGGCACTCCGCCCGTGTCAACGCCTTGCCCCACAGCCGTTTTGGTCGGGGAAATTTCGTTTAGGCATCCGGCAACAGTAGTTTTAGCTTTCCTCTTTGTCGGTGCTTGTGCTGTGCAAATCTTTTCGTTTGTTTAGGGGAGCCTGCTGAAGGGTTTCTTTGCCCCTGTACGTCTTTATGTTGGTTTTCTTCTTCGATTGTTCTTTCCTATGCTTTCCTCCCCATTAGTCTAGGCTGGTGGCTGGTGTGCGGTTAGGCCCATATCATAGGGTCTTGGAGGTACGGCGAGGCTTCCTTGTTTGATTGCTTGCCTACGGGCGGGGGGTATTTGTTTGTCCCATGAAGAGGTGAAGCGGGCCGTTGGATTGATTTATGGTTTTGTTTTCGCCATAGCTAGCGCTCCATGTGATTTCTTGTACCTTAACAACGAATATATGATATAAAAAAAAAAAAAAAAAAGTTCAATCTTGACTTCAAGCTCAGGAAAGCAGGCCTCAATGTCTCCCAATACTACTATCGTATACCACCCATGGCATACAGTCTCCAGATTCTTATGGTTATTGGTATTCACGTTGATGACAAGTGAGCGGGAGGTCCAGATTCTAAATACCTCGTCAACATTGTCAGCTTTCCCATAGTAAATAGTCTCATAGACTGCTGTGTATTTGGAATGTTCCTCCGGGAGGAAAGACTGAAATAGGGTCTCAATGGTTTGTGTCAATGGTAAAAGCTGTTGGCCGAATTCCTTTAGTGCATGAATTGCTGATTTCGTGTTATATGACTGGGCTGGCCCAGGTTGAAGTTCAATATTCTGCGTTCGTGATCCCATTCGTAGAACGAAGGCATAGTGCCCTATGACACAGCCTTTCGTTCTCAAAGTACTGTCCAGGTTATGTTCGCTGCTCCTGTTTCCTGCGGAAGAACTCACGGTTGTAGCATCCTTCATACTATCACTCGCAGCATTATGAGTGGTTCGAGCGGATTCCATCTCGGTTGGCCTATAGCACTTCCGCGTACTGGTTGTACCATGTCGGGTATAATCTACCAATATATTCTGTAACGCAACATATTTGTGTACCGCCTGTTCAACTTGCAGTAATAGCCAACATGCCTTGCTATTCTCAGCTTTGATTACCCATGTGTAACATGTGTACATGTTCTGGTCAGGGTAGACAGGAGTGGGCAGTGCTGGATCTCCTATGTTTAGTTGATTTATATTTGGTTTATTTGATTTGATTTCAGCTCCGCCACTGTCTCTGAGTCAGATAGGCTATACTACCGTATTGTTATGTTTAGTATGCTTTGCTGGAAGTTTATATTTAGGATTCCGGGTATGGAATGGTCATGTAACACTGGTGAGGGCTGAGTTATGTTTCTTGCTTGGGTCTTCCAGGATTACAGAATTCCGGGATGTGGGAAGCTACTGGTAATGATCGATATTGCATGAAGGCTGTCGCTCTGGGGTTTTGTATTTAAACCAGTCGCCTGGCTAGCACGAGACAGCAGATTTCGACAGACCTTCAGTCTAAGAATATACTTGGTTAAACGGCAATCCCTGAGTCGAATTTGTACTTCCACTATTATCTCTGACCTCTGGTCCTCTGAAGCCTCCCTTAGCGCTAGTGCTAGCACGTCTATCGCCGGTCCTATTGTATTTTCGTTAGACAGAAATAAACCTGTTACAACATGGGACTCGTTGCCTAATGATAGTTTAGTATATAAGCCTAGTCTTAGCCCAAAGGATGAATTACTTACTTGTCCTGTATTATAATAATGTCACCGGTGATATGGTGTAATTGGGGCTCATTTTCCTCTTCGAAACGGTCCTTCAAGTGGCTATTCAGCTGCCGTTTAGGTCACGAAAGGATTGAGTCCAGAAGGTCAAAATCGCCACATTGGTGGTATCTGATGCGTGGATGATTGGGGGTTTTCAACATGTGGGATATATTCCTTTTCCTTGAATAAACCTTATTCATGTCCAGCTGTAGACATGGTTCCCCCGAATCGAATACAAGCGACAAGGAGATTACTATATGCCCTGAATATACATATGCGACCAAGTTGAAAGCTAAGTACAACAATTGCTAATTTCAAGCCCATGCAGAGAGATCGGTTAAATAGCAGAGAACAATACACCTTTGACATCCATGGTAGAATTTGCAATATCTTTACTCCCGTGTTCAGAGTTGTGGAGGTGATTTGCAACTTGTGTTCATTCGTGCTGCCGCTTGCGCTTGTCAGCATCCCTCTTCTTCATTTTTGATAGCCCTCTCGTAGTCTTCCGCAGCCACACAAACTCGCTCTAAGCGAGCTTCCCTCCCGCTCAAAGCAGAATAGAATGAAGTGCGCTTGGTATACACCGATGATAAAGGTATCCAAATGGGCTCGTGTGGATGGTGGGTAAGGAGAAACTTGGGTGGGGAGGAACTCGGGCAATGGGGAACTTGGCATAGATGTAGAGAGCGGCGGGGCGAATGGTTTCTGTGTCTATGAGAGAAAAGGGGGAACAGAAAGAATATAGGGGAAGACAAATCACACTATGACCTGACAAACTCGACTAACTAGAGCCAATGCAACTAGCCTTTGCACTAGTGTATATTATCTACGACACCATTACCAGTATATTATTTTGGGCCTATGATTTTTCTCAGCGGATGATTTTGTGTGCATATGATTTGTGTGCGTATAATCATTCTGGGCGTAGGATTTTTGCTGATCGTATGATTTGTGTGCCTATGATCTTTCTGTGTGTATGATTTTTATGATAATCCTCCTGGTCCTGTAGCTTATGGTAAGAGCTTGAATAAATAGACAATGTATTCAGACTTCTTGAATGTCCGCCTCTGAAAACATAGAATCCTGCTACGCACTCTTACATTTATGTGGGGGTGTGCACGTGTGATCGGATGGACGAGGGTCAGAAAAGGGACCCTTTCCGCCCCATCCCACATGCACTTCCCCGATTATATAGGGCATTTTCCAATCAATCCATGGTGGCTTGTAATTCACTAACGTAATTTACGGCCATGCGGCTCTTCGCCGGGATGTGGCTCACCATGGCAACCACAGGAACATCAAATGTATATTTGATTATCTGCATACATTGTACTGGTAACATATTGAAAATTAGTTAAATAGTGCTTTTGAATATGGAGGTTCAGAATCTGGTATTTTCATTTGATGATAAAGGACTCTTCTTGTATATTAACTTTATTATGAACTGGTTCAAATAGCATTCTTTCTACAATAGTAGTAAAAAAAAGTTGAAACCAACAGCAAATAGGATAGTTTAAGCATGTAATAAGATCTTATAGGGCTAGTATTTGATGTGAAAACTGTTTGATTATTGGTATGTAGCTATGTTGCAGGATGTTGTAACGGTAAAAACAAGAATCACGAAATATATAGTCTATAAACTGGATAAGATAATGTTGGCCAATGCGGTTCACCTAAGATTCCAATACTTTCTGATATACTGCGATTAAGTAATTCAAGATATGATATCAACTTTCAAGGCAGTTGGTAAAGCGATTTAAATTGTATTCCAAGTTTATTGGAAAGCAATTCATCGGGAAATAATACACTTTGGCTGGAACCGTGATGCCGGATCAGGCTAAAAGCTGAGTTATAGTATCTACTAATATATTTAAAGCTATGTAAGAAGTTTTAGTGAGATTGGGTATTGGGATTGCGAGATATTGCATCTGAACTCCAAAAACACTGAATTTGGTCTTGATATTAGGTGTTTTTAGAGTGGAGATGCGAAATCTCCAAATCCCAATACCCAATCTCACTAAATTTTTTAGACAGTTTGAAATATATTAGTAGATACTATAACTCAGCATTTAGCCTTATCCTGCATATGTAGCCTTCATGGTTGTAGCTAAATGGTATTATTTCCCACTAAATTACTTACCAATAATTATAAAGTAACATTTGCAAGACTTAACCAACTGCCTTGAAAGTTTATATCATATATTGAATTACTTAATCAAAGTATATCAAAAAGTAATGGAATCTTAGGTAAACCCCATTAGTTGATATTGTTTTATCCAGTTTATAGAGTATATATTTCACTATTCTTGTTTTTACCGTCACAACATCTTTCAACATAGCTACATACCAATAATAAACCACTTTTCACATCAAACACTAGCCCTATAAGATCTTATTACATGCTTAAACTATCCTATTTGCTGTTGGTTTCAATTTTTTTTACTACCATTATAGAAAGAATGCTATTTGAACCAGTTCATAATAAAGTTAATATACAAGAAGAAGAGTCCTTTATCATCAAATGAAAATACCAGATTCTGAATCTCCATATTCAAAAGTACTATTTAACTAATTTTCAATATGTTATCAGTACAATGTATGCCGATAATCAAATATACATTTGATGTTCCTGTGGTTGCCATGGTGAGCCACATCCTGGCGAAGAGCCGCATGGCCGTAAATTACGTTACAGTATACATTGTTGACTTGACACCTTCTCGGCTTGTCTTGGCTACAAGGATAACTTAGGGATAGTCAAAATGCCTTCACAATTGCTAAGTCAATTATATGAGTTTATAATTATTTTACACAAAATTAACTTAGTGGAAACGGAATCTTTGCTTTTCTTTCCCCCTAGTTTCGGCACGCTTCCTGGGTGGAACTCGAAACGTGGTATTAGTTCCTGTCTGGTCTCTTTTGCGGGTTACATGTATAACCGGTAGTGAATTGGTGGTTCCCAATAGAGCCCGCAGCTCCGCACAATCTGCGTCCAGGCGGCACATTGAGCCTGCTATGCAGCCGGAACTTTCGTCACCCTGTTGGTTGATACTTTCAAGATCGCTCAGTCCTTCACCAGGAATCACTGCATCACCCTCTTGTGATCCTTCCTCCTTATCAGTGTCGGATGCAATATACATGTTGACAGTACTATGCCAGATTCTTTCGTCAGGATCTGATTCCTCGGAGCCTGCAAATTCTACGCGTTGGTTTCGAGATGGTCCAGGCCGTGCATGTTGAGATTCAACCAGTCCACGCTCAGGTAGTATAGCCCTTGGCTCTCTCCCAAATGCTCGCCTGCCATCCTGATCAACGAAAGACGATTTGGTGTCCTTCTTGTGTGATTCGTCATCATCCGAGATACAGCCATTATTGTTCTCAATACTTTCATCCTTCCTTCTCGTAGGATTTCACCAGCATTGAAGATCGAATTGTACTGCTTTTGAGCGGTGAGTGCAGATAGGGAATCACATCTCTTGCCATGATAAATACCCGCACTACTCCAACACTACCCCCTTGATCAGTGAGAATATCCCTAGCCATCTGAGCTAAATTGGGAAATCTTCCCACATTAACCTTCCACCACTCCAGTATATTTGCCTTGTAAAAAATCCCAGCTAGGCAGGCCTCACCTGTGGGATCCGTAACCTTAGCGTCTGGCTCGGGCGGTTCAATTTCAGAATCAGTTTCGAGGTGCGCTAGTGCCTCACTCAGGATAACTGCACGGTGTCTCGAAGAGTAAAGGTGGTGGGATCGACTGTTGAGACCACTCCGTGAAATTGACATGTCAGGTACCTGATTATTTAGTGATGCATAGTACAGATCATAATACGCTATGAACTCCTGTTTATATGACTTCTCATACTCAGTCTCCCCACTGGCATCAAGATCGCATTCTCGAAAAAGGGTGAGTTTGCAATAGGGATTTAGGCAAGTTCCAATGCCAAACAGATGGCCTCTTGGACTTTCCATTTTACCATAGTAAGAGGCTGCCTTTAATTTAGCTTTCACTAGGCCCTCACCAATATCAACCTTCAATTGCATCCGCTTCCGTTGTAACCGGGAAATTTGCATTTCCGGGTGGTCAAAGCTATCTCGATACACTTGCAACACTCGATGAATAGTGACGCCACGTGTTTTTGAGATTCACAAGGTTCACAATCGTATCGGTTCAAGTACCTCCAAGATGAATTCAATCCGCCTCCACCTTTCCGGGGTTGACCAGAGATGCGTAAACTCGTCACAGCTTTGTAACCAGTCTTCAGTGAATTCCCGTAGCTGTACAGATTTCTCCAACATATTTAGGGTTGAGTTTGACCGTGTTTTGACATCATAAAGTAGTGTAGTAGGGATTTTAACCCAGTTATTCTGTATCTCAATGAAGTGTTGACGCCGTTGAGGTGCAGTACCAACCGCAATACTCATTTTCCGATGCTATAAACGATTATTAGCATTATCTCTGACGAAAGGTATCTTAGGTGGGAACAATAGTGAAAACAGTGGGTTTTACTTTCATATTGGCGTGCATTCAATTTGCAACAATAAATTTGTGCATATACCCTTGTGCATAGGAATTTGTGTATATGAATTTGTAAGTATGCATTTGTAATATAGGTGCTAGGGTATGAGATCTTAGACAAATTACCTTTTCTACTGTTTTGTGAAAGCCATTATCCAATCTCACAGCCTTCTCCATATGGCCCGCCTTGAAGTCAGACAGGATATGACCATCCCGCGATTTGACCTTGATCGAACTCATAAATGCACCGAGGATAAGGTGAATCACATGGACTATACATGGAATATGATTTTCCAATTGACATTATTCAACTGATAGTAAACTCCAAGCATTGTTTAAGGCTTCGGTGAGCGTTCGGTTATTGCTGGCACTATCAGTGGTGAAACCCAGAATTCTATCCTGAATCCCGTATCTGGCTAGAATATCATTAATTATCGCTGCCATATTAGCCCTCGTATGAGAACCCCTGATTTCCTCCAACCCAATCAGTACCTCCTCCATCTGCTAGCCATCTGAGATTCAATAAGCCACAATTGCTAAAAATTCAAGTTTGTTCAGCGAAGTCCATGTATCGGTAGTCAGAGAAATCTTTCCTGCAGCAGGTAGACATGTTTGAATATCATCCACCATAGACTTTTCCAGCCGTTTCAGATGCCGTGTTAATGTCGTTAGGCTGGGGATTTCGACTCCAGGATGAATGTACTTGAGGACGCGACGAAAGGCGATGTTGTTTGAGCAATTCGAGGCGAGATTCGTGGCTCAAAAGGCTTTTAGAAAGTATTCTTCGAAATCATGTTGATTGGATTCTGCTGGTGTTGCCAGATCTGTAATCCTACGCCTATTTCCAGTTTTTGTCCCTTTTTGCAATAGCGTAACAAAGTCTATACCAAGTAGAATTCCAGCCCGCCCATCATATCTGTTAATCTTTCTCGATTTCAGACAAGCACAGGACCAGTTATGGTCATGCATTGAGCTAGTGCCCGTGCCACTTGGGTGAGCTAGAACCTTTCTGCACATAATGCATATTACTCACGGCGTGCCAATCCCACTACCTAAACAGTCAGCACATTGTTGAAAGTATTCCTATACCTCTGTGCCTTGAAGATCTGTGTTCCATCTTATCTTTTTCTTGCCAGCATATTTCGCAGTATAGGCTATATACCCTGTCGTGCCTTGCCACCACTCCATCCAACTCTCATGATATTCCTCAGTATAGAGATAAAAGTTTCCAAATATCTCAAATGTAACTGGGTCGCTTGTTGACAAAGTCACGTGTAGCGGGTAAAGCAGATTCTGGGCGTGATCTTGGTTTCCAGGGGCCAGCGGTACTGAATCGGAGAGCAAGGGTATTATGGAATGTGAAAGAGGTGTGTGGGCCACACCAGTCAGAGGTCTTGGGGTTGGTGTTACCAGGCCTTCGCTCCCATTTGGGCTGGATTCTACTGAGAATTGGGATAAAGATGGAGAGTGTTCGTGTGCAGTGCTTTTGTAGAACCGTAAAAAAGAGGTATGGCTCCTTGCCCTGCAGGTGTAGCGCCCCGTTGGCTGCCCATTGTGGAAGATTCTGGTTGGGAAGACATTAAGGTGAGATGGTTCTAGCTATCTGTATACAGTAACAAATCCCCTTGGATCCCGAATGATATTTATATAAAGTACAGCTGTGGTGGGCATAGGAATGAAGGTTACAAGTTGGCCCAGCTAGGCTAAGTACCCAAGCTGGCTTCCATTCTGTGATTCATTGCATTGCTCGCATAATTTTTGAGTCTATCAATTGAGTATATGAACACACATGCGAAGGAACCGTTGTGCGTATGAATTTTTATGGGTATGAATTTTTGTGCGTATGAATTTTGTGCGTATGGTGGTGTATAGTTGCATGTGAATTACTTTTTGAAAATAGCTGCACTCAAGGATTAGGCTCACTACTAGCTACATGAATTGGTATTCACCGCTGTGCTTTGGGCATAGCATTAGTCGAAATCCAGTAGGGGTTGATATACCCTGTTCAATCATAAGCTGAGGTAACCAAATTTGATCTTTTACACAAGTTGACTAGTTCCAATTAAACAGTCTCATACAGTGGGTTCGCTCCTACATGGCAACCCAATCTTGAATCAAACCTGGAAGTACGGGTCTCTCGAAGCTGTTGCAACGATTGAACGCAAACCCCACGTGAGGATCTAATACTCGAATACCATTGTAACAGGTTTATTCCTGTCTAATGAAAATACAATATGACCGGCGATAGACCTGCTAGCACTGGTGCTAAGGGAGGCTTCAGGAGACTGGTAGCTTACAAGCATAATAGTTGAAGGACAAAAAAGGGACTCAGGGATTGCCGTTCAACCAAGTGTATTCGTAGACTGAAAGTCTGTCGAAGTCTGCTGTCTCCTGCTAGCCAGCAGACTGGTTTAAATACAAAACCCAAAAGTGATAGCCTTCCTGCAATCACGATCATTACCAGTAGCCGCGCACATACTGGAATCCTGGAATCCTGTAAGACCAAAGAGAGAAACATAGCTTAGCCTTCACCAGTACTACATGACCATTCCATACCGAGTATCCTAAATATAAACTTCAAACAAAGCAAACTAAATATAGCAATACAATAGCATAGCCTATCTGACTCAGAGACAGTGGCGGAGCTGAAATAAAATCAAATAAACCAAATATAAATCAAATAACTAAACATAGGAGATCTTGCACTGAAGGGCTTTAGAGCGGATGGCTTTGGGCGCATCACTTTGCGTATATGTCTTTGGCCGTATGTCTTTGGGTGCATGGATTTTGCTGAAGAAACCAGAAGTAAAGTACGAAATAGACAATCTCAATCTGTGATCAAGCTTATCATTATGTGAGATTGTTTCTACCTTCTAAACAGCTATCGTATTACATTATACTACAAGGAGTAAGGTCACTCAATCAAGACATAAAAAAAGTGCGGAATCTGTAGAGGCGCCACCTATAATAACAAAAGAAATTAAACTCTAAAGGAGTGTTGGTCTCTCAAAGTTCTGAGTGAGAAGAGAACAAGAAAAGAGGTAGCGTGTAGAGTTCGTTACGGGGCGGGGTAGGGCGGGTTTTTACTCGCCAGGCCCCGCGCTTACAACGGGCCGGGGGGGTTATTTTGGGGGTCATCCCCGCCCCGCCCGCGTCCGGGGCAAGTCCCCGCTCATTCCCTGGATGGGGCCCCGTTTCTCCCCACCTGTTTTAACAGGGACCTGTCTGGGGAACGGGTGGGGCCGGGGGCAGGGGCAGGGAACCGTAAAATAACACGCCCCGCCCCAGGCCGTTCAGCGGGGCGGGGCGGGGAATTGGGCCAGGGGCCCGCGTTTTTCGGAGCCCCGGAGGCCCCGTAACGAACACTAGTAGCGTGCTGCGTAAGAATCAAACTCAAGGAAAACAGCCCCCAGACGTATGATATGGGAGAAAGAATACTGGCTAAGGATGAAACCAGATGGGAGATACTGTGGTGGATATATACAGAAGTGGGAGTGCAGGTAAGGCAAGGTAAGGGGAACTGTAACAAACACATTCCCGAAGGTGTTTCGTTTAACAGGGAACGACTAATCGTAGTGCGTATCGTTATCGTTGACTATCCTCATAGTCTCGTTGTAGGAAGTCTTAACATTATAAGACCGGAGGGTACAAAGTCCAATCGCTAGAGGACTAGGGGCTTGCATTCAAGCCATGGGGATTTGCGTAATAGGTAGAGTAATAGGATCGTATATCTTGCACCACGGGAAGGTCACTGTCCAAGGGCTTGGCCCGTGCTCCAGTACCCAAGTGTGGTATTACTTAAATGGTTCTGGGAAGATCCTATCTCTTGGTCTGTTTTTTTTCTTTCTTTTTTTTTGTAATCATGCGTTATTTGTTTCTAGGTACAAAAAGCCTTATGAAGCGCTAGCTATGAAGAGAAAAAAACCTATAAATGCAAACCCACCGCCCGGTTCACCTCTTCATGGGAAAAATCAAATACCCCGAGTCCATAGGAAAAGTCTCCCCCGCCTAGCACCTAAGATAACATACCCCAGGCATGTAAGGAAAGAATAGATAGAAACGTACAGGTAGAGAGACCCAAACCCTTCAGCATGCTCCCCAAAACAAAAGAACCGCCTGTTCGAAGACTAGAAACTCTGGCCCGAGGGGGGTGGATAGGTGATCGGCGACATAGGAAAACTCCAGTAAAGGGCCCACCGAAACCATGTTGTACGGTCAGGCAGGTCATTACATCGATCCAAGGCGTTGGACAATAGCCCAGGAGGCAGTGCTATACCACGACTAGGTGTAACCGAGGAGGGGCCAACCGATTGGAAGGGTAGATGGCGAGTGGAGCCACCGGGCAGAGGGGATGCCAGCCAACAACGATGAGCAGTAGGGTGCCAGCCGGTGAGTAGCAGTAGGGTGCCAGCCGATGATCAGCAGAAGGGTGCCAGCCGGTGATGAGCAGTAGGGTGCCAGCCTGGAAGAGTATGGTAGCAGTACGGTGCAAGCAGAGAGAACAGGGAGGAGGAGAGAGGAAGGATCGCCAACAAGGTAGCCGCAGCTGACAAACGGGCCATAGCAAGGGCATTTGGGATGACGACGAAACCGAGCGAGACCGTGATGTTACTAACCGAGGCTTTCCCCATCAGAGGTCCAAGCCCAGCAAGTCGAGGCCTACTTCGACCGAGAGTCCGCCACCGTGACGCCGACGGTGAACAAAGCGAGAAGCTTTCTAACCGCTCAAAATGCCAAGCGAGGTGCAAAGCAAGCGCGAGGTAAGGGGGAGAACCGAACTTCATGAGCGGGTGTCAACTAGGAACGAGAACGAGAACCCCAAGGAGGCGAGGCCGTGAGGCCACAGGAGAGGAGGGGAGATGGCTTAAGGTCAACTCCTAGGCAGTAGCCATCGTGGGAGAACAGAGGTGGATGGGGGAAAGTGGCCATGATTTCTCGTGGTGTTGAGATTTCAATCGCCGGAGGTGTTGTTGCGATGGTTCGTGGGCCTATCTCTTGGTCGGAACCAAGCACCCTATATAGGCATCTTCTCACAACCCTAACCCTGGTGACTCATCACCTCACACCACGTCAACCTCTATGACTCATAGTGAGTCATAGCGCGAAATCCATCATCTAACTATAAACGTAGTCATGTGGTCGACTGAGTCACATGGGTGAAACCCGTGACTCATAATATGAGTCCAGTGCGAAAGTCATTACATCATATGACATCACAATCGTGAGTCATGAAATCATTAACCAATCATAATATAACTATGACTTCCAAGTGCGTAGTCATGTGAGAACTATGAGTCAAGCGACGTCATGGCATGAAACATAAACAGGGGATAACTAATAACTGATTAGTCATGTAAAAACAATTTAGCTACGTCAGAATTTGTAACAGGAACCATATTAAAGAGAATAAGGAAGGCAGAACTGGCGTGAGGGGTCAGGAAAGGAACTATTAGATAACAAGAAAAGAAAATAGATGAAAGTAGAAATTGTTAATCCTCCAGCTCCTGTTTGACGCGGTCAATTCTATCTATGTCCTCAATGTCAATTGCTTGTTCTTCTGCGTCTTCTCTAGTGGCTGCCTCGAGATCAATGATAAGCCGGGCATTGCCGGCAAGATAGTACTTTCTCTTGTTGAAAATAGTTTCGATACTGTCCTGTTGGTCCTCCGGGCTTGTGAAGATATCCTTGGGTGTGATAGCCAGGCCAAGCAGCTGCTCTCCAATCTCTTGAGTGCTAGCACGGAAATGGTCTTCTGCCGCATCGCCGTCCAGACCACGAGAGGAAGATGAGGAGTCAGGCCAACCTAAGTCTCGCATCCTACTTCCCGAACCTGAGCTGGAGGGTTCCCCTTCGTCTGTCATATGGACATCATCATCACCCTCCTCCCAGCCCTCCACATCCTCCTGCTCGCCCTCCACATCCTCCTGCTCGCCCTTCACGTCCTCCTGCTCGCCCTCTATGTCCTCCTGCTCGCCCACCATGTCCTCCTGCTCACCCTCCATATCCACATGGTGGTATTCGACAATCTCCTCTTCCTCATAGACATTATCGGAATCCTCCGAACCATTGCCACCCTCATCACTAGACTCATATAGGTCAATAAAATCAATATCTTCATCGTTTTGATTCTCCTCCCACTCCTGGTAAGCCTCCGCATTTGGCAAAAGCCACTTAACAGGTTTCACCTAGTCAATCCAAGGTCTACCCTGTTCGTTGAGCTCATCCTCTTGAACTATCATGTCCAAATCTCATTCCATATCCTCCTCCGTCAATCTGTACTCGGAAGTACAGTCGTCTTCGCTGATAGGCAACAAGGGGCCTGTCCGAGCTAAACAAAAGTGAATATTAGTCAGCACATTTCTAAGTTAATTAGGCAAAATTTACAATTACTTACTTGACTGTGGATTATTAGCCCTGGAGTTTCGCCTCTGGCTATCTAGTCCTATCCTAAACCTGGTGCGATGTGAGATAGGCTCTCTTGTGCTCCCTGTATTCAGTATAGCTGCCCTCGCTTAAGTCACAGGGCACCCAACAGGGGAACATGTAGGTGATACCTGGGCGCCACGCATGGCGAGTGAATGACTGTCCTCCCGAATTGCCGGCTGGCGTCTGTGGCGGGGAGGAGCGTCCAGGGATCCAGAAGGCCCAGGAGGGGGTACTAGGGCAGACCCAGTTGACGAGCTTCTTGGTCACTTCACCACACGGTTGAGCAGACTGTTCATTCGCGCTCCGAGCCTCATCTTTCGTGACTAAAATATGGGCGATACCTGTGAATTCAGTGGAGAATTGACTTCAATGAGGGTTCGGGGGTTCACAACTGGCAAACCATCATCACCAAACTGGTTTGAATAGTATCGCCACCAATCCGCCCGGATTGCCACACGTTTCTGCTCCAGGAGCACGTTCTCCTCCATGATTATCTCCTGATTCCCTAGGGCTTTGGTCTACTCGTCAAGCGCCTGGTACTCATCATATCTTTGTGCAAAATCAGGGCGTTGTTTTAGGTGATTGCCTCAATTCGCCCTTGCACGTTCGAGACCAGTTTCAAAGAGGGTAAGGCTCACCCTATGTTCATTCTGGGTGATCGTCTCAGGATTTACTGAGTGCCCCAAAGCGCCTGTCAGAAGCGGTCTCTACTTATAAGCAGAAGGCATTGCTCGTGGAAAAATGGTGTTCTATTCATCAATCTTGGGTACACATAATTTGTGTGAATAATTTGGGGTGTATGATTTCTTTGTGCCTATGATTTTGTGCGTATGATTTGTTCGTATGAACTCGGCGTATGATTTCAGGGGTGATGAAAGAGGCAAGGAGAAAAGACCGGTGTGAAGATGGTGACTAACTTACTATTTGGGATCGGGCAATGAGGAATCGAGGGGGCGACGGTTTGCCAGCGTGCCCCCCGATGTAGTGCAGAAAGTAAAGGAAGTAGAGAGGGTAGTACCAGTAGAGGGGTGTATCCGGGTTGGTGGGGTGGGGCAAGAGCCGCAGTTGTTTCTTTTCTTTTCTGATTTTCTTTTTTTTTGTTTCAACTGCATAGTTTGCTTCTGTGATGTAAGAAAAGGAGAAGCAGTATTGTAGCACAGAGGGCAGAGAGGGCTGAGGATTGTGTTCAAGGCAAGAGCTTGGATGGAGAAGGTAAGAGTGTGGTGAGAAAGAAGAGGAGTTAATTTGGCCTCTCTTACAAAGAAAAGAAAAAGTTGGTTCACCTCTTGAAAGCATCGTCACGGTCTACCTGCAGTCATGTGTCGAGCCCTCCTCTCTACCGCGGTAGCCTAACCAAAAGCCCTACCCACCAACTTCTAAGTATGATATGAATGACCCCCCAGATTCAAGCCTTCTGCTAATTGCTTTCATCATACTATCAGAGAAAGGAAATTATAGCAACAAGAGCTGTGTGTTTGGGTTCAGAGCGAAGATGGGAGGGGCGTACTCTCCAGGTTCATTTTGTGACTACAATTGTATACTTGATATATAACCAGGGAAGATATACCATCTTGGAACAAATACAACGTTTAGTACAAGATTTTCAAGCCATTTGTATATGGAAGGGATTGTACATTGCCTGTTATGGTAGACTGAGGGTTGCAGTCTTACATGACTTTAACCATCGTACAATTCAAGTGTATGTATATACCCATGCCCTATTAACGTTAACTGTTGTTTATTCATCTAGACATCATGAATCAATATACGCCTAAACTCCAGGGGACTCTTGGAAAGATATGATGAGGGGGCTTGAAAGGCACTCCTTATGAATTAACCAACTTTTATTTCGTTAGTATAAAATAACTCTTTACCCACCTCTCCTCCAACAGCCTTCTTTCTTTTAGCAAGCCCTAATATCCGACTCAGCTATTGGGGAAGTATAGGGTCCATACACATACACATACACACAAATACCCATAAGCACAAATACACATATGCACAAATACACATACGCACAAGTACACATATGCCCAAGGAAGCAGACTCCAGTCACCTACACACTAAAGATCATGTTACGTCTAACTTGCTCTGAGCAAAAACCCTTTAATCTTTTCCTATGAACCTCCTTCCTCAAACACTTTTTGGTCAACACAACAAACAAGCAAATATCAAAAAGGTAACTACCGCTCAATCCCTCCCAAACCTCGTGCAATTGATGGTATCTTGGGCAGCAAGGGTGGTGGAAATCAGGGGCCCCCAACTCGGCATCTAGGCCGGAAAAGAGCTGGGAGGGTTGTTGGTGGGGTTCAGAAGCCGGCAGGGTATCCAACTGGGAGAGTGGTAATGCCAGAGATTATTAAGTATCGCCGCGATGGTGGGTACCTAATTCCCAAGGCCCCATTCTTTTGTCTTTGCCAGGAGGTCGTGTCAGGTTTGGCACTCGAGCAACAATTCCGTTGGCAGAGATCAGCTATTCAATACCTCCAGGTAGCAGCGGAAGAGTGCCTAGTGATGACAATGACCACTAAGTTGAGTTCCTCTCCTATTATAATTATTTGATTTACTGATTTTTTGTTCAAAGCAGGAGGGCGAGGTGCGGCACATGCTAGTGGCTTTACGCTCATAGTCTAGGACCTAAGATTAGATGAGAATGTCATAAACGTTATGGCTGGCCAGCCAGACATCCGCAAAAAAAAAGAAGTTACACTCAGGCACGCCCCGTGCTCCCTGTGCGTCCGGCGGTCTAGGTCCAGAGAACGTAAACTCGCGTCCTGGGTGTCTAGTCTTTTATTGGGTGCGTGGGGATAGGGGTCCATGCCGCCCGGACGCACCAGACGCAACCAAGGACTCAGAAGGTAGTGGACACAGAAAGGTTCTCCAGACGCAGAAAGGTTCTCCAGAGGCAGAATGGTTCTCCGGACGCAACCCGATAGGATAGTAGAATAGTGGAAGTACTCAGGTGGAACTGGCTCTGATTCATCAGCAAAAATAATACCTTGCGTTCCGTGCGTTCCGTGCGTCTGACGCACCTGACGCCGGAACGCTAATCGCGAATCAGGACGCAACGTCGGATCGACGTTGCGTCCTGACTTTGCGTTACTTGGCGCCATCCGTCCTGACGCCATCCGGACTCGGACCCCTACGTCCTGTGCGTCCTGACTGCGTCTGGTGCTCCGCTACTCCGTCCTGACGCCGCCTCATCCAGGACTCTCCCGTCCTGACGTCGCCTGATCTACGACTCTCCTGCCCTGACGACGTCTGATCTACGACTCTCCCGCCCTGACGACGTCTGATCTAAGACACTCGCGCCCAGATGCCGGTTCCTTCTCACCGAACGTCAGGGCTCGTGGATCTTACCACCTCTCGTCCCGATTGTTTCTTCTCCTGCCTCCCTCGTCCGGATCCC
>Ga0307517_10000112_pt1 | contig 120294 bp, 122 predicted proteins | sample 23_EM_MG_FD_194515 | JGI IMG/M metagenome (GOLD analysis project Ga0307517, IMG submission 194515) | Populus trichocarpa ectomycorrhiza microbial communities from riparian zone in the Pacific Northwest, United States - 23_EM | ecosystem: Host-associated > Plants > Roots > Unclassified... | reverse complement strand
CACAAATACACATACGCACAAATACACATACGCACAAATACACATACGCACAAATACACATACGCACAAATACACATACGCACAAATACACATACGCACAAATACACATACGCCCAAGGAAGCAGACGCCAGTCACCTACACACCAAAGATCATCTTGCGTCTAACTTCTGAGCAAAAACCCTTCTCTCTTTTCCTGTGAACCTCCTTCCTCACTCACCTGTCCGTCAATATAACAAACAAGCTAACACCAAAAAAGTAACTCCTGCTCAATGCCTCCCAAACGTCGGGCAAATGATCGTATCTTGGGCCGCAAGGGTGGTGGAAATTGGGGGCCCCCAACTCGGCATCTTGGTCGGAAAAGAGCTGGGAGGGTGGTTGGTGGGGTCCAGCAGCCGGCTCGGTATCCAACCGGCAGGGTGGCAATGGCAGAGATTATTAAATATCGCCGCGATGGCGGGTACCTAATTCCCAAGGGCCCATTCTATCGTTTTTGCCAAGAGATTGTGTCAGATTTGGCACTCGAGCAACAATTCCGTTGGCAGAGATCAGCTGTTGAATGGCTCCAGGTGGAAGCGGAAGAGTTCATGGTGATGACAATGACCGTTAAGTTGAGTTTCTCTCCTAGTATAATTATCTGATTTACTAATTGTTTGTTCATAGCTGGAGCCCTGGGTGCGGCACATGCTGGTCGCATTACCCTCATGGTCCATGACCTGAGATTAGTTGAGGATGTCATGAACGTTATGGCTGGCCAGCCAGATGGTGCCGCTCAGGAAGAGATGAGATGTCATCTAAATGAGGACGGCGGTGCTCCCGCGGGTGCACCTCCTCCTCCTGCTCCTCCCGCGGGTGCCCCTTCTCCTCCCCCTCCTCCCGCGGGTGCCCCTTCTCCTCCCCCTCCTCGCGGTGGTGCTCCTCGTCCCAGTGGTGCTCCTCGTTCTGGTGGTGCTCCTCGTCGCGGTAGTGCTCCTCGTCCCGGTCGTGCTCCTCGTCCCGGTCGTGCTCCTCGTCCTACCGGTGTTCCTCCTCCCGGGCGCGCTCCCCCTGCTCCGCCTCCTGGGTGTACACCTCCTCGGCGTGGTGCCCCTCCCTGTCGCCCGGGAGCTTCTTCCCATCACTCACCCCCTGCCAATAACGGTAGTGACAGCGACAGTGACGACAGCGATAACTCTCGTCCACTTGTACGCCGTCGCTTGTATGGTGGCCCTGGGAGCACTAGCCGGACTGGTGGTAGTGGTACTACGGGGGGTGCTGGGGGAGTTGTTAGACAAGGAAATTTGGTTGGGGGTGTGGGTTCTGGTATAGGAGATGGAAGTGGTAGCGAGGGAGGTGATGCGAGAGGTGCCCAGGGAGACCATGATCCCGGGCATGTGGGTACTGGGGGGGGTGGTGGCAGTAGTAGTAGGGTGGTGACCTGGGCCATCGGAGGCACACCTGCACACCCCGCTGGAAGAGGGCTGTCTTGGGCTGGGGTTAGTAGTCGTACCCCGCGGACGCCAGTTCAGCCAACTCGTGGTAGGGGTTGGACTGGTTGGAGTGGGGCTCGTAGGCGCTCTGTGGGCCCTGGTGGGAGTGGTTGGAGCGGTGCTCGCGGTAGGATGCCGACGCGCTCCGGGGGTGGTGGTGGGAGGGCAGGAGCTGGTGCGGGTGGGAGCGCTATCACCTAAGCATATTTGGGGATTGTCTTTATCTTTCTCTTAATTCACCTCTTTTTTCAACTATTATGACTTTCATTCTTCTTGTTTTCTATGACTCCATGGTGTTGTCCCTATGTGGTGGGGGGGACGGGGCAGTCTTTTCTCACTTTTACACCAATCATACGACTAACTCAAACCTCAGAGTCACATCTAACTTCGCATGATTACCTTTTATTGAACTCTTATTACTATAAATACACTCTTTCTTTAACCTCACCATTTCGCTATATGAACTCTGAACACTGTAACTCCATAGCACGACTGTGGTTATGATTTGGGCGTATGGCTTGGGGGTATGGCTTGGGGGTATGGTTTGGGCGTATGGCTTGGGCGTATGATTTGAGCATATGATTTGGGCGTATGGTTTGTGTGTATGGTTTGGGCGTATGATGTGAGCGTATGATTTGGGCGTATGTTTTGGGTGTATGGTTTGGGGATATGATTTGAGGGTATGGCTTGGGCGTATGGTTTAGGGGTTTGATTTGAGCATATGGCTTGGGTGTATGATTTGCGCATATGGCACCAGCGGATGATAAGGCTTATGAATTGGGCATATGATTTGAACCCGTGAATAGAGTGTATGAATTGGGCTTATGAATTAGGCGTATAGCCTGCTGAGACCATATACGTTACTAGACTAGGCAACTCGGCTGTCCAATCGGTGTTGTGAATTATTCCGGTTCATATTGTATGAATCATTCCATGCAAATAAATGCTCTTATATACTTTGAGGTATGTGGTTTTTAGTACACGTCTCTGTCATGAATGGACCGAACACCAGGGGGCTCCTTGGCAAAGGGCTTTCAGCACCCGTAACCCTGGCGGTGTTCGGTCCATTCATGCCAGGGACATGTATATGCTCACACAATTACTCAATCATGTATCAAAAGATCAATATTCGAGAGGGGAATATATGAAAATGTAGGGCCCCGGGTGGAGAAAGTTCATTGACGGGGGGCTGTTCGGGGAATTGAACGGGGTGGGGGCCTGGACAGGGGCAGGGGCAATGGTTGAAAAAAAAAATGCCCCGCCCCGGGCAAGTGAGCGGAGCGGGGCGGGGAATTGAGGTGGGGGCCCGCAGGTTTTGGGGCCCCGGAGGCCCCGTAACGAACACGATGAATATTTCCCACATGGTAAAAACCCCCAATCATCCATGGGTCAGATACCACTAATGTGGCGACTTTGACCGCCTGGACTCAATCCTTTTGCAACCTAAACGGCAGCCGGATAGCAACTTGAAGGAGCCTTCTAAGGAGCAAAATGAGCCCCAATTACACCGGATCACTGCGGACATTGTTATAATAGTAAAGGACAAGTAAGTAATTCATCGTTTGCGCAAAGACTCGGCTCATATACTAAACTGTCTTTAGGCACCGCATCCCATCTCTAAGGGAAGGTGCGAATAGCAAGGGATGTTGGCTATTACGGCAAGTTGAACCTGGACTACACAAATATGTTGCGTCACGGAATAGAGCGGCAGATCATACCCCACATTGTGCAAGCGGTATGCGGAAGCGCTATAGGCAATGCGAGATGGAAGGCGCTCCATCCACGGATAACTCTTCGCGTAATAGTATGCAGAATGCTACAACCCTGAGTTCTCCGGCAGGAAACGGGAGTATTGAATATACCCCGAACGGTACTTTGAGAACCAAAGGCTGTGTCATTGGGCACCGTGTGTTCGTTCCAAGAATGCAATCACCAACGCACAATATTGACCTTGGACTCAGGCCAGCAGTCATATAACACGAAATCAGCAATTCACGCACTAAAAGAATTTGGCCAACAGCTTTTACCATTTACTCAAACCGTCGAGGCCCGATTTCACACTTTTCTCCCCGAGGCGTATTCCTAATACCTAGCAGTCTATGAGACCATTTACAAAGGGAAAGCTGAGGATATTGACGACGCATTTGCAATATGGACCTCACGTTCAATTGTCATCAACACGAATACCAATAACTATAAGGATCTGGAGGACGTATGCCATGGGTGGTATGCGATAGTAGTATTGGGAGACTTTGAGGGTGGCGATGCCTGCTTTCCTGAGCTTGGAGTCAAGATTGATTGTACCCCTGGTATGTAGAAACTCCTGCTCATCTCATTCAATTCCAATTAGTGACTAAGATATATTCTCTAGGTTCCATAATTTTCATGCGTTCCTATCTAGTGGAACATTATATTGGCTCTTTTGTAGGAAATCGGTATAGTATGGTCCACTTTACACATCAAGCAGTGCACGATGGATATGTGGAGAAGCCGGGGAAGCCATTGTGGGAGTTCAATAAGATGCCTAAATGGTGGCAGAAGTTGCGCATGCATCTGAATGTATAATAATGTTCCTAATTATTGATTTTGCTATTTAGTATGGGTATATACTTATGAGCTTGGGCTGCCCTCGTTTGCAAGGCTGTGCCCCCAAAATCATACGTCCAAACTATACACCTAAAGCCATACGCCCAAAGCCACAAGCCCAAAGCCAAACCATACGCCCAAAGCCAAACAATTTGCCCAAAGCCCTACACCCAAAACCATCCCCTCAAAACCATACGCCCAAAACCATACGCCCAAAGCCCTACCTCCAAAGCCAAACCATACGCCCAAAGCCAAACCATACACCCAAAACCATGTGCCCAAAATCATACGCCGAAAAGCCATACGCCCAAAGCCATACACCGTGATTGAGATGAGGAAATTGTCACGGTCCCCTGATGAGATACGTGTTGGGATAACTTTGGTGTTCTTTGTTTGGTTACATGGTCGTTATGAGGGATTTCCTTTGTAAGGTTTACGACAAATCGTATTGTTTCCTTGGTTACGCGGATATGCGACTCATACTGGGGTATGAGTCGGGCGACAAAGGCTGTGCTAGAATTTCCTTCTATATAAGGGTGGCTTCGCCCCCTATTTCCTTGTAGGTCTAAACAAGTGCTCCACGGGCCGCCTCCACCAGATGAGATCTGGGAAAAGCTACCTGCGCGCCCACCCCTGCTGGGACAACTACGCCCCGACCACCTGCCCCAGTTACCAGAGTGCCCCCGAGACATTCGAACACGCCATCCTCCACTGTTCCGCCAAGGAGCCTGCCAGGACCCGCCACCTTCAGGGGGTCCTCGATATAGACCCCGACGCCCCCGTCTGGTCCTCCGCCGCCCTTTTGGGCGCCCTTGCCCGCTTCATTAAGTCTACCGCTACAGCTTTCCCTCCGGGCATGTTTTCCCGCCCGACATCCGCTGCCTCCTCTGCTTCTTTCCACTCTTCTAATGTAGTTTCCTTTGGGTACTTTATGTCCTCTCAGAAAAGCCAGGTTTTCATTATTGGTTTTCCATGCTGTCCACGAGTTTAGGGAGGGTTTCCTTTGGTTTACTTATTTGATTTTCGTGCCCGTATGTAGGCCTGGGACCGGTACGGACCTCAGTTGAAGTGTTTTTGGTGCCTGATGTTTCCTTTGTTAGTACGTTTTGGATTTTGGGTTTTGTTTTCGTCATAGCTAGCGCTCCATGCGATTTCTTGTACCTTAACAACGAATATATGATATAAAAATAAATAAATAAATAAAAATAAAAAAAGCCCCCTATTTCCTTGCACACTCCGCGCCCTCTACACCTCCAGTCATTGAAATCACAACTCCACGTCTTCAGTGCACGATCCCCCCTCGCCCCCTAACTTCACCTGCCCTTCAGGCTTCACGTCCCTGATCCCCCATCACCACGATGGAAGACCTCCCTCCCCTTCCCTCTTCGAGGAACTTGTCAAGAGCTCCCTCGGCAATGTCTTCATCCCCTGAGCTCACTGAGTCCCACCTCTACATGCGCGATTTCGTTCGCGAAAGCCGCCAGACGCTCAACTTTACCCCCGTTCAACTCCTAATCCTCGACGACCACCAGCTCTCCGGCCTGTCTGACGGAGAGACGATTCTCGTCCCCCTTTCCTGCTCCTCCCGCAATGCGCTCGCGTCCATCACTCATCAGCTGGACACCATAACAACCCAATTAGGAAACATCCAACAGGCCATCCACACCATGCCAACCTGGACTGCACACGAAGGCGTCCTCACCCCCATCAATGCAGCCATAGGTGACCTATCACATAGGGTGGCAGCCCCCCCTCCGCAAGCGCATGCCCCCACTCGGCCTCCTATCCACCCGACTGGTGCAACCACGCGACAAGCCCCCACCCCCACATGGCCTCCTATTCCTCCGCCCGGTGCGACCACACTACCTCCCCCCAAGCCCAAAGCAAGAGCTACCCCCCCCAACAGGCGCTCCTCATCCTCCTTCGACCCCGACATACCCAGGTATGATGTGGGCACCCGGTCCTTTTACAGTGATCCCCGGGCCTACGCGCTCAAGTTCCCACACTCATGGGAAGCGAACGCGTTCCGAGAAGGGAAATACCCTGAACCCCCCACGTTCATCGCCGGTCACCTTGCCCCTGACTGCCCCAAGCCCCAGCAGTTGTATGCCCAGGCCACCTCGACTGGCGCTCCAAAAGGCAGAAAGAATAAGAGCTCCCTTACGGCCGCCAAAGTCGCGGCAGCCAGCAACACTGTGCCTGATATCCAGCCACCGCAGTCGCTCCCCACCGCCGAAAGAAGATTCTACGCTCCCCGTTCTTCCCCCTCCGAGCACCAACAAGCGTCCCTGATCGCAGCCACCTTCCCCGACATCGCCGCTCGTGTCCTTAGGGATGCAAACTGCGCCCTTCCCCTCGCTGTCACGACCAAGGTCAATGATAGCGGATCTGTCACCCTCCTCGTCACCGACCCTGCCACACCCGCCGCCGCGTTCCCACCCTACTTCGACGACCTCTCTTCCCAACTTAACAAATCCTTCCCTGTGGGCGAGTCCCCCTGGCTTCCCTTCCGCCTCGCCCCCAACAAGGCCCAGCTCGCCATCCACTCCCTCCCCATTGCCTTCCTCCCGGAGGACCCGGAAGAACTTTTCCCCTGCCTCGTGGAATCAATCCTTAACTCCAAGAACATACGGATCCTCGCCGCCAGATATCTCAACCCCAACGCGCAATGCAGGGAGGGCAAGTCGGCCACCTCCGTCATCGTCTTCATCCACCCGGGGGACGTCTCAACAATGGGCTCCTGCATCCGTCTTTTCACCCGCTCGAGGGCAATTGAGCAAGCATACTCTTCCAATAGGTAGACTCAGTGTAAGAACTGCTGTGGATACGGCCATGTCGCCCCTAGGTGCCCCGCCACCGACTCTGTCTGTCGAATCTGCTCCCTCAACCACACCCGTGCGTCGTACCGATAGCCCAACCCCACCTGCCCTGGAGGTGGTAACCTTAAGGCTACTCCTGGCTGTTGCTCTTCCTCACCACCGCGGTGCGTCAACTGCTGTGGGCCCCACACTGCGACTAACAGGGATTGTGAGTCCCGCCCGTCTCCGCCGACTGTCACGCGTTCCACCGCTGCCGAAACGATGGTTCCCCCGCCGCCCGCTGGTGACCAGATAGACACGGCCGCCGACGATAACGACCTCTGGCCCCCCGCTTCACCCACCCGCTCTCTCCAGTCGGAGTTCAGATGGCTACTCCAAGAGCCAGAAGCTCAACGATGCTTCCGGCCCCAGTAGGCCCCAGCCAAGGCAACCGGGCGCTCCCTCCCGTGGAGCCCGTGAGCCCCTCACCCATGAGCAGCAACCCATCGGGCCTGGCCCGCTAATGCAGCACAATCAGTCGTTTGGAGATGGCGAGCAGGCCTCCCCTCCCCCACCAAAACTCTTCACACTCGTTCAACACAACTGCCTCGGGAGCTGGGATGTGTTTCTTTCGCTTTTCGGCTCATTTTCTCAACTGGCCCTCCCTCCTTCCTTTCTTGCCCTGCATGACCCCTCTGTCTACAGGGGCAAGCTTCCTTCCTTCAGCTTGTTTACTGTTTTTTCCCAGCCCACCGACCGGGGCTGCAAGCCCTGCGTTGCTTTTTACGTTCACAGGTCCTTTTTAAATACGGTTTCTCTCCTGCCCCGCCTTTTTGGAAGGGGTGATGTTATGGCTCTGGACCTCTTCATCCCGGACGATTTTTTCAACCCCTCCACGACTGGCTTCACGATCATCAACTCTTACAGCACAAAGGGTCGTCTCAGCAACACCCGCTCCGTCTCTCCTGACATTGTTTTTCCTACGTCCCCACTCCTCACACTCACCTTGGGCGATCTCCACATCCACCACCCCATCGCAGACCCACTTAGGGTATTCAAAGAAGACGAGATCGCCACCTCGTCTCCCTACTTTGACAAGGCCGCAGAATTGGGGTTCAGTCTCCTCAACGTCCCGGGTGTCTTTAGCCGGTTTTCCATGTCTCTGATTGTGCGCCCCGGCGTCATAGACCTTGCCTTTGCTTGCCCCCTCCTTGCTCCCTACTTTACAGAGTGGACCGACCCCCTTCCCTCCACTGGCTCCCACCATATCCCGATTCTCCTCCTCTTTGAGGCCCCCCTCTTTCGTGCGCCCTCCCCTGGCCTCAATTGTCCCCTGACCGCCTGGCCTACACCTGAATCCTCACTCAAAGCAACCCACATCTCTCCTGCCCTTCCCATCCCGACCTCCCGTTCGATGGACATCTGGTTCCGAACAAGCCTAGACACGATCACGGCTGAGCTGGCCCTTTACACCCCGGTAAGGCAGGTAACGTTCCGGTCGAAACCATGGTGGTCGGCCCTTCTCTCCCCGCTCAGGAAAGCTGATAACTCGACCCTCCGCTCCTCGAAGACAGACTGGTTGGACGCGGCACTTCTTGCGTCGGCAAGAGCCGCTAGGGCGGCCCACTTTAAAGCGATCAAGAAGGCCAAGCTGGAGCACTGGTCCGCGTTCCTAGCCACAGCAACCCCGCAAACGGTGTGGACGGCGAAGAGGTTCGCTGTGGGACGCCCCCCCCCGCGTTTTCCCGAGCTGCCAGGTGCTACAACGCCGCCGGAGCCCCACAAAGCCCTCCTCAACCACTTTTTCCCTGTCGATCCAGTCAGGTCCCACAATTCCGTCCTACTCCTGTTTAGAGACTGCCCGGCGCTGGCAGCAGACGCGATTGGCAGAGCCCTAGCCTGTTCGTCACCATCCTCCCCACCCGGCCCCGACCTGACCCCCAACTCGGTTTGGAAAAGGGTTCACCAGGTGGCCCCGCACCTGATTCAGGACCTCCTCGCCCTGCTGGTGGCATATGGCTTCCACCCTCCAGCTCTCAAGATCGCCGATGGTATTGTGCTCGAGAAGCCGGGAAAGCTCTCCTATGACTCGCCCTCCTCCTTCCGCGTTATCGTGTTACTACAAACCTTTTCCAAAATCCTGGAAAGGATCATTAACTCAAGACTCTCGTGTGTGGCCCGCGTGGCAGGCCTCCTTGACCCCCACCAATGCGGTTCTCTTGCTGGCATATCCGCCTCTGATGCAACCGCCAGACTGACCCACGAGGTCAGGACCCTCCAGATGGCCGGGAAGAAAGTCTCAACGCTGTTCCTGGACATCAAGGGTGGTTTCGACAATGTGAACCCCTCCACTCTGTTTGGCATGCTGAAAGCTAGGGCCGTAAGCCCATACCTCGTCTCCTGGACCAGGTCCTTCCTGACCGGTAGGACATGCCGGCTCCGCTACGAAGGCTCGCCAAGAGTATTTGCCCCGGTCGCTGTGGGCACTCCGCAGGGCTCCCCCTTCTCCCCACTCTTGTTTGTTATTTATGTGTCCAGACTTTACCATGAAATCCCCCAAGGTCTCACCCTCTCCTACCTCGACGACTTCGCATTGTCGGTTGCCTCTACCTCCTACCGGCGTAACATCCAATCCCTACAAAGGCAGTACGCGGTGTTGAAGGCCTGGGGGGCCCGGCTGGGCGTCGGCTTTTCCATCCCTAAGACAGAGCTTATCCACTCGAGGACGTACAGGGACAGAGACGCTGTCTCCCGGTCCCCAATACACCTAGACGGTTCAATCTTTCCCCTCAGAGACGAGGTCCGGTGCCTTGGATAATGGTTCACGCCCTCGATCTCGACCACCACACACTTTACCAAGACACTGGCCAAAGCCCAGGCTGCTTTTGTGGCCGTCAAGAGACTCTCCCCCCCGGGGATGGGTCTGCCACCGATCCTGTGACATCGACTGGCATCTTCATTCCTGTTCCCGATCCTCAGCTACGGGCCGGACGTGTTCAAACCCACCGTTCACATGACAAGAAAACTCTCAGCCTTCTGGCACAAGGTCCAGAGGTGGTCAACAAACTGCTTCACGTGCACCCCTACCGACATCCTGGCTGTTGAGGCTTGTCTCCCCCCGCTCGACCTCCTCCTCGCATATAAGCGCGGTCTGGCCAGTCTAAGGGTGATGTGCTCCCCGCCGGAGATCAACCCGGTGGCAGCCAGACTCCCAGCCTCCCTCCAGACACCGTCGCTGTACCGCCATGCCCCCGACAATAGGGACCTCTCCCGCAGGAATGCGGGCAGCCGCCTTCCACGACCTTGGCGCCAGCCGAGACCCCCCTTGAAAAACAGGGCCCACCTCCCCCTAGAGGCCCTCCCCCACTCTATGCTCTTCCTTCTCGGCCCTGACTGCCTCGGCCCCCTTCCGGTCACCTCCCAGCCCCTGCTCTGCGAGACGCACCCCAGCCCGCCGGGCGGCGCCTACCCGCAGCTTAAGCTCCTCTGCAGGAAACTCCTCATGGAAGAATGGGAAGAAGCCGCGCCTGACTCTGCGAGATACGCGCACCGCCCCTCACTAAAGCCCCATCCGTTCATGGGCCGCTCCAAATTCGACGCGGGTCGCCTTCACCAAATGAGGTCTGGACAGAGCTACCACCGCGCCCACCCGTCCTGGGATGACGATGGCCGCACTACCTGCCCCAGCTGCGCCGAAGCCCCCGAAACCTTCTAGCACGCCATCCTCCACTGTTCAGCGAAGGAGCCTGCCAGGACCCGCCACCTTCAGGGGGTCATCGAACTTGGCCCCAAAGCCCGCGTTTGGTCCTCTACATTCCTCCTGGGCGCCCTCACTCGATTCATCAGGTCCACGGCCACAGCCTTCCCTCCGGGCATCCTTTCTCGCCTGTCTTCTTCCACTGGTTCAATTTCTTCCCGCTCATCGAATGTGGTTTCCTTTGAGTACTTTATGTCATCTCAGGAAAGCTAGGTTTACTTTGTATCTTTTAATGCTGTCCGTTGTTTCGAGAAAGGGTTTTTCTTGTCATACTTGTTTTAATTTCGTGCCCGTCTGTGGGCCTGGGCCCAGTACGGACCCCAGTTGAAGAGAGTTGTTCCAGATATTTCCTTTTTTGGTTCGTTTTGGATTTTGGGTTTTGTTTTCGCCATAGCTCGCGCTCCCTGCGATTTCTTGTACCTTAACAACGAATATATGATACAAAAAAGAAAAAAAAAAGAAAAAAAAAAAAAAAAGCCCTGTATTTCCTTGATTCTTTACGCTACCTGGTATTTCTTTCACGACTCTTGTACTTCAGAATATAACATCTTTTATTCTGATATCCAAGTTCCACGCCAAGAACCCACAAACCCTGACCCTGATCTAGCGTTACACGATCAGCCTTGACCTGAGATTGTCATCTCTGAACCCTCACGCTAAACGAGTCTTATCGTTTAGGCCCTTCCTGTCGTTGTGTGCCTTGGACTAACGTCAAGTGCCAAGACCCCGTTACCGACCTGATAACATGGAGGACACTGGCATATCTAGAGTTCGTTACAGGGTGGGGCATGGTGGGTTTTCATGCGCAAGGCCTTGGCCTTACAATGGGCCGGGGAGTTAGTTTGGGGGTGATCCCCCCGCCGCACTCATCCGGGGCGAGTCCGTGCTTATTCCCTGGATGGGGCCCCTTTTCTCCGCACCTGTTTTAACGGGGACCTGTTTGGGGAAAGGGCGGGCCGGGGGCGGGGACATGGAACGGTATAATCAAACGCCGAGCTCCAGGCCGTTCAGCAGGGCAGTGCAGGGAATGGGGCTGGGGGCCCGCGTTTTGCAGGGCCCCTGAGGCCCCATAACGAACACTAGGCATATATTCAGGAAGATAGGAATCGTGCATGCATAACTATACAACTATACCCTTAGAGTTATGTACCCGGAATCATATACTAAGAAGTACTTAGAACCATACCTAGATTATACCCTCACAATCATATACTCAGAGCGATTTCCAAACACTATTTATCTCAAACTGGAAGCCCAAATCATAATGATAATGTGAGCACTATATTCAACTCCTATCTTTTGAGATAGTTGCCGAATTGCTATCTGGAATATCCTAATACTAGAGTCATCATACCCGACATACAAAATAATTGGGGGGTGTTTGGCCAGCCAATTCTGATCTCAAATTGTGATTTCGGATCAGCATTGAGAGGGCAAACACCGGTTAGATTTCATCCTGCCATTCCTTTAGTCACAGAATATCACTGGTAGGAATAAGTAGGGCCCCGCACATGGGCAAGAGTGGGGGATGCGAAGACAGGGGCCATCTAAACAATCACGGGGGAAAGTAAAATACCCGCCCCACCCCATAGCCGGGCCAAAGCCCCGTGCCATACGGGACGGGGAGGAACGGCAACCAGTTGACCCGGGCCAGAGTAACGGCAGGGTCACAAACTGCAACCCCGCCCCGCCCCGCCACGCCCTGCCCCGCCCCGTAACAAACACTATTCCTCTTCTCCAACCTCCGGCACTGTCTATTGCAATACTACCATGCCAAGATGGAGCCCTTGTCCGCTGTGGCCGCTGGCACTCAGTTGCCAGCTGAGTGGGGAATCCAGATGGCCCTGATGAATTAGCATTTCACTAGTATTGCTTCCATGAAAGTTACTCTTGGAGTTTCCTTCATCAGGCAACTTAGCAACGCTTCGAAGATTATCAACACGCCTATCATCCCCTGCATGCCGGTAACACAGAACCACGAGCGAGCTGCAAAAATTCTCATGGGTAGGATTGAAAAGACTTATTTGGAAGCGATAGGTTTCCCTCCCCTCTGCATTCATACAAGATCACTCGCCCACCGCCCATGATGAAAACCCCACGAGGTAATCCCCTGCATCAAAGACTTCTGTTCCCGAGTCGACAACTAACTCACCATACGCCTAAAGAGCGATGGCATCATAAATACCGTAATAAAAGGCAAGCGGAAATTCACCCGTCAAGACCTCCGTGCAATAAGGAATTGAGTAAGAATCTGTAGTGCCCGAGATGGGAGAGAAGAGTAAGGAGCCTAAAAACAGAAGATTCTGACGTCTTCCTACCCGTGTAGAATCTGAGGCGGGAGCTACCGCGTAAGGCCAGGACGGGATATCTGAACCCAGCGACGGCGGCAGGCAAGCATGAAGAAAAGACGGGAAAGAACCAAATTACTCTGGAGGGCTACAGACTCAAGATCTGCATAAAAACGGATGGCGTGGTGGGCACTGCGGCAAAGTCAACTTGCATGATGGATATTAACGAGGATTTGGGGATTGAGGCTGCGTGGTATAATAGCCGAAAGGCACAAAGGCCCCCGCATTCACCAATCAGCCTCTAAACAGTTTACCCAATTGTGATGATGAACGGAAAGGGACTCAGTTGTAAATGAAATAGCCTACACCATGTACTCACATCTGCTCCCGCCAAATGCAACTCTTCGGTGACAGAAGGAGGCACAGAGGCGCGGTTTTAAGTGTCACGCGATGCATACTAGCCAAGATGGGTGAGAGCGGCCAGAAGGCAACATAGTTTCCAGATGACCACCTGACACGCTTCCGAGACAGTGTTCTCAATTAAGGACGACACTGTCAGAGGCCTGTCCGCGTGCATCATATGTCTAAGTCCAACATATCCGGCCAGTCCACGCGATTAGGCACCCGTGCTTTCCTGGTTTTCCTGAGGCTAATGGTGGGTCCTAGCTCCCTGGTGGGCAAAAGGATTGTGTTTGAGGAGGGTTATGTGACGACACTCGAATGCAACACCCACCCCTTTCTAACCGCCATCGTTGCATTATCGAAAGCCTCTTTTCGACCCCAGGGAGCAGTCCCCTGGTCGTTGCCCCATTTTCAAACTTCCAGACCCTTTCAATCCCTTTTCATATCCTCAAAACTTCAAACAATAATCGCCTCACCTATCCTTAAAATCACGGCTATTTGCCTCTTAAATCCGATCCTGAAAGAGATTGATGCCCTTCCGGACCTGCCCACCACCAGCGTTACGATACCTCAGCCGGAACAACATATTTCAAGTTCGATGAGATGTCCGGAAAAGATTGCCACCAGTTTATCAGATATAAAAATTACTATCAGCCTTAATAGATCTCTTCTCGTAGGAATCTTGAAAATTATGGCGCTGCAAGTGGTTCTCTCAGAAAAAATGATTCTTCAAATTTCTAGATTATCATCATTGTTGAAAAATCAAGCCGCATAGGTGGAACATAATAGATACAAGTAAGCTGTTATTTTTCATAGAAATTTGTCCTGCAGTATCTTGTTAGTTGCTCATTTTGTCCATTAAGAACTGGGGCCCAATGTGTCGAGAATTGCAGCCTTAGAGCATGTTAATTAACTTCGTACAAACATTCATATTCTGAGCCCTTTCAATCCCTAACCTGGGCGGGAGGGGCTCGATCAGATTTTTAGAAAATTTAGAAGTTTATTTTCTAGATTTTAATGTGAAAATATGCCAGGACCGCTTCTAAAACCCTTCCAGATTCCTACAGGAAGTCCTCCCACAATAATGAAAATACAAAGAAATCAAGAGGCTTCCACCCCAGAGCAAGTCCCGGGCATAGCGAGTTATCCATCTAAATACTAGTTTAGCCAATAACGTTATCTCACCTTGCAGATGACTTGGCATGGAAGGCATTATGCTATGTCATATCGGTTGTGTGGTAATGATTTTTAGAGTGGGTTTGTTGTGTGGAACTATTGTTTTAGAAGTCATTCATGCTAGTCATGGAAAGGTTGTGGCTCAAGCACACAATTGCTCTGAGGCTCGCAACTGTGGGAACTCCAAAGAGTGCCTGGCAACTCAACGCTAATTTACAGCTCAACCTAAAATCGTGGCTTATGATACCACACTTAATTTGGGCCTCAGCGCGGCTTTGTAGCTCAAGGTGACCTAAAGAATATAATAAATATAATAATGTTCTCATTCAAATCAATTCCTGAAACTGTCCTTGTCATTTAATTATTATCTTAAAAATTCTTCAAGCAATATGGTTATCATATATCAAATCAGCAAGCTGGGTTGAGCCACTGGGGTGAGCCACAAATTTACTATGGTATGATATGATAAGCCACAATTTTGCACTGAGCTGTAAATTTGCGTGAGGCTGTCAGCTACTGTTTAGAGTGCCCCTGGTAGCGAGCCTTAGAGGAATTGTCGGTGGTGCTAGAACTACAACCTTCGCACCAGTAGGCATTTGAGAAATGTAGACCCTGTTTTAAGATACCGTACTCGTATCATATCTCAGGAATAACTAGGAAGCATTCTGCTACAGGCTCCCCTATCTTAGAGAGTTGCGGTGGCTATTTTACGCCTATGGGTAACATCCGATGCTAGAGCGAGAGGGTTCCCCGTTTAGACCCAATTGTCTAAAGTCCTGGGGGTTCCACTACTCGCGTGGATATGGCTGTGTCCAGTATCCCATAGGCTACGGAGACATGGTATAATCTCCCTGATGCATAGCACCGCAGCCAGTCTCTCGGCATTCCAGTGAGATCTAAATCTAATCAGATGTCTATTTACTCAAAACTACACAACAACAGAAGGCTGATTTATGGCATGAATATCCTTTTGTAAGTCGTCAGCGTGATACCCGTAAGGTTGCCAGAGCCATAATGCGGCTCAGTTTAAAGCCCGATGAATTGCTAACTACAAGTATGACCACAACGCTAATGCACGGGAGATATTTTACTCTAGTACTGTGTCCCAGTAGACTAAGGGATACACGGGAATCTTAAGTTGGACAAGATACATATGGTAACTAAATGGTTAACATTTACAAACGTGTTTCCCAAAATTTCTTAGTATGATAATTAGGTCGGAAAATACACTGCCGACACCTAGAATAGGCAATAAGCTAAGAGTGCAAGTCAACTGTTCTGTTGAGAAACAGTTTGATCCGGGGAAACTGTCATTGCCAAGTTAGCACCGCTTCCCTGTTGTCAGCTATTCGTTAGTATCATAATAGTATGGAGAAAACCATTTGTCGCCACTGAACAAACACTTCCTCATGAAAATCAAAAATTCTCATACGGTAGCAAGGTGAAAGCATTACTACATACACTTCTACCATCAAGGAAGAAGTGAATGTAATGTAAATTGTAACTACAGTAATCGCAATATGGATTCTTCTGTGAAAGATTGGTGAGAAACATATAGAGATTGTGTAGGTTCCTATTGAATGTTGCTAATATGGATTCACACTGAAAGGGAGGGAGTTTCACGCACATATCATATCATCACTGGAATTAATCTATCAAAATTTGATAATTATTTTAATAGCAATTCTTTTACGGGTGGTTGGAAATGGTGGGACAACATTTTTGATTTAAGAGCAGTTTGGGAAAACAATGGTTGATGCATCTCATAATTGCCAAACGGCAGTTCCGTGTCACAACACCTGACCGGAAGGGAACCGGTTCGTCTCTATGGGCGAGCAGAACAGACCTGTCTCAGCCAAAGCGACTCTAAGAGTTTTTGTGTGGGACCGCACCCTTGCATTGTACCCTAGTACAACTCCAGGAGTGTCCTCCGCAGTCACCCAGCCATGCTTCTTCCCCCCTATTTTCCTCAGTTTTAGAAAATTGGCCACGTAACCGCCTTGTGATCCGTCACATTCTGGTTTTCAACAAATTAGCTTCCTTGATTCCTTATCGCCCCCTCTCGCGATAGCTTCAAGTCTTTGACTTCAAGTACTCCGCTGGGCTCTGCTTGACTTTAATTCTTACCTTTCGATTACGATCGCTTGGAATCGCGAGGTTCCTCATCTTTCCCCTCTGCTTTCTTCTTCCCTCGGTCGGCTTGCCCTCTGCTTCTTTCTTCCTTGGGTAGACGATTTCGCACCTGCTGCTTCCTCCTTTCGTTCAGGGCGGCGGTTTTCCTCCCTTGGCTTCGGTCGAAAGGTCGGTGGTTTCTTCCTATCGGTTGGTTAGTTGTACCGTCTGTCTCCTTCGCAAGTTGATCATCATGGTTAAGCGAGGTTCCTCAACCTTTTCTGCCGCCGCAGTCGCAAGATCAGGCCTGGCTCTTGGTCGGACGGTCGAGAAAACTTTGGCCCTCGAGGCTGAGGTTTCACGCCTCCGCCATCACATTTCCGTCCTCTCCCGTCGGCTACATTTGTCGGCTTTGGAGAGTGAGTTCGTCCGCCGCGGGCTTGATGCTCTTCGTTCGGTCGCTCCCCTCTCTCGTCAGGGTGACGGTGCTGAAGTCCCTTCTCCCTGTGATGAGGTGGCTGGTGAAGTTGCGGTGCACGCCCCGGTGGCTGTGCCTGCTGCGCCTACAGTGGCATCCCTCAGGGCGGATGTGGAGGCGTTGACGGTGACTACTGTGGCTTCGGCTATCATGGCACAGCAGCCTAAGCCCGGTGTGGCTGAGCCAGTGTTACCGGTGGTGGACCAGGTTGAAAGGCCGCCGTCGGCTGATGGGACTGTTGCCAAACATTACCCACGTCGTCTGCGTTGGGTGGACGATGAGGCTGGCGTGGCTTCTCGCAAGGCTCCGGTGTTTGATGTTCTTTCCTCGTTGTCTCCTCCTGTTCCCGCTTGTCGTACCGGTTCTCCGGTGGCTTCGGCTGCTGAGGGGGTAGGATCCGATCGTCATGCTCGTGATCCTGGTTTTGTTACCGTCGGCCGTGGTCGGCGTCGGCAGGGGCGTGGCGGGCCGTATTAAGATTGTGTTTGGTTTCTTTTGTCGTGTTTGCGTTACCTGTTTGCCCGAGTGTTGGCTTGGTTGTGGCTATAACCGCGCTTACGGTAGTGTTTGGTGGATGGCTATGGGAGGTGGATTTATTTTGTTCGTACCCTAGTTGGGTGGTTGATTATGTGATTCCCGTGTGCTGGCCCGATACTCAGTCTTCGGACTACAAATCGCGCAGGTGGTACTTTTCCAGATGTACTGCGGGCTAGGCGGGGTTGGGACTGCCGTACTCCTTGGAACGTACTGCCGTATGGTTGTGCAAGCCCGGATAGGTAGTCACTCCATTAGCTATATAGTTATGAATAAAAGATATTGAACCCCCCTATTTTCCCTCCAAGTGCAATTTGCACTTTCAGAAACACCACGTACACGATCTCGAGAGTTCCGCGTAACGTGACATGTCAGGTTACATGAATACCATATGGATCCCTCTGTCCCGCCCTTTGGTTCGAGCCCTCAAAACAAAGGAAAAGGCAAAAAGGCCAACCCCCCCCTACCGCCGGCGGGTGCTAGGAGCTCCTCCACTCAGGCGGGTGCCCCGACCCTGGCCCCAATCTTCATGCCGCAAGGCCCCCCCTTGCTAAAGCGACCCAGAAGCAACACGATAACAAGCCTCCCCCACATCGATGAGAGATACTTGAGAAACGCCCCTCGAAGCGCCTACTTCCTGAACCTTTTCCACAAGATAAACCAGGACCAGGAGATTGGGGCTACCACAGCCAGCAAAGAAAATGTGGTGATGATAGAGATGAGATATCAGATCTATAAAGACTACAGGACGGCCATTGATGCGCTAAGCCAATAGATCGCAGCCCTTACCCAGGAAGTTAGCACACTCAAAGATGCTACCCCGCGGCCTGACACCGCCACCCCGATACCTTTCACACTCCTGGCAACGGCCCCTCCACGACCCTCTGCTCCCGACACCCACCCTTTGACCCTCACCGAAGCTGCCCCGCCCAAATTGTGGGCAACGGTGGCCAACAAGGGTAGAAAAGAAAAGACTACCATGGCTGCTAGAGCTGCCCAAGCCCCAAAACCGACTATCAACAACAGGCTACAACGTAAGAAGGGCCTCACGGCCAGAGAACGCCGGCTTGTCATCAAACGGGGGGGGGGAGCCACTCCCTACCTCTGCACTAGACCTAAGGGACAACATAAACTTAGCGCTGGCTGCGACCTACGTACAGACCGTCTCCATCCGAGGAAACACCGTCACTTTTACCACGATGGAATCGATCAAGTCCACCTCGCTTAATATTGGAAATGCTGCTCGCCAGACTTTCCCGGTATCTCCTTTGTTTTTTGGCTAGCTTCCGGGGAAGTGCTGTCGTTTTGGACATGCGCTGTGGAGTCGGGCATATGGATTCGGCTCCGGGCCTGTGTTTGTGGAAAGCATTTCCTATGTAGGAATGCAGCGATCGGAACGGAGGCCGAACGGTAGTAAAAGGGTTTTACACCCGGAGGACACCTGCAGAGATAGTGATGATTGTTTCTGCATTTTGTTAGCATGAGTTTTCGGGAAAACGGGGAAAGATGGGACATGGAGCAAACTGTCTGAAGAAAGTGTGTGGTACCTCCTGATGAGGATAGGAGGAGTTTGTGATGATATATACTTCTGTTTTTGCCCTAGTTAGTTGAGTTAGTAGACAGGTGTCGTTGCGAGAGACTGTCGTTGTTGTGAAGAGAAGAGTTTTTCCCCCGCTTGTGTGTGCGATCGTATTAGGTGTGATTCCTTGGCGCCATTTCATTTCGTTTCGCCGTGCACCCTGTCACACAGAACCCCTCTCGTTGATCAAGGTCGTACACACTTGGAACATTTTTCCTACGGTCGAATTTCTGCCGACGGTCGGAAATCCTCCTACGATCCGCTACAATGTCGAAAATCGGCCAGGAGGTTAACGTCATCGCTTCGCTCGGTATTAAACCCCTCTCCAGGGCATCGAACTATCGTGAGTGGAGACTCGCTGTCATCGATATCCTCGCCGAGAAGGGCTACTGGCAAATTGTCTCCGGTAAATCAGAGTGCCCCGGTAAGACCGGTGAGGCCCAAACTCTGTGGGAGCAGAAGTCCAGTAAGGCCCGGGGTATGCTAGGCCGACTCCTGGATAGTGCCCATCGCGAGCTCTATGCCGAGGATCGTGACCCCAAGGACTTATGGGCCAAGTTGGAAAAGTGGTATGCGGGGAAGGACCAAGCTAGAATTTGCTTCCTGCGCGAGGAGTTGTCCAAGGTAGAGTATCGCGATAATAACCTTGTTGACTAGATCTCCAGTCTCGAAAAACTGTTCTATCAGTTAGCTGCCGCCGGGGAAGTTCAAGCTGAGAAGGATAAAAAATACCTCCTGCTATCGAAGCTGCCACAGTCCTACCACCCCTTCTGTACCTCAATCTGCAATAACGCCGATTATGATAAGACCACATACGATCCGATATGCGACCGGCTGGTTCTTGAGGACCAGCAGTTGACCCAAGGTTCAGCTCGGGGTGAATCTGAGACCACAAATGCTTTTTATGCACGTGGTAAAAATGGAAGAGGTGGATTTGGTAAAGGTCCCGGGAGAGATAAAGAGCAGGTTGGGAAAGATAGTTGTTTCTTTTGTAAGGAGAAAGGTCACTGGGCAAATAAGTGCCCAGTGAAGCTGCAAAACAAGCGGAGGCCAGGAAAAGGCAGAGGGGGTCGCCGGGAAGGTTGGGGTACTGCCGGTCGACCGAGTGCTCACAGAGCCATAGTAGAAAGAGAGGAACATACCGGAACTCCCCAAGCATGGACCGCGATGGACGAGAAGTCAGCGAAGGTTTCGCAGTCGAAGTGTGTTCTAGATTCTGGTGCTACCAACCATATGACATCCGATCGTACTCAGTTTCAACATATCAATCCTGTTCAGACGCCGATACATATCGCCAACGGTGCCACCATGATGGCCGAGGGTGAGGGTGATGTCCTTCTGGATGTGACAGTCAAAGGTGTTAAGAATCCCGTTATCTTGAAGAAGGTATTGTATGTCCCGGCGATGGGTAGTAGTGGTTTGGTCTCAGTACGGTGTATCCAGGCTGCCGGAGCAGTGGTTAGCTTTGCCGCGAATACTGTCAGTATCAGGCATGGAAGAAAGCTATATGGTATCGCCAAGCTCGAGCAGAATGCCTATATTCTTCAGACCCAGACCGAACACTCGAATATCGAAGCCAAGCCCGCTCAGGTTACCACCAAGCATGGTACCCTTCATGATTGGCATTGTCGTCTTGGTCATATCAGCTTTGATAATGTCAAACACCTTGCCGAGAATCACCCAGAAATCGCTATCCATGGCAGCCACTCAAATTCTACATGTGATAGCTGGGTGGCAACTAAGCAAACCCGTATTCCAAATCATTTACCCTCTACACGTATCACAACCTTTCCACTAGAGCTTATTCATACCGATCTTGCTGGACCTATGAATATTCCCTCGCTCGGTGGTGCTCGTTACTTGCTTTTGTTTATTGATGACCACACCAGGTATACTACGGTATTCACTATCCACCAGAAGTCCGAGACATTTTCCAAATTCAAGGAATATAAGGCGTTGGTGGAGAATTATCATAACACGAAGATCAAGGCTCTCCGAAGCGATAACGGTGGAGAATACACTAGCGATAGTTTTTGCACATATCTTCGCAACTCTGCTATTTCTCACGAGAAAACTGCTCCATATTCACGGGAGCAAAATGGAGTTAGCGAGAGAGCCAAGCGGACGCTTATAGGAAGAGCGAAGGCAATGATCCTTGAAAATAAGATGAACGATAACCTCTGGGGTGAAGCGATCCACACTGCCGTTTACCTGAAAAATAGGTCTCCAACCCACATTAAAAATTCTACACCCTACCAGCTATGGACCGGTCAACGTCCTAACCTTTCCCACCTCATTCCTTTCGGTACACCAGCATTTTCCCATATCCCAAAAGCGAGGCGGAGCAAGTGGGCGAAAAATGGAGAGCAATGCCGAGTTCTTGGATACGAAGGTACCAATCAGTACCGAGTCCTGGTTGGAAGCAAAATTAAGATTGTGCGGGATATTCGTATTGTCAAAAATGGAGAAGGCGAGAACTTGAAGTCACAAGAAGATACGCCAGTTGAAGAAGTAATTCAATTAAGCTCAGAGTCGGAAGATGAGAACGGGCTTGAAAAATCAAGGGGTGGAATTACTCGTACCCAAGCTTCCTTCAGACCCCGCCGAGAAAACGCTGGTAAATTTACATCCACCCGATACCAACATGAAGCCTTTCTTGCTACCACCTCCCTGGACGCTGATGAACCTGACTCTTATACTGAAGCGGTAAACTCAGTCAAGGCACCCGAGTGGAATATCGCTATCGCTGATGAGCTAAAATCGATCACCGATAATGGAACCTGGGAAATCGTCGATTTGGCTAGAGGTCGAACTCAGGTACAATGCCGTTGGGTATTTCGAGTCAAGCGCGGTGCTGAGGGCGAGGTTATTAGGTATAAGGCTCGCCTGGTTGCGAAGGGATTTACCCAGCGCTATGGAATCGATTATCTGGAGACCTTTGGACCGGTAGTCAAACTCACCTCCCTCCGTATTATCCTCGCACTCGCAGCTCCCCGCAATTATGAGATCGATCAGACCGATATCAAGACCGCCCAATTTTTCAAAGCCAAACAGATACATTGAGATAATAACCAATATGAAAGAATAAAAACCTGATGAGTACAGAGAACTAAGAAAACCAAAACAATTCAAATGATATATTCCATCAATTAACCGTGTTCGATATTTCCACTGGCGGAGGCGGTGGGGGAGTATCGCTGCCCTTGTCGCACAAGATCGTTGGCACCGATAGATCCCTAGGTGACAATGAGGGCGCAGTGGGAGATTTAGGGGTGGTGGGTGGGTAACAAAAAATGAGAGCTGTAGCGAGCTTGAAGACGAGAATGCGAGAGGTAGCGAGCAATGAGGTTCTGAACTTCGGGAGTCGGTGGTTGTATATGTGCTAGAGGCACCTAGGTCCGTGCGTGATGAGCTATGACCTCCGAGCATCCAGGTAATTGTTCCTCCATGACCTCCATACAGTTCACCTGAGCTTTGCCCAATTGGCAATGGGTTGTTCCAACCCGCCATCCAATTTTTCAAAGCCAAACAGATACATTGAGATAATAACCAATATGAAAGAATAAAAACCTGATGAGTACAGAGAACTAAGAAAACCAAAACAATTCAAATGATATATTCCATCAATCAACCGTGTTCGATATTTCCACTGGCGGAGGCGGTGGGGGAGTATCGCTGCCCTTGTCGCACAAGATCGTTGGCACCGATAGATCCCATACGGAGGCAGGTGGTTGTGCAGCTGGCCTAATTGCCTGCCGTTCGGTGGCCAACGACTTCCCAATTCTAGGCAGGCTATATGCCCTTCTGGCACAAAACCTGTATGCCGTGCCATCCCTGGGAGGGTTTTTGAGTACAAAATAGTGTGGCATGTTGACTGTGGTTAGCCTCTGTTGCAGATATCATAGAAGTTTGATTGGTTGGGTTGGGAGATTTCTAGACCCCTGGTACGCACTTACTCTTACTTCGTTGGTTTCAGGCACTTACACTGTGAAAGGGTTCCGCTCATGGTAGGAGGGGTCAATGGTGAACGAAGATATCCTAGCAATAGGACCTAGCAATGGTTTTACCAAAGAAAATGCGCAGCATGATGCCTTTCTTTGCCCCAGTGTCAACTGCTGGCCAGAGTAGTGTTTGGTGCATGTTCTCGGGTTTGTCAAGGTTAGTTGCTCTCCTCCAAGTAGTATTTTTACCACTCCTGCATGCCCGTTGAAGAGGCATACCCGAGTAGGGTTCATGCTTGGTGGTCCGACCTCCGAGTGTTGACATCGTCCTGTTCCAGTTGTATTTTCTCAACTACCGCACACTAATGTCTAGCAGCATATTTCCGTAGTGTTCGGCTCTGGTCCTCTGGTTTGTTGGATTGAGGTCCTCTCGTCCTAGTAGTATTTTCACCACTCCTGCCCTTGTCTTGTCTAAGCAATATTTTCGCCTCTCTCTCTTGTCCATTGTATGCAGCAAAACTGAGTGGTGTGCTATGTGTGAAGCCCGCTTGATTGAAAGTGTGACCTTCTCTCCCTGCGAAACCAGCTACGCTGTCCGCAATCGTGATAAGGGATGCACAATGCAGCCAGGTAAACTTAGAGGTTGATATCGGTGTTCGCAGCTATTGGGGGCCCCTGTGGGGCCTGGCCGGCAGACTAGCCAGAGCTGGGGCCGAGATGGGATCGTAAATGTTGTCTGTACTCATCTTTCATTCCTATGTGTCGGGCACTGGAGAAAATGACTAGAAGGAATAACAAAAATGCTATCCGCCATCCGTCCTGGTTCTTGAATTTCTAGGAGAGCCATTATTAGCAAGTATGACAAGCCCCATAAATTGAGACATAGTCTAGTAGGGGACAGTAGGGGACGGCAGGGGGTGGTGGCGGAGGCCGGGTGTAGCGGAAAAACAGCAGAAAGCGACGGAGGACCACAGGTAATCGCGGGAGAACGTAACCGACAGCAGGAAATGGTCCTTCACTCGCATGTATGGGGCAAGTTCCAGAAAGGAACAGACAGGGTGGTGAATACTGTTGGTCCTAGTGCTTGCGTCTTAATCGTCAGGCAACTTTAAAAATTGACTGGACAGGATGACAAAATGTCATCCGTTCTTGGCTTCCAATCGTCTTGTCGGAAACTTCCAAGCATGACTGGACGGGACGACAAACTGCTGTCTGTCCTCTTCCTGGCTCCGGACAGGTCGCCTGCCCTTTTGCCAACTCTTGCAAATATATATCAAGACCCCAGATATCGTCTGTGTCCAACAAGAGTTCTGTGGATATATGGCTGTTGTGAATGTCAAATGGCTTTAGTGAAAGTTGTTTCAGACATTTTAAAGCTTCACTTTTTTGTGTGTGCCCTGCCAGATAGAGATGGGTAATTATGAGCGCAGAGAGGACTTCTAGTTATTGGCATATGAGCTAGGCTGTAAAGCATGCGAAGAGCTTGAGATATTCTTGTCGTGTAAAGTGGGATTGACCTGACAGGCGAAACGTGTTGCTGGCTAGCAAGAAACATAGTAGAAAGCTTGATTGTGGAGAAAAAGGGGTAGTCTGCTGACTGGGGGATGGCTGTCGGATCAGGGTATCTTGTGCTAAGATACGCCTTGCTATTTGGAGTTTCTAGGGAAGGGGATGGCCTGCTGGCACGCGAGATAATAGGAAGTTCAATTGGGGTAGGTACATAGTCTGCTGACTCGGGAATGGCTACAATATCAGAGGATCTGGTTATCTGGTATTACTTGAGTAGTAATTATAGTAAAGATAGACCTGCTGGCGTGAGAGCTCTTACTGGAGTAGATAGGTGGTCTGCTGACTGGGGAATCGCAGTAGGCTCAGGGTATCGTGTTATGTGATATTACTTGAGTAGTAATTGTGGTAAGAGAGTAGCCTGCTGGCGTGAGAGATTATAGAGAGTGCTATTGAGCTGTATTTGCAGTCTGCTGACTGTGAAATGGGTGTGAGATATGGGTATTGTATTACTTGGGTAGTAATTGTAGTAAGGGGATGCCTGCTTGCTCGAGAAAATAGAGAGTTGTTTAGACGGTAGATGCATATCCTGCTGACAAGAGAAGGGTTTGCACGCTCCGGGTATCTAGTTATCTGGTTCATAGTACGGAGTTCGAAGTTGCTAGAGTTGTGGCCCGCCGGCAGAGAGCGCAAAAGGAAGGTCAGACCGGGAAGGCAAAGTGTCTTCTAACCAAGAAAGCTGCGGCGGTATCCGGGTGTTTAGGACATGGCACAGCTCATCCGACTTCTGCGGCCTTTCTGCATAATTGATCCACCTCGGAGTCCCTATTCCAAGTCCAGATTTATCTCTGCCCTATGCCTTTATCTGCTCGATTATTGAGCACACGATATCCTCCGGCTTTCCGTGATCTTCTTCTGGATTGCTGCTTGAAGACTGAAATCCAGGGCATTGGAGTCTCGTCCTGGCTGAGCCTGAGGGGAGGGAATTAATTGATGTCATCTCTAGATTCCGAGGGTTAGGTTGCTACTGGATAATTCCTTTTGGCGAATGGTATAGCCCAAAGTGCTTGACAGCTGTGCATTCGTTGAGAGCGTCAATAACCATAAATGAGCGCTACGAGAACGCGATAAGTTGCAGACTTTCGCAATATTGAGGAGTTGTGGTTTGTATCCACTAAAGGTCTTCTGCTTTACGACCAAAGTCAACCATATCTCTACCCGAACTCTTACCACCCTTTCATGAACTGCCTTAGTATAACACTCTGGATATCAGATGAGTAGCAGTCTACTCCTTTCGTGCAGCAAAATCGAAGGAAATCTTGAAGCACGTAACCGTCCTGTGTTGTTCGCCCATCTCAGCGTATAACCTGTCCAACTCAACTCAAATAATAAATCACTTTCTGACCCCAGGATTTCAATAGCAGAAACAGAACTGCTTTATCATCTCCATCTCCCCCATGAAATCTGCACCATCCTTGAAGCTCCTCAGTCCAGTGTTCTGAGCTGTCCAGGGGGACTGCCAAGACCTCTGGATGAGAGAGGGCGGCAAAATGCCGTCCGTCTTCATCCTTGAATTCCCAGGATGGCTGTTATTAGCAAGGACGATGAGTCCAATGACCTGAGACAACTTCTGCCAGGGGACTGTAGGAAAGTAGATAGCACCGCTGGTGATGGTAGGGGACGCCGGAAAACAACGGAAGACAGCGGAAGATGGTGGAGGACGACAGAGGACGACAGAGGACGACAGAAGCGGAAGGAAGACGACAGGGGATGACAGGAGATGGCGGGGAACAGTGGGGGACAGTGGGGGACGAGACAATATCCTCCGTCCTCGTGCTGGCCCAGGGCGGCCCGACTGCGCCGTTGCGAACACTGCCTCAGTCTCTACAAGCCATTTCCTGGCTTTGCTGACATGGCACTCGCGACTGTCGGAATCTCATAGGCCCGCATTCGGAGGTGATAACAAGGTTAATAGTGGAGACAAATCATCGCTGACCGTATTGTAGTTTGTATTGTGAGGGTTGGTGGTCTTGAGGCAGTTGCTGGTATCGCAGATGGTATATTGAGACATCTCCAACTCCCATGCTTGGTGTTTGTTCTCCAAAGTTATATTATTGCACATCGTGAAAGCAAGGAGATTCGTTTCGGCTTCCGGTTCATGGTGTTGATCTCCATCTCTCGGTTTCTCGCGGTTACTAGACCTCTTTCATACTTGAGTATGCTCTGCAAAAGGTGAAGTTCCCGTTTTATTCCGCTTGTAGATCCTCCTCTTGCCTGTAGCAAGTTGCTCACTATTAGGCAAGAACACTTGTAGCCCCACGCATTGCTGGTGGGAATCGCTCCTTGGCCTTCAAACGATCCGCATTGCGGGTAGTAACTGTGGTTGTGGCATTCTGATGGTAAATTGAGGTGATCGATCCTATGGTGGGAAGTAAAGTCTGGTATATATGGGCGACCGCGTTCCGCCGTTATTGCCCCTTGCGACTGATGTGAGTTCGTGAGATAAACTAAACACGTGCCTAAGGGGAAACAAAGTCCTTGAGTGGGAGAAAAGGTGAAGAATGAGAGGGGGAGGCCCGGGAGGTGAAAGAAAACGCGTGCTGGTGGGGTCTAGGCAAACGAAAAATGCGAGCTGTAGCGAGCTTGAAGACGAGAATGCGAGAGGTAGCGAGCATTGAGGTTCTGAACTCCGGGAGTCGGTGGTTGTATATGTGCTAGAGGCACCTAGGTCCGTGCGTGATGAGCTATGACCTCCGAGCATCCAGGTAAGTGTTCCTCCATGACCTCCATACAGTTCACCTGAGCTTTGCCCAATTGGCAATGGGTTGTTCCAACCCGACATATATCTGCTCGGAAAATGAGAGGAGGAAATTTTTATGGAAATTCCGGAGTGTTTGGTAGTTGAAGAGAGTAGTAGCTCGAGGAAGAGAAAGGTATGCAAATTGTTGAAAGGGCTGTATGGGTTGAAGCAGTACGGTAGGATTTGGAATCAAGAGTGGGATAGGCATTTGGTAGGCACATGCGGGTTCACAAGAAGCAAGAACGATCATGCGGTATATTTGAAACAGAAGAGCGAGGATTATTGTTGGGTACTAATCTGGGTCGACGATGTGCTGTGGATTGGACCCCGGGCTATGGTTGACGAAGGTAAAGCTATGTTAGCAAAACAATTTCCCGTTACGGATCTAGGAAGAGCTCACTACTTTCTCGGTATCCAAATTGTTCAACTACCCCGTCAGATTACCCTCAACCAAGCCACCTATATACAGAAAATTCTTGAGCGCTTCAACATGACAAACGCATACACGGTTTCCACTCCGCTAAACCCAGGAACCAGGCTCGAGAGCTTGACCGGAACCAGAACATACATTCAAGAAGCGGAAGGCGAAGACTCGGATGCGGATGAGACAGAGTACCGGAGTATGATCGGAAGTCTCATGTATCTCATGCTGTGTACTCGGCCGGATATCGCATTCGCAGTTGGAGCGCTGAGCCGATATAATAATTCGCCGAAGGAAAGCCATATGGACGCCGCTAAACACCTATTCCGTTATGTTAAGAAAACCTCACATCTCGGTCTCAGATTCGGTCCCTTCACTGGTAAAGATCTGTACCCGATCCTATATAGCGATGCAGACTGGGCCGGCGATCTGGATACTTGCAAAAGTACCGGAGTCTATGTGTGTGTTCTGACCGAAGAAAGGTCACCCGGGCAGGAGCCCAAACGGTCAGCAGTATCATGGTCTAGTAAAAGACAACAGACCGTTGCGCTATCCTCCACCGAAGCCAAATATATGGCTCTTACCCAAGCGGCAAAGGAAGCCATATGGGTGTCACGATTTATGGCGGAACTACAAACTGTTCCGGAAAATCCCAACACCGAAGACCCCAGCTCTGAACACCCTAGCACCGAAGACCCCGAAGAATATACTCCACTCCACACCTCAGTGCCGGCGACAAAAATATTCATTGATAACCAAGGCGCCATCGAACTCGCCCACAACCCCGAGTTCCATGCCCGGACCAAGCACATTGCCATACAAGCGCACTATGTCCGGGAAAAGGTTACAACTGGGGCAATCGAGTTGGCATATTTGCACACCGGAGACACGATCACCGATTGCCTCACAAAGAACCTAAGCCGCGATAAGGTCGCTAGGTTCCGGGCCGAGATGGGCTTGCATTAAGTGGGAGCGCGAGCGGTGGATCTGTTAGAGTTAGCAGTACCGAATATGAGAAGAAAATTGCACAGGCACATGAGGGACACGGGAGCATTGGAGAAAAGGTTTTTTATTTTTTATTTTTTTTATTATTTTTTATTTTAGACGAGCATGGCTCGCAGAGTGGGAGTATTGCAAATGCTGCTCGCCAGACTTTCACGGTATCTCGTTTGTTTTTTAGCTAGCTTCCTGGGAAGTGCTATGGTTTTGGACATGCACTGTGGAGTCGGGCATATGGATATGGCTCCGGGCGTGTGTTTGTGGAAAGCATTTCCTATGTAGGAATGCAGCGATCGGAACGGAGGCGGAAAGGTAGTAAAAGGGTTTTACACCCGGAGGACACCTGCAGAGATAGTGATGATTGTTTCTGCATTTAGTTAGCATGAGTTTTCGGGAAAAAGGGGGAAAGATGGGACATGGAGCAAACTGTCTGAAGAAAGTGTGTGGTACCTCCTGATGAGGATAGGAGGAGTTTGTGATGATATATACTTCTGTTTTTGCCCTAGTTAGTTGAGTTAGTAGACAGGTGTCGTTGTGCGAGAGACTGTCGTTATTGTGAAGAGAAGAGTTTTTCCCCCGCTTCTGTGTGCGATCGTATTAGGTGTGATTCCTTGGCGCCGTTTCGTTTCGTTTCGCCGTGCAGTATATCGTTTCGAGCCCAAGTCTAAAACTTAACAGCAAGGTGGGGTCATTCCTCCACCTGATACCAGGAACGCTCAGCATTCTCCTGGATACCCCTTAGTCACATGTTTTGGTGCACGGCATCCCCACCTCGAAGTCTCTAGTGGAATTAGCTACAGAGCTCACCACGTTCAACACTGGACTGTCCCTCACCGGTCAGCCCAGATGGCTCACTACTGACGACGCAAGAGCTGGAAAATCCGCCTCCACAGTCGTGACCACCATTACTGGTCCCAGGGCTTCTGAGTATGTTGGGAGACGCCTGGCTGCCTTCTCTTCCACCTATAGAACCGAGCGCCGATTGCGCTTCAACTCTTATACCCAGTGTTCCAACTGTCATGGCTACGGACACCACAACAACAAATGCACCAACCCAGCAACATGCCGGTCGTGTGCCTCCCCACACCCTACAGGTAATCATGCCTGTCCCACCGCTACCTGTCGAATACGCAGCCGGCCATGCAACCCTACCGTACTTAGGTGTATGAACTGCAAGGGCCCACATGACGCCCACACTACACGATGCCCCTCCCGCCCTGTGAGTGCTCAGGATGAGAAGCCGGAAGAAGCTGAGGAGGAGACTCGGATGACCACTTGCTGACTATGATTTGTGTTATGGTTATTGCGCAGACTTTGGTTCTACATTTTATATTGTGTTTGAGACGGTGTTGAAGTTTCTTTTGTTATATCAAGGTTTTCCTAGGCCATACTTAACGGTGCATGCTAGAGTTTTCCTGTAGTTAAATACGAAATAAACTGATAGGATTTTACAAAAAGAAAATACTCCGCAGTCACCCAGCGAAGTCCAAATCTAACTTACCATGATTCCAGATGACCCAGAGACCACCACACCTTAGACTCCTACACTTCAACCATCATACTCTACCCTTTCTTTCTCTCCCCCCTCCCCCCCCCCTCTCTCTCCCTCTTTCTTTCTTTCTTTCTTTCTTTCTTTCATATATCCTTTTGCTAACATGGCTATAATAGCGGGACTTGTTATTTCAAATTAGGTGAACACCCTGATCCGCACCATTGGGTCCACTGTCTCGGCATACTGGAACGTGGTTTACAGGCTTTACTGGAACGATTCACCATCATTTGGGTGCTAAAAGGGGTGCTGGGGACCTGGGTTACTTTATTGGAGGTGAAGGATCGGCGCGACCACTTCCACCAGGTACGGGTGCCTACTCTTCCAATCCCAGTTGCGGAGCAGTGTTGCCCTAGGTTCGAGACTCTTAGATTTCAATCAAGGGAATAGCTGACAACCCGTGATAGGCTGTAGCGACCATCACCTGATAAGCGATGGTCAAGTTGACGATTGGGTATGATATCTATCCAATTGCCTTGAAACAAGGAGCAACTAGCTATTCTGACCATTGTTATAGGACCATCTGGAGCGTTTTTGGCACGACTCGATTTTCAAATACCTTCAAGTCGAGCCGGAAGATCACTGCGTCCTTCTCACCGAACCCGTAATCATCGCCCTAGAAATTTCTGCATGGGCAGTGAACTGACCTCGGCCTTGAAAGCCTCTAAATCCTCTAGAATCGCGTGAAAACACAGTGGAGATCATGTTCGAGACCTTCAATTGTGCCGGAATATATATTGCTTTGGCGGTACTGGCATTGGTGGCGAGTTGGACCAGTAGGAAGGTTCACGATCGGAACTTGACTAGTACTGTTGTTGGCTCAGGAAACAGTGGTACAGAGGTTATTCCGGTTGCTGAGGGCTATGTCATCTGATCATCGACCAAGTCCATTCCTATTGCCGGGGGTCATAACAGAGTTTGTTCGGTCGCTCCTCCTTGACCGGCCCGAGCCCGACTGCAGCCCAGAGACGGCTGAGCAGACCAAAGAGGAATTCTATTACATTTGTCCGGAAGTTCGAATAGCAATCCGCGCGGGAGCTGGCCAGGACGGGTCAGGAGTTTGTCGATTCGGAGTCTGCTCAGGAATACACAGTATATTTCCACTGTATCTTGGATGCTGAGGTTGAGGTGATAGAAAGGAAGCGACAGGCTGCCGAGATAATGCGCACGGTACACTTCACATTCGAGAAATCGTTAAACGCAGCAATCCTACGGATAAGACCTGGTTCGGCCCATCATCTGATCGCCTCCACCCTTGCGTATGAGTTCACCCAAAAGATGGCTACAATGCCGGGCCACGGCGAATAACCAGTTGCGTGGTTTGGTTCAACTTTATCCGGGACTCCCGGCGGGCGCAGCAATGAAGGGGATCAGTCATTTCGGCCGCGCACTCGGTGGTGAGAGGAGTCGTGCCCTTTGGGGATGGTTGAAGTTGGGTATCCGGGTGGATTGAAATTTCTTCCCTTGGATGCAAAGTGGTGGCTCCTGAACCCTAACAATAAAACGCGATTTGTGATTCTCATCAAATTGGAAAGGGATCCGTTTGCCCTACACATAGAGTGCTGGATGATGGTTGAGACAGCCCGTCGTCGAACTAGGCAGACACCCAACAGGATCCCCGGCCGTGTTGAGGATTTTGACATCAACGCAGCTGGTCATGTGACATCAAGGACAGGATCGACTAAGCTTGAAATTCCCTATGATGCCATCTTTGACGTTCGTGACCCTGTCTCGCCCCCACCAACAACAACCCCATCCAGCTTTGCTGAACTCTCTGAATTCGCCGTTAGGCTGTTCGAAGATCTCCGTTGATAGGTATTTCCCATCCCAATCTTGTTTTCCGCAAGTATTCTAAGCTGGGAACTACTAGAAATTGGATTGCAGTCGGGTCCAGGTTGGAAGGGGCGGCATTTATCAATGGGGTGGTTGTGCGATGTTTGCACTCATTTGTATATTACTTATACCTTGGCAAAAGGAAATACCTAGTCCATTACAAGGCACAGGGGGGATGTTTTCGTACGCTCAGAAAAGTACAAGGATGTTTAAGACACATATTTGTCTGCCTACAAAAACACAAATACTTTAACAATCACCGGCACAGATATGAATAAATAGGTAAAGAAAGGAAGCATCATGAAATAGCAGAGGAAACCAAAGGAGAAGGATAATAATAATAAAGCCAGTAAGAATAGGTATTGAAAATTTGATCGTAAAGAGAACGGGAAAAAGGCCTCTTGGGGTACAAAAAAGGGCCTCTGGGCTAGGAAAAAAGCCCCGTAAACGAGAGAGAGAGAAAAGACCCCTCAGGCAGGAGAGAGAAAAAGAAAGAATATGCCAATTCTAATATCCCGAGTGCCCCCCATGAGCAAGCCGGACCTGTACAGCTCAAGAAAGAAGTTTAATTAGTGACTGGCCTATGGTGGTGGAGAAGTGCGAAGGCAGGGGAATAACTTAAACCCACCTCACGAACACGAGTAGGAATAGAATCAACCAGACTGGTCAACTCTTCCGGGGTAATTAAATCCCACTCTTCCTGGATAGCGACTTTTAAAGTTTCCATGGTCGTTGGAAATGGATTGCGCTTTCTAATCCGTTGCTTCATCAATCGCCATACATTCTCAATCGGATTACAGTCCGGAGAGCAAGGTGGCCAATCAATAAAATACCCCCAAATTCCAAGCTCTTTAAGGTGATTCTGAGTATGCTTAGCACGGTGTGGGCTCGCATTATCTTGCATCAAATAAACATAGTCAAGTTGTAGTTGGGACTGTTGTTGCCAAAATTCATAAAAGGAAGGAACAATATTAGTAGTAAAGGTGACGGATTTCACAGTCTTTCCCCATAGGTCCTTATCCCAAAAGATCAAGGGGCCCTTATGACCTCCCTTAAAGCATCCCCAAACCTATTAGGTGGTTAATATGAATCTCTCAAGAGAGAAGGCTCAAATAGTACTCACAAGTATTGTTTTCAATTTTGGGAACTTTGGAACTATGCAATCTTCAAGGTCTTCTTCACCGGCCATTCTTGTCACCCAGGTTCTGCCACTAGATGATAGGCCACCAACATTAAATGCTCATTCGTCACTCCAGATTACCTAAATCCAGTTAGTTAAACAAAATTAGTATAATTTATCACAGTAGATTACCTTGGCCCAATCAGTGCGAGTCCAGTCAGCATAATGGTAGGCCCAATCTAGCCGGCTTTCTTTGCTTGCTGCCGAGAGATATGGCCGAGCTTGTGCAACACGCCTATGATACCCTTCCTGAGCAAAAGCCTTGCGTAGTATAGTAGGGCTGGCTTGGATTCCAGCAAGATTCGCAATTTCGGTAAGTGGCAGACGACGGTTGATTTGATTTGCAGTTGCCAGGGTAATTAGTTGCTTACGGATTGGGGTATTGAGTAGTCTTGGACGGCCTGGCTTCACTTTCCGTGGAGTAGTAGGAGCTTTGCAAATACTGTATACAGTGCTAACAGCAATACCAACTTTATTGGCAATGCGTCGGAAAGGCCAGGCTGCACTATGACGAAGTGCCCGAACTTTTGAACGTAAAGAGCTCGTTATTGTCACATAGTAGGAGGGCGGAGGTAAATTAGGAGGTAATGGTCGGAGCTCAGCAGTGGCCAAAGCCATCCTGGTAGAGGCCGCTTCGGCTACCTCAGATTCAGTAGAACTGTGGAGCCCAATAGATGCCATTGAGAAGATGTGAATTTTGTATACAGCAGCTATTTTCTTTTAGCTATAAGCGACTTGGGACTCTTTTATGAGTACTATTTTACAGGCGCTCCGTCTACTCTCTCAACCCAAACCCATTTTTGTTGGCCCCCACAGGCCATGTTCCCATGATATCTTTTTTCTCGTATTTTCATGGTCACGATACCTTTTTATTTCTAATAGTGGTGTTGTGTTTCTGTTCGGTGTTTTCACCTTCTTACCTAAACACCAACTCAATCCTTGGCATATTGTGTACGAAAACCTCCCCCCTGTTACTTGTACATCTTGTATCATTCGTGTAGCGCATCGGATGATCTCGGCGAAGTGAACAAATATATAGACAGCCTCGCGTAGCGTGCAAAAAAACTATTTCGCTAATCTAAATACCAAATTGTACCAGTCATTTCTTTACTCGTACGAACTAAAGCCACGCCTCCGGAAAAAAATAACATCAACACCCCACGCAAGCCGTTCTTTGGAGGAGCAAAAAAATCATTGCTTTTTATTTAGTCTATCTTGTGGTAGGGGCGCTACCCCTCATCGCAACTCGAAGGGCTCACCTCCAAGCGCACCGAGGGGTGAGATGGTAAAGATCATTTCCCAGGCCCACCCAATAAGTCAAGTTCGATAGTGCAACCTCGGGGGTAAGAAAGGGGGCGCTGTTGAATTCGAGTGACGTCACGTAACCCTCCTCAAATACGATCCTTTTGGCCACCAGGTCGCGAGGAGCCATCATTAGTTTCCGGACGACCATGAAAGCGCCCGTGTTTATTCTCGTGGACTGGCCGAGTATGTTGCACTCGGACACGCCTCCCCCAGCGTCCTTCTTCATGTAGAACACGGTCTCGGATGCGTGGCAGGTGGTCTTCTGGAAACGATATTGCCTTCTGGGCGCTCTCACTCATTTTGCCTAGTCCGAATCGCTTTACCCTTAGAACGCCGCCATTGCGTGTCCTTATGTCGCCGAAGAGTTGCATGTGGCGGTGGTAGATGCGAGCGTATCGTGTAGGGTATTTCGTCTACGACTAAGTCCCTGTCCGTTCACCATCACTATTAGTTACACTGTTTAGAGGGTGATTGGTGAACGAGGGGGCGTTTGTGCGTTTCAATTATTATACCTCGCAGCCCCAATCCCCAAAACCTCCTTAATCTCCATCATGCTATTTGACTTCGCCGGAGTACCCACCACGCCATCCATGTTCATCAGATCTTGAGTCCGTGGCCCCCCAGAGCGATATGGTTCTTCCCCGTCTTGTCGTCATGCTTGCCTAGCGCCGCCGCCGGGTTCAGCTATCCCCTCACCGCCATGAGGGGTAGGTCCCGCCTCAGATTCTACACGGGTAGGAAGACTTCCGAATCGTCTTTTTGGGCTCCCTGCGCTTCTCTCCCATCTCGTGCATTATAGATTCTTATCATATTTCTTATCACGCGGCTGTCTTGAAGGGTGGATTTCTGCTTGCATTTTACGACGGTATTTATTATGCCATCGATCGGTAGTTCTAGCTGGAGCTTGCTAATTGTTTCTTGATCAAGGTGCATGCTAACCTAGGTGTCGTCTCGGGAGCAGCTATCTTCCATGCAGGGAGTTATCTTATGAGGATCAGCAAGTGGAGGGTGGGGGCGAGTGATCTTGTATGAATGTTGAGAGGGAGGGAAACCGACAGCTTCTAAATAATTCTTTTCAATCCTACCCTTGACAATTTTTGCAGCTGGCTCGTAGTTCTGTGTTACCGGCATGCAGGTGATAATAGGCGTTTTGATAACTTTGGAAGCGTTGATGATTTTCTTGTTTAGGGGAACTCCAAGAGTAACTTTCATGGAGGAATACCAGAGAAATTGTAGTTCTTCAAGGGCATCTGGGTTCCCGGCTCAGCAATCGACTGGGTGCCGGCGGCACCCACAGCGGACAAGGGCTCTATCTTGGCATTCTGGTATTTCGATAGACAGTGCCGAAGAAATTCCGGAAGATTTTTTTCTGTGGTTTTCATGATGCTGGTTACCGCGTTTACTCGGGGCGGTTTAGTGTGTTAGTGAAGTGTTTACTGGAGGGGGATTGGTGGAGGAGAAGTGCATACCTGAGAAGTAGGATTCGCCCACGTTTATGCAATCTACGTCCGGGGGTTCTTTGTGTGATTGTAGGTTGTATCGTCGCCGCAATGCTCCAAGTTCGTATGCCCTTTCGACAATGTCGTATCAGACGGAGATGTTGAATCTCTTCTTAATCTCCTACAAATCAAGGGTTCTGTCTGTTAGATGTTTTTTTTATTACTGGATTGCTTTTCCGAGAGGACCAACTCCGGATAATCTTTGCTGATATGGGTCTAAAACTTTATACCAGAATGATACTATGCCTTATGAGAGGAGGACATTTTTGAGGTTGCTAAAGGTAACATTCTTTGAACCCAGGCGGTGAGATAAGGCAGCAAATGCATTGAGGAGAACAGGGGACTTACCTCAGAGTGGTAGAATGTTCTGTTGAAGATCACGCTCTGTGCATTTCCCTCCAGAACTGCAGGATCAAAATTGTCACCCCAATACCGGAATTGAAAGAAGCCGGACGACGACGTTAGGACAGTGTAATCGCAGGAGGAAGACAAGCGCCCCAGGAATTTGTTTAGACAACGAGCCATGCCGTGAGTCTCGGCAGTCTCGACTGTAGTATCGACTAGACCTTCACGACTAGATAGGGCATGGAAGAGAGACTCAGTCGGGGTTAGCCCTGAGTTGGAGCAGTTTCTGACGAAACCTTTTCATTGGAGTTGTTTCGCTAAAGTAGAGGGTTTAAATCATTTCCACATAAATCACTATTTCTCGCTCTCCGGAGGTGTCATTTCACTTTCCTGGGTGTCTTGTCAAATATTGGTTTAACCCGGATCGGTTGCCACGCAATTCCTGTTGCGCTAGAGGGCCCACCTTTAGGCGTTTTGCACCGTTCATTACCAAAAAGAAAGCAGCCACCCCTCGTGATCACACGTGCACTCAACCATCTCTTACTCTATCGTCGGGCACTCCCCTAGCCACTCCCTCATCCACAGATTGTCTCTTTTTCTCTACTACCACGCATCCCGCACAATTATCCCTCAATCCACACAACGCTTCCAAAAACTGCGCTCCACTGCCCGCTGAAGAAGTTCTTTATATACTCGGCCCCGTCACTATACAAAAGCGATTTCCCCCATCGTCCTATCAACCATTAACGTATCCCATGGCTCTCCTTCTTACCAGAGACGACCAAATTTCACAGGACCTGATCGATGAGCATGATCGGTTTAGTCCCTCGAGCAGTAGATGTATTCAGTTTGAGATTCAAGCTGCCTTAATTCCGGACCAGAACAAGTTCGAATATCAAACCGCGCAGAAGCTTGTCAAAACCGTCCAGGGGTTTCTCCGTTCGGGGTCTGCTCAGGAACACACAGTATATTTCCACGGTATCACCGATGCTGCGGTTCATATGATAGAAAGGAAGCTACGAGCAGCCGAGATAATGCGCACGGTACGCTTCACATTCGAGGAATCGTTAAACGCAGCAATCCTACGGATAAGACCTGGTTCGGCCCATCATCTGATCGCCTCCAATTTTGCGTATGAGTTCACCCAAAAGATGGCTACAATTCCCGGCCACGGCGAATACCCAGTTCTGTGCTTTGGTTCAGCTCTATTCCGGACTCCCGGCGTGCGCAGCAAGGAAGGGGATCAGTCATTTCGGCCGCGCACTCGGAGGGGAGAGGAGGCGTGGCCTTCGGTGATGGTTGAACTGGGGTATCCGGGGGGAATGAAATTTCTTCGCTTGGATGCAGAGTGGTGGCTCCTGAACTCGCAAGATAAAACACGATTTGTGATTCTCCTCAAATGGGAAAGGGATCCGTTTGCCCTACACATTGAGTCCTGGATGATGGTTGAGACAGGCCGTCGTCGAACTAGGCATACACCCAGCAGGATCCCCAGCTGTGTTCAAGATTTCGACATCAACGCAGCTGGTCAAGTGACCTCAAGGACGGGATCCACTAAGCTTGAAATTCCCTATGATGCCATCTTTGACGTTCGCGACCCTGTCTCGCCCCCACCAGAAACAATCTCATTCAGCTTTGCTGAACTCTCCGGATTCGCCGTCAGGCTGTTCGAAGATCTCCGTTGATAGGTATTTCCCATTCTCATCTTGTTTTCCGCAAGTATTCTAAGCTGGGAACTACTAGAAATTGGATTGCAGTCGGGTCCAGGTTGGAAGGCGCGGCATTTACAAATGGGGTGATTGAGCGGTATTTGCACTCATTTGTACTCAGGTACCGTAGAAAACGGCGGAAAACTTTGGGTGGCGAGACAAGGGTGAGGAGTGCTGATCGATTAGGAACAATGGAAAAAGTGGAGGCGTTGCAGGATTCCATTAATCTTAGGCTGTTGAACTGAGTGATTGTCCACGCATCCATATATTTTATGATATCAAGTTGTATAAGGCAATAATGAGACTAAAGGACAGGGTTCTCAATGGTCGGCCGAGGGCCGGCTCGGACCAGCTAGACCTGGTCAAAGTCTAGTCTAGTCCAATAGTAGAAATTAGACTGGCCAGGCAGTCATGGTTGCTGGAACTGACCGGACCGGGCTCAGTCAGACCGGGCGGACCAGGCAAAAAACGAGTGATAAGGGGTGCATCGGCTGGTGGCTTATCCGCGAAAATTGCGGCTGAACAGATCACTCAGCGCTAAAGAAGTTCTCTCGTTCACTAAGTGATTCACTAACTGCACAGAGAGGAGCATTTATAAAGCAGAAGAGTGCTCCTATCCTTCCATCGATCAGAACACCCAGCCTTTCTTCTCAATGTAAGTTCCCTTTCTTCTCAATGTATTTTTTTCGCATACATCAGCAGGTTCGCACCGGTGCGAACTTGCTTACAAATTATTTTTCGCCTCCTCGGACAGAGGCCAGAAGGACTGGTCGGGGACTAATCCAGACCAGTAGTGACCACATATTTTAGTCAAGTCCGGTCTCGGACATCCATTTAGACTGACCAAGTGGTCCTACCTCTGAGACTTGACCGGTCGGACCATTGAGAACCCTGCTAAAGGAGGGGAGGGGATAGGGTGTTTTGGGTAGCTCTTCTGAGAGACACAATATATTTCACTGCCTACAAGCGCTACCAATTTGTCACGATTTGAACCGTTGAGTTGCACTTGCAAGATACCCACCCCTTCAATCTGGATTTCAGATGTCCGCGAGGACAATAATTTTTCTACTTATACAACCTATCTCGTCGCTACAACCCATGACCTTGCTAATCTGTTTTTCCGCCCTTTTCACCATACCCCAGTATTTTCCTTATACTTTGTTTGTTGCTCCAGTCTCTATGAATCCGCTTTGAGGGGTTATCTCGTTTTGTCCCAATTCAGATGTAGACAATGGGGCAAAAGAAAAAAGTGTTTCTACCCAGGTAGGGACGAAAGAATCGGAAAACCTATGGTCTGGCCGTGGTTTTAAAAAACCTCGTTCAGCCCGGCCGAAAAAAAAACAACCGCTGCCAGAGCCTGCAGTAGCGGCGCCCATGCAACCGCCGTGCCGAACTCCGAAGCCGCTCAGGCCACAGCCGCAAGGGGCCCATGCAAAGCCCGCAGATGTCTGAGTGAAGATTCCAGGTTACTCAAAATTTCAATTTGCACTGCATGACCCGCAGATTCCCAGATAGTGGGCAAAAGCGGCCCAACAGCATCCCCGCCCCCCACCAAATATTATGTAGAAAAAGGAGGGGGGGCGCATCCTAAAACTTGACCAGCAAACAGTCGTTCTACAAGGAAATGTTAGTTCTGAAATATGGAGATAGGAGTTGCTAGAATTGGTCATAAAAAACAAGGAAAGCATTTACGATACTTGGCTCTCTTTCAAACAACAGTCCAACCAAATAATCCTTTTAGTATAAAATCCTAGTAGTACGAACTTACCGGGCGCTCTCAGCCGAATTGGTAAGATTTATACAGGAAGAAAAAACACTTTATAATATTATCGAAATTGGAATGTGGCAGGGGAGGGAGCCTAACTACACAAGTGGCACTAGTACAGTGTTTCAATAGCAAGAGACCAATTTATGCAGCTACTCACACTTCACCCCCCCCCCCCCCCCGCAATTGCTCGTAGTATCATGAATTCAACTTTTCCCTACTGTGGTTTCCTCATCACTCGCACTCCCTCCCTCCATGTAACCCCTCCTCAATACTGGAATACCGAATTCTCACCTGCACATACATCTCCTTCTCCCCTTCATCTAAGTTTATCTTCCAGTGTCCTAGTCGGCATGCCAGCTTCTTTCTTAAAAAGAAAAGAAAGAAAAAAACAACCCTCCCCCCCAGGCCATCACTTTGGCCAGGCGGATATAATTGGTGAAAAAACTTTTCTTTTCCCATGCCACAGGGAGGCAAAAAAACCCTCCCGAAGGAAAGAACTGGGAGAAGATTTTCTTCGGTGCGAGATCCCAAAATACGTGACCGCACCAGCTGTACCGTACTTTAACTTGAACGCTCATCTTGCGCCAAATATGTATCCTATGATATGATGAGGAAAAGGACAGAGAAGGGAACCCTCTAACCTACAACTTACCCAGTGGGCCATTTTCATAACCAGTTTTAGCTCTGAAATTCTGATATGATATAAGACTTGTTAGAACAGGTCGCCAAAAAAAGATCAAGGGACCTCCGAGGTTATATGCGAGCGATTGAAGGCCTTTGTCCGTCGTCCCCCGAACTAATATTTTCAATGCCCTTCTCTCCTCGTGGAATAGCCGAGCAGTTGTTATTAGAGGTTACTCCCGAATGTTCCCCCGAGATGGGAAATTTCCTTTTGGAGACCTTCCTTCCTGCCTCCCGTGGACAGTAGACCTTTTCGCTTGGGTTCGAGTATGATAAGAGAGCATAGTTGGGCAACATGGGTATGCTCTCGTATGTATCATACCGGTATCGTATCATAGCATAAATGATGGTTTCTCGGCGCCGTCTCCCCGATTCCGGGCAAACTTCCAGAGATGCACCTCGAAGGGGGCACTTTTACGAGCACTTGTACGGCGACGACGAATGACGACGAATGAATCCTAGGCAGAACAACCCCAAAAGAACCATCAAAGCAGCGGAGCAACAAAACAAATGGAAAAAATGAAAGATGAAAAATTTAATGAAAACCGAATACAACCCCCGACCCTCCTCAATTATTAGGAACAGAAAAGCATCGACAATTTCCCAACCCATACCACCACCACCACCACCACCACCACCACCCCCGGGAAAAAGCTGGTGCCGCCGCGGCGACAATAAGGATGACCACGATAACACCAACAAGCCCATTACCACCACCCCTCGAGACAATAATATTCTCCCTAGTAGAACATACCCCTCCGCCTACTCACACCCATGCAAACACTGCACTACAGAGCCTCCGAGCGTGCTAATCACCACGTCGAAGGTCTTCTCGGCAATTCTAAGCCCCACCTCCCCTTCTCCGAACCCCAGCGCTTCAACAATTCCCCCCACTCCTCGAGGCGCCATTCGTCCTAAGGCTCCATGACGACGACCCTGTGGTGCTCTGGATCCTACTGAAAGCCTTACACAATCACCAGTCTGTTCCCCGGCTGCTGTCATTCAAGCAGCTGGTCAAGATGGCCGCCGCAGCGGACAAGTACGACTGCTCGCAGGCGACGAGAATGTACGGGTGTACAGCGACAGGTGGATGAAGGACTGGACGACCCTGGCTGAGAAGCCGGGGTACAAGCAGCGGCTATTCATGGCGTGGGTGTGGAGCGTGGAGAAAACTTGCGGATACCTGTTTCGGAAGGCAGTAGTGGAGGCGAGTGTCCGGAGGATTGGGGGAGGTATGGATAAAGTTCCGATTTTCAAGGAGAAGGAGGGCAGAGGTGAGTTTGGGGAGCTTGTGCCCGAGCCCGTGTTGAGCTGTGTCCATCCCCAACTAGTCAGCAAGCCAGCCAGCTCCGCTAGGGTTCTAATGAAAAAATATGATATCATAGAAGCGATATTAAGTGACCGCACTCGGCTCCTCACTCAAGTAAAACTGGTGTTTACGGCCCTTTTCAACCGCTACCAACCCCCTTCTACTTCTTCGCAGCCGCTCCTCCAGTGCGCTGCAACACCCATTGACCCCCGTTGCGACGCTCTGGTATTCTTTAGCATGTATCGTAAGCTCTCGGAATTGAGCCTCCTGCCATGGAATACGATTGAGGACTTGGTATGGGTTGCCGGTTCATAAGTTGGTGGGCTGGATCCCCAACCCAACTCCCTCGTCAAATGCCTGGGGATGAAAATGTTGACTTAGGAAAAGCATGGAAAGGGATGCAGCCCACCCGAGAAACTCGCAGCAGAAGTTAGGTTAGCAATAGGTACGGGTGGACTGAGTGCACGAGAGGATGACTGTTCTTGGGAAGATATTGTTAAAGAAGTTGGTAGCAAGTAATCTTCATAGAAGATCACTCGCAGACAACCTATTGCATGTGTTGGAATTGCTGTATAAGATGCGGGAATGAAGAGAAAGTGAGGTCTAGTTGAACGTGCTAGCAATATAGTTCAAAGAAGGCGGATCAGAGTTGTTCCGGGGACCCTGCTCCAGGGTTGAAAAAAAGGCTTTCGATAACGCAACCCGGGGAGTTAGAAAGGGGGGGGGTGTTGAATTCGAGTGCCGTCACCTAACCCTCCTCAAACACGATCCTTTTGGCCACCAGGTCGCGAGGATCCATCATTAGCCTCCGGACGACCATGAAAGCACGAGTTACTATTCGCGTGGACTGGCCGAGTATGTTGCACTCGGATAGATGATGCACTCGGACACGCCTCCAGCAGCGTCGTTCTTCATGTCGAACACGGTCTCGGATGCGTGTCAGGTCGTCTTCTGGAAACGATGTTACCTTCTGGGCGCTCTCACTCATCTTGGCTAGTCCGAATCGCGTGACCATTGAACCCCGCCTTTAGGGGTCCTTATGTCGCCTAAGAGTTGCATGTGGCGGGGGTATATGCGAGCGCATCGTGTAGGGTATTTCGTCTACGACTGGGTCCCTGTCTATTCACCATCGCCATTAGTTACACTGCTTAGAGGCTGATTGGTGAACGAGGGGGCGTTTGTGCCTTTCAATTATTATACCTCGCAGTCTCAATCCCCAAAGCCTCCTTAATCTCTATCATGCTATTTGACATCGCCGGAGTACCCACAACGCCATCCATGTTCATGCAGACCTTGAGTCCGTGGCCCTCCAGAGTGATTTGGTTCTTCCCCGTCATGTCGTCGTTCTTACCTGCCGCCGTCGCTGGGTTCAGCTATCCCCTCATCGCCATGAGCGGTAGGTCGCGCCTCAGATTCTACACGGGTAGGAAGACTTCCGAATCGCCTTTTTTGCGCTTCTTACACTTCTCTCCCATCTCATGCATTATAGATTCTTATTCTAGTCCTTGTCACGCTGTTGTCTTGGAGGGTGGGTATCGGCTTGCATTTTACGACGGGATTTATTATGCCATCGATAGGTAGTTCTAGCCGGAGCTTGCTAATTGTTTCTTGATCTAGGTGCATGCTGACGTAGTTGTTGTCTCGGGAGCAGCTGTATTCCATGCAGGGGGTTATCTTATGAGGATTAGCTAGTGGGGGGTGGGGGCGAGTGATCTTGTATGAATGTCGAGAGGGAGGGAGACCGATAGCTTCTAAATAAGTCTTTTCAATCCTACCCTTGACAATTTTAGCAGCTGGCTCGTGGTTCTGTGTTACCGGCATGCAGGTGATGATAGGCGTGTCGATAACCATTGAAGTGTTGATGATTTGATTGTTAAGTGGAACTCCAAGAGTAACTTTCATGGAGGAAATACTAGAGAAATGGTAATTCTTCAGGGGCATTTGTGTTCCCTGCTCGGCAAGCAACTGGGTGCCGACAGCACCCACCGCAGACAAGGGCTTTATCTTGGCCTACTGGTATTTCGACAGACAGTGCCGGAGGGATTTCGGAAGATTCCTTTCTAGGATTTTCATGATGCTGGTTACCGCGGTTACTCGGTGTGGCTTACTGTATTAGTGAAGGGCTTGCTGGAGGGGGGATTGGTGGAGGAGAGGTGTATACTGTACATGAGAAGTAGGAGTCGCCCACGTTTATGTAATCTACGTCCGGGGGTTCTTTGTCTCATCGTAGGTTGTATCGTAGCCGCAATGCGCCAAGTTCGTAAGCCCTTTCGACCATGTAGTATCAGACGGAGCTGTTGAATCTCTTCTTGATCTCCTGTAACTCGTGGGTTCTGTCTGTTGGATGATTTTTTCAATAGATATCTTTTCCGAGTGGATCAATTCTGGATATTTTTGCTGATGTGGGTCTAAATATTTATCACGGAATGATACAATCTCTTGTGCGAGGAGAACCTTGTTGGGGTTGCTAACGGTGACATTCTTTGAACCCAGGCGGTGAGACAAGGTAGCAAATGTATTGAGGAGAATAGAGGACTTACCTCAGAGTGGTAGAATGTTCTGTTGAAGATGACGCTCTGTGAATTTCCCTCTAGAGTGATAGGCTCAAAATTGTCACGCGAAAACTGGAATTGAAAGAAGCCGGATAACTACGTTAGGATAGTGCAATTGTAGGAGGTGCACAAGTGCCCCAGGATTTTCAATAGACAACCGGACATGTAGTGAGTCTCAGCAGTCTCGACCGTAGTATCGACTAGATCTTCACGACTAGATAGAGCCTGGAGGAGATTTAGTCGGGGTTAGCCCGGAGTAGCAGCAGTTTCTGACGATAACCTTTTGATAGGGGTTGTTTCGCTAAAGTAGAGGGTTTAAATCATTTCTACATTAATCACTATTGCTCGTTGTGCGGAGGTGGCATTTCACTTTCCTTGGGTGTCTTTGCAAATAGTGGTTCAACCTGGATCGGTTACCACGCAATTCCTGTTGCACAAGAGGGCCCATCTTTAGGCGTTTTGCACCCTTCATTACCAAAAAGAAAGCACTCACCCCGCGTGAGCACACGAGCACTCAACCATCTGTTACTCTATCGTCGGGCACACACCTGGCCACTCCCTCATCCACAGCTTGTCCCCTTTCTCACTGCTATCACCAATCCCGCACAATTATCCCTCAACCCACACAACTCTTCCAAACACTCAGCTGCCCGCTGAAGACGCTGTTTATATACTCGGGCCCCGTCACGATACAAAAGCGATTTCCACCATCGTCCTATCAACCATCAACGCATCCCATGGCTCTCTTTCTTAGCAGAGACGACCAAATTTCACCGGACCCAATCGATGAGCATGATTGGCCCAGTACCTCGAGCAGCAGATGTATAAAGTTTGAGATTCAAGCTGCCTTAATTCCGGACCAGAACAAGTTCGAATATCAATCCACCCAGGAGCTGGTTAGGACTGTCCCGGGGTTTGCCGATTCGGAGTCTGCTCAAGAACATTCCATATATTTCCACAGTGTCTCCGATACCGAGTTTGAGGTGATATGAAGGGGGCTACAGGAAGCCGGGACAATGTCCATGGTACGCTTCACATTTGAGAAAGGGTTAAATAAATCAATCCTACAGAGAAGACATGGTTCGGCCCATCATCTGATCGCCTCCACCTTGGGGTATGAGTTCACCCAAAAGATGCATGCAATTCATGGCCGTGGTGAATACATAGTTTCATGCTTTGGGCCAACTATATTGCGGATTCCCGGCGAGCGCAGCAAGGAAGGGGATCAGTCATTCCGGCCGGGCACCCGAAGGGGACGGGCAGCGTTGTCTTCGGTGATGGTTGAAGTAGGGTATCCGGGGGGAATCAAATTTCTTTGCTTGGATGCCGAGTGGTGGCTCTTGAACGCTCACGATAATACACGATTTGTGATTCTCATGAAAATCGAAAGGGATTCGTTTGCCCTACACATTGAGTGCTAGATAATGGTTGAGACAGGCCGTCGTCGAACTAGGCATACACCAGCAGGATCCCCGCGGTGTTCAGGTTTTGACATCAATGCAGTAGGTGAAGTGACATAAAGGATGGGATCAACTAAGCTTGAAATTACCTATGATGCCATCTTTGACGTTGGCGACCCTGTTTCGCCCCCAGCAGAAGCAAGTTCATTCAGCTTTGCTGAACTCGCGGAATTCACCGTCATGCTGTTCGAAGATCTCCGTTGATAGGTATTTCCCATTCTCCTCTTGTTTTCGGCAAGTATTCTAAGCTGAGAACTACTAGAAATTGGATTGGAGTCCGGTCCGGGTCCGAATGGGGGGATTTACAAATGGGGTAGTTCAGTGACGTTTGCACTCATTTGTATATTACTTGTACTTTGTTTGTTCCGCTAGTTTCTGTGAATCTGCTTTGAGGGGTTATGTCAATTTGTCCCAATTCGGATGCCATTAATATGGCAAAAACAAAAGTGTTTCTATCATTGAATAACGGGTTGTTTTGACGGCGACAAGGGTCAAACTCATGGTGAGACTGTGCATTGATATAGGTCTGTACTCATATAGCCATGTAAAAATTGGAAAACTTATGGAGGTAGAATGGTCAAGTTTACGGAATAGTCTGCACTCTAGTAACTCAGAGGAGGATTTACTCCCTTCTGCCGTTCATCATTATCGCTTTTTCTAATGTCTACAAAGCTCTTTTTTTATACAAAGGGCTTCCCCCTCTAGTTCACTCTCCAGATCATCTTGCCAATCTTTCTTTCCGAATTCTTCATCCAAGGCCGAGTACTTGCATATAACGGTATCTGAGAACCTGAGTTCCACTTGCTCTAGCCATTCCGTCCTGATCTCACAGATTCTGAGTTAGCTAAATTGTTTTCACATGACTAATCAGTTATTAGTCATCCCATGTTGTTGTTCCACGCTATGCAATTATTTGACTCATAGTATGTCACATGACTAGGCAATGGCGAGTCATCGTTTTGTTAATTCTTTAGTGACTCACGATTGTGAGTCACACAATGTAATAACTTTTGCACATGACACACATTGTGAGTCATGGGTTTCATAAATGTGACTCATTCAATCAAATGATTTGTATTAGGGGTTTTGATCAGTTAACAGTATGTTTTGTAGTGACTTACAGGAGCCACAAGATGAATTGCACCATTTGACTCGTTTAAGAGTCATAGAAGTTATGTAATGCGAGGTGATGAGTCACTAGGGATAGGGTTGTGACGGGGCCTATATAAGTGGCCCAGGACGGACCAGTAGTAGATAAGCTCTTTACACCATAATCCAAGTTATACAACACTTGGGCATTGGGGAACAAGCTAACTCATTTGACAATGACCTTCCCTCGATCCAAGATATACGACCCTTTTACTCGATTTGTTACAATTACCTCTTAGACTTGAACACATGTCCTTAGGCCTTGAGCAATATCACTTTGTCCCTCTAGATCTTATAAGACCTTCCAACGCTGAGAATCTCATGATGGTATTTCCTACAATACAAGACACTGGTGATTGACCGGCCTACAATACAACATACACTAACAATTAGTCATTGTCGGTTAAACAAAACACCAACAAGAATGTGTTTGTTACACCTAAAACCACAACCGAGCTGACACGTGAATTCAATACTGCACGTTTCTAACCCGCGGGTTGCATTATCGAACACATTTTTTTCAACCCTGGAGGAGGTTCCCTACTTGATACCCCATTTTCAAACCATTAGCCAATTTCATCCCCTCTGTGTGCCCCCTGGGCCTTAATCAAACAAAAATGCACTCCGGCAATCACGAACTAAAGGTTGTTTATGACATACATGCCATCTTGGAAATGATTAATCATCTTCAGGGCCCACAGCCAAAAGTGTCATCTTAAGTGGATCCACAACTTTCAAGATCGATGCGTGGTCAGGCAAACAAAGGGACCAGTGTATCAGACCAAGACTAACACAGGAGAGAGTAGGTGCATAGCCTTCGCTCATGCTGGATGTTGGGTACTCCCAAACACTTGTTTCACTTCAGGAATGAGCTGAAATATGGCTGGATAACTCAAACCAGTGTATCAGATTTGTCTTGATTGCCAAATTCCAGCCAAATCTGCTAAGCCTCAGGATTCAAGGATGGAGGCATTTGTTGACCGGTCAGACACATTCCTAGACGTCATTGTCTCATGAAGATATCAAAATTGAAGTACAAGATATTGTGTCATCCCCAAAGGGGGCAACACAGCTCATGATCCCTTATCACCACATATTTGGCATGGTTCATGAGCCCCCTGCAGATGAAGAATAGGTTCCAATGCCCCTCTCGGATAAGGAAGATCACCCTCCTGTGACGTTGTCTTAACCTTTGACGAGCTCCATAGTATGGTAAGGTTAGTTTTGGTAGACCTCACCTGACTGGCAGGTAATATCACCTTGTCCCCGTTCTCTGAAATTAATCTAACTCTCTAAGTTCCCCTCGGAATCTCTTCCGAGTCTGAAGCAATACTGCATGAAAGAGTCAGATTCATAGAGGCAATCAAAAGCGAGAGTTCTTTGATTTTTGCTTTGCTATTAAGGTATTTGACCTAGTAATGAGACACTCACTAGATATGGGACACTTGGTAATTACAGTGTCCCACATACTCAAATAGCAATACCTCAACCAAAACTGCATCTATTAATCTGTAAATCTATCTATAGATAGCTAATATACCTTCAAACATGCTCTAGTAATATTACTCTCCCATTGGCAACACTGATTAAGAAATAGTACAAAGTGTAGAGAAATAACCAATTAGCTATATAGTGAGTAATGTATTTTATATAAAATTGATATAAAATGGTAAAATTATTCTAACTGCTGCAGAAGGTAGAGGTATATCCTCTCCTGAACCTGCATATAGTCGAAAGTTGATTGAATATCTACAATGTCCCAGTCGTTGATTTCAATCACTATATCATTTGACATACCAAAAAGTATAATATTTCTACTCAGTATTTCACCTAATACATATTTTATGTATTCTACTAGTTTAAGAATGCAATTATATCCTTGTTTCTGTAATTCTAGTCACCTTTAAATAATTGAAACTGTTAACTACATATTGTAAATCTTGTGTAAAATACAAATATTATACTTGAAGTCACCCAACTTCTAATTTATATTTTACAATAATAGGTAATATCAAACCATATACTTTCCTAGTAGTCTCTAGTAAATAGCATAAGTTTATGATTTTCTATCAATTGTATCAAATATAAAATAGTCAATATGGGTGCAGTTCAGGGAAAACAGGGAAATTTGCATTTTTGGTGTTTTGAGTTATAAGCAGTTTGGTTTGCATGACAACCATCCCTCATTAGAGAAAAGAGAAAAAAGCGTGTTAGACAAACAAATTGAAATAACTCAATAATGAAAAGAGTAAGTTGTATGAGAACAGAAGGAAAATAATAGTTATTTCTATCTGTATAATTCTATATAAAAGGATGTGTATTTTTATATGCAGCCTTGTCACAGGTTTGGTTTTATAAGATTTTCTAATGCAGGTTTATAATGCCTAAACAGTATCTAAAATATGTACAAATTTACATATAGTATGTAATGGCTAAGAATAATACACTTGAAAATATTCCTAAACTTCGTTTCAAGTACACCTTGACATAGGCTATCTTTCTATGCAAAAAATAGGTTTGAGCTCAATTGCTAAAATAATGATTAATAACTCACCTTTGTTCCAATTTTAAAATTAAATATATTTGAAGATACTCAGAGAATACTCTACCATATACCAGAGACTCAGAGCCATACCATCAGTTTTGTTGTTATTGGCAATCTGCACTGTTTTCGCTGAACTGCACCCATATATTGTAAATTAGGACATTTTCTACAGTAGTTAGCCAATATTATCTTTAAAGCCTAGATGCATAATATTCATTATAGAGCATTATTATAGGTTTATCAGGTATTTATAAAATATTTTTCAGCTGTTTTAATTAAGTATTGATGGAGGTCTTAATAGTTTTATGATAAAAAGTGAAAGATATTGTCATTTTCAAAGGTTGAACTGATTGAAATCAATGACCTGAACTTTGTAGATATTCAATGAAGTTTCTACTATATGCAGGTTGAGGAGAAGATATGCCTCTACCTTCTGCAGCAGTTAGAATAATTTTACCATTTTATATCAATTTTATATAAAATACATTACTCACTATATAGCTAATTGGTTATTTCTCTACACTTTGTACTATTCCTTAATCGGCTTTGCCAATGGGAGAGTAATATTACTAGAGCATATTTAAAGATATATTAGCTATCTATGGATAGAGTTCCAGATCAATAGTTTAGTTTTGGTTCAGGTATTCCAATTTTAGTATGTGGGACACTGTAATTGACAAGTGTCCCATATCTAGTGAGTGTCCCATTACTAGGTCCAATACGTTAATAGCAAAGCAAACATCAAACACCTTCCGCTTTTCATTGCCTCTATGAATCTGACTCTTTCATGCAGTATTGCTTCAGACTCAGAAGGGCTCACGAGGGGAACTTAGAGCGTTAGATTAATTTCAGACAATGGGGACGAAGTGATATTACCTGCCAGTCAGACGATGTCTACAAAAAGTAATCTCACCATAGTATGGAGCTTATCAAAGGTTAAGACAAGGTGACAGGAAGGTGATCTTCCTCATGCGAGGGGGGCATTGGAACCTATTTTTCATCTGCAGGAGGCTTATGAACCATGCCAAATATGTGGTCATAAGGGCTCGTCAGCTGTGTTGCCCCATTTGGGGATAACACAATATCTGATACTGCAATTTCGATATCTTCATGAAACAATAATGTCTTGAAATGTGTCTGACCCGTGGACAAAAGCCTCAATCCTTGGATCTTGAGCCTTAACGGATTGAGCTGGAATTTGGCAATCATGACAAATCTCATGCGATTGTTTGAGTAATCCAGCCACATTACAGCCCATTCCTGAAGAGAAACAAGTTTTTGGGAGTACCCAACTCCCAGCATGAGCGAAGGCTATGCACCTACTATCTGCTGTGTTAGTGTTGGTCTGATATACTGGTCCCTTTCTTTTCCAGGCGAGTGATCAATCTTGAAAGTTGTGGATCCACTTGACATACCACTTTTGGCAGTGGGCCCTGGAGAGCATGAATCTTTCACAGGATGGCGTTTATGAGATAAACAGCCTTTAGTTCATGATTGCCGCAGTGCATTTCTGGTTGATTGAGGCCTAGGGGGCACAAAGAGTGGATGAAATTTGCTGATGGTTTGAAAATGGGGTATGAAGTAGGGACCCTCCTCCAGGCCCGGGGTTGAAAAAAATGCTTTCCATAATGCAACCCAGGGGTTAGAAATCTGGAGTATTAAATTGGCGTGTCAGCTCAGTTGTGGTTTTAGGTGTAACAAAAACATTCTTATTGGTGTTTCTTTTAACCAACAATGACTAATTGTTATTGTATGTTGTATTATAGGAAGGATAATCACCAGGGTCTTGTATTGTAGGAAAGACAATCATGATATTCTCGTCGTTGCAAGGTCTTATAAGATCTAGACGGACCAAGTGCTATCGCTGAAGGACTAAGGACTTGTGTTCAAGTCTAAGTGGTAATTGTAAGATAGAGTAAAAGAGTCGCATATCTTGGACCGAGCGAATGTTATTGTCAAATGGGTTACCTTGTTCCCCAATGCCCAAGTGTTGTATAACTTGGATTATAGTGTAAAGAGCCTATCTACTACTCGTCGGTCCTGGGCCACTTATATAGGCCCCGTCACAACCCTATCCCTAGTGACTCATCACCTCGCATTACATAACTTCTATGACTCTTAAACGAGTCAAATGGTGCAATTCATCTTGTGGCTCCTGTAAGTCACTACAAAACATACTATTAACTAATCAAAACCCATAATACAAATCATGTGCTTGAATGAGTCATATGTGTGAAACCCATCACTCACAATGTGAGTAATGTGCAAAACTTATTACATTGTGTGACTCACGATCGTGAGTCACTAAACAATGAACCAAATGATGCCTTGCCATTGCCTAGTCATGTGACATACTATGAGTCAAAACATTGCATAGCCTGGAACAACAACATGGGATGACTAATAACTGATTAGTAATGTGAAAACAATTTAGCTAAGGCAGAATTTGTGAGATCGGGACGGAATGGCTAGGGCAAGTGGAACTCAGGTTCTCATATACCGTTATATGCAAGTACTCGGCCATGGATGAAGAATTCGGAAAGAAAGATTGGCAAGATGATCTGGAGAGCGAACCAGAGGGGGAAGCCCTTTGGATAAAAAAAGGGCTTTGTAGACATTAGAAAAAGCGATAATGATGAAGGGCAGAAGGGAGTAAATCCTCCTCTAAGTTACTAGAGTGCAGACTATTCCATAAACTTGACCATTCTACCCCTATAATCTTTCCAATTTTTTCATCCCTACGTGAGTACAGACCTATATTAATGCACAGTCTCACAATGAGTTTGACCCTTGTCGCCATAAAAACAACCCTTTATTCAATGATAGAAACACTTTTGTTTTTGCCCTATTATCGGCATCCGAATTGGGACAAATCGACATAACCCCTGATAGCAGATTGACCGCAACTGGAGCAACAAACAAAGTATACGTAATATACAAATGAGTGCAAACGTCACTGAACTACCCCATTTATAAATCCCCCCTTCCGACCGGAACGCCACTGCAATCCAATATCTCATAGTTCTCAGCTTAGAATACTTGCGGAAAACAAGAAGAGAATGGGAAATACCTATCAACGGAGATCTTCGAACCGCATGACAGCGAATTCGGAGAGTTCAGCAAAGCTGAATGAGGTTGGTTCTGGTGGGGGCGAGACAGGGTCGCGAACGCCAAAGATGGCATCATAGGGAATTGGAAGCTTAGTGGATCCCATCCTTGATGTCACTTGACCAACTGCGTTGATGTCGAAATCCTGAATACGGCCGGGGATCCTGCTGGGTGTATGCCTAGTTCGACGATGGCCTGTCTCAACCATCATCCGGCACTCAATGTGTAGGGCAAACGAATCTACAGTTCGTTACGGGGAGGACGGGGCCTCGAAAAACGCGGGCCCCCGGCCCTTTTCCCCGCCCCGCCCCACTCAACGGCCTGGGGCGGGGTGTCTTTTTCGGCATTCCCTGCCCCTGTCCCCGCTCAGGCCCCCGCCCCACCCATACCCCAGACGGGTCCCCGTTAAAAATAGGTGGTAACAAACGGGGCCCCGTCCAGGGAATGAGTGCGGGTGGGCCCCTGACGGGGGCAGGGCGGGGATTACCCGAAACATACCCCCCCCGGCCCAGTGTAAGGGCGGGGTCTGGCGAGTGAAAACCCGCCCCGCCCCGCTCCGTAACGAACACTAAAGAATCCCTTTCGATTTTCATGAGAATCACAAATCGTGTATTATCGTGAGAGTTCAGGAGCCACCACTCTGCATCCAAGCGAAGAAATTTCATTCTACCCAACTTCAACCATCACCGAAGGCCACGCCTCCTCTCCCCTCCGAGTGCGCGGCCGAAATGATTGATCCCCTTCCTTGCTGCGCACGTCGGGAATCCGGAATATAGTTGCACCAAAGCATGAAACTGAGTATTCACCGCGGCCATGAATTGCATGCATCTTTTGGGTGAACTCATACCCAAAGGTGCAGGCGATCAGATGATGGGCCGAACCAGGTCTTATCCGTAGGATTGATGCATTTAATACTTTCTCAAATGTGAAGCGTACCATAGACATTGTCTCGGCTTCTCGTAGCTCCCTTTCTATCACCTCAAACTCGTCATCGGAGACACCGTGGAAATATACGGAGTGTTCCTGAGCAGACTCCGAATCGACAAACCCCCGGACGGTCCTAACCAGCTCCTGCGCGGATGCATATTCGGACTTGTTCTGGTCCGGAATTAAGGCAGCTTGAATCTCAAACTGGATACATCTGCTGCTCGAGGTACTGAACCGATCATGCTCATCGATCAGGTCCTGTGAAATTTGGTCGCCTCTGGTAAGAAAGAGAGCCATGGGATGCGTTGATTGTAGATACGACGATGGGGGAAATCACTTTTGTATAGTGACGGGGCCCGAGTATATAAAGAACTTCTTCAGCGGGCGGCGGAGGGGAGTGTTTGGAAGCGTTGTGTCGGTTGAGGGACAATTGTGCGGGATTGGTGATAGGCAGAGAAAAAGGGGACAAGCTGTGGATGAGGGAGTGGCCAGCTGAGTGCCCGACAATAGAGTAAGAGATGGTTGAGTCCTCGTGTGCTCACGAGGGGTGAGTGCTTTCGTTTAGGTAATGAACGGTGCAAAACGCCTAAAGGTGGGCCCTCTGGTGCAACAGGAATTGCATGGCAACATATCTAGGTTGAACTACTATTTGCAAAGACACCCCAGGAAAGTGAAATGGGACCTCCGTACAACGAGCAATAGTAATTAATGTAGAAAGGATTTAAACCCTCTACTTTAGCGAAACAACCCCAATCAAAAGGTTTCGTCAGAAACTTCTGCTACTCCGGGCTAACCCCGAATGAATCTCTTCCAGGCTCTATCTAGTTGTGAATATCTAGTCGATACAAGTACTGCGGTCGATACTGCCGAGACACACTACATGTCTCGTTGTCTAATCAAATTCCTGGGGCGCTTGTCCACCTCCTGAAATTACACTGTCCTAACGTCGTCATCCGGCTTCTTTCAATTCCGGTATTGGGGTGACAATTTTGAGCCTCTCACTCTAGAGCGAAATGCACAGAGCGTGATCTTCAACAGAATCTTCTACCACTCTGAGGTAAGTCCTCTGTTCTCCTCAATACATTTGCTACCTTGTCTCACCGCCTGGGTTGAAAGAATGTCACCTTTAGCAACCCCAAAAATGTTCTCCTCGCACAAGAGATTGTCTCATTCCGCGATGAATCTTTAGACCCACATTAGCAAAAATATCCAGAATTGATCCACTCGGAATAGAAATCCATTAAAAAAATCATCCAACAGACAGAACCCTCGATTTACATGAGATCAAAAAGAGATTCAACAGCTCCGTCTGATACTACACGGTCGAAAGGGCATACGGACCTGGCGCATTACGGCTACGATACAACTTACCGTCATACAATATACCCCCGGACGTAGATTACATAAACGTGGGCGACTCCTACTTCCCATGTACAGTATACACCTCTCCTCCACCAATCCCCCCTCCAGTAAGTCCTTCACTAACACACTAAGCCACACTGGGTAAACGCGGTAACCAGCATCTTGAAAATCTGAGAACGAAATCTGCCGGAACCCCCCCGGCACTGTCTGTCCAAATACCAGTAGGCAAGGATAGAGCCCTGGTTCGCGGTGGGTGCCGTCGGCACCCAGTCGATTGCTGAGCCGGGAACCCCGATGGCCCTGAAGAATTACACTTTCTCTAGTATTTCCTCCATGAAAGTTACTCTTGGAATTCCACTTAACAAGCAAATCATCAACGCTTCCAAGGTTATCAACACGCCTATCATCACCTACATGCCGATAACACAGAACCACGAGCGAGCTGCTAAAATTGTCAACGGTAGGATTGAAAAGACTTATTTGGAAGCTGTCGGTTTCCCTCCCTCTCTACATTCATACAAGATCACTCGCCCCCACCCTCCAGCCTCCACTAGCTAATCCTCATAAGATAACCCCCTGCATGGAAGACAGCTGCTCCCGAGACGACAACTAGGTCAGCATGCACCTAGACCAAGAAACAATTAGCAAGCTCCAGCTAGAACTAGCGATCGATGGCATCATAAATACCGTCGTAAAATGCAAGCGGAAATCCACCCTTCAAGACAGCCGCGTGACAAGGAATAGAACAAGAATCTATAATGCACGAGATGGGAGAGAAGCTCAAGAAGCGCAAGAAGCGCAAGAAGCGCAAAAAAGACGATTCGGAAGTCTTCCTACCAGCGTAGAATCTGAGGCGGGAGCTACCGCTCATGGCGATGAGGGGATAGCTGAACCCAGCGACGGCGGCAGGTAAGAACGACGACATGACGGGGAAGAACCAAATCACTCTGGAGTAGTGATGGGCACGATCATGCTCGAGCAGAAAATTTAGCCGATGCTCGAGCATAAATCGTGCTCGAGCACACCAAAATTTTATGATCGAGCATGATCGTGCCCATCACTACTCTGGAGGGCTACGGACTCAAGATCTGCATGAACATGGATGGCGTGGTGGGTCCTCCGGCGAAGTCAAGTGGCATAATGGGGATTAAGGAGGTTCCGGGGATTGAGGCTGCGAGGCGTAATGACTGGGACGCACAAACGCCCCCTCGTTCACCAATCAGCCCCTAAACAGTGTAACTAATGGTGATGGTGAACGGATAGGGACTCAGTCGTAGACGAAATACCCTACACGATACGCTCGCATATACCCCCGCCACATTTAACTCTTTGGCGACATAAGGACGCACAAAGGTGGGGTTCTAATGGTCACGCGATTCGGACTAGCCAAGATGATTGAGAGTGCCCAGAAGGTAACATCGTTTCCAGAAGACCACCTGACACGCATCCGAGACCGTGTTCTACATGAAGAACGACGCTGGCGGAGGCGTGTCCGAGTGCATCATCCTCGGCCAGTCCACGAGAATAAACACGGGCGCTTTCATTGTCGTCCGGAGGCTAATGATGGATCCTCGTGACCTGGTGGCCAGAAGGATCCTGTTTGAGGAGGGTTACGTGACGACACTCGAATCCAACACCCCCCCCCCCCCCTTTCTAACCCCCCGGGTTGCGTTATCGAAAGCCTTTTTTTCAACCCTGGAGCAGGGTCCCCGGAACAACTCTGATCCGCCTTCTTTGAACTATATTGTTAGCACGTTCAACCAGGCTTCACTTTCTCTTCACTCCCGCATCTTATACAGAAATTCCAACACATGCGATAGGCAGTAGGTTGTCTGCGAGTGATCTTCAATGAAGATTACTTGCTGCTAACTTCTTTGACAATATCCTCCCAAGAACAGTCATCCTCTCGTGCTCTAAACTCCCATACCTCCCTCTCTTTACCCGCTACGCCCGCAGCTATAGTTGCCTTAACTTCCTTCGCAAATCTCTCGAGCGGATTGCACTCCTTTCCATGCTTTTCCAAAGACAGCATTTTCATCCCTCCCCAGGCACTTGACGAGGGAGTTGTGTTGAGGATCCAGCCCACCAACTCATTAACCGTAAACCCGTCCAAGTCCTCAATCGTGTTCCATGGAAGGAGGTTCAATTCCGAGAGCTTGCGATACACGTTAAAGAATACCAGAGCGTCGCAGCGTGGGTCAGGGGGTGTGGCAGCGCACTGAAGGGGCGGTTGCGAAGAGGTAGAAGGGGGTTGGTAGCGGTTGAAAAGGGCCGTAAATGCCAGTTTTACTTGAGTGAGGAGCTGAGCGCGGTGACTTGATATCGCTTCTATGATATCGTATTTTTTCATTAGAACCCTAGCGGAGCTGGCTGGTTGGCTGACTAGTTGGGGATGGGTACACTACTTAACACGGGCTCGGGCACAAGCTCCCCAAACCCACCTCTGCCCTCCCTCTCCTTGAAAATCGGAACTTTATCCATACCTCCCCCAACCCTCCGGACACACGCCTCCACTACTGCCTTCCGAAACAGTTTCCCGAAAAATTTCTCCACACCCCACACCCACGCCACGAATAGCCACTGCTCGTACCCCGGCTTTTCGGTCAGGCTCGTCCAGCCCTTCATCCACCTGTCGCCGTACATCCTCGTCGCATGCGAGCAGTCGTACTTGTCCACTACAACGGTCATCTTGACCAGCTGCTTGAATGACAGTAGCCGGGGAACGGACGGGTGATTGTGTAAGGCTTTCAGTAAGATACAGAGCGCCACGGGGTCGTCGTCATGGAGCCTTAGGACGAATGGCTCCGCCGAGGAGTAGGGGGAATTGTTGAAGCGCTGCGCTTCGGAGAAGGGGGAGGCGGGGCTTAGCATTGCCGAGAATATTTTCGATGTGGTGATTAGTACGCTCGCAGAGGTTTTGTAATGCAGCGTGTGCGTGGGCGTGAGCAGGCGAATGAGCACGTCTCCCACCGGCGAGATTATTGTCTCACGGAGGGGGAGTAGTGATGCGATTGTTGTTGCTGCCACCGCTGTTGCTGTTGTTGCTACGGTGGCGGTGGTGGCGGTGGTGGCCTTCTCGGAGAGGGGCGACCGGGCTGGGGAGGTAGGTGGAGATGGGAGTGATGATGGGTGGGACATTGTTGACACTTTGGCTATTGAGGGGTGTACCGTACGGTATAATGTCTAGCGATGTCCTAATAACTGAAACGGTGGGGAGCGCTTTCATTTTTCTCGACTCTCCGAGTCAAAGAGGCTTTTCCGTGTCCTGTTGGATGAGGGGTACCCTAGGGGGGGGGGTGTGCTTCACGGCTGCCTAAGATTCATGGATTGTCATTCGTGGTTTACAGTGTTCCTAGCGGGCCAGGTCACTGAAAGGCGGCACTCCGGCAAGCAGTCAGGGCGGATATGCGGGATCCAATCAGTCTGGGGAAGCCGGGGGTGCCGTTATCGATAAGCTAAGCGAGCTTGGTATTCACCAATGACGACGACGTGGGGTCATGGCTTAATCCGAGGACCATGCAACTAAAAACCCATCAATTTTCCCCCTCTCATCAATATCGATAACTTATCCCCTCAAAATGGATGCCCACCCCCCTGCAACCCTCATAATAGCGACAGACACAGCTCACTTTAACACAACCCCCTGGGAAGCAGAAGGCTACACCGTACTCCACCTCCCCTTCGCCAACGCGCGTAAAATCGAGAACGCAACGGATGACATCGAGCCAAACACCAAATGCGCGCTGCTCGCATTCGGCCAAAGCGCCTTCCATGCCCTCTCCCTCGCTACGTCGTCGCTCCCGTCCCTCACCGCGGTTATAGCATACTACCCGCCCATGCTGCCGGGCGCGCCCAGGGGATTCCACCCCGGTATTAAGATACTCATACACTTGCCTGCGTCCGCGCCGTTCTCGCTCTCGGGACGGGGCGTTAAAGTTAGTGTGTATGAGGGTGTGGAGGCAGGCTTTGCCGAGGAGGAAGATGGGAGTGGGAAGTATGATAGGATTGCCGCTGGGCTGGCGTATTCCCGTAGTCTGGCGGTGTTGCGGGGGGCGGTGGGGCCAGAGGTTGATCTCGAGGGGATTTGGAGCGAGCATATGCTTTGCGAATTTGTCGAGAAGGATGTTGACAGGACTATGGCGACTATGGTTGAGGAGCCTTATGTTAACCATGTTCCCACCTGTAATTATTACCCTTCCCTTGCCTCTATTTTTAGCCTAATTGAGATTTCCGATTTTTAATTTAATTTTTTCGGTGGGGGATTTAGGTACCGGAGGAGTAGGCTATAAAAACCTCTACCACTTCTACAAGCACCACTTCATCCCTCTGATCCCGCCATCCTTGACAATGAAATTAGTCTCTAGGACCGTCGGCTCGGATAGGATCGTCGATGAGATGGTGGTAAAGTTCCGTCACGACACCCGCATCGATTGGATGCTGCCCGGCGTTGCTCCTACCAACCAACTTGTCGAGGTCGCACTTGTGAGTATCGTCTGCATCCGTGGTGGGAAGCTCTACCACGAGCATATTTACTGGTTAGTTTGGGCCTCGATTATTTTTCAGCGTTGAGGGGTATCTTGGATTTTAACTATTTGGCGAAGGGATCAAGCAACTGTCCTGGCACAGGTGGGCCTGCTGGATATAAAGAACTTACCCGTTGTTGGCGTAGAGGGCGCGAGGAAAGTGCTTGAAGAGGGATCGGTCGAGAGTAATAGATTGATTCCTGAGTGGGATTTGGGGGATTAGGTTATTCACTTCGAGTCAGGCGTATGATACCTAGCGATGTGGGCGGGAGTGGGATTGGCTGGTAAATTGCTTTTCCAGGGACTAGTTCCGTTGCCGGGGCAGTTGTGATTTAAGGAGACAAAGAGGAAGGAATTGCCCGAAATTCTTACTCGCGGGGGGAGAAAACGAAGGGATCTCATCGAGTCGCAAATATGATCTCTAGGTTCATGCTAACGGGGTTGGCAATGTACTAGTCTATGATTTTTGATTTCACTTCGGACTATGGAGGAGGTTGTTGTTGCGCTTAGAGTCAGAATTGGAGATGTTGCTCATCTTTATTAAACAGCCCTCTGCAACAGGATTCCAATCGGTGGTTTTGAACTCACCAGTGAAATGGGAATAAGATAAAAGCGATTAAAGGCTTTGGAAGGGGATTCTCTATGAAATTACCCGAGGAATTATTTTTAAAGTTTTTCCTCGGCTGTTGATAATTTAGCATGCTCGGATTTTCCTGGAACTGTGGGTGGAGGGCAGGTTTTGATTGTCCGGCACTATATGATACTTGTACTTGTGCTCACTCATAGTAAGGCTGCGCCTCTCTCACTCACTATTCTCAAAGGACTACTCCAATCCCATCAATGAATATCTTCAATTACCGATCAACCTAGGCTCAACTACTGAATTGAGGAACCGCTTGGCCCCAAGTACAATCACGCTGCTTCATACCCGGATCTAGAACCTTTTGGAAGTAACTTTGAATAGCACTGATACCGCTAGCATCAACCCATTGATTGAGTAGATTAATTCCCAACTAAAAAAACACTTTTTGTGAAAAACATCCGAGTGTCAACCCCAATTCCGCTGTGGAGGAAGAAAGAAAAAAGCATCCCGGCTCGCAGCCGCATCTATACCTCGAACCATTTTTCCCTGGCACCCGCGCGACAATGGAAACAGTTATTACACATATCCAGGTTGATTATATCCAGTCGATACCGAAGTTATATATAAAAGGACCATAAAACTGTTACCATCCATATCGCTCAGTATTTTCCTTCCTTGCCTCCAGAAGCTGTTCTGAGCTGAGATCACCAAGCATTCCATCAGAGGCGAAAGAAAGGCCACCTGAAGATACGGTGGTAGACCTGTCCCGCGCGGGAGTAGTAGGCTCAGCTTCGTCAACCGTATTTTTGTTAATTTGAGCGATGAGATCGGCAAAGAATTTCTCTGTTCATATTAGCACGAATTAGTTTTCTTTTATAAGGGTAGAGAAGAAACCAGCATACCTTCCTCCTCCACACTAGGCTGAGATAGGGTATATGAGCGTAAGGATTCATATGGACTGTACTGAAGGACACCGTCGGCCACTGTAACCGCCCTGGTGATCTCTCCAGGATGGACATCCATCGAAGCTTCAAGGGGCGACGATATAATTCCGCCATGAATAGGAGTCTTTACAGAGTCCTTTCTCGGACGTCGGTGCAGCTTCCGCGGTCGGGGAGGCGCCTCCGGAGGTGACTTATTGGTGATGATTTCGGAGAAAGCTATAATCCAATGTTAGCTAAAGCCATAAAAGAAAAATATATTGGAGGGGGAGACCTGCAAGGAGAAGAAACCGGAGACCTGATATCTCCAGATTTAACACCGTTTCGAAACTCTCGTAGAACAGTGGCATTCTCAGGTATATCGTCTTTTGCCAGCAGGGTGTCTAGGGGCGTATCTCCCCAGCGACAGATCTGAAGCTGGCCAATATCACCCATTATATCTGCCACTGTAGCCTTATGCTGTTTGAAAACATTTTTAGGTCTCGTCAGATAGATGGGAGACCCCCCGCAGTAAGTGGACTCCCTCGATTGCTTGCTTGAAGCACTATCCCCTCGAGTGAGAGTGCTCCCACCCATTGTTTGTGGTGGAGTAGAGTTTGACACCATTGCAGCCGGATATAGCGTAGGAGGATGTGGTTGACTAAATGATCCACTATTCTTATAGCGGCGGATCGATATCGGATTTGATGAGGTGAAAACTACTGATGGAGGTGAGCCAGTAGCAGATGAAAATGCGTCGGAACCGGTGGTGGAGGGAGTATTTGTTCTGGAAGTTCTGACTAGACAATTAGCGCTGCCACCTATGCTCAATGGAGTGCTCTTACGGAGGTGCAGTTTGAGGGATCTTGTGTTTTGTAGGGGTCATTGGGTCAGCCATTTTTTCCAATAGAGAATTGAAAAGGCCAAGTTGGCAGGATTTGAAATGTGTGTGAATGGGGAGCCGGGAGGCGGCCTTTCTATATATACATTCAATGTTGAAGTGGACTAAACCGTGATGCTAGGGCCCAGGAGAGCGACGCATTGGGAACCAGAGAGATTAGTATTGCCCAGTGATGTGTGGTAGAGAATATAAGGACTGATCGGACCCAGGGCTCACCCGAAAAGAAACCAAATCCATACCCTTTAGCTTCACATGCAAACTCCCTAATCTTCCCAAGAACTTTCGTTCCACTCACGCTCTCCACATCTAGCCCATACGGCATTCCCCCTTCTTTGCATCGCTAAACCTCTCTTCATAACAATCCCGAATTGCCGGAGAGTAATTTATCCTGTTTCCAAGGGTTGGTACAAGTAATCGGTAAGTCCACAACAGTCCTTATCCCTCCAGACAAGACAAGAATTTGAGGAATTAAGGTTGGCAGTATCGATAGCATCCTTGCCTTTGAGGATAAAAAACTAGTAGGGTTGTCAGCCAGGAGACTCCGATGATTTGCTAGGTTGTAAATGAAAAAGGACAGCAACTACTCGTAGCATGATACCTGGTAGAGTGGCGAGGGGCAGGAAGTACTGATTTTTTGTTGTCTGTTATTGGGAGGTTCGAGGGCATGGGGTTCGGAGATGGAAGCCGCGGCTCGACTAGATAGTTGTTTGTCTGGGGAGGGGGGCAGTGGAAGGTTGCGGCTCCCTTGGTCTATTTTTGAGTCCCTTCCTGCTAGCCTTTGCTCCCGTCGTCGCTGTAATTCTGGATGTCTGACATTGGAGTCATCCCGCGGGCTGTGGAGTCATTCGCCCGGTCCTTCATCTCTTCGATACACCTTTTAGGATTCGGGTTGCCAGAGACCAGTTATCGAAGCGCCTGTCATCGCTACCGCTGTTTGTGAGCGACTATTTGGGGTTGAGTCGACTAGGAGCAAGAAATGGAACGGGGGTGAGGTATATCATTAGTTGACCCTGCCTCGACGACGGCGGAAGCCAACTAACAGGCTCGGGATTCCTCAAACCGTGGAGCATGAGGGAAAAGATCCATGAGAATTGAGATGTAGTAAGGCGGGTCGGGTAGGCGTCGAGTTGCAAAAGAAATAATCCTAAGCGAGAAGGAGCCAGAGCGCGAGTTGATTATGTAAGCAGCCCATTGGGGGGTATGAGAATCTGCATTCCCCCAAACTGCTACATAGCCATAGCACTGTACCTGACCAAGTGTTAGATTAAAGGAATAAGGAGTAACTCCAGCACCGTGATGATGCCCAGCCAGCCAGCCACCCCCTCAGAAACTCATTATAAGCATGATATACTTGTACACTAGGAAGTTAGTGGGCCATTAATTTTGGTCAAGTGGGGAAATAATCTTTGTCTTATGCGAAAACACCCCTCCTGGCACTTGAATTGGAGTCCTCTGCCGGCACAGCGATAGCGCTTGAGTAGATTCCCAGATCCAAGTATTGTCCCCAGACAAAAGTAGCCCCGCATCAAACGAATAGGAAAAACTGCGCCCACAACAACAGCACTCCCCCACCAGCCTCACTATGATGGAAACCAAAAATAAATGAAAAATAAATAAGTAAATACATAGTAAAAGACATAATAGAAATTAATATTGATCTCGAAGGATTTCTTCATCTGGAGTTGAAAATGGGTGGGGGTTGCGTTGCTATAGAGCAAATGGGCCTAAACCGGGTCTTGGCAAATATTGGCTCAACTCCGATCGGTTGCCACGGAATTCCCGTTCCACCTGAGGGCCCACCTTTAGGCTCTTTCCACCGTATCAATAGGGGTCCTCAAGGTAGAATCGCCACGGTTGTTCCACAACTTAGCGGGGGTTAATTCTGGCCAATTATGTCTAAAATCAGTGGTGGAACTTTGAGTACCCCATCAACCGTCATCAAGCAACGGTCTGGGCCAAGCCAGAAAAATAAAAGTGGTGTTCAGGCTGTATCCTCCAGCCTTCGCATCATGAAGCTGGCATCACCTTTCAGAAAAGTCATAGGTTGAGTAAAGCGAACTCAGGCGAGAGGTTGATGAAGAGGATTTCAATCGTAATCCATTTGGAAAACTTCAGCTATGATACGATATTACAACTTTTTTTTAAAAAAACTGGACAACCAAAGAGAAGTTGAAGGATAGTACCTCTCCTCCTGTCTTAGGTAAATGCAGTCATTTACTAACCAAATAGAAAGAAAAAAAATATCATCTCAACTTAAGTAAAGCTAGTTCCAAAAGAGACTATTCAGACCCCACTTTCATCACCGCTCAACTATGCCCAGCATTTATTTCACATGATTCACAACATGGACTAACTCTTTAAGCTTCTTTTAGTTCCAGGGAGCCAACTTGAGGAGTGGAAATTGTGGATCGCATGCTATCACCATTTGGGTGGGGAACTCGCTCTGGTAGCGAGATTTAAGCCGCAGTGAAAAACAAGAAACCGGCAACAGTGGAACTGGTCTCTGAGGTTGGGGGAAGCTACAAATCACCAACTATCACAGATAACAAACGAGCCTGGCAAAAAAAACAATCACATAATTCACCTTGCTAATTAACAACCCCTTCAAACCCTGAGACAGAAAAAAACCAAAGTGAAAAACAAGGGCCAACCTTTCAGGTTGCCCGACTATCTGTCCCCGGTGGTCCTCCTCTTCTTCTGTTGTGCCGTGAGATCAGGGAGTGATCGGTGCCTGAAATAGAAAGAGTCGCCGCCGGGTATGTGGGGAACGACTTTAATACTCAAATGTACGGGATCGCTGTTCGGGGGTAACACCAGGACCCCCCCAGCCACCCACCGGGGCACCCCAGAGACGGCAGAAAGCACGCTCCAGCACCCCCCGGAGTGTGGGCTCATAGTTGGGCAACATGGATATCACATCCTGAGCGCATACGCGGTGCGCCGCGATGTTCCGTTCTTTCATCGTACTAGCCCACTAACCATCACAATTATTACTAGTTCAATACCCACTACACACTTATGGGAGTCAGTACAAACTGGCCACCTATTTCTGCTAATCCGATACGAATCTCGGTGGAGGATGAGGTTAGTTTTCGCGATTTTTAATCACTTCCCAAGTACTTGAGAGGTTATTAAAAAGTCAGAAAATATAACTCACTCCCGACCGAGATTAGTATAGGATTAGCAGAAATGGCTTCCCCGTATTGACTGACCCCCCCCCCTGGGAATATAACCACCCACAAGGGTATTAACTTACCAGGTCGGCGAACTCATCAACCTCCTCCGGCTTGTTACAGCCAAACCGGTGAAAACTATTCCGGAGTTTTCTGTACCGCTCTTTCTTCGTGTGTCCCGACGGGTTGACCGACTTCGGCCTTATGATATCAGGCTTTGAATACGACGGCGGGAACAATGCTAGCCGTCCGAGATAGGTGTGCCTCATTTTGGTTCGGCTCGTGTTTGGTGGCTATTGGAAATGCTGCTCGCCAGACTTTCCCGGTATCTCCTTTGTTCTTTAGCTAGCTTCCGGGGAAGTGCTGTGGAGTCAGGCATATGGGATATGGCTTCCGGGCGCGTTTGTGGAAAGCATTTCCTATGTAGGAATGCAGCGATCGGAACAGAGGCGGAAAGGCTGTAAGGAAAACCAGAAGGAAAGCGAAAAGGTTGTCGGAGGGTTTTACACCCGGACAGATAGTGATGATTGTTTCTGCATTTTGTTAGCATGAGTTTCCGGGAAAAGGGGGGAAAGGTGGGACAAGGAGCAAACTGTCTGAAGGTACCTCCTGATGAGGATAGGAGGAGTTTGTGATGATATATACTTTTGTTTTTGCCCTAGTTAGTTGAGGTAGTGGACAGGTGTCGTTGAGCGAGGAGTTGTTGTTGTGAAGAGAAGAGTTTTTTCCCCGCTTCTGTGTGCGATCGTGTTGTGTGTGATTCCTTGACGCCATTTCGTTTCGTTTCGCCGTATATCGCCGTTCAAGTTTAAAAGTGGCCTCGGATTCCCGCCGCTTCCTACGCTTAGCTTCTATTGGACTAGCCTCGGCCGCCTTCCGCTTCCTATGCTTCCCTTCCTGTTTCCGAGGACTGCCCCCGGTCGGCTCCCCCTTTCTCTTTTTATGCTGGGCCTTTGGCCTCCCCACCTCCGGTTCTGGTCGATTCGGACCTGCCTCAGCGCCCCCCATCCCCCTCTGCTCTTCAATTAACTTTTTGTGTTTGTCTAGTAGCTCCTTGTGCTTTTGAAGCTGCTCGTTGAGCAACTCGTTCTGACTTTTGAAGAGTGCAATCTGCTCTTTGAGAAGTGATTCTTTGGTCGACCGGATTCGCCTCCCCCTTGTGCTTTTCTTTTCTTCCGTTTCTCTTCGCTTGGCTTTGCGCGGGGCATGGTATGCGGAATCGTCGTTGCTGATTGATGTGTATAGTACTCTCTCTTGGTATCCGAGCCGTTAACTCCGAGTCTTTTCTTGTACACTGGCGGTCTCGGGTTCGATCCTTACTGAAGTCATTCATTTTTTTCTAACATATCACAATTCTTTTTTTTCCTTCTTCATTCACGACGCTATCTATTTTATTAGCTCTAATCGGCTGCTTGTCAATTTATCTAGCTAGGGCACTTTTTAATGAGATGAAGGACCAACGAGAATGAGAATGGTCATTCATACAGTTGATGGCATAATTTATTTCCACGAGTGAGAGCCTGTGAGTAGTAATCCTCTATTATAATGACAATGATAGTTAAAGTGGAGAAACGGGGAAGAAGGAGAAAGAAAAAAGAAATCCAGTGAGAACGCTTCGTTTTCCCAAGCTCGGGCCACCCACCACTGACCCTCCGCACCCCTAGAATGTAGGCAGGAAGTAGTTGGTCTGCTTATCATTTCCTATGACGCCTAGTCACGTGGGACGGTTACCACAACACCACTTAGGAAGGGACGCGCATCATCGTCATAGCCGCATGTCCGGTTCCAGATTACCCATCATCCCCTTACTGCAGATCAATACCCCACCAACTCGCTTCAAATCTTACCCGGAACCAACCTCCCAAACACCAATTCCAATCACCCCAGCAGCAAACCCCCCATCACCGCCATATATACGTGTGTTTACCATATCTAACCCAACCACCAGCACCCCCTCACGTTTTGTCGCAAACACCGAAACCCGGGAGGATGTGCTAAAGACGCAGACCGTCGGTCTTGTGCATCTAAGCGAATTCAAGAAGCTTGACGTCGAACTAGCCGAATAGCGGGACCTCGAAGCAGCCGAAAAACGACAACTGATTTGCAGCGACGGTGGGGGCGGGGGACCTGCGAGCTCGTCTCGGGAAGGTAGTAAGGCGCCCACCGGCAGCGGCGGTAACAGAACCAAGAAGCGCAAGAAGGTCGTCAAAGGGAAATTACCATTCGCTGGGGAGCATGATGGTCATGATGGCACGGATGATGGCGGTCACTCTTCATCCGCCGACACGACAAGGTCTAATAGTGAGGGTAACAATAAGAGTGGTGGCGAGGAGGACGAGTTGAAGAAGCGGAAGGTTAATCCAAAACTGGGGCTACTAGCTCCGAAGATCTTGACGAAGAATACACTTTTGAGGGAGGCTTAGGAACGTGAGACATGGAGGAGGGAGTTTTTGGCTTTGCAGGAGAAGATTAATAATAAAGAGATCAGTATTCCGTTTGTTTTTTATGATAGGTGTTGTGCGTGCTCCGATTTTTGAAGTTGACATACGGCTAACACCCACTAGGCACTAATGGTGCTCCGCCCACCGGAGAGGGAGTAACTATTAAGAAAGGAGAGGCTGTATGGCTCTCTTTCTCGAACGTGCTAGGAGAATATCTGGACGCAGGGAGTGGCTCAGGATTCCAGTCGATGATTTACTGCTTGTTCGCGGTGAAGTGATAATACCTCACGTATTTCTTCCACCTCTTGCTCCCTTTTCACGATCACTAACTCGCTTGACAGCATTTTGAATTCTACTATTTTATCGTCAATCGCACGATAGGGCCCAACGGATTATTGCTTGATTTCCCTTCATCTCGATCGCCCACCTCCCAAACCTGCGCTCTGAATCCCAATAGTGATGATCCTACAATGACAAAAGTGGTGGATTGCCGCGGGTACGAATGGAATAAGCACATATTCCCTGCGAGCGTGTGGACGGAATTTCATCCCAATACAGATTACGCGAACATGGTACGGCAGGATATGGGTGGGAATGCATGTTTTTTTAGTTGAGCCTCCTTCTCGGCAGTCTGCTCTGGCTGCTCCTGGGTTAGAGATGGTATAATGTATGATACTATCAGAAGGCTCCTCTGAAAAATATCGTATGGTACTGTATATGATGTGTCGGCATTAACCTCGACACTGCATATGCTCAAAGAATAAAATTTTAAATTTCCACAATCGCATCTATTCTTTTCTTTTCCTCACACCGAACCTTATCATTGTTCTCACCATCGCTACAACTCCTTGCTCGTTTAACCGAAATACCACGTTAGGATGGATGGCTTTATCCTCCGGTGTAACGAGCTCCGATGTTGTGCTCAACCTGATGGCCGCGCCGTTCTGACTACCTGCAGGTAATTACCTTCCTGATTTTATTGAATAAACCCATCATACGGCTCGGGGGTGTCAGTAAAAATCGGAAAACAACCACCTTGTCCTGACGGAGATATGCACTCGTGCGGGATAAGCGGGGGTTGTATTCCGGTTCTTTACTGAACTCTCGGGCATGTTCAACCCACTCTTGGAGGACCTATTCCTCAGTAGCACTTAAGTTGACTATCTTTTCCTCACGTCCTATGATACAATCATATTTACTGCCTCCCATGTACTGCCGCTCTACAGCTCACGAACCCCCTCCAAATGGTCAGCGAACCTGTTTAGACTGTGGTACATCACTTTCCAAGCCGGACGACGTAGTAATCGCAGTTCTCAACCCAAGTGACGACTACAAGACTAGTGTTCTCAGTGGTCTCAGTCCGAGTATCATAATAGAAATCTGCACTCGTGGGCTCACCTTCTGGACCTATCAAGTGACCCAGGAAATGTCGGTGCCAGCTCCCTCCCTACAGCAAGACGCGGGTTTGGCGATGGCATAGATTTTATCAAGAACATCTCGCAAAGTGCATACGCGCGCAGGGAACCGAAATTCAAGTGGAGAATGAGAAGATTATTCGTGATGCTAATGCTGAAATATCTGCCCTACGGAGTAAGATTGGCGGGATGGGGGTTGTTGAAGATGAATTGAGAAGGAAGAACCATGAGTTGATGCAAGGGTGGAGAGAGAAGGCCAGGAAGCTGGCACAAACACAGGTATTCTTGGCTCACATTCACCATTCCCATAACAACAGAACTTGCGCTAATACTGTACAGGAACTCTATGATAAACTCAACCGCTGGACATTAATATCTTAAGTCTAGCAGGCCGCTGTGGATCAGGCCGATCAAGCGCTGCATATGACCTCTCACCCTCCTTCAGACTCCTGGCACTTCCAGGACACCCTAAACCAATCCTTGGAAAACTGTCCTCAACAGATCCGGCCAAGCCTGAATCATGAATACATCCTACCCGGTACGAAGATCGGAAATATTCACGCTCAGAACAGGGCTGGTCCTGGTACAAGAGCCATTCACTCCTTCCAACGGCCTCTGAGGAGACCTGATAATGGTCAGATAATGCTCTTTAACGGTAGACGTTTGCTCTTTCCATTCTATTCCTCTAACACCCCCCTTAAGCATTCATTAGATCAGATTCCGTTCCCGTCGACTCCTATCGCCACCCCCGAGCACCGCCAATATTTGAATATCCAATCTTCAGGTATATGATTCCACGGTGCGCTTAGCCAATACGCTAGACCACCTTTGAGGAGACTTGACGAGAATGCTCGGGGTGGGCGGATGGCAGAGGGAGGCAAGAACAGAAGGCTGGAGGTAGATGAGAATGGGAGGGTTGTTTCCGACCAACGTTGACAAGGAAACCTTTTTTCTCCCCATGGCGATGGTGATTATGAGGTCTGGACATTGGTTTGGTTAGCTTTCTGACATCCGCTACCAGACTTTTCTATTTTATTTTTCGATTAAAAGAGAGGCATCATAAAGATGGGGGGAATTGCAATCGATGGTGTGCTGCCCTTGAATTAGTTTCTGCGGAGGGGGATACCAATGCTAGTGGGTCTGGAGGTGTGGAATTAAGCTAGCCCATGCCGAATTCTAGATAACAAACGTTGCCGTTATTCACAAAGTTCCTGATACCCCAATCTATGTAGAGCCTTGCACCGCTTTCAGTGTATCTTCGTCCCAGCCCCGAGACAACTGTATCCCTTGTTCATCATATCATAACTCTAATCTTTTTCGACGAAAATTGCAACAATGCCCACCCGGGGTTTCTGAAAGAGAGACAGAGCACGCAATTTCCTGGGCTTGTTTCCAATATCTTCACGATGTCTTTGGAGACCGGGAGAGGTACCCATGACCGGATCACATGTGGGAAACCGGAGAGACTCCACGCGAATTAGAGCGGAAAACCCGACAACAAGCTGTGGTCAAGCAGCCATTTCTCAGAGATGCCATGGAATCCTGGCTCATTCATGCCCATCGGGGGATTGAGATCTCAGAGGACGATTTCTACAGCAAAGATCAGGACTGGCTGCAGCATCAGTTCTTTGACAAAAGCGACCTCATAAGAAAGCCATGGATTGAGCTCTGCGGAGGTTAGGGAATGGAAGTTTTGGTAGATAAGCAGGCACCACTGCATATTGCAGTATGTCTAGGGCTCGTACCTCTGATACCCCAGATGATCTAGATCCTTTCAAATCTCACATGGGGGACATACTGCACTTGGCTACCACCACGACACAGCTAAGCTGGAAGCGTGGGGAAAATCTTTGCAGGGGGCTGGGCATACAGAAGGGGAATCAACAAGAAAAATCGCTCCGATAACACTCCACTCCACCTCGCTACTGAATGTGATCACACCGAGAGCGTCAAGTGTCTAGTTAAGGGTGGTGCTAACCCAGCCATCAAAAACAATTACCAGATGACGGTGTTAGAGATGGCAGAAAAGCTCGAAAGAAGAGATATTTTGAAGATTCTAAAGCAGGCCTCTGCGGGGAAAGTGGATGTCAGATATGATATAAGACTTGGTGATTTTTCTATATGGATCTAGGTTAGCTAATCAGCATCAGTATGTATGGAGAGGTGGCGGGCGAATTATTGCACGCCGAGTCCTTTGATAAAAGCGACAATGCAAATATCATCAGCGATTATGGTGTACAAGTACCTTTATATATTCCCGATATGTGGCCTTTCATTACCGGTCTTTGTTTTGAAATTATGGCTAACAATTTGTATAGCAACCTTCGAAGACCGGATAAGGATCATCGATTGGTGGGAGCCATCACTAGAACACCCGCTGCACAACCTCTGCCGAGAGGAGGGCAAGGCGGACGTTGACACTGGAGGATGGATTTTTGGAGATGCTCAGTATAGGGAATGGCGGGAGAGTAAGGAATCCAAGCTTCTTTGGCTTTGCGGTGGCCCTGGAGCGGGGAAGACTATGCTTGCCAGGCATGTTGTTGCCGGATTGCACAAAGAACACGACAACCCACCCAAAGGTGATAAATTGAGTTTCCACTTCATTTCCCCCCAATTTCCCCTCATTGGGAACTCTGATGATCAAATCGATTTGTCCGGACGCTGGCTTGCCAAAATAGCAAGCGACCTGCTGTACAACATCCTCGAGCAGGATAGTAAGCTTTTCGATGTCTGTAAAGCGGAATTTGGGAAGCAAGGGAATAGATATTTCACCAACCCGATATCTCCATGGGGGGTTCTAAGAAAAGCGACCCAGGATTGCGAGATAGAGTCTGTATACATTCTCATAGAGGACATAGATGGGTTTTATGAGAGCTTATGTGAAGAATTACTTGGATAGGTTGTAGGGCTTATGCAAATCGGCAGTCAAAGTATTTCTGTCTAGTCGGGACGCCCCCTGTATCTCGAATAGCCTCCTCCGTAAGGTTCCTGGATACAGCAAGGTCAATCTTGATATGAACAATTTTGGAAAAGAGGATGTGGAAAAGCTTATTACGCGCAGAGTGCATATGAAGCAGGACAGGGAAATGTTGACATGAGGGAGAGAGCGGTGGAAATCCTTCTACAGCAGTCGGAGGGCAACTTCCTCTCTGCATCATTGGCGATCGGCGGTTTGAGATACGGGGGCCCAGTGCCTGATTTTCACGTTTGCTAAGGTAACCCCGGGTTCAATTAGGACTCGAGAGGGTATATAGAACCATGTTACGCACTCTCCTCTCGCACGAAACATCAAGAGAGGTTCTGAACACTATCGGGAGTGTATCACTCGCCATGCGCCCGGTCACACTTAGCGAATTACGCCATATCCTGGCATGTATTAGAGGGGAAGGCAGGGGCGGAAAAACGGCCTTCTTCAAGTGTCGCAATCAGAGAAATTCAGCTGAGGTCAGAGGAGGAAATCATAATGCATATCCAGTCCTCTAAGGGATTTCTCCGGGTCACCGACACAACTGTATCCATTGTTCATCACACTGCAACAGAATACCTTTTCCGCGAATATTGCAACAGTAGTCTGCCAGTACTTTCTTAGGGGGCGGCTGATCTCGCAATTGCCTGGGAGTGCTTCCGGTACCTTCACCAAGTCTATGGAGATCCGAAGGAGTTCTCGAATGGGGAAGTCAGGTGGCCCAGCCATGAGGAGGCAGAAGATGAGTCGAAAGAGGAGTTAGAAGAGGAGTTAGAAGAGGAGTCAGAAGAGACTCCATGGGAAGCGACACGGGAGTGCTAGTGGTGGGAAGTATGGAAGTGGAAATTTCTCGAATATGCCGCAGAATCTTGGTTCCTTCATGCCTGCCGGAGCATCGGGATCACAAAGGATACTTCCTATGACGATTCTACTCATAACTGGTTACAACACCAGTTCTTCGACACTAGCGACGTCATAAGAAAACCCTGGATTGAGCTCTGCGGGGATTCGAGAATGGAGATTTTAGTGGGGGAACAGGCACCACTGCACATAGCAGTCTGTCTGGGGCTCACCCCCGTAGTAGAAAAGGCGCTCTTAGTTCCCACGAAAGAAATAAACAGCGACGTATCGCCACTACACCTGGCTGTCAAGTTCACTTCCGGTACCTGGAAGGTGCTAATTGCTGGGAACAGCCCACGCCTCATCACAAAGCAAGATCAAAATGGCAACACACCTCTATACGAAGCGGTCATTTCGGGCCATTTGCCCATGGTGATGAGCCTGGTAGGAAAATTCGCAACATCAGAATACAAGGCATACAGCAACCAAATCAACAAGCAAAACTCATGTGGAAACACCCCGCTACACCTGGCCATACAGTTATCAAGAACTGTGCGCAGGTGTCAGCATCAGAATTGAGGCTAATGTTCCGGAGAGAAGACAATTGGGATACCTTCAAACAGGCAGGCAATAATATAAGCACGAATACCAATAATAATCCTAGTGTGCAAGTAGCTTCATCTATTCCTGGTATGTATCCTTTCATTGCGAACCTTAGCTTTAAACTTACGGCTGGGAATTTGTGTAGCAACCTTTGACAAGCTGATATGGGATGCCCGCTGGTGGGTGTCGTCGCCAGAAATTGACCTGGACCATCTCCGTGACGAGTATAACTTGCCACAAGCCGATACTGGAAATTCTACTAAGTTTTGTTTTTCCTTTTGAATCCCTTCCCCTTTGAAGCTCCTTGAGTCTGCAAATGCTATATTCATTTTTTTTTTTCATTTTACATCCTGTTTGATTTTTCCTTGAATTTTTCAAAATATCCGTTCTTACCAACATGCATGCTACTTTTTCTCACAATTTCGTCATACCATACTTCGAGAGGTCCACATTTTTTTCTCTCCCCCCCTTTACCGCACAATACATGTCACGAGGTTCTTTTGGTCTTAGGATAGTTCGCGATATGGTAGTCAATAAATTATGGTGGTTTGCCGCCACGGTTGGGAAGTTTTGATATAGTCAGGAAGGGGTCAAGGTGGGCACGGCACGGTATCATACAAATATCTAGATTGGTAATTAGGGAAATTCATGGAAAGGACGAGGATCGTGACGATAAAGAGTGAATGAAGCAAACGGATTATTCCATTACATTTTGTTAACTTCGCGATTCCGCTTTACCGGAAAATGAATTTATCAGAGCTGGATACCGTGGAAACCGAAGTAATAATTGGGCATCACGCTAAGACGTTGGAGCTGCCTCTCCTAGTACGGTCTGTTGTCTCAAGAGAAGTGAAAGAAAATCTTCTCGGTGTGATTTCCCGCCCTAATCCAACGGGGAAATTTTGGACGTCCTAGAGCCATGCCCAGTTTATTCCGGTTTTTACGGTTACGGACTGCAGTGGAGAGGTTGCGCTAGAGGCATAATTACGGGGTTGTCGGGCTCTCTTATCGTAGCACACACATGGCAAGACGGGATCACCGGCTACAGTATATGTAAAGTGCTGAGATAAATTGGAGCCAGGATGTCCAAGCATATATGAGTATTGTACAGTACACCTAGGCAGCCGACCAATGGCGCCAGGTCATCCGGATAACGTACTTTACAGGGATGTGGCTCATCACAGGGGTCCGGCTCACCCATAGCAACCATTGGAAAATCAAATCTACATTTGATTATCACAACAAATAAATGAGATACCACCCTGAGAATCAAGCCACAGGTACTTTGAAATATAGAGAATCCGAAAATCTAGTTTTTATTTTCTGGTGATAAATTGTTATTCTAATATAGTGGTTTAAAGATTGCCTATTTTATTTATAAAGTGTGGTTTTTCATAAGCATAACAAAATTGAAAACCCTGGAAGAATTACATAATAAAATAGATAGAAGGATAGTATAAGTCTTAGATATTCAGAATAATGAGGTTTTAATTTTCTTGATAATCATTTTTGAAAGCCACAGTGATTAAAAAAGAGGTAGAAAATACGTGCAAATTACATACAAATTGGATCAATTTTAGCATGCAATATCTATATACGTAGTTGGCCTATGAACTCAATATCTTGGAATAACCTTTATTATGACATCTGAAGTTAGTATATGAAGTTTGAAGTCAGATAAATATCGCATTCTATATTTGATACAGGTTCTTAAAGATTATTGTGATTTAACCAAAAAACTGTATGTTAATTATGAACTCAGTGAAATAAAATCGTTGGGCTCACTACAAGTCAATTACCAATAAGATCAGGTTTAGTAAACTAGAGTAGACAGTATGGTGCATAGTTTGGAGTGTATATTAATTATAATAAGTAGTAGAAAGAGAACTATTGATTGTAACTAAAAGCTATTAATATAGAATCTAATCAACAGCTATTATTGATCCTAGCTCTAAACACTGCTGCTAGACTCCCTAGAACCTATAACTTAATCTAATAACTCAGTGTTTGTTTAAATAAGTTATTATAGCAAAATAAATATATATGATAAGAATTTATTCAAAGCATTTGATAGTTTGATACTAATCAATGCACAAAGTATGTAAAACTTTTTTATTTACCTTGAAAATTTATATACCATCTTAGGATATGATAGTCAAAGGGATTCCAAGATATTGAGTTCATAGGCCAACTACGTATGTAGATATTGCATGCTAAAATTGATCCAATTTGTATGTAATTTGCACGTATTTTCTACCTCTTTTTTAATCACTGTGGCTTTCAAAAATGATTATCAAGAAAATTAAAACCTCATTATTCTGAATATCTAAGACTTATACTATCCTTCTATCTATTTTATTATGTAATTCTTCCAGGGTTTTCAATTTTGTTATGCTTATGAAAAACCACACTTTATAAATAAAATAGGCAATCTTTAAACCACTATATCAGAATAACAATTTATCACCAGAAAATAAAAACTAGATTTTTCAGATTCTCTATATTTCAAAGTACCTGTGGCTTGATTCTTAGGGTGCTATCTCATTTATTTGTGGTGATAATCAAATGTGGATTTGATTTTCCAATGGTTGCTATGGGTGAGCCGGATCCCTGTGATGAGCCACATCCCCGTAAAGTACGTTACTTTCAGAATCGCTAAGCTGCCCAGCTGTGATTAAACAACCAGAGCGGCTCAGATACTGCATATTCTGGGCAGGAACCAGAATACTCGCATAGTGCTCGGTATCCTAATACGAAGTTATGCAACCGTTATCTAAGGTTAGCTGCCTTAATGTATGATACCGCCGTGTAGGCTTCCGCTTTCTCCTGTCTTGTCCACAAGGTCGATACTGACAGGATCGGTGCGGTGGTTCCTTGCTTGGTGTTCAGAGCAGTGAAAGGTAGTAGGGATCGATGGAGTGGTTCTTTGATTTGGATCAATTAGGGAAAGAGATAGCTCTTTTATAGGACTGGTAAACATGTGTTCGTCACCGGCCTCGTATGCATTTCACTATAGTGGTGGATGGTGTGATGAATACTCGCAATTCCGTGACTTTTATCACAATGGCTCTGTCTACATGCGCTGGAAATAAATAAAGTTATATGAGGAAATAGCACCAGTAGTAGGAATCCACCAATATTACAATATAGCTAGAATATACATCAGTAACCAAATCCCCTTACTATCGTGCACTGTAGCCCAGCCTCATGATATTTATAAGAGAAAATTCTCAAAAGGCAAAGACAGAATCACGAGGTATAACTCACCTCATCGCGACTGCCCCTATTCGAAACACCAACATCAGCACGAAGCAGCCCGACAATGCACTCACGGGACACAAAAATTTCCTTTCTCCTTCTTCTTGTTATTGTTTTCCTTTCCATTCCTGACTCTTCTCAAGCTATCGTACAACTCTCTGCTTGCTTTAACACTCATTACTCTCGCTCACATAGACCACTTCACTTCACACTGTAAAATCCTTTCCTCTAGTTATTATCCCCACTTCTAACACCTCCATCTTCACTACTCCCCCGATGTACCCCCTGCCTTTGTCTCCTCCTATTGAATTCTACTCCCTTGCCCCTTCTCTTCCCTCCCACTATTATACTACTCCTTACCCACTTCAATACATATTACTCTCATTCACTTCAACCACTTCACTTTACTTTACTGCTTTCATCCCATCCTCTGACCACCTCCATTTTAAACCCCATTACCTTCCACAATTCCCCCACTCTCCCTTCAAACCCCACTATCCTAGATGTCCCCAGCCATCACATTATTCCTCGTTCTTTGCTTTTCTTGCCTTGAGCTATCCTACAACTCCATAACCGGTTCACTTCAGATTTCTCTCAGTCACTTCACAACTTTACTGAATTTGTTTAGTCCAATCGTGATGTCAATCTTCGCAATCTGCGTTATTATACCTAGGGGAATGTGGGAGGATAGGGAGGGGCAGGATAGAGACCCGATTGAAATAGGGGTTGAAGATGGAGCTAATGATTACACGAAATGATTTCTGTAGAGTGAAATGAAGTGGTCTGAGTAAACGTAAGTAATGTGTATTAACCTGATTAGAGAGTTGATAAATGGCCTGAGAAAAGTAGAGGATGGGGGAAAAGGGAAGGACACGACCAGGAGGACGCAGGGCCGGAGGGAGTGGGGATGGTATCCGCAGTTGAACACAGACGGGTTGAGAATTGATGTAACAATTGCACTGGAGAATTTTACTGAGTGAATCATAGTATATCATGAAAGCAATAGCAATTTGTGTTGAAGCGATTAGAGAGTCGCGAGATGGCTTGAACAATTAAGGAAGGGCAAGGAAATGAAAGACTCGACAGGGAGGATGTAAGACGGGTGTGGTGGGTATGATGGCGGGCAATGTTCAAGATAGAAGGGTTGAAGGTTGAGGTGGCTATTGGACCAAAGGATTCCACTAGAGTGAAGTGAAGTGGTTGAAGTATACAAGAGTAATTTGTATTGAACCATTGAAAGTGGAGGAGCTGAAAAGCTATGTATGTAAATATCTGCCTAAATTATTTCGGCAGAGTGAGTTGATGAGGCTTGGGTGAATTGGAATTATTTGCCTGAAATCGGTTCATGTAAGAGAGTGGGATAGAGGATGCGGGACAGCTAGAGTAGTTATCTTTTTCCTTTGCTTTGCTCTTCTTCACCTGATATACAAATTTTAAACAGCTTGAGGGCAAATCACTCTCCTTGGCCTCAACCTCCTCTTCCCACTCCACCGAAATCATTTATTCCTGCTTTCAAGCCTGCTATTTTCACCAGTCCCCTGATATACCCACTTTCCCTTGCCCCCAACCATTAGATTCAATTCCATTACCCACTCTCCTGTTCCTCCAGCTATGATACTACTCCTTATCTGCTTCGCTTCCAATTACTCTCGTTTGCCCAGACTACTTCAGTTCACTCGGCTGAAATCCTTTAGTCTGATCACTACTTTAATTTTGACCCCACAATTTACAACGGCTTCCACCGTCACACTCACCGCACCCTCCCCGTACCCTCTCTGTCCCATCTTTCTTTCCCTTCCCTCTCCTTCACTTGCTTTTTTCTGCTTTCTTACAACTCCATAACTGATTATATAAATTGCACCAATTCACCTGAGCCTCTCCAGCCTACCAGGCTTAAATTCTTTAGTCCAATTATTTCCTCTAGCTTTAACTTCTCTATTTTCAACCGTGTTTCGCACTAACACTTCTCAGGCTCTCCCACATTCACATTAAAAATCAAATTTAACCCCTCTAACCCCTCTCGAGAGAATGCCTTCAGAGGAGAAGGCAAATTACCAGTCTCCACTCTATGGGAGAGAGGATGTCTCGCCTATGTATCAGTCTTCTCAGTTCATTGCAGGGCCACTCAAAAGGATCACTTCTGAGCAGGTCCTCAAGCTACTCAACTGTTGGAGCCATCGCACGGCTGAGGAAAATAGTTGATCTGGCATTCTCACAAGAAGCCATACTCCCGCCCCCTAACCTCTCAGACATATGGTATTGGCGGATGTGAGACAGGTTCGACAGGATCAGCAACGGTGGAAAGCACTGAGGCCTCTCAAGTACTGTTACTCGGATGCCAGCATCCGCCGCCTGCCACTACGCCACAAACGCACGACTTGATCAGGGAAAGGTAATTATTTAACCTGTCAGAATTCCCAACTCCTTTGGGTCTACTCCATTACTAAAGCTGAGCGCAAAGATAATAATTTGTTACCAGGAATAGTAATTTCCTGATGCCAATCATTCATTGGTCATACCAGCATCCCATGCAATAAGAAACAACTGTAGGAAAATCATTTGCAGTCAGATGCCAAAACCCATGTCTTATTGTCCCTTCTATCCAGCAGGGTTAGCTGAACTCAGCACGCCCAGCAGTGCAATTGTATGGTTTTCTTGGCCTAAGCAAAGCATTCCATCGCAACAGCTTACTTGCTGGTCTGTAAAATGCCTACCACTTCAGCCCGGTGGTCTCCATTTCCATCGCCCTCAGTATAAACCAAATCCTGTTGTCATCCCGTTATTCTCGTTGATGCGTAAAGGGTTGGGAAACAGATAGTGTTTCCAAAAAAAAAGTAGATTGGGAATTAGTACAGGGGAGGAAAGTCTTTTTCGAACAATAGCCATTGAATAAGGAAAAACAGGAGTCAGAGGGAGCAGGTAGGAGAGAACAACTTTAATTCTCTGTGAAAGCTGACTAATGATATCAGGGAGACTGTAGTCAGGTTCCTGCACACATTTCTCTGGGCCCCTCGAAGTTTGCTATAGTTTAGCCCAGTAATCTTGTCTAAAGCGACCCCGCACGAACCGAGATTTCCACCAGCAGACAGTGTATTATCAGTAACGTGTACCGGAGGCTCTTCCTATTCCATCCTATGTCCTCCTCTTCGTTTGTCTCATCTCAAACTACTAGTACTACTGATAGCAGCATACTCTAATTCCCCTCCTACTGAACCATGAATATAATTAAGCAGCTCCTCTACCCGCCCTACCATCTGCACCAGTGCAACATTCTTTATTTTGTTTACTCATTAGCAGATCAAAGAGTAGGCCATATAGAGTGAGAGAGTACTTCTCACAGGTCAGTCCAGGGCCGCAGGTCATGTCAAGAAATAGCTGGATCGAGGTGAGATGCAGGGAGTCATGGGATAGGCAGTCGGGGGCGGCACAGCCGGAGGTTTCAAATACAGGTAAGTTAAAGCAGAGGGGATTATCGGACTAATAAATCTTCGTGAAGTGAAGTGAGGTGGGAGAGTGGGTGACGGGAGAAAATACACAGGTTTAAACTGATCTAGTGATCGGCCGAAAGGAAACCAACAGAGTGTGGTAAATTAGTTGAGGTGAACAAGTAATTTGCATTGAAGCAGGTAAGAATTTGTATGATAGTGGGAGAGGAGGAAGAGGTGGGAGGGGAGGAAGAGGTGGGAGGGAATAGAATAGACTGGCTGATAACAAGGGGAGCAGTAGAGGCAGGGAGGTTGAAAGAGGGGGTAATGGTTAGAACAATTTCGGCAGAGTAAAGGGAAGTGGTTTAAGTAAATGCAGGTACTAACTTCCCCTCAAGCTGGTAGGGAGTTGGTATGTAAATTCTTGCACGATTAAAGGGCAATGGCCAGCATCCCGGAGTGAAGTTAAGCGGTCTAGTAGATGAACGAGAGTAATTTGGTTTGAAGCGGTTCAGGAGTTGTATCATAGTGGGATAAGAGCAAAGGGAGGAAGTCAAATGAAAGGGAAGTCTGAGGGAGGGTGAAGCAAAGTGGTTAAAGTGAACAGGAGGAATAAGGAAGAAAAAGAAAAAATACAAGCAGGGTAAGGCACAGTAAATGCGGAAAAAGGGGGGAGGGCTAGTGGAAAATAAATTAGTTGAGAATAGATTTAATGATGGGCTCAAAATATTTTACTGAGTTCGTTTAAACGAGAGTAATTTGTATTGAAGTGATTAAAGCGTTATCAGGTAGCTTGAGCAAAGGGGGGAAAGGAAAGGAGAAAAGGAAATTTTTCTGTTCCATGAGTGTATAGATATACTGCACAGTGCTGGTGCATTTCAAATCTGGACAGCGGGGACTAGATGAGTGATACTTCATGATTCTGCCTTGGTCTTTCAAGGGGTTATCTTTTATGAATATCATAAGCCAGGAGTTATAGTCTCATAATGCTTTCATAAATAATAGAACTTGAACAAAGCAACAAGAGACCTTTGTTGATATCAAATTTTCTCCGCTTCTAAGCAGCTGCTTCTAATTGTTCTTTGATGACACCTTGTATTGTCCCGTGCATAAGATTTGTAAGGTTTTGTGGTGTAGTTGGTTTGCACTAATTTAACATGCTAGAAGTCCCGGGTTCGAACCCTGTTAAACTCAATTTCTTTCTCACTTCTTAGAAAACCCCTTTCTCTCTTCTTTATTCACAATGCGATCTATTCGCCTTCCTCTGCCTCCTTGACTATCGACTCATATTTCCGACGCAGAATTGTCCTAATGACACATTGAACCTACAGTGTAGAAGTGATAGGAGAGATCATCTCCCTTGGTTGAGCACGATGCAGAGCGCGGGCGTCCACTTCTGTGTCTGAGGGCATTGGCGTAGAGTTATGTGACACTAGGTTGAAATTTGTAGAAGGATGCACACATGATCATCTATTTTTCGTAGTAGATGCTCCAGGGACGCTACCCGATGGGGTAATCGATATCGAGAGCAGGGGGGAGCGAACACAATACCTAGGACTCACACCCTTCCCTATCGGAAAAGTCAGAACCACCCCTAGAAAGTAGGCAGGAGTACATACGTTCTTCCTCCATAGCAGCCAGTAAACTCATGCTTGTCCCCCGCATACTAATAGCTCCTTTCCTGGTGTCTATTCCACATCCTTTCTTTTTTCTCTTGCTTCCACCCCCATCAGAATCGCCCACAATCCTGATCATAATTTGATCATAACTGGACCTTTCACTACTATCTCCTCCGTTTTCTCGGTGCCACTTTTACTACTAGGGCCGGAACCATTTCTGAGGCCAGTGGCTTTCCCTTTCCTCTGCTCGGCTTCATCTGAAGAATCAATCACTGCACGTTTATCGACATTACCCCAGTCCTTCAACAATCTCATACACGCTCTGCTCGTCAATGACTCCCCGGTGCCAGCGTGGATATACTCCCCCTCAAAAGTGGTAACCGGCCTGCGCTCGGGCAACATTCGCAAAACTCTCCCTAATATCGAAAGTGCATCATCTGAGAGCTTGGTATTGGCATGTTCCAAACCAAGTGGGACACCGGTATCGTTGGTTATTTGGTTGGAGATCTGGTTGAGAGCAACCGGGGGAGAAGAGGCCAGCCGCCCAGAAGAGGATCGCGGGGATGCAGATCTCGGCATGTGATGTGATGCGGTGTTTGAAATTGGTGAAAGTGACCGCCTCCCCAGAGGCCCGAGGCTGCCATGATGCCAAGAGTGCTTATCAGGGTCATTCCAAGAAGCTTGAGTGGCTCGCTCGCTTCAGGGCGGGCAGGGGAACCGAAGGGATGATTGCAAAATTGTAGGCATCATTGGTAAGGTTTCCAGGTTTATCACCATCCCATAGCAATTTTGGAGCGCTATGCAAGAATGACATGGAATTCCGATTAGGTGTGCAATAAGAGCTGGACCAAACATGATGCCCAGTTGAGCTTCGCGGGCTTGGAGCTCCAGCCATATCGGTCGAGGGTTGATCTGGAGGAGAATCCAGTACAGCAGCTATAAGGAAATAGATTGGAGCGCAGTTGGGGGAAGAGGTTCGACTATTCAAGGGGGGGAGAAGTGGGGCAGTGGGGGACCGTTAGGAATAGAGGTGTTGTTGCAATGGAGGTAATGACGGGGCTGACGGTTTTTGGGAGTGAAGCGGAGTGGCTCAAGTGAGTGAGAGTAATTTGTGTTGGGGCCATTAAGGAGTCGTCAGGTAGCTCGAGAAAATAAAGGGAAGCAAAGCAAAGGACACACGAGGGAGGAAACTTTATAAGAGAAAAACTTTCAACCATACCTCCCGAAGCGAACTTAGTCTTTGCTTTCGTGTTTTAAAGCTACGAAGGCGCACCCGACAATTTCGGGCAAAGTACGCAACCAACATTCAAACATGTCAGCGACCTAGTCTCACGGACCCTTTCTATCAACTTTATGGCACTAGGTAGAAAATGAAGTAGCAAAATTCAATGATTTTATTTTGCTAGCAGCCAATTAAAAAAATATTATTGGTGGAAATTATGCTAAGAGTAGGCTTAAAGCCTGATATGTTGCATGCAACTAAGGACTTGAGTTCTGATCAAAGGTACTTGCATTTGTACAGTAGGTACACCTACAGCCCCTCTTGGGTTCGTAATAAGCGACAAAGAAAACAACTAAAACAGAGTGACAAAATATGAAAGTTATAAAGGAAATATACTCCACCACTGAGCGATTACCATTGATCCCCCACAAAAATATATCGTTGAAGCCGCCAATAGCAGTTCCGATGGGGTCAGCATATCGAGAAGCAGGGCTTTGGCTCTGAAAGCCTCAATGCGATAGACTCACAATTTTTGGAAGTCAGTGAGATGGATTAAAAAAGCAGTGCATCTGAGATTGCATTGATATCTATTATGACAGATAGGAAAGATTAAGTGCATGCGGTAAGACTTAATTGTTTAACATCCACACACCAGCGGTAATTCGAGTGCTGTTACACTACTGAGATCATAGATTCCGGGCCTAACGTCTCGATAGCAAATTTACTATCTCCTTATGCTTCCGCTTTATAGCCCACATGAGTGGTGTTCGACTGAACATGGTGTCTGCAGTGTTGGGATTAACGTCCTCCCGTCCTAAAAGCAGCTTTACTACTCCTTTATGGCCTCTATTCGCAGCCAGCAAGAGGGGTGTTCGGCCAAACCTCCTGTCAGCAATGTTAGGATTGATATCCTCGTGTCCTAAAAGCAAATTTACTACTCTATTATCCCCGTTGCTAGCGGCCAACAAAAGTGGTGTTAGACCCAATAGAGTGTCTGCGGCATTGGGGTTGATATGGTCTTGTTCCAAGAGTATCTTTACAACTTCTTCATGCCCATTCTTTGCAGCTCGCCAGAGTGGTGTTCGGCCAAATATTGAGTCTCCGGTGTTGGGATTAATATCCTGTTTCTCCAATAGCGCTTGGACTACTGCCTTATACCCGTTTTCCGCTGCCCATGAGAGTGGGGTTTTAGCATATCCGAGATCGGGGGTGTTGTGGCTGTCGTGATGTCGCTCTAATAGTAGTTCCACCACCGCGTAGTGTCCACCTTGTGCAGCCCGGTTGAGTGCCGTTCTGTAGACACCCCTCCCTATAGTGGTGCCAAGTATATCCGCCTTCTCTAATAGCAACTTTACGACTCCTTCATTACCATACACAGCAGCCCGTGTGAGTGGTGTTTCGCCATATCTGGTGTCAGCAATGTTGGGATTGACATCCTCTCGTCCCAAGAGCAGCTTTAATACTCGCTCATGCCCCCCCCTCACAGCCCACAAGAGTGGTGTTTCGCCAGAATCGGTGTCTGCAAGGTTGGGATCCACATCCTCTCGTTCCAAGAGCAGCTTTACTACTCCCTCATGCCCCTCCCTCACAGCCCACACGTGGTGTTTTGCCAAAATCGGTGTCTGCAATGTTGGGATTCACATCCTCCCGTCCTAAAAGCAGCTTTACCATTCCCTCGTGCCCCTCTCTCGCGGCCCACAAGAGCGGTGGTTTGCCATATCTGGTGCCAGCAATGGTGGGATTGACATCCTCTCGTCCCAGGAGCAGCTTTACTACTCCCTCATGTCCCTCCCTCATAGCCCACCCGACTGGTGTTTCGCCAAAATCGGTGTCTGCAATGTTAGGATCGGCATCCTCTCGTCCTAAAAGCAACTTTACTACTCCCTCATGTCCCCCCCTCACAGCCAACAAGAGTGGTGTCTTGCCGTATTTGGTGCCAGCAATGTTGGGATTGACATTCTCTCGTCCCAAAAGCAACTTTACTACTCCCTTATGGCGCCTTCTCACAGCCCAAGAGAGCGGTGTTTCGCCAAAATCGGTGTCTGCAATGTTAGCATCGGCATCCTCTCGTTCTAAAAGCAACTTTACTACCTCCTCATGTCCCTCCCTCGCTGCCCACAAAAGTGGTGATTCGCCAAAATCGGTGTCTGCGATGTTGGGGTTCACATCCTCCCGTCCTAAAAGCAACCTTACTACTGCCTCATGCCCATTCTCCACAGCCCATGAAAGTGGCGTTCTGCCGGTTTTCGTCTCGGCCGAGTTGAGATTGATATTTACCCGCTGCAATAGAGCCTTTACTACACGTTTATGCCCTCTCTTCGCAGCCCATGCCAGTGGCGTTCGGCCATTCCTGGTCTCGGCCTTGTTGGGATCAATATTTACCCGCTGCAATAGAGCCCTCACTACACGTTTGTGCCCTCTCTTCGCAGCCCATACCAGTGGTGTTAGGCCTGATCGTGAATCGCTAGTGTTGGGATTTATATCCTTCCGTCCTAAGAGTAAGATCACTACACTCTCGTGGCCACCCTGAGCAGCCCATGAGAGCGGTGTCCGGCCATATTTTGTGTCTACTTCGTTGGGATTGATATCCTCTCGATCCAATAGCAACTTTGCAACTCCCTCATATCCACTCTTCGCAGCCAACCAGAGTTGCATTCTGACATCTTCCATATCTGGGGTGTCGGCTAGTGTTGTGCACGAGCCAAGCGGACTCGAGCCAGACTCGAGCCGAGCCTGGCTCGAGCCCTTCGAGCCCGGGGGTGCCACGAGCCGAGCCGGCTCGAGCCCAGGTCTGGACTAGACTCGAGCCGGCTCGAGTCTCTTGGCAACCGGTCTCTTGGCGGCTCGAACAGGGGTCCACGAGCGGACTCGACTCTAGACTCGAGCCTCTTGGCGGTTTCTTGGCGGCTCGAGCCTGGCTCGAGTCCTCGAGTCTAGGTCTGGACTCGGCTCGAGCCCTCGAGTCCACGGGTCCACGAGCCGGCTCGTGAACAACACTAGTGTCGGCCCTCACCTCACCCCACAATAGCGGTGTATTCACAACATCTCCATAGTTGACAGTAGGCGCGTTACCCAAATATGGACTGAGAGCGGAGTCCATAGTGGTCTGTCTATACCGCGGTCTAACGCAAATCGGATGGTAGGGTATCTTCAGCCAGTGATGGCGTCTCAACAGTCTGCACAGAGTTTCTGCAGAGACAAAAGCCCAAGGTTGAAATAGATGTGTTGGGGCAAATGTCGTACGGTAATGTTGATTATTAGAAGGCCGAGAAGTAGTTATGTGAGGAAGGGAGGAAAGGGGTGGAATGTGTTGTTTATACTTTGCTCTGAGAAAACAGTCACACAAGGCAAGTCGCACAAACCACAGCACATTACAAAGGTTAATCAGCCCTGGAAATAGCAGCTCTCTCCGCCCAACGTAAGCTCGAGCCATCATGATTGGTCACTCAATCTTGCCATCTGCCATTTTGTTGAAATTATACTTTCTGATATGCTCTTTCTACGTTCTTGAGTACGACAACACTTCCTACTTCATACTAGTTTCACTTCAATGCCGTCAGAGCATAAGCTCAACTCATTCGCTTCAGATCCTTCATCCCACTCACTACTCAATCAGTTAATCATTGATGTAATTCTATGCGCATTACATTCCTTTTATCTTCCTTTTGTTACCTTGGATTTCTTTGCTGCTGTGGACAAGTATTCCTGTTGCGAAGCATAAATAGCCGGTACTCCGGTCCCTTAGATAGAATGTAACTCTCTATGGTTTTTCTCGTCTTCCTAAGCCTTCGGAATAGAGCTTGACTATTGCGCTATTTACAACACATTTTGAGGTTGCTTACCATCCCACCTCCCATTGAACCATCTCGATTAGATAGCAATATCAATTGGGTTTGCCACGGCTAAACTTTGTCCCAGGAAACCCAATTTTCGCCTAGATGGTAGCAATATTTGTCGCCGTTCCTTGGTTTGGACACTTCCTGAGGGTTAACGCGGAACACCTTTCAGGAACATCACACATGTACAGCACCCTGACAAAACTCATCGTTGGTGGCCCTTGTTACACCAAAAATGCCGTTTTTTAGAACATGATAACTCCACCATCTGTTGGGGAAATTTATCAATTCACAGTGGAACGGCCATTCCGCCGATTTCAAGCTGCCAGTTTAAATATTGAAGAAAATAGGGTATTATTGGGTGAACTGCTACAATGCAAAACTGGCGATTTTGAAATCAAGTAGCTTTTTCTATGGGTCACCAAACTAATTCTCCTGGCTTGGTGTCTAGATCTCCATGTGTTGCCTCCATTGACCTACACAGGACACAAAACTATAGAATTCATTATAAAAATAACAATTCTAGTATTGTGGAGCTCTAGGCTGAATATTGATATATTCTTTATCTTAATTAATTGAGAGGTGGTGGTGGTAATAGCGATTTACAAGACCCCGAAATTGGGTGATTTTGGCGTGTTTTAGGGGGTACTTGGGCTTACCAAAGATGAGTTTTGTCCAAGAACTATAACTCTTTAGGAATCCTGAAGCTGGGAGCTTTCAACCCTTGCCTGAAAGGATGTCCGGCTGCCCTCCTGAGCAAATAGGCAATGCCATTTTTCTCTTTCTCCCTTTCCGGTCCAACCGAGGCGAAACCACTTGGCCCATTGAGCTTGGTTGGCCAGCTCAAAAGCGGCCAACGGCGGGGGAAGCCGCCGAAATACCACCAGCGCCCCTTTATGCAAAATCAGCTCCCGTAAATGGGGTCTAATATCTCCGAGAGGTATTACGGAAATGGTACTTCTCGGTACCGCTCACAAATACACCAGTGTAAACTTACGGAACATGGCCTAAAGATATCCGTTGACCTCTCCCCTACCGACTTTACCCTCCACCGGCACACAGAATCGACAAAAATACTGCTATTTTTCTCTACACTACTCGCCGACACTCTGCCAAAAGACTCCACATGTGGGCCAAATGCGGCTTAGGGCCTGCTATATTGCTAGGATTTAGCTATATATGTGAAAGGGGAAAGCCCCTGTCATCTATCTTTTTGAATTTACTTCTTGTGCTTCACATCCTCACAACTAAACACAGAATCCTATCACTGCATTCGGAATGGCCTTTGATTAAGGAGCGCACTTGTCATGTCATTCACCCTCTCACGTAAGAACCCTTCACTTGATAAAATTACTTGTTCTTGAGTAGAAACATGAACTTTGTTTCTAATGGTAATGTATGCCCAAGGGCGTAGGATTGACTAGCCATAATACCTCTAGTGGCAACCGCATGAGTTGGTAGTCATAGCCAACTATGGATACCTCTTTCTCAAGAGAGGAGCCGAAACTACCAACCTCGCCAACAAAGTTGAAAAAAAAACCAAAATAATTGACTCAAGCAATGTCTAAACCTTAGCCCCAGCCTTTGCTCCGTTGACAGCGAGGTGATCTCTCAAATAATCATCGCGGATTTCAAGTCGAAGTAGGCGGTCTGCGAGTGCAGAGTACTTTTGACCGTCTATCTTATTTTCCAATTCAACTTTTTGATCACCGATGAGCTTGCGAAATTGACCCTCCCTTGCGCGAAAACGGAATTCTTCGATGGCCTAGCGCATTTCGTCAATATCAGGCCCGGAGAAGAGAAGCACTTATTTCTTACGAATAGGATGATCAGCAGACCGGCAATCCACTTGGGAACCTCAGGCACATCACCCAAAGCCGATTCCATTTTCTCACAACCAGTCAGACTGATAGCCATGTAGATCGGTTGACTTGTATCTTACCTTCCCTAGCAGACTCACTCTCTGGAGAATGGTGAGATCCTCCTTTCCCACATGGTCCTTTCCATCGATGTTGCTTTTGGCAAAGTCCTTTCCATCAATGTTGCTTTTGGCAGAGTCCTTTCCACCGATGTCGCTTTTGGAAAAGTCCTTTCCACCACTGGAATTACCTCCATTGGTCAAGTTCTCTCCGGAGGTAAGATAACGGCGTTGAGTCCTAGGGATGGCGCGCATGAAATGACGAGCAAACATGATTCTGAACATGGTGGATGGATTGTTGTTGGCTGTCTTGTTGTATCCTTGTGGGAGTCCGTTCTCATGAATTTAGCAAGGCACTTCTCTGTGGCCCGCCTATTTATGTGTTTGACAAATGTTCCGCACTTGTGGGAAAAAAAACGGGAGAAAAGAATAGTCACAAAGTTTTTTGTAGGGTAGAAGCCTTAGATATTCCTCTCCCACTAGGAATTGTTAGACAAGTATAGTACCAGGTATGATATCATAGTACAAATTTCCTTCTTGGGAAAGGGAACAGAAATTCACCAAAAAACCTGTCCCCCGGGAACAAATATGAAGGGAGAAAAAACAGACCTTCCTAGGAGAAGCACCTCTGACCGGGCAATTATTTGAAGTCTTATTGCGCTTTGCAACTGGGATAGAACTCTTATTGTCAGACACCCCAGACCGCCAACATATTTCCTATCATACCCCATATAGGAAACAATTGCTTCCGCCACTCCACTTTGTGTAGTGCACAACGCTCTACCTATCTAAGGCATACTATGGGCTACCACGTCACACACTACCGAACCCTCAATCGCACCCGTATCAGTTTCTTTCTCCTAACTTTTCATATAATCTCCCTCTCAAATTGTCAATTCCATGGGCTCCTCTCTGACCCACAGTCTGACGATGTATTGCTAAGCTGAAAGGAGGCAGATTTTAAAAAAACGCTCCACATTTTCTTATTTCTTAGAGTCCTTCAATTTCTCCAGCATCCCTATTGTGCCATCGATCCTATTCCGCCATTGATATGGCGGGGTATTAATGGCAGTTCGGGGCGTTGTTCCTCTCGTATTGCATCGTCTTCTCCGGCCATAGTTGGGGCCTTGCCACGGTCGTCGCTTCTCCTTTTCTGAAGACATTTCACACACACATTGATGAGCAGGGGGTTTTCGCCTTGCCTGAGATGCAGTGAGGGAAGCATGCAGCGGGGGCACTTTACTAAGGAAAAACTGCTCAGCTTCAATCTCAGAATGATCCTAAGTCACAGCATTGACGAGAATGACTGCTCTATCAGACGACGGAGGACGCGCCTGCCGCATACCAGTAGAGAGAAAGTTACAGCATTCAAGAGTTTACATCGAGATATCCGGGTTTAGAAGTCGAGCAAACTCCCAGCAGGAGCAGCTGAACATCTGGGACACACTAGCAACCTTTGATATCCATAGGAACAGCATGTACGAAATACCTAGCAAAGGCTTAGCCAGCGACTAGGCCTCGCATGGGAATTTAACATGCTGCTCGTTACTGGGTTATAGAATGAAGGCACCGCTGTTGGCGGTGCCTGCGCGGGAACAATGAATGTTCAGGATTAGGGGCAGGTTCATCGGCTATGGTAAGCGGTAGCCTGGGAAGAAGAGGCAAAATGGGGGACGGGGGGAACTGCTTGAGTGATGTCTCATGAACTTAGCCCTATCTCTCTCTACCAACACTACGAAAACCGAACCAACAAGTGGAGTGAATGAAATCAAGAGTGCAAAAACGCTTCCCGCTGCCGGCTGAGCTCTCGAATATTATCGGCTCGCTCAAAAACAGTAATGACAGCTCTGCGCAGAATTCAGCTCGCTAAGCACTACCGGGAATTGGATCACTCATCATACCCGAGAACCCGATAGGATAGAAAGAGCGACTATTGAGGAAGGCCGAATTAAGCGGGTTTATGGCCTGGCCGCATGGTCTAAATGATGGGTAGAGGAATGATTTAGCTGCCAAATAGAAACAATGCTGGGGACTATAGCCGATGAGTGGGGTCTACCGTGCTTCGATCTACAGTCCATCCAACTCCGCCTCCAAGGAGGGTGGAACTACGGGGGCGTTGAGCCGGGCAATATCGACTCTCATTCGGAGTCGGTGTCGGCATGTTAAAATCACCCTCCCAGAATATTCTCAAAGCAAGTTACCCATCCGCTCTTGTCGCAGTGGTTCCCACCCCACAAGAATGCAAGGGCAAGCCGAGTTTGGGAAAACCCCTCAATCACAGGCTATCAACACCCTAGTTCTATCTCATGGCACTAAGAAATTTGACATGCTTTTTGTTGAGTCTCTCCAATACACCTATAGCTATACATTTAGCTGTCACTACGCTGACATTGACAACAAATAACCACAAAAGGCTCTATTCCAACGGGGGCATGGTACCGAGTAGGCACTACAAACTCTGGAAAGACAAAGGATTGGGGATTACAGCATGATTGAACCCATACAACGCCCTGGACCCTGGGACATGGAGAGAAAAAAGGCAAATAAAATTCAAAGCTTTGGCTACTCCTCCCGCCCTGGCTTCACCACCAGCCTTACCAATGGAAACCCTCTCTTTATCGAGGCTCCGCTCTTCCTAGAGCAACGAGAGTTAGGGTGGTACTGATTCTCGCCACCACCGTAGTCTTCTTCGCTCTCATCTTCGGTATCCTCGCTTTCGTCGCCCTCCTCTGATTCATCACTTTCCTCACTCCTCTCGCTATCCCATTCCTCCCTTTCCTTGTCACTTTCCACCAAACCCATATCAGCCTTCCACCCCTTCTCGCCCCAGACGACACTTCGATACCTCTCTCTCAACTGCTTGCAAATCGATTTGTTCTTGGCAATCTCGAGAAGTATAATTTCCTTCAAATTTTGGGCCAACGCTTGGTACTCCGGAGCCCTGTGCTTGAACCACCTAACCCCTCTCGCTGCGACTCTAATCCTCCAGACTCTCTGTTCTACATCCACCGCCTTCTTCCGCTCATCCTCGTTCATGAAAAACTCTGTCTCCCGCTTCTCATAGATCTCAGTGACGGTGTCCGCAATTCTCCTCGCACCAAGGACCATTTTTTGTAGGCGGTGTCTATGGGCGCGCAGGCTGCGTTTGAATGCGCGGCTCTGCCCTTGCTGCTCCTTCCGCTCCCGGTTATTTTTGTGGGGTTTAGAGCGCAACAAGGTGAGAATTCCCTCCAATTTTTTAAGCGACTGAGGTTTAGTCTTACGCCTCTTTCTTTCAATAACCGCAGCTCCTGCCCAGATGAACTCGTGACCATTAAGGTTATCGGTGTAAGTGCTTGGGACGGCCGGATACAGCCCTGTAGGCCAAGGACTTCCGGTCCGGCGGGGGTAGCCTGCGCAAGGGTTAATCTATTTATTTATTGAAGGGCTCACGATCAGAGAAGGCATCGCTCTCTGGAACTTACTCATCACATGTCCGTCAAGGCGATCCATCAAGAATCCTCCCAAGTCCATGTCAAAAGTGGAAACATCCGGTGTGGAAACATCCGGTGTGGAAACGATACCTTTTTCAGAGTCCGCTCTGGCTAAATCATTTGGATCGGATTCCATTGGATCGCGGGCGCAAGGGTCCACTCCTTCCCCGGAAATATTCATCTCCTCTATCGCTTGAGAGATCCCGCCCAATGAAATTTCCGATCTAGTAGTATCCAAAGGTTCGTCCCACGGAATCCTATGGCCAGAACTCTCTGGGGGCTCCGCGGAGGATACGCTGGTAATGGTCTCCGGCGCAGAAGAACCGGGGGGTGAAAGGCTACCGCCCGCAGTGGATTGCTTGCGAGACATACTCCGGGTCGTCCTCCGTGTAGCCATTGAGTGCTGAGTCCTTATTTCTGTATTGTTGTATTGGCCAAGACAGCTTTATGTTATGATAAGCTGGGTTGTAGTTGTGATAAAGGTTGTGATTTTTGGCCCAAGTTTTATAGGAAAGCAGTACTCCTTTTGAATAGAAATTTCCAACATGAGGGCACTTCTGAACATAGGATGCCTTTTAGGGCACTGGCCAGAGTATAGGTATTAGGACCATAATAGTATGACATCACCCAACGAAGCAATAGTGGGTCTTGGCTGGCTTTTCATGGTTGAGGGTTGAGGATTAGAAAGCCCACTCTAAATATCATACATAATATGATATATCGCGCGTGAACAAAGTTAACCGATCGACGGACGCTCATAATTTTGTCGGTGATGCTGTCAACCTCCTCGATACACCACCACAATCCAACCAGGAAAAGTAAAAATATTTTAAACACATGGGAGTAATCAGTACTTAGTATCCCATCAGCCTTAATAAAAAGGAGAAGGTATTATAATACACGAGTATGGGGTGCCTCTTGAGTAGTAATGATTTTTGTGGAGGCCAGGAAGCGATGGGTTGCCATAAGTCGCTTCCGCGTGATCGGTTAATTTCGCCCATGCACAATATCACTTTACAAGCCTATGACTCATATCATAGATGAAGTGAGTCCTGCCACTAAATTAGCCACAATGAATCCTGTGGGAGTACAGGAGTATATAAAGGAGGCATACCCCAGTTTTCTTCCTGCTACATCTATCCTCCAATTTTCCTCCAAATTCCTGCTTGGAAGCACAGATATTATTCCACTTTTCTTTTTCTAATATCTTAAATATACAACCCTAACCCTAACGCCAAGACAAAAGTCAAAACTTGGTTTACATAACTTGAAGATAAAGGTGAAATTTAAAATTTCACTTATATCATAACCAAAGTCAAACTAGTTGTTTGACCTGAAACTCAAAGGTTAAACTCTGGGGTTTGACTTTACAAAAAGATAAAGGAAAATTCTTCTGGATTTGGCAATTGCCAAATAGTGAGAAATTAACCTCCTTTACAAGTTGTATGAGTTTTCTTTCCAATTTTAAAAACCATTTTGACTAAAGTTCAGATAATAGTGTGCAATTACAAAGCCTTCCAGGTACCATATTCTGTTTAAGCTATTTTTATACAACTTGAGATCATGACTAAAAATAATATATTTGAGATAGTCTTAACATGTTGCAGTATGTTAAACTGCCTAAAGGGTATCTCAAAAATTCCTTTATATGGCCTCTTACATTGACAATCATTTGGATTCAAGTCATCTGCCCCAACACCAATTACTACCAAAGTTGATTTCCTGTCAAGATCTTGCCATTCACCTGTCCGATATACCTTACCCACGATCGAGTACAGAGTACTAAGAACATGTCTGCTCTAGCACTCAACTACAAGAAGATCTTATATCATGCTGTCATCCCTCTCTCTATCACAGTGGTTATGGTTATCTTGCATCGAATTGTGAGAACAACAAAAACATCAGTTATTGTCAGTATAATACAATAACACTATCCACTTCCATCAGGGAACATTTGACTTCCCCTATAACCGACGAAACTTTGTTGAATGATGTTGAAGATTCTTCTTTCTCTATTATTGATGATCCTACAGTTCATTTTCAAATCACTAAAGATTTCTTATCCTCATATATCTTTCAAGATTCCTCTCTTCTTCCTATCCAATATCTGTCTTCTCCTATTTTTGAAGGTCCCGTTTCCGAGTCTCTCATTGAAAATAAGGTTCCTTCTTGTATCTTCGAAGGTCCCCATTCTGTTCTCGCTCATGACCTTAGATCTTATAATATTAAAAATCTTTCCTCTGATATTATTGAAGCCTCAGTCTTTTCTTCTCTAACTATTCCAGAAAACTCTTCTTATTTCCTTCAAGCACTCTGTTCTCATATTATGGATGATCCACTCTCTGCCTCCATCCAAGATCACTCCTTTCATCCTGTCCAAGACAATTCTGCATCTAATATACAAGACTGTTCTTCTACTATGCTCAATGATCCTACCTCTTTTATCAATACTGATATATCTTTCATTTTAATTACTTGCAAGATGAATTCTAAATTTTTATATCTAGTCTTAGGTGAAATATATATCCTATATTTATATTTCAATAATATTATACTCAAATATATAGATATATCCTAGTAACAAAAAATACAAGAACAAATTTAAGAATTTTATAATATTACTTTTGATTTATATTTGATTAATTTATCTAGATTTCAGCTCTACTACTATTGTTGAGTTAGATAGACTGTATCATATTATAGTTATTTACATTATCTTGACTTTACATTGAGGAAAGGTTGTATTTAGAACTTTGGAAATAGAGTATTAATATAATATTAGAAGAACTACCTTTAATGACATAGTCATCTGCGAGCAAATTGCAATCTCTGCAAAACTGTTGCTATTCAATAGATTAAAAGATTAAATGTTATTAAGTCAGCCTTGAATAACTTATTTCACAGTCAATATTAGATCTTCCACATGGGCCCCAGTGGCACTAGATTGTTGGCAAGTTGGCTTAGTATCACAAAGACTAATGGCAACCTCCCATAGTACAGTTCAAGTCTTTGGTCTTAATTGACAATCTATTAACCTGTATCATAATTCTTATGATACAAAGCCTATAATTACCACATGTCCTGAGTGGGATAGCTGCGCAATTTTCATGACACATATTATTCACTTTGCTTTGAACAACTAGGCTGTTAAGTGTCAGATGGACTCTGCTTAAATGATCCAATTCTTCTTGGAAGTCGTGAATTCAAACATGCTCTATAACCAGATTCCATGTAAAATTGATAGCTTATAAATTATAGCATTAATGGACAACTCAACTCATACAATGTTTGATAAAAGGACCATAATTTTAACTCTACACACACTCCATTGTACACATTTTCCTATTGGGCTCTGGTATTTTGGTAACTACATTTTGGTAGTAATCTATATATCTCAGCTACATGTACAAGAGTAACTCCAAGACCAATGAGAATTAGACATAACACAGTTGGAATGTTGACCGATGCATTCCTTATCCATGTTTCCCAGAAGTTGAATTATAATAACCCATCTGGTATTGATATTTCAGTCTGTAAAGTGATTTTTTGATTGAAAAAAGAATATCAGGTACAAATAGGGCTATTAGATTCATTTATATAGATTCATTGTATGAAGAGTGAAGTCCAAGTATGGCTGACAGAATTTCTATAGATGATTAACTGCCAGAAAAGAGCTTGAAAGTATTCATATAATACAACAGGGGTTGTAATTTGACTACAGCTTGTGTACTTAGCTGATTTGACTTTTGCTCATTTGTCAGAAATTTCAATTTACTATATATTTCACTAATCTCTAAACAAATTATTTTTGGCTTCTATATAATATTGCTTTACTGTAGTTGTTAGCAGAATGCATAACTTAGTCTATTTCTCTATTATTTTTATGTATCCAAAATTATAAAAACTCTGATTTCAGCCATTAACTTGAAGTACTATTCTGAGCTAAAAGGTTTTTCATTTTCATTTTCTTTACAGAAATAGGTGTTTGAGAAATGACCAGAAGCAGGAAAGTTCTGGGACCCCTGCCGAGAGATCTGTATTGTTGTGAGATAACATTCGAGGATAATTCCTTATCAATACATGCTGTTTGTAAACCCAATCACTATTGTATAGAAAGGTGAAGCCAATAGATTGTGTATATTTTTCTAAAAGAGGGTGTTCGGGTAGTATAAGGTGCAGAACTGTATTAGGTAGCCACTATACATATTTTGATCCCTTCATACCTAATTTGCTATACAATCTTCTGTTTACGCAACACTTTTCCTATTATAGTAAAATATAGAAAGCTTATAAGCTGTATTCGGGGTAGGCAATATTTAGTCACATGCCATATCCTATAACTAGTGTTTTCCCCTATACAAATGGATTTTGAGGCATTTTTTATAAGGGCAGCAAAAGTTGAGTGCCTTTCAGAAGAAGAAATAAACCACAACATTTTATAGTACTGCTCTCTACTTTGCACTAATACCAAGTACACCTACATTATTACACTAAGGATTTGAAGCTTTGACCCAGCTTTTATTAAGATATAGAAGTAGCTGTGTTTATAAAGGTGATAAATTGGAAGCTGACTGTCTGATACAGTACTCAACCAATACTAACCTAACATCTATAAATTCTAATTTCTGGTTCAACATCATTTATTTTGTGGAAGTGTTTTATAAATAATTGTACAGTATTCTGGTGTAGAACCAACTCCACTATGAAAGCAAATAGTTTATGTACCAGTGCACTGGAAATACAAGTATAATAGAAGATGCAATTGAGCAGGTAGGCAGAGAGAATATATTGCGAAGTAATGGGCAACCTTTGCATCAAATTCAGAGGCGTGAAAATACTCATGCTGGCTATAAAGGGTTAGCTTCTAGTGCTTTATTACAATTTTGAGAGAAAACTCTGATAACAATCTAGTTTGAGCAGAATGCCACAATGATGCAATCACCAGTTGATATGGTTGTACTGTATAGACATCTCAACCTGAAACAACTTATCTATTTAGCTACGCTACTATAATAGATGGTGATCTTCCAGTAAACCTGTCTTCTAATATTTGCTATGTCTCACTAAGAGCATCACCTCACTGACTGTGGGGGGGATCTATAAACAAACTGAAGTTACAGCTATTCTCTAAGGTTGAGCAGGAGGTGCACTCTTGTATAAAGTTTGTTTGTTTTTACTCTACTCAGCCAATGATACCCATACCTGCATTCTTCAACCTATGTTATTACCAGTATGTACCCCTCATATCACAACTTCTCTATTGCTCCATTGAACATCCATTCCACTAATTCAGTCAATTAATGAAATTTGTTAACCCTGCTCTTTTATTGCCCCACATATCTATTTCCTTTAACTCCTATGCTACTTGGTCTAATTTCTCTTAGCATATTCTCCGTTGCCTGGTTCAGAATAATCCCTAGTCACAAACCTTTATCCTAGCCAACCAGGTTATTCTCATAGCAGAAGAGAGTCAGAAATCTGGGGTTTCTGCACACTCTGAACTTGAAGCACTTCAAGAGTCCATACATATTATATATCAAAGGCAGCATGAATTATTGCATGACATTGTTCAAGTTTTTATAAAAGACTATGTTCAGTATTTACAAAAATATCATGATATATTTTTATGAAAATTTATAAATTTATATTTTATATATTTATTGTAGGGCTAGGTATTGCATTATAAGACATGATTCATATTTATATAGGCTAAACTTGCAATAAAAAATAACCTCATATTGTTTTAGAAAGAATTTATAATACCTTCATTTTAATATCAATTGTCCTTTACCGTTGAAATTTCAATTCAATATATTTTCAAATATCTTTTTTTTTCAGGAAACTTGACTCTTAGCATTTATAGTTATCATATCATTTAGTTGAAGCTAACTTGTTTCAACTTGTATTTGCAATCTACTTAACAGAATAAACGATGAATTCAAAAGAGTTATTTACATTCAATAATTGGCAATTTTGTAAAATATAATAAGAGTTGTCTTGGTAACCAATTATATTTAAAATGAACAGCATCCTACTCTCAATTTCTTTTCTAATAATCATAATTATTAACTAACTTCCTGGCATTTAACTATAACTATCTTATTTTCTATCCAGAATGAACATGAATAGTATTCAATGTGAAATGAAAGTAAAACAAATTTTACTGTAAGATAAATCATTCACTAGATAAAAGAGACGATATTTATAATTAACTGGAATGGTTGTGAAAGAGTTGTTCTTAGGATATATTATCAGAGAATAATATTGTGCCTAGTTATTTTTTTATTCATGTCCTAATCTATCTTGTTGAGCAATCTTTATTTATTTTTTATTGAAATTATGCATGTTGTTGTTACCACCTATATATTTTTTCAATATAGAATATTTTTATTAACATAATAATATTATTATTCCATTTTCAACTTTTATCACATTATATTTTTCTTTATACATGTTGAATAATGCATTAGCCAGGTGGAATCTTTTATGATTAGTCATAATTTGTCATGATAACAGTGAAAATATGCTTTAAAGACGAGTCAGGGGGTACTAAAAGCCAACTGAAATACTGTCCATTAATGAAGACTAGTGATAAATTGGCTTAAAGTGCGAATTGATTATATTAAACAGATAATTGGTAGGCTCAAAATTGCTGAAAGGTATTACAATAATAGTAGATACCACTGAAATGCTCATTCATAGTACTGAAATACTTGTGATAGTATTGAAATACTTGTTGATGGTAATGGCACACAAGTTAAAATAATTGTCAAGAGTATTGAAACCTGTATCCATAGTACTGAAAGGCTCATCCAGGATAGGGCAAGAGTCTTCCACAGTGTTCAACAGATGATCAAATGTAAACACAAATTCTGTTAAGTCATGATCAAGCTGTCGTAAAAGGTTACAGATTGCTTGCTAAATGTTATTTATAAAATTGATAGTAGGCATACTAGTAGTAGTTATTAAGTAGACACATTTACCAGAAATGACCAAAATATTCCCTGCCATCATGAAACAATAGGAAACTGGGAACAAGCCATCAATCAAGTTTACAGTTCATTAGGTTAGGGGCTGTAACAGGTGTATTCCTGTCTAATGAATATACAATAGGACTAGTAATAAACTAACTAGGGGGGGTACTAATGGAGACTTCAAGGGAGCATTAGCTAAAGAGATAGTAGTGGAAGAACAAAACGGACCAAGGGATTACAGTTCAACAACCTTTATTCTTAGAGACAGAAGTTGTGTCAAACTCTGCTCTCTCCTACAAGCCTGGAGAAAAGTTTAAATAAATGCATCCAGACTGAGAGCCTTCCTGCAATCATGATCATTACCCCTAGCTGTCCACATATGGGCATCCTGTAACCCTGTAAAAACCAAGAGTTATAGCTCTGACTCCACCACTGTTACATTACTATTCCATACTCAAAATTCTCAATATAAGCTTCAGGCAGAGCAAATTAAATGTCACCTATAATAACATAGCCTATCTGAATCAGGAACAGTGACAAAGCTAAAATCAAATAAAACAAACAAAATATAAATCAAACAAAATATAGAAGATCCTATACTGCCTTGCTGTTGACCGTTAGAGGAACATGTACACATATTACAGGGGGGCACATTTGTCTGGGCCTCTAAGGCCACATAACAGACTTTAATCCTTTTCCAAGAGTTTGTCTGTGGACAGAATCTGATAGCTAGCAAACCCGTCTGTCTGCTGTTAGCTATCCAAGGAATCCGTCATAAAAGTGATATACTGAACACAGCCTAATAGTTATTAGTTATAGATATGTTAGGTTCAATACTATGAAGTTAGTTAATTGGTAGTATTCTACATGACTACAGAATAGCGAGTCATAGTGTTCATGCATGTGACTCAAAGAAACACATGACTTGTTTTACATGATATTATTGGTTAACGGTTGTTCCTCTGATAACTTATTAGAGTTAGCTGATAAATTCCATAATATAACTCGTTATGAGTCATGAGGATTGTATGACCAATATGGATAAGTGATTTGGGTAATGATAGAGAGAAGATCCGGTATAAATAGGAGGTATTTCATGCAAGGAAGGAGCTCTTCACCCTACTATGTTATCACTCTCCTACCTTTAAGTTTTATTAATAAGAAATTACTTTATGTTCTGTTACTTGCTATTGCTTTGGATTTGCTATTAATTTCGTAATCAATAGAATACTATTTAAGGTAACACCAACAAGAACTATCCAGGGGTTCTACAAAGCTGATCGTGGTATGATTGAAGAAGAGTTCCTATTGGATCTAATGAAGAGATTGTAAGAATAACGAGTTGTTCCCTGCTAAGCAAGATAATCTGGTATCCATATAACACAGGCCAGAATCAATTGCGTTAGGTCGATAGGGATTGTTTCAGTTATTCTCATGCTACCCAGGTCCGTGGTCTACTCCCACATTTTCCCTGGAATTAAGCCTACTTGCCATCACCAAATGTTAACAAAACCCCATGTGGCATGTGGGTTGCATTCGGGCTTGAGCAGAGACACCAGGCAGGAATGCAACAAGGAATACTTTGGGGTAGCCAATTGCCGGAGCTTGGATGAGTCAAATACCATGAAGTCAGTGTTTTTCAGAGTAGCAAAGACACTGTATTGAACTCTATTTATCATCATGCTTGTGTTGCAGGGAATTCTTTTACCAACATTAATCGGTGGTTTAATTCTGTAAGTCATCATTGCCCTCTGCTGAATAATTGCTTTGATCAAATGGTGAAGCCCTGAGGAGATATGGGGCTTCATCTCAGTCGTGTTAACAATCACTTGGAAAACTGCTGAAACTTTATCAATACCGGTACGATTGGGTGGGACAACAGGTATGTAGAATGTTAATGGAAACATTCAGCTTGGGGTTCGAATCAGAGTTTTCTCCATTTTTTAAGTCAAAAAGCTGTTGTACATGCAACACATTATTGCATACAAAACTAGTAGCAGATCAACTACAATCTTGATACTTGAAAACCCCTTGTTCAACCCCTGAACTGAATAGCTCAATTGTTCTTCTTTTGTTATGGGATAACAGGCTGACTTTTCTATGCAGTAAGTTTAATTTGGCAGCCCATTTTGGAAACGATTGTGCTTCCAGTCTGTGGTCTTCATTATGTTCTCTTAATACTCTTTGCAATCAACTAATTCCTAGCTTTCCCACTACCAGGCCAGCTACAGATACTTGGGACTGTTTGCATTACAAGCACCTCCTCCCCACTGGTATCAAAAACACCAACTATTGATGGGAATTGCGCTTACTAAGCTGTTGGATTCCCATAATTTGCCAACAATGAACGATCTCACTCTGGATTACCTGCAATTTGTCCCTTACCTTGGAATTACTCTCCCCCTCTAGGCTGAAGAGGATATGTACTTTTTTTATGTTTTTTATTGTAGCCCTTAGCTAGGGTTCAAATTTGGGTAGTTCTGGCTGTTGTGGAGTAGACATTTCACTTTTTTATTATTTTATATCCTTTATCACAGGATCTTAGTATTTGGTAGGAAGATATAGTTTGAAGGTTCACAATTGGGGGGTTTTGCTATACCAAGCACAACACAAAACACTCACTTCTCTAATATAAGTATTCTGATTTGATTGTGTGAACAATTTTACTTCCCAATTGTGATTGTCAACTCCAGTGCATGTTGAGTCTTCCTACTAAAATCTGTAGCAAAAAAATACTTTCACAACTGCTTATTACCTTCTTATGACTCCTTGGCTATCCACTTATATTCTCTTGGCAGAATTGACATAATGACTTATTGACTCTTCAGTAGAGTTCGTTACAGGGCTGACGGGGCCCCGAAAAAGGCGGGCCCCTGGCCCTTTTCCCTGCCCCGCCCCACTCAACGGCCTGGGGCGGGGTGTCTTTTTCGGCATTCCCTGCCCCTGTCCCCCCTCATGCCCCCGCCCCACCCATACCCCATACGGGTCCCCGTTAAAAATAGGTGGTAACAAAGGGGGCCCGTCCAGGGAATGAGTGCAGGTGGGCCCCGGACGGGGGCAGGGCAGCGATTACCCGAAACATACCCCCCCCGGCCCCGTGTAAGGGCGGGGTCTGGCGAGTGAAAACCCGCCCTGCCCCGCCCTGCCCCGCCCCGTAACGAACACTACTCTTCAGTGTCAAAGTAATAGTAGAGAAGATCTTTCTGTTCATTGACCATGCAGATCACGGGAGTCAGCTTCTCTATCCAAGGGCATTGGGGTAGAACTATGATGTGACAGTAGGTCGAAATCTCTAGCAGGATGCACACCTGATAGTTTACTTTTTGTAGGAGATGTTGCTCCAGGGATGCTACATGATGTTGTAATTGATAGAGGGCAGGAGCGAGTCAGCAATACTATACCTAGCACTCATAGCCTTCCCTATAGCAAAGGTCAGAGTTTTTAACGTTGGCAGGTTATTTTTGGCACAGTGGTCATGGTAGAACGAGAATTCAGACGGAACTTAGAGACTTTGTGCAGCTCTTCAAATTCTCTCTATCTAAAACAACAAAACTCATGACATAAACTTGAACATGTGTATAAGTAAAACATAAGTAGCACTTCCTGATCCGTCCGTCGATCACCACACCTATCTCTCTATCCCTGCCATGCCTTTATTCCTCCGTACACTCCCTGATACAGAAAGGAAAGACATGTCTATCTAATCTCTCTCATAAACCATTAACCATTCTATCTCAATCTCTCAAATCATCCGCAATTATCTATTCAATCTTTCAGACTCTCCCGCATCATCCAAAGTCAACCCATCCTTCCAAAAAGAGTCGCCCCTAGAATGTAGGCTGGAGTACCTATGTTCTTCCTCCGCAGCATGAATCTCACGTAGTGATGGCCACGATCAGATCATGATCGAGTTTTGCTCGATTATAGTCTGCTCGATCAGCCTCAATCATAGGGGTCCCTCGATCAGATCATGATCGAGCAGAGCATTCATGATCTGATCGATTTGCTCGATCATGGGTACTACTCGATCACGCTCGACTATCATCGAATATACTCGAGCATCTTGAATCATGACCAATCACTCTTGTAACCTGTTGGAAATATCGCGAACACAAGAAGAGATTCATATTGCAATTAAGTGTAAAGAACAGCAAACGAAAGATAGGAAAGAGAGAAAACTATAGTGACGGAAGAGAGAAGCAAACATTACTGGCTAACCTTGGTAAAGGTAGAATAGAACAAGTGCGGTGAGTTTTGTGGCCAATACGTAATCACTTTTCCAACACAACCTTATTAATTGGTGATGCGATGAACTTATATACCAATCACTCTAGATCAGCCACAAACTACCATGATACCTATGTGAACGATAGGGTAGGGGTCTTCTATTCTTGTTATAACACGGGTGTAAATACTGGTAATCTATATTGAGTGGATATTCCCTACTTAATAGATACAAAATCGATCATGCTCGAGCATAGTTGACGATAATCGACTGTACTCGATTATGCTCGAGCAGTGGCTATGATCGATCACTCGATCAGGACCTACCCATTTGATCGATCATTCGATCATGGGGTCCCCTCGATCAGATCATGATCGAGCATACCCTCCGTGATCTGCTCGATCATGATCGTGGCCATCACTAATCTCACGCTTGTCCTCCGCATACTAGTAGCCCGCTTCCTGGCGTCTATTCCACCTCCTTCCATTTGTCTCTTACTTCCGCCCCCATCGGAATCGCCCACAATCTTGATCATAATTTGAGCATACCGGGACATTTCTCTACTATCTCCTCCTCTCTCGCGGTGCTAGGGCCGGAACAATTTCTGAGTACAGCGACTTTCTATTCCCCCCCCCACTTACTAGCTCACAGGCGAATTTGATCCAACGCTTTCCTCGGAACTACAACTCTCGTCTTCATTGGAAGAATCAATCACCGCACATTCGTCGACATTACCCTAGGACCTCCACAATCTCATATACCCTCGGCTTGCCAATCACTCCCCCCATGTTCATGGATTATATCCATGCCCCAAGTAGATAAAGCCTCTCTTCTCCCAGATTTCCCTCTCCCACCTCCCCACCATCAGTCCATCTACATAATCCGAACCACCAAACAACCCCCCACTCATTTTTTTTCCTTTTTCATCATGTTCTCAAAGCTCTTTTGTTTGTCAAGCCAATTTCAGGGTTTTTTCTTTTCTTTCTCACATGGAGGTTACTAACAGACTTGATTCTTCGTCCAGCCACATTTGCAGCTCACACAATGGCCTGGGCCGAGGTCTTTGCCGAGGCGGTCCCGACGCTGATGGAAATCGTCGATGATCGTTTTACCCAGTATCGAGAGAGATCTGAGGCTAGGAAGAAGTGGAGGGAGATAACAGGGGGCGGGGTTGGGGCAAGCCTCGCAATGGGCCGGGCCGGGCCGCAAATTCTTAAGCCCGGCCCAAACCATTGCGGGCCCGACCCGAACCCGACCCGACCCACAAAAGCCCGGGCCGCCCAAACAGCCCAAACTATTCATGAACAGGGATCAATCCAATTCTATTTAAAGATGTTAACTTGAGAGACTTTCAAGCTGCATTGATTCTAGGAAAAACAGGTGATTAGAGTTGAATGAGAGTTAGTCACCATGACGTGAATGATGGAAAAGAAAAGAAACTGATAGTATTGATGGTTCAGTATCAAGACTTGTGATATTCCGAAATCTTGTTCCTCAACAGAGATCACTTGTCAAGAATCAAAGTTCAGCTACGCGACTGGGATGAAAAGGGGTAATTAAAAATGTGAGGCTAAAAACAATTCTCAACAAAATACTAGCTTAGCAAAGACACAAGTCCTAAGTTCACAGCAATTTTAAAAGATATGAGTGATATCTTGTGATTTGATAAACAAAAGTGACAATTCTTCGGGCTTTATTTCGGGCTTTTTCGGGCTACCCGGGCTTGCCACTTGGGCGACCCGACCCGGCCCAAACCCTTTGACCCCCGGCCCGGTCCAACCCGACCCGATCTAAGCTCGGGCCCAATTGCGAGGCTTGCTGATACCGGCCCGATTGGCATCGATAGCAGTCGCTGGGGGGGTGGACCAGGGTACGAGAGGGTCACCGAGACAACCTCGTGGTAGTCGGGGGCGCTGCGCTCATCCTTCACGGCTATCCTGTTTTTACCAACGACACCGATCTTGCTGTCACCGCCGATTCGTTGCACAAGTTTGAAACCCTAGCGAAGCCAGACCCGCCCCCGCCCCCCCCCCAAAACATATTCGGGGAATGGAGCTTTGAATCTCGCCCAGCATTCGCAGGAGGTCGGCCTGCAGATAACCGGCCTGCTTACGGTCCAGCCAGGCGAGGACAAAGTCAGACTGACCTAGGCTTGTAGGCCAGGCTTCATGGAATCATGGGAGCCTGGCGGTGCCTGTAGGCATTCGGTATATTCCATGCGAGAAGTGTTAAACCTTTCTTAGCCGGCCGCTGACATCTGCAGATATTGGAAGATGCCTCCAGATACCAGAAGATACTGGAAGATGGCTTGCTATTCAGGCTTGGGCTAAAGTACTTTGCAGTTTTCCCTTATCACTCCTTTCGTTACCACCATTGCCGTTTAGAGGAAGCATCATGTTCAACATAGGCTTTTTAGAAGCGGACCGACGGCTAACAGCGAACCCAAACTGCGACTACCAAACGCCAAGAGCTCTTGCACGAAACACAATCGCACACTTAAAAGCCAGGAATCTCACTTGACCCAATGACAACTCTCTCAATAACAGCTACCTAACGGCAAAAAGAGGAGTATATATCGACCACAAAGACCTGCTCTCCAGCTATGAGCCACCGCAGATGCTGATTCTATTCCGGCTAGGTCCCCCTTTCCCCTTACTCACTCCCGGGCTAACAGTGGAAGGAAACAGACCCTGTCACCCATAGTCTCCAGGCCTCCGGCTCTTGCGCGCTGCCCTCACACCATTCCCGGCCGTTGCGCGGTTACCATACTCTGGCTCATTCCTGCATTCAAATGCCTACCCGAAACACAAACACATACCGGAAGCCAAAGCGCTTTCCCAGAAGCTATCCGAACAAAGAAGGAACTATCAAGACAGCATGCCGAGAAGCATGTCACAGTTTCCGACTGTTGGATGCGTGGACGTGGTGGATTTGAGTTTATTCCCAGATGCCTGCCGCTGCTAACTAAATAGGACTAACAAACATGTGTGCGCAACTAGCGGTTTACCCTCAACGCCGTCCTATGCTATCCACAACACAACTAGGATTGCTGCCCATACCCTACTAGACTCGACACTAACTAGCCTTCATCTTAGAGTTTCATTTTATAATCACACATTATCACTCAAAAGCCTGCAGATATCTGCAGTCTGGCCAGGCTCAGTCAGATAGGCTTTCAAAGCCAGACTGTGGCCCACAGTCCGCCCCGGCTGGCCACCAAAAAAGCCCAGGCCGGACTGGCCGCCTGCGAACACTGATCTCACCCCGGATTTCGTGCCACAATCGACTTTTTCGACAAGACAGGAGAAAGCGGATACTTACACAAGCATATCAATTATTCCCTCATCGATAGGATACCTATGGCTACTTTGGTGGACCTAGCGATTGGAAAAGGAGGGGCGTGGATCGACCATGGGAGTGAAAAGGATTCTTATGGCTTCAAGTGTGCCGTCAAGAAAATGTTGGAAAAAATGTTGAATTTTAAGGAGTTGAGTGCGCGAGACCATAGAGGATATAATGATTGAACTTGAGGGGATAAAAGAGGAGAGGGGGTTGCATGGGGGAATTAGGACGCTGTTGTAGTGGGTGCAAAATGTTGACTGTAGAAGGAGTGTTATTGTAAATAGGGGGAAGGAATTATCCTCTATGGGACCCTTTATTATCAGAATTCGAAAGAAAATATAATAGTGGGGAGCCGGCGCAACGAGTGTAACCTTGCCCCACCTTGGGCCAAACGCAAGTATTCAGACCTCCTGTGATTCCACCAAAGCAAAAAAAAACCCATATAAAAATGAATCTTTGTCAATCACAAAGTTCAGGAGAAGATGCAAGTCGCCTATTACTGAAGAGGATTGCCTCAGAAACATATGGTCCCTAGGCAAAAGTGTTCATGAAAATATGAGACATCCGGCTTAGCGATTTCACGAACACTTTTGCCTAGGGACTTTTACATAGGTGCTAGTCACCGTCAATGAACTCTAACTCTACATATTGCCTACCGATAAGTACCTAATATAGTCTCACCGTGCTTTCGTGATGAATAGAACTTCCGGCCCCAGGGTCCCTCCATAATGAGCAGTATATTTCCCCTGTCGCTCCATAATTTCCTCCGTCCTTCTTCCTTGCCGCCGCTTCCGCTGCGTAAAATATTCTGCCAATTCCTTGGTGTTTTTAACTTTTGACAGAAGTTTCTCCCGCTAGAGGGGCAAGTCGAGAACCAGATATCTTGCCAAATTGTCCATGTCCATCTGGGGCATGTAACAGGTGCGGCCACATTCCCTTAGGCGATTCAGGCACGGGTCGGGATATTCCGGGATGGTTGGTATGAAGACCGGAAAGGTGATCGGCTCCCACCACACGAATTTAACGTCCTCATCCGCAATCAGATGTCACAGGGAGCTTCGATCATGGGGGATTTGATGTTTGGGGTTCGGATGAGATGCCCATTCTAATCCCGGGTTGAAGTTAACGGGATGGGGGACTTGGAGCTTCTCAGTGTAGACCGTGAGGCGGTAGGTATTGAAACGTCCTTTTCGAGCTCCGAGAGAAGTAGGTATCGATCACGGTTGTATCACTTCTCTCCGTGGAAATGACAGCACAAACGGGAAAAGACACAAAAGGAAAACAAAAGAAACTGCCGGAGGGGCATCACCGCTCACACAGCCGGAAGTAGATCAAAGTAGATAAAATCACGAAGTTGCCGATGATGAAAGAAAGCAAAGTCACGATAGCATTCAGAAAAGAACCTCTTTCCCTGAGGTTGTCGTTGTTGTTCCCTCTTTTCTCTCTACCTAAATACACCACTTTATAAACCCTGCTCTAACTACGTAATCTCAAGCTAGCCCCATCTCGTGCGCCCAAAGCACTACTTATCTATGTACTGATATGAAAACTATCTACATCCTACGAGCTAAAGTCGTAAGCAGGATTTCATACGCCACAGTATCCTCGCTGTAGAGGCAAATGTACCACTGATCATCGTACCTCTTGAACCATCCAACGGAGCGATGTTTCCCACTTTCAGGCAGCATAGCCAATTCTGGAATGCTAGATTTGTCGACCTCTAGCCATTCACCGCTTTGGGCTAGTGTCTGGTATATAGATCCCACTTGTGAGGTTCTTACTAGGATATCCATAATCTGCGCAGGAATGTTAGATAAAGCAGGTAATCAGAAGGTGAGGCAAGCTATACCTACATATCCTGAATGTTCCGGAACTTCCATCATGTTTAGTGATTATTTTCCAACAAGGACAAAGGGATGATGGTGCTCGCCAAGATGGAAAAGATGCTCTCCAGAGGGGAGCACTCGGTGACCACGGCGAGGGAAGGCTTGGTCGCCCCATCCTACTCCTTACGTTCGGTAAGTATGGCGCAAAGTTAGCCGCCAGATTTGCCCCTCTTCCACCATCATCACATACGACCTCAGCAGCGCTTGGATGGTGGAATACACTTAAACCTGTCACCAATAGAGGCAACAGAGAAAATCTGTGAATCGCTTCACGAGCTCAAGGCATGTCCTCAAATTAGACTCTGGGATTCCTACCTAGGTCATCTATTCCCTTTGTTTGACCAGTAGAGATAAGCAGATTAAGAGGAAGAATCACCAAATGTCACTCATCGAGCCCCCCGCTGTCCCTATTGGAAATGCCAGCATTTGCGGGTAGTAGTATATGTATGCGCTCATTTCCCCTCTCATTGTCTTTGTTTTCCTTTCCTTTCCTCCCAGAAGGTGAGCCCACGAGTGCAGATTTCTATTATGATACTCGGACTGAGGCCACTGAGAACACTGGTCTTGTAGTCGTCACTTGGGTTGAGAACTGCGATTACTACGTCGTCCGGCTTGGAAAGTGATGTACCGCAGGCTGGACAGGTTGGCTGACCGTTTGGAGGGGGTTCGGTAAGCTGTAGAGCGGCAGCACATGGGAGGCAGTAAATATGATTGTAGGACGTGAGGAAAAGATAGTCAACTGAAGGGCACTGAGGAATAGGTCCTTCAAGAGTGCGGTGAACACGCGCGGGAGTTCAGTAAGGAGCCGGAAGACAACACCAGCTTATCCCGCACGAGTGCATATCTCCGTCAGGACAATGAGGCTGTTTTCCGATTTTTACTGACACCCCCAAGCTGTATGAGGGGTTTATTCAATAAAATCAGGGAGGTAATTACCTGCAGGTAGTCACAACGATGCGGCCATCAGTTTGAGCACAACATCGGAGGTCGTTACAGCGGAGAATAAAGCCATCCATCCTAACGTGGTATTTCGGCCAAACGAGCAAGGAGTTGTAGCGATGATGAGAACAATGGTCAGTTTTGGTGTGAAGAAAAGAAAGGAATGGATGCGATTTGGGAAATTTAAAATTCCATTCTTCAAGCATATGTAGTGTCGAGGTTAACGCCGGCGCGTACTCGCACTTGTATTGGGATGACACATCCTATCATCAATTTCATTGAATTTCTCCTTGCAACTAAACATACGAAGGATTTTACGTCGGGGCCAACCATTAGTCTGGGTCCCATATTCCATGTTACCAAACAAGCGAAAGGTAGGAGAAAAAGAAGTAAATATCATATACAGTACCATACCATATTTTCCACAGGAGCCTTCTAATAGTACATTATACTATCTCTAACACAGGAGCAGCCAGAGCAGACTGCCGAGAAGGAGGGTCAACCGAAAAGAATGCATTCCCACCCATATCCCACCGTACCATGTTTGAGTAATCCGTATTGGGATCAAATTCCGTCCACACGCTCGCGGGGAATATGTGCTTATTTCTGTTCGTACCAGCGGGGATCCACCACTTTTGTCATTGTAGGATCATCTCTGTTGGGATTCGGAGCGCAAGTTTGGGAGGCGGGAAATGGAGATGAAGGGAAATCAGTCAATAATCCGTTGGGCCCCATCGTGCGATTGACGATAAAATGGTAGAATTCAAAATGCTGTCGCGCGAGTTAGTGATCGCGAAAAGGGAGGAAGAGGTGGAAGAAATACGTGAGGTATTATCACTTCACCGCGAACAAGCAGTAAATCATCGACTGAAACCCTTAGCCACTCCCTGCATCCAGACGTTCCCGGAGCACGTTCGAGAAAGAGCCATACAGCCGCGCCTTTCTTAACCGTCACTCTCTCTGCGGTGGGCGGAGCAACATTAGTGCCTAGTGGGTGTTAGCCGTATGTCAACTTCAAAAGTTGGAGCACGCACAACACCTGCCATCATAAAAAACAAACGGAATACTGATCTCTTTATTATTAATCTTCTCCTGCAGAGCCAAAAACTCCCTCCTCAAAGTCTCACGTTCCTGAGCCTCCCTCAAAAGTGCATTCTTCGTCAAGACCTTCCGAGCCGGTAGTCCCAGTTTTGGATTAGCCTTCCGCTTCTTCACCTCGTCCTCCTCGGCACTCTTATTGTTATCCTCACTATTAGACCTTGTCGGGTCGGCGGATGAAGAGTAACCGGCATCATCCGTGCCATCATCACCATCACCCCCCCCAGCGAATGATAATTTCCCTTTGCCCGCCTTCTTGCGCTTCTTAGTTCTCTTACCGCCCCTGCTGGTGGCGCCTCACTACCTTCCCGAGATGAGCTAGCAGGTCCCCCACCCCCGCCGCCGCTGCGTATCGGTTGTAGTTTTTCAACTGCTTCGCGGTCCCGCTGTTCCTCTAGTTCGATGCGACGCTTCTTGAATTCGCTTAGATGCACAAGACCGATGGTCTGCGTCTTTAGCACATCCTCCAGGGTTTCGGTGTTTGCGACAAAACGTGCGGGGGTGCTGGTGGTTGGGTCGGTCATGGTAAACACGGGTATATATGGCAGTCATGGTGGGGTTTGCTGCTGGGGTGATTGGAATTGGTGTTTCGGAGGTTGGTCCTAGGTAAGATTTGAAGCGAGTTGGTAGGGTTGTTGATCTGCGGTAAGGGGATGATGGGTGACCGGACATTCGGATAGACGATGATGCGCGTGCCTTCTAAGTGGCGTTGTGGTTAGGGTCCACTTCAATTTTTGGCGGTAACAGTCCCACGTGACCACGCGTCATAGGACATGATAAGCCGACCAACTATGATACACCACGAAACCACATGACACCTTTAACCCCTACACCCAATGATGTCTACAATTAGCTGTTCTCCCTTCGGTTTCCCCACTCGCCTCGAAGCGAGCCGCTCGGGCTTCGGAAGGACCCTGCCCTGCCCTCTTCGCATCATGGCAGCCTCGAGCCTCCAGGGAGGCGGTCGCTTTCACCAATATTAAATGCCGCATTGCGATCTTCTGGATGACTGGCCTCTCCTCCCCCGGTTGCTCGCAACCAGATCTCCAACCAAATAAGCAACGATGCCGGTGTCCCACTTGATTTAGAACATGCCTATACCAAGCCCTCGGATGGCGCACTCGCGGGATCAGAGGGAGTTCTGCGAATGTTGCCGGAGCTCAGGCCGATTACCACTTTTGAGGGGGGCATGTCCAGGCTGGCACTGGGGAGTCATTGACGAGCGGAGGGTGTGTGAGATTTCAAAGGGACTAGGGTGGTGTCGATGAAGGTGCAGTGATTATTCCTCCGATGAAGACGAGACTAGTCGTGTCGAGGCAAGCGTTGGATCAAATTTGCCTGTGGGTGAGGAAGAAGAGAGGAGAGGGAGGGCCGCTGCGCTCAGAAATGGTTCCGGCCCCAGTAGTAAAAGTAGCACCCCGAGAACTGAGGGGACAGTAGAGAAAGGTGCAGGTATGATCAAAATTTAATTATGATCAGGATTGTGGGCGATTCCGCTGGGGGCGGGGGTAAGAGAAAGAAGAAATAAGGTGGGATAGACCCCAGGAAGGGGGCAATTAGTATGCGGAGGACAAGTATGTGTTTACTGACTGCTGCGGAGGAAGAACGTATGTACTCCTGCCCACATTCTAAGGGTGGTTCTGACTTCTCCGATAGGGAAGGCTGAGTGCTAGGTAGGGTGTTCGCTCCCTCCTGCCCTCGATATCGATTGCCCCGTCTGGTAGCATCCCTGGAGCAAATCTCCTACAAAACAGACGATCGGGTGTGCCTCATTCTACAAATTTCGACCTACCGTGGCATAACTCTACGCCAATGTCCTCGGATACAGAAGTGGACGCCCACGCTCTGCATCGTGCTCAACGAATGGAGATAATCTTCTCTCCTATCACTTCTACACCGGAGACTCAGCGTGTCATTAGGACAATTCTACGTGGGGAATATGAGTCGATAGTCAAGGACGCAGAGGAAGGTAGTAAGTCGGTGCAAAAGTATCTTGTTGCTACGGATTGGAGTGGGGAGGCCCAGCATGCCCTGGAGTGGACAATCGGGACGGTTCTGGAAGCTGGCGATACTCCGATGGCCATATATGTCATCGATCAGGATACGGTGGAAGATGGCGGCAAGATTGTTCCAGATGACATGATAGCGGGAGAATTGAGTAACTAGGCTGCCGCCATGGGGACCAGCCTTGCGGCTATGAACATGCCTCATACAACCGGAACACCGTCTCCCCCACCCAACATGGGTGATATTTCGGAGAGGAGTAGGGAGCGCACGGAGGCTGAGCCGGAGAGGTGCGTTGCGGCAGGGGCGATCGCTAGGCCGGTGGGAAAGCTTCTGGGGGAGACGAGGCTGAAGGTCGGGGACGCTGTAGGGGTGATTCACTGCAGGAGTCTGAAGCGTCTTCTCACTGAAATCCTGAGTTTGTAATTTATTTCTCGATATACGATTGTCTCACTAAAATGATTTAGATCGACTTTATGGACCCTACACTTGTGGTCCTTGGTTCCCATGGTAGAAATGCACTAGAGGGGTGGGTGCCCTGAATTATACTCTGTTAGTAGTACTTGGCGTCCTTCCGGGATCTGGCCACTAAATCCTCTATCCCTGTCATAGTTTCCCGGAAAAAACTCAAGCATGCTAAAAGTTTGCTAAAGCCAACGAGGTTTTCGCTTCTCTCCACTACCCCCTCGCATCCGATCAATTAGATACACTACCGGGTTAGTGCACACATCTCTTCTTCCTACGTCATCTTGAATATCTTTTTATTTCCTTATCAAACATGGCCCCTACCAACCGCTCCGCATTCCGGAATGCCTTTATATATGATTCTAGGAATTGTGGCGGCGCAGTCCTCGGAGGTCGCTGGACCGCAAAAGGGATTACGAATGCTAATCTCTATCTTATGGTAGAGATTTTCTGTTCAATGAAGGATAAGTGCTGCCTGCACGACGAGAGCGAGAAAGTGGTTCAAAGGGATGCACAGCACCTCCAACCAGGCAAATATTTCGTTGTCACTAATGGTAGGTTTCTTCATTGCTTCCATGATTAGAATTTACTCACCGCGGATAGCTTCTATCATTGTCACCGACAAAGTCCCGCTGGTTGGGGCCGGGCGGTATCTAGAAACCGGAACTCAGGATGGATCATTTTGTGATGCGGTGAGAACAAGAGACAGGCGATGCGTTATAACAGATGATCCGGTGAGGATGGCCCAGGCTGGCAGGTGGCGGGGCTTCGACTCGTGTCATATTTTTCCTTTGGCGTACAAGGGAAAATGCAGTGTTCGCAACGGGGCAGTCCGTCCGTTCTGGGCCAGGACGAGGACGGACGACATTTCGTCGTCCCGTCCTGGGAATTCAAGGACGAGGACGGACTACATTTTGCCGTCCCGTCTTCTCGTCCGAGGGTCTTGGCAGTCCCCCCGCCGGGCCCTACGGGGGCCCCGGACGGCTGAGAACACTGGGAAAATGGAAAGAACTTGGGTACGATGGTTTGTTCAATCCCTTCACCAATGAATCCGACGGGTACTGCATCAACTCTGTGAGGAATGGGATATTGCTCAATTGCAGTATACATTGTTACTTCGACGCCTACGAGGTGGCTATAAATCCCGATGTATGAATGGCTAGCTCTTCAAGTTTTCTTAGCTAATAATTGGGTAGGATAATTATAAATTTGTCTGCTTGATACCCGAGCTTGATACCGATGAGATCGCCAGTGGTCATCTTGGCCAGAGGTTCACGAATAACCCACTCCGGCCGCATGATGAACTCCTACGCTGGCACTTTTAGTGTTCCCAAGCGTCCAGTCCGTCCGTCTTTGCCCTAGGACGGGACGGACGCCAAGTTTGAGGCCTTTGCCCAGGACGGACGCCAAATTGTGGTCCGTCCTTACTGGTGACGGCCGGGCCCTACAGGTGACGCCCCCAGTTCAAAAGACGGCTGGGCCCTACCGGGACTTACCATTTCCAGTAAGACTGCAGGGCCCTGCAGTCAACCTACAGTCTTACAGTGAATATTGAGGACGGACACCTTGCCCGGCCGTTCATACCAACCCTGCCCGGGACGGACTGAACTGTTGGACACCAGGGCCCTGCAGTCCGCCCGGGACGGTTGGGAACACTAGGAACTTTCGCCAGGCGGTTCTTACTACGGTGGTGGGGGCCTGACTAGCTTGGAAAGGACGGGGGGATAGTGGGCGGATCGGGGAGTTGAAGGGGTGATTATCCCCATCCAATCTCCTATCATATTTTATAGCAACTAATATACTTGTTGTCGATGTAGGATTCGATGTCTCTTCTTTTACAATGACATTTCCTCGAAAGTTATACCAAAAGGCAATCGACTTGGGCATGACTCTTGAGGGGGAATGGAGCTAGAACTCCCTTTTCGTTACATCAATTGAGTGTACTTGCAATTGCGCTTTTTTCTCTTTTGATCCCCCCGTTCCAATTGTTTGTTTCCCATCCGTGATTTGTGTGTTTTTTTCTGTATTGTATACTGCCGTAACTGGCGAGGGGGAAACACAATTTTTCCATTTCCTTCTTTCTCGCCTTTCTTATTAATTTTTAATTTTTTCTGATAATCTCCTTAGATGGTTGAATGGTAGGCTGTTGAGTGATGGATACTTCGGCCACTATCGAGGTTAAGCACAGCTATGCGTTCTTATTTTTATGCTTTTTTTAATGTAAGCACGCGCAGCCAGAAATATGAGGTTAAACACTGCTGTGTGTTCTTCTGGAGCTTGGCTATGTCTTGGCTAGGACAGATATTGATCACCGAGTCCTCATCGTCGTATCATCCTGTTGTTTGAAAGTCTTTATCAACAACTGGGGAATGGGGTATAAAAATGAGATCTGGAACCGAGCATTCAAGTTTGAGTGAGTTTTGGATACCGTTCGGCATTTTTTATGTTTATTTTGGAGAAGAGAGGCTGCATGTACTTGTCGGAGTCTGTGATGGCAAAGACGGTGATTTTTCTATATACCGGGTATGAATTTCAACCGATTTTACTATTTTTTCATAAATATCGTTGTTGTCTTTTCATCATGAAAGAATTGCTTATAAATGCATTGCAACGCCGACAACCTTACTCGTGGTCGGGCTATTATTGTTTCTTGAAGGTATTGCACTTGTTGGAATGTGAAATGATCGGTATTGCAGGAATGGTGTTTGGTATGGTGGAATGTATCCTGTACGGAGGTACAGCACGTAAGTTTTGTAGGTTCCACAAACCAGGACTGCCACCTTCACCCCCTGTGTAACCTACAAAACTTATACGCTGTACCTCTATAGTCTACTGAGACACTTGTAAAATCTCGCTCATGCATTAGTGCCACAGCTAGTCTCTTAGTATTTGAGTGCTATCTGAATCTAATCTGATGTCTGTGTACTGTACTCAAAACTATGGGGCCTAATCGTCTCAGTTTAAGGACTTAATGAAATAGGTACGGCAATACTGGGTGACCGCTGGTACTTTTTTTACTTTTTTTTTGTTGTGTTTCATGGAGTTGTGTGTTATCTACTTTACCATGGGCTCTTCTCTTCTTTCTCTCGAGTCGGCATTGGGGTTGGATCCGCGTTCTCTACTGGTGCAATGGTAAACATGTTAGCTTAAACCAAAAACCAAAAACAATTGTAATAAATTTTGCTTTTGAAACCTTATTAGCTCAACTCATTATATGATACCAGAAATAAGTTGAGGTTAAGGGTGGAGCTCTTTATCACGGTTTTTGTGCTTATATGATCACGGATTACCCGGTCGCCAGTTGATGCTTGTGTATGACCGCTTTTTTTTGTCACCACCTTGCAACCTATCCCATAACTCTCCATCGCAACCATTCCTTCTACCCTAGCACTAATTTTCCTCCCTTTTCATCAAAGCATGTCTGTGACAGATGAAGATAGTCTACCAACCACGCCGCCTACTGATCGCTTAGCGTGGCGTGATACCCACATCTACGCTTCCGACAGTCGTGATACTATGCTCGGAGGGCTCTGGGCCTCTGAAGGTATTACCAACGCCAATCTCTATTCCATGTTGGAGATTATCTGTTTCTTTACCGATACTTTCCATCTATATGACGACCGCAAACAGTTGGTTGGGAAGGATGGACAACAGCTTCGACCAGGCAATTACTTTGTTGTCACTAATGGTAGGTTTCTTCATTGCTTCCATCATTCGCCGCTACTCAGTGCGAATAGGTTCCGTCAGTGTCACCGATGAAGTCCCGCTAATTTGTGCGGTTTCGTTACCCTCTGGGACTCGTGTTGAATCGTTCGGCGATGCTGTGTTCCAGCGAGATCAGCGATGCGTTATAACAGGCAAGCAGGCGATGTTTGCTCATGTCGGCAGGTGGATGGGCATATATTTCCTTTGGCATACGAGAGGCAGTGGAATGATTGTAACCTCAGTCGTTTGATCACCGTCCCCCCCGCCAATGAGTCCCACGGATCCATCAACTCGGTCCAGAATGGGATCATGCTCACGTGCGAGATGCACCAGTTCTTTGCTTCCTATGATTTGGCAATTAACCCTGATGTATGTAGGGCTAAATATTCAAGGCTTCGTGGCTAATAATTGTACAGGATAACCACAAGATCGTGTGCTTCACACCTGATCTCGCTCACTATCACATCGCCGGTCGTCATCTTGACCAGACGTTCACCGATAACCCACTCCGGCCGCCTGATGACCTCCTACGCTGGCACTTTCGCCAGGCAGTCCTCGTTAATATCAAGGGTGTTGGAGAGCCTACTTTTGAGGATGATTTCCCGCCTGGCTCAGATGTGATGAGCGAGATTATGAGAGGCCCAAAAGCCGGCGAGAGAATGGAGTTTGAGCTATTTAGCCGTTTCAATGCAATGGTCTCTCCTGAGCCAAGAGTAGGCGGCCAGGTGACGTGTAATTAGGGAACTCCAATATTTTATATAACCACGGGATTTGGGACTGATGTTTGTTCATAAATTCTCAGCAATCGGGCGCACTCTGAGGTTCTATGTTAAGCCACAGTAGCGATTGAAACCCTTTTGATAGATCATGGCTGTTGTCTCGCTTAAACGGGATGGAATGTAGAATGGGTCTTATTTAGAGCCTTGAAACGGAATCAGGGGCTGCTTCGATATTTGTGGAGAATAAGGATGGCTGCCTGCTTAATAACTCTCATACAAAAATCTTCACTACTGTGGAGCTATGGCTCACCCTCTCCTTCCATTTAATCCATAAAATAAATCCATGGTTCTCTTCCTGATCTCTCCCTCTTCATTTATTTGCTTTTATTTTTATCACTACATGAATCGTGTGTTGTTGTTGGTAATGTTTTGTTCTCTTCATTTGTCGTTTCCTGGACGGTCAGTTTCAGACAGCCGGAACTGTACATTGTTTAAAGGCTGAACACTCATCCCCTGCACTGTTTATAGTGCCGAATTTCCCTACATCACACTAAAATGCGCACTAAAAAACTATAGTAGCTTGACACTTTTCTAGAAATCTGAATTGAGTGAAATCAAATGCATTTGAGGTCAAGTTGTAATGCAGATCTTTTCCCAAGCGGTCCTTTCCTATGGGAGGAAAAAATGAGATGCATGACTAATTCCAGCCTTCCTCCCTGAGCTGCCAACATTTACCGACCAGAAATAACTGGGATCAGGAATGACTAGATGTCACTGTTAGTAAGAGCGATTAAGAGGAGGCTACAAAGGATCATGTTCAACATTTAGCCTCTGCCCTGACACAGTGGGCCATCTAGGGCATGAATTGTGCCTTTCTGCAGCTTTAATATAAGTTTAGTCAAATTAGGCTTGTAGAAGAGAGATATCGGGGACAGCAAATATATTCTCTATCTGAGCAGCGGTCAGAACCTTTCATATTTCGATCATGTCTGGAAATTTGCAAACTCAGACACAGTCAGGCTGATTTCTGTGGAACTTGAATAATTATTCAAAATTATTTCTGACAGCAGAAGGTCATGTAGAGTCAATCCTGGGACAGTAGGGTGTAACGGTATATCTAGTGGCGATTGTACAGGTCCAAGAAGATCATCACTTACATCATTCAGACTTTCATGAAATCTTAATGTACAGTAGTGTAAAGGTTTTATGGCAACTAAAATACTAGTGTACAAGAGAAAAAGAGGTTAAATATGTAGGTTTCCAAATAGCCCCTGTCCAATCCGTTTGTCAACCCTACCGCTCACCCCCAAGTCACCCTCTCTTCTCCTCAAGCTTCTGAGATAATGAGCCTTGAATGCAATTTTAAGTAATAAAGGGTCATGGTTGACTTACAGTTTTCGAATTGAAAGATTGTCTTATTGAGCACTATCTTTGTTGGCAAGAATCCCGGATATGAATGGCAAGATCTTTGTAACCTGTGTACATATTCCACGAACTGTAGACAGCAGTGGCACTGGCAGTGCAGTGTCTTGTATGTTTGGTTTGATTTATATTTGGTTTATTTCATTTCATCTCAGCTCCGCCATAGTTCCTGAGTCAGATGATAGGCCATGCTATCATAGCCCAGGTTTAGTTGGCTTTGCTAGAAATTTAAATTTAGGATTCCAGGTCGTAACATGGACTACTGAATAGAGTAAAGGCATGCAAGAGTGTAGTTACCTGAGCTTAGGAACTGTAACTGGTTTATTCCTGTCTAACGAAAATACAATAGGACCAGCGATAGACCTGCTAGCGCTGGTGCTAAGGGAGGCTTCAAGGGACCAGTAGCTAGAAGGATAATAGTTGAAGGACAAATTGGGCTAAGGGACTCAGGGATTGCCGTTCAACCAAGTGTATTCTTAGAATGAAGGTCTGTTGAAGTCTGCTGTCTCCTGCTAGTCAGGAGACTGGTTTAAATACAAAACCCAAGAGCGATAGCCTTCCTGCAATCACGATCATTACCAGTAGCTGCGCACATACCAGAATCCTGTAGTCCTGCAAGACCAAAGAAAGAAATATAGCTCAGCCTCCACCAGTGCTACATGACCATTCCATACCCGGAATCCTAAATATAAACTTCCTGCAAAGTAAACTAAACATAGCAATATGATAGCATAGCCTATCTGACTCAGAGACAGTGGCGGAGCTGAAATCAAATCAAATAAACCAAATATAAATCAACTAAACATAGGAGATCCTGCACTGCCCGCTTCTGTGTACCGTTACCGGAACATCTACACATGTTACAGGAACGTTGTCACCCTACCCAGGGGGGCCAGTTACCCTACCTTCAGTGACAAAGTCATCTGCGAAACTAGGGGAAAGTTATCCAACAATAGTGGGGCTCTAAGATGTTGAGAGGGTTGCTTTGATTGGCAAGAAATGGTGACAAACTGAGCCGCCTGAGGAGTAACATCAGCAAAAATAATACCCTGCGTTCTGTGCGTCCTGTGCGTCTGACGCACCTGACGCCGGAACGCAAATCGCGAATCAGGACGCAACGTCGATCCGACGTTGCGTCCTGACTTTGTGTTACTTGGCGCCGTCCGTCCTGACGCAATCAGGACACGGACCCCTACGTCCTGTGCGTCCTGACTGCGTCTGGTGCTGCGCTACTCCGCCCTGACGCCGCCTGATCTAAGGGTCTCCCGCCCTGAC
>Ga0307517_10000111_pt1 | contig 120304 bp, 119 predicted proteins | sample 23_EM_MG_FD_194515 | JGI IMG/M metagenome (GOLD analysis project Ga0307517, IMG submission 194515) | Populus trichocarpa ectomycorrhiza microbial communities from riparian zone in the Pacific Northwest, United States - 23_EM | ecosystem: Host-associated > Plants > Roots > Unclassified... | reverse complement strand
CTTCGGTAGATATAGCCGATACGCCACCGGCAGGCTCGCATGGCGATTGGCGAGCGACAGGGTCACCGCCACCTGGCAGTTCGCCTGCTTGCCGAGCTGCCCGCAGTACTGGTGTGACACACCAACCAAGTGCTGCCCCTTTTTGGGAAGGCCGGTGTCGTCAATGATCCAGGCCTCGATCGGTCCGTCGCGTGTAATCTGCGGCAGCACCATCTGGCGCACCTTGGTCAACACATCGTCGTCCGACCAAGCTCCTTGGCCGACAAAATGCAGCAACGACTGATGCTGTGCCGAGGTTCGCCCGGGCGCCGTGATCGCCGCCATAGGCTCCACGCTCTTGCGCTCTCCAGGCATCACCAAGCCCGTGCAGTAGTCGCGGAACGGACCCGCCCGATCCGCGTGGCCGATCACGCTCACAAGCTCCCCGACATAGCGGGTAAAACGAAATTCAATGTCTTTCGACCCGCGGAGACCCATCCCAGCCCCCTTGCTTCAGTGGGATTCGCCTCCATAAATGATTCGGAAATACCTCAGACTGCGGCTTTCTGACTCAGTAGTACTAGGTCGCGCGCGCATCCGCCGGCCGAGTCTGCCGCAAGAAGCGCGCGCAGACAATTCCGAGCGCGACCATGATGGAAGCGGCGGTCAGCAGGGTCGGAACCTTGCCCGTATGCTGGATGCCGAAGCCATAGGCGATCGGCCCGAACGTCTGACCCATGAAGAAGAAGAACGAATGCAGCGACAGCGCGGTCGCGCGCGCTTCCACCGACAGCTCGCTGGCAAACACCTGCAGGCAGCCGTGGATCATGTAGAAACCCCAGCCCATGAACAGCAGGCTCAGCGCCTGCAGCTTCCATTGCGGCCCCATCGCGACCGCGACCAGCTGCACCGCGACCATCGTGGCACCCGCCAGCATCATGCCCTTGACGCCGATCTTCGGCAGGAAGCGCGAAATCGTCATGGTGTAGAACAGCCCGCCGACCGCAAAGCCGGCGATCACGATGCCGGCGATCGACAGCTTGGTTTCGCCGAGCTCGAACAGGAACGCGGCGATGAAGGGAAACAGGCCCAGCACGCAGCAGCCTTCGATGAACACCGCCGCATAGCAGATGCGGGCATTCGGGTTGGTGAAGATGGTGCGGTAGCCATGCCTGAGCGCCGCCAGACTGGTCCGTGGCGGATGCTTTAGGTCGGCGCCACGAAACCCGGCGGCCACCGCAATCGCCGCCACCACCACCAGCGCGCCGAGGATCGCCAGCACGCCGCGCCAGCCCATGAAATCGCCGATCAACCCTGAGAACGAGGCGCCGAGCAGGTTTCCCGACATCGAGCCCATCAGCGTGCGCCCGATCGCGAGCTGACGCTTTTCCGGCCCGACGAGATCGCTGGTCAAGCCCAACGCAATCGGAAACACACCGCCCGAACCGATGCCGGCGAGAATCCGCGTGGCAAATAGTTCCGGGAACGACGTCGCCATCGCGCCGAGAATATTGGCAAGGCCAAGCAGCACCAGGCAGATGATCATCAGCCGCGCCTTGCCGAACATGTCGGCGGTGGCGCCCAGCACCGGCTGGATGATCGCAAAGGTGAAAGCAAACACGGCGGCAAAACCGGCTGCCGTCGCGATGCTGACGCTGAAATCCTCGGCGACATGCGGCAACACAGGATCGAGCGCCCGGGCCGACAGGCTGGCCGCAAAGGTCGCGAGCGCGATAATGTTGAGGGCCGGCGGCAGGCGGGTGGCGGCTGCCGTCACGGCACGGTCCGCGCCATCAGCGCGCCGTGCCGTTGGCCGTGACGTTCTTGGCGAGCGCGTCGAACCCCATCAGGGTTTTCACCAACGCTTCGAATTCGCGCAGCGGCACCATGTTCGGTCCGTCCGACGGAGCGTGATCGGGGTCGGGGTGAGTTTCGATGAAGACGCCGGCGACGCCGACCGCGACAGCCGCGCGGGCGAGCACCGGCACGAATTCGCGCTCGCCGCCCGATGAAGTGCCCTTCCCGCCGGGCTGCTGGACCGAATGGGTGGCATCGAAAATGACCGGTGCGCCCGTGCGCGCCATGATCGGCAACGCGCGCATGTCCGACACCAGCGTATTGTAGCCAAAGGACGCGCCGCGTTCGGTGACCAGCACGTTTGGGTTACCGCCGCCGGTAATCTTGTTGACCACGTTGGCCATGTCCCAGGGCGCCAGGAATTGCCCCTTCTTGACGTTGACGACCTTGCCGGTCGCCGCCGCCTCCAACAGCAGGTCCGTCTGCCGGCACAGATAGGCCGGGATCTGCAGGACGTCGACGGCCTGCGCCACCTCGGCGCACTGCGAAGACTCGTGCACATCGGTGAGCACAGGCAATCCGAGCGAGGAACGGATCTCGGCGAAGATCGGCAAGGCCTGCGCGAGCCCGATGCCGCGTGGAGCCGATCCGCTGCTCCGGTTAGCCTTGTCGAACGAGGTCTTGTAGACGAGGCCAATTCCGAGCCGGCCCGCGATCTCCTTCAGCGCGGACGCCACCTCGAGCGCATGGCTGCGGCTCTCGAGCTGGCATGGCCCGGCGATGATCGAAATCGGCAAGTGGTTGCCGAATTTGACCGAACCGGCCGTCACAACGGAAGCTGCAGAGATCGCGCTCAAGGGTATTTCCTTATTTCCAGCGCGGACCATGCCGGTCCGCGCCATCAGGATCAACCCGTTTCAACCCCGGAATATCAGGGTTGCGTGATCAGTTACTTCACCGACGAGAACGCCGTCGGCACCAGCAACTGGCTGACGATATTGTCGATGATCTGGCCGTCCTCTTCGCTCTTGGCGCGGCCGGCGATCCAGTCGGGATCGGACTGAAATGCCGTCCACTTCTTTTCGCGATCCGCGAGCGAATCCCAGGCGACGAAATAGGTCAGTTCCTGGTTGGAGGTTCCGATCAGCGTGGTGAAGAAGCCGGCCTGCTTGATGCCGTGCTTCTCCCACAATTTCAGCGTCAGCGTGTCGAAGCGCTTCATCAGCGCGGGCAGACGGCCGGGCAAACAGCGATAGACACGCATTTCCATAATCATCAGCTTCACTCCCCTGATTTATTGCTCTTGCAGGTAACGGAAGCGGTTTGTCGCAACAATTCGCCCGTTCGTCAAAGGCAGGCCTGAGCAACCGCCCCAGCCGCTTATCTAGGCCTCTTTCGGAAGCAAGGGCCGGAAGAACGAGCGTTCATAACGGATGAAGCAGCGCGTCCGCTTTGCGAAAGCCACCGCCTTCGCAACGTCGGGATCGGCGGCGGCGTCCTTGCGGTACTGCTCGTAGGCGGCAAGGCTTGGAAAGCTGAACATCCCGAGCGCAACGTCGCTTGCTCCCTCGGATGGCAGAAAGTAGCCGTGATGAATGCCGCCGAACCGCGGCAACAGCTCAAGCCACATCGCACCGTAAGCTTCGAATTCCGCGAGCTTGTCCGGATCGATCTGGTAACGCAGGTGGCAGGTAATCATCCGGTCGTGCTCCAGCGCAAAGTTGGATCGGGCGATAGACCTCCGCCAATGAATTACTGCGCGGAGACGGCTACACCAGCCGCGACTGCACCACCGCCGCCTGAATGAACGACGCAAACAGCGGATGCGGTTCGAACGGGCGCGATTTCAGCTCGGGATGGAATTGCACGCCGATGAACCAGGGGTGGTCCTCATACTCGACGATCTCCGGCAGCACGCCGTCGGGCGAAAGGCCCGAGAAACGCAGGCCGTGCTGTTCGAGGCGATCCTTGTAAGCGGTGTTGACCTCGTAGCGATGACGATGCCGTTCTGAAATCTCGGTGGCGCCGCCATAGACTTCCGACACCCGGCTGCCGCGATTGAGCGCCGCCGGATAGGCGCCGAGCCGCATGGTGCCGCCGAGATCGCCGGATTTCGTGCGCTTCTCGAGTTCGTTGCCGCGCAGCCATTCCGTCATCAGGCCGACCAGCGGCTCTTTGGTCGGACCGAACTCGGTGGAGTTGGCGTCCTCGATGCCGACGAGATTGCGCGCGGCTTCGATGACAGCCATCTGCATGCCGAAGCAGATGCCGAAATACGGCACGTCGCGGACGCGCGCGAACTGCGCCGCGCGAATTTTTCCTTCGGCGCCGCGCTGACCAAAACCGCCGGGCACCAGGATGCCGTTGACGTGTTCGAGGAACGGCGCCGGATCCTCGTGCTCGAACACTTCGCTCTCGATCCAATCGAGATTGACCTTCACCTTGTTGGCGATGCCGCCATGCGACAATGCCTCGATCAGCGATTTGTACGCATCCTTCATGCCGGTGTATTTGCCGACGATGGCGATGGTCACCGCGCCCTCGGGATTGCGCACCCGCTCGTTGATGTCGTTCCAGCTCTTCAGCACGGGCGGAATTTTCGGCTCGATGCCGAATGACGCCAGCACCTCATCATCGAGACCGGCTGCGTGATAGGCCTCCGGCACCGCGTAAATATTGTCGACGTCCCTCGCCTCGATCACGGCACTTTCGCGCACGTTACAGAACAGGCCGAGCTTGCGCCGCTCTTCCTTGGGGATCTCGCGATCGGTGCGGCACAGCAGGATATCCGGCTGGATGCCGATCGAACGCAGCTCCTTCACCGAATGCTGGGTCGGTTTGGTCTTCAGTTCGCCGGCGCTCGGGATGAACGGCAACAGCGTCAGATGAATGTAGACGGCGTGGTCGCGCGGCAATTCGTTCTTGAGCTGACGAATGGCTTCGAAGAACGGCAGCCCTTCGATGTCGCCGACGGTGCCGCCGATCTCCACCAGCACGAAATCATATTCGTCATTGCCCGAGAGCACGAATTCCTTGATCGCGTTGGTGACGTGCGGCACCACCTGGATCGTCGCGCCGAGATAATCGCCGCGGCGTTCCTTGGTGATGATGTCCTGATAGATGCGCCCGGTGGTGATGTTGTCGGCCTTGGTGGCCGGCCGCCCGGTGAAGCGCTCGTAATGGCCGAGATCGAGATCGGTCTCGGCGCCGTCGTCGGTCACGAACACTTCGCCGTGCTGATACGGCGACATCGTTCCGGGATCGAGATTGAGATAGGGGTCGAGTTTACGGAGACGGACCTTGTACCCGCGTGCCTGCAACAGCGCACCGAGTGCCGCTGAAGCCAGACCCTTGCCGAGCGAAGAAACCACGCCGCCGGTGATGAAAATGTACCGCGCCATGGGACTCAACCTTTAAGGCCACTGCCCCGATTCGCCAAAACGAATCGCATGCCGGTGCGAACATTTTGCCGGGCTGTGGGTGACGTGAAAATTAAAACGATTTCAGAGCATTGATGGGAAATTCTGATGCAGGACGGTAGTCGCCGTCCTGCATAGCCACCCTGCTTTATTGCGAACGCGGCGCCTGCGGGCCCGACGGCGCCGGTGCCCCCTGCTGCTCGTCGACCTTCTTCAGCGTGTCCAGAACACCGCCGCTGGTCGGCGGCGCGATCGGGGTCGCACCGCCGGTTTGCGTCGCCGGCGTGGTGCCGAGAATCGAGGCCGGCTTGCGATCATGACCCGCAGCCCAGGCCAGGAACAGGCTGGTGACGAAGAAGCCTGCCGCCAGTATCCCGGTCGTCCGCGTCAACAGATTGGCGGTGCCGCGGCTCGACATGAAGCCGGCGCCGCCGCCCATGCCGAGGCCGCCGCCTTCGGACTTCTGCAGCAATACCGCGCCGATCAGCACGGCAACGATCATGAGGTGAACGACAATAACGACGGCCTGCATTTCTAACCTTCCGTCACAAGCCGAGAGCGCCGGGTTTCGGCTGCACCATGGAGCTTGCGGGTTTTCCTGAAGTTGCGCGGTGTTACACGATCGGACGGGGCATTGTCACCCCCAACGGCTGCCGATGAGATAATTGCCGCAGGCTTTCCAACAAGCGGCAGCAGGCCGCGACACCTTGCCATTTCCGGCTTGCGGCGATCGATATTTCTCATATAATAGACATATGAATACTATTATAGACGATCTGAGCAGCCGCCTGGCGTCGCGCTTGCGACTCGAGCGCGACAGCCGCGGCTGGTCGCTGGCCGATCTTGCCGAACGCTCGGGCGTCTCAAAAGCCACCATCAGCAAGATCGAGCGCGCCGAGGTCAGCCCGACCGCTGTCGTTCTGGTGCGGCTGGCAAGCGCCTTCGATCTCACCATGGCGGGGCTGATGCTGCGCGCCGAAGGCCAGGGCGAGCGCCTGTCGAAGGCCGGCGAACAACCGGTCTGGCGTGATCCCGAAACCGGCTATCTGCGCACGCAGGTGTTCAACCGCCCCGATCATCCAATCGAAATCATTCGCGTCGAATTGCCCGCTCGGCAGCGCGTAGCGCTGCCCGCTTCGTCCTATGCGCATATCCGTCAGGTGGTCTGGGTGCAGGCCGGCGCGCTCGTGATCGTCGAGGCCGGCGAACGGCATCTGCTCGGCACCGGCGATTGCCTCGGCTTCGGACCGCCCGCTGAGGTGACGTTTGCCAACGAGAGCGCGGCACCCTGCACTTACGTCGTGGCGCTGGCCCGGAGCTAGCAACGATGCAGGAGATCGAGCGCGGCCGTCATCTCCAGATCGACGACGTCGAACGGATTGCCGAGATCAAGCAGGCGCGCGCCGCCCGTGCCGCCAATAACCGAGGCTGAAGAATATGCCGGATATCGAAATCAAACCCTTGGGCCATTCGCCCGAACTCCGCGCGAGCCTCAGCGAGATGCTGATCGAAGCCGTGGCACATGGCGGGTCCGTCAGTTTCATGCATCCCCTGCAGCCGGAGATCGCAAATGCTTTCTGGGAGAAATCGCTGGCCGCGGCGGCGCGCGGAGAACGGATTGTGCTTGGCGCCTTCGACGGCGCTCAACTGGTCGGAACGGTTACGCTGGTTCTGGACCTTGCGCTCAACCAGCCGCACCGTGCAGAAATCGTGAAGATGATGACGCGGGTCAGCCATCGCAGCCGCGGCGTGGCGAAGGCGCTGCTGCACGCGGCCGAACGCGTGGCGATCGAGCACGGGCGCTGGCTGCTGGTGCTCGATACCGCCTCCGACGAAGGCGCTTCCGGACTCTACGAGCGTGTCGGCTACAAACTGTCGGGGGTCATTCCGGACTACGCGTACAAACCCCACGGCGGCATGACGGGCACGATGTTCTACTGGAAGCGCCTGCAGGAGCACGCGCCCTGTTGAGGCCAGACCAGCGTCAGCGCGCGCAGCCCGTGATCCGGTCAGCTTAATCCGCGCTTGCGGTATCGAAAGGGCGCAACCCGCGGCTCGGCCGGGCCTCGCCCGCGAGTACCTACGACGTTTAGGTGCAGCCTAATCACTGCCGCAAGATTTCGTATTTTTCCTCAGCTGGCTTCGCCCCTATACCGATGGACGGGCGGCGGGTCGCCCCTAGCAGTTCCTTCAGAACGGACAAAGGGCGAATAATGTCAGTTGAGCAGATCGACACGCTCGTCGTCGGCGGCGGCCAGGCGGGACTCGCAATGAGCGAGCATCTGGGCCGGGCCGACGTGCCTCATGTCGTTCTCGAGAGGAACCGGATCGCCGAACGCTGGCGCTCCGAGCGGTGGGACTCGCTGGCCGCCAACGGGCCAGCCTGGCACGATCGCTTTCCCGGCCTCGAATTTTCGGATGTCGATAGCCGAGTCGGCCCCAACGACTTTCCGTCGAAGGAAACGGTTGCCGACTATTTCGTGGCCTATGCCAAGAAGATTGCGGCACCGATCCGCTGCGACGTCGAAGTCCTGAATGTCGAGCGGATTGCGAGCCGTCCGGGGTTCCGCGTCGAGACATCGGCGGGCACGATGGAGGCCAACCGGATCGTCGTCGCGACCGGCCCGTTCCAGTGCCCAATCATCCCCGCTGTGGTTCCGCCGCAAGCGGGAAAATTGCAGATGCATTCTACCGGTTACCGCAATCCGGGCCAGCTTCCCGAGGGCGCGGTCCTGGTGGTGGGATCAGGCTCTTCGGGGACGCAAATCGCGGAGGAATTGCTGGAGTCGGGGCGGCGCGTCTACCTTTCCGTCGGACCGCATGATCGTCCGCCGCGTGCCTATCGCCGCCGCGACTTCTGCTGGTGGCTGGGCGTCCTTGGCAAGTGGGATGCCGCCGCGCGCGCGCCGGGCACGGAACACGTTACGATCGCCGTGAGCGGTGCACACGGCGGACATACGATCGATTTCCGGCGTCTTGCCGCGAGGGGAATGATTCTGGTCGGGCGGACCGAGGCCTACGCCGATGGCGTGATCCGCTTCGCACCGGACCTCGTCGAGAATCTCGAGCGGGGCGATGCGAACCATCGAGCCCTGCTCGATGAAGCCGATGCCTACATCGCCCGCAACGGCCTCGATCTGCCGGAGGAACCGGAGGCGCGCGCCATTGTCGCGGATTCGCAGTGCGTGATCACCCCCCTCCTCTCGCTCGATCTGGCCGATGCCGGGATCAACACAATCATCTGGGCGACGGGGTTCGTCACCGACTACAGCTGGCTGAAGGTCGACGCCTTTGACGCGAACGGTGGTCCGCAGCACCAGCGCGGCGTCTCGTCCGAGCCCGGCATTTACTTCCTGGGATTGCCTTGGCAGTCGCGGCGCGGTTCCAGCTTCATCTGGGGCGTGTGGCACGACGCCAAGTACTTGGCGGACCAGATCACGATCCAACGCAGCTACGCAGCGTATCACGATGCCATGCAGCGCGAGCTCGAGAGCGCATGACGGTCGGATGAGAGCTTGAGTTCGTCGCGCAGGCCCCGGGGCCTTCGCTTCGAAGCATGGTCCGGCGGCGGGAACTACAGATAGAGGTGGCGCACGGCCTCGCTGCCGAGCAGATCGGCAGCGCTCCCCGCAGCCACGACCCGGCCCTTCGTGAGCAAAATACCGCGATGTGCGATCGAGAGCGCCATCTCGGCGTTCTGCTCGATCAGCAAGATCGTGGTCCCAGTTCGGTTCACCGCGGCGACGGTATCGAAATATTCGTCGATCAATTTGGGCGAGAGCCCTAACGAAGGCTCGTCCATCATCACGAATTTCGGCTTGCCCACCAGAGCTCGCGCCAACGCGACCATCGCCTGCTCGCCGCCGGAAAGCGTACCGGCCCGCTGACGTATGCGGTCGCGCACGCGCGGGAACAGATCGAGCATCTCGTCGAGGCGCTCGCCGAAGCCGCTCGTATGGCCCTGCGCCTCGTAGCCGAGACGGATATTGTCGCGAACCGAGATGTCGGCGAAGAGACGCCGGCCCTCGGGCACGAAGCCGACGCCGAGCGCGCTCAGCTTCTCGGTGCGCAAGCTGGCGAGGTCTTGTCCCATGAACGCGACATGTCCGCGCGCCAGCGGCAGGAGCGCCGAGATCGCCCGGAATATCGTCGTCTTGCCGGCACCGTTTGGGCCGAGAATGCACACCAACTCGCCTGCATCGACGCTGAACGAGACGTCGCGCAGCATCGCGACCACACCGTAATTCGTGTCGACGTTCTCAAGTTTGAGCATGCTGGGCACCTTTTCGGCCGAGATAGGCTTCCTGAACCCTGGGGATCAGGCGGACCTCCTCGTAGAGTCCCTCGGCGAGTTTCTGGCCGTAGTCGAGGACCAGCACGCGCTGCGGCAACGCGGCGATCAGGCGCATGTCGTGCTCGATGATCATGAGGGCGAGGTCCGGGCGCTCGGCGCAGACCGAGCGGATGTCGTCCATCAGCGCGTCGGTGTCGGAATCGTCCATGCCGGAGGAAGGTTCGTCGAGCAGCAGGACCTTGGGTTCGCTTGCAAGCGCGCGGGCAATCTCCAACCGCCGGCGATCAGCCTGCGGCAGCTCGCCCGCCGGCCTGTGGCGCTGGGCATGCAGCTCCCGCGAGACGGCCTTGAGCAGCCGCTCGGCGAGTTCGGCCGCCGCATCGAGTTCCGCAGCGGCCTTGCGGCGATTGAAGATGGCGTCGAACACGCCGGCCTTCATATGCGTGTGTCGGCCGATGATGACGTTGTCGAGGACCGACAGATCTGCAAACAGCCGGCTCGACTGGAAGGTCCGTGCGATGCCTTTGGCGACGATGCGATGGGCCGGCTGTCCGTTGAGCGACTCGCCGCCGAGACGAACCTCGCCGGACGACGGGACGTAGAGCCCGCTGATGATGTTGAGCAAGGTCGACTTGCCCGCACCGTTCGGGCCGATGATCCCGAGCACCTCACCCTTGCGCAGGGTGAAGTCGACCTCCGCCATGGCAACGAGGCCTCCGAAGCGCATGGTCAGGCCCTTGCCTTCCAGAATAACTGGCATGCCCGTCGTCAGCCTCCGTAGCGGCGCAGCCGCTGCGGGAAGATTCCCTGCGGGCGGATCATGAGGAATGCGATCACGGTGATCCCGAAGAACAGGATGCGGTAGTCGGAGAAGGCGCGCAGCTTTTCGGGCAACAGCGTCAGCAGGAAGGCACCGACGATCACGCCCAGAGTGTTGTCCATGCCGCCCGCGATCACCATCGTCATGATCGTCACCGAGACGAGGAAGGTGAAGTTGTCCGGCGAAATGAAGCCGACATAGAAGGCATAGATTGTTCCGGCGAAGCCGGCGAGGAAGGCGTCGACCGCGAAGGCGAGAACCTTGTACCAGGTCGCGTTGATGCCCTGGCAGCGGGCGGCGAGTTCGTCCGCCCTCAGCGCATTCCAGGCCAGTCCGATGCGTGAATGGTGAAGCCGACCGGCGAACAGGATGGCGACACCCACGAGCAGCGCGGAGAGATAGTAGAAATTGGCCTGCGCCGGCAGCGAATGACCGAAGACGACGAGCGGCGAGGCAAACGAGTGGCCGAACAGTTCCGGAGCGGGAATGCCGACCAGGCCATTGGGGCCGCCGGTGAATTCGAGATTGTTGAGCAACTGGTGGATAACGACGCCGAAGGCGATCGTCACCAGTGCCAGATAGCTATCGCGCGTCCGCATCGACGGCAGCCCGAGAAGGAAGCCGAAGATCGTCGCCACGATCGCCGAGGCCGGCAGCGCGAGCCAGAAGCTCACATCCCAGTTCAGGGCCAGAAGCGCGGAAACGTAGGCGCCGATCCCGTAGGACGCGCCGGTGGCGAAGTTCGGAATGTTCGCGCTGCCGAGCTGGAAATTGAGCGCCAAGGCCAGAACGGCGTAGAGCTGTGCGACAATTAGCAGGTGCAGCGCATACGTGTTCTTTTCCAGCACGAAGGGGAAGATCAGCACAATTGCGAGGGCAAGCAACATCGCGAAGCGCCGACGTGCGGCGAAAGCGTTCTCGATCTTCGCCTCGATGGAGGGGTTGCGCTGTAGCGTGACGAGTGCGCCGCCGAACAGCACCAGCAGAGCGATGACCGCACGCCAATCGTCGGCGAGCAGGAACTGGCGCAGGAAGACCGCTCCTGCGACCTCGGTGAGAGCGACCAGGACGATACCGACGATCGCGGTGGCAGGCCGGGCGGAAAGGGTCATGTCCTTCATCGGCTCAGACCTTCTCGACGACGGTGCGGCCCAGGAAGCCGGCCGGACGGAACACGAGAACGCCGATAACGAGCATGAAGACGAAGACGAGACGGTAGGCCGCGCCGTTGGGCACCACCGCCTGGACCAGCGTGTCGAGGCCGGCGATCAGCAGGCTGCCGACAATGGCGCCCGGCATCGAGCCGAGACCACCGACCACTGCCGCGGAGAAGCCGATCAACCCGACATCGACGCTGAAGTCGAAGCGCACGATGCCCGCGTACCCGGCGAAGAACAGGCCGCCGATCGCACCCACTGCGGACGCGATGAAGAAGGTCACGCGAAAAATTCTGCCCGGCGCGATCGAAAGCAACCGCGCGGCATCGCGATCCTGCGAGACCGCCTTGATATGGAGGCCAAGCCGGGTGTTGTCGAGCATATAGAACAGCCCCGCCACGCACAGCCCGGACACCAGGATGGCGACCAGGTTGAAGGCCGGCACCGACACGCCGAGCAACTCGACGCTTCCCTGAACCAGACGCGGCACGGCGTGCGGGTTCGATCCGTTCGGAAAGAGGTGCCGGATCAGTTCGCGCAGCACAATGCCGAGCGCCACCGTCGCGACCAGCGCCATCATGGCCGGCGCGTTCCGGAAACGCTGGATGACGAGGAAGTCGAGCAGCACGCCAAGCAGGCCCGTCAGCACGATGGCCAGCACGACCGACAGGAGCATGGCTCCGGGCGAGGCTGCCGCACCCAGGACGGTCGCGAAGGTCTGAACCAGTGCCAAGGCCAGGAACGGGGCGATCAACGCGACGTCGCCATGGGAGAAGTGGATGATGTTCAGCACGCCGAAGAGCAGGCTGAAGCCGACCGCGATCAGAGCGTAGATCGAGCCGAGCGTGATCCAGTTGAGCATTTGCTGCAGAAACTGCTCGGTCATTTCGGGCCCCTCGTCTTCTTGTCGGCTGGTTTTATCGCCGCTCACCCTGTGCACCAGCCAGGCTGCAGGCAAAAGACGTAATTTCGAAATCCCTGCTTTGCTTGTCTTGAGGCAGGTCATTCGCCGCTCAGGGGGTGGGCTGCGACGGCTACTTCGGGAAACCGAGACTAAGGGTTCAAAATATCCGATTTGCTTTGGTCTTCCGGAAGGAAGGATTGTCGCGCAGAGGCATCATCGGCGTGGTTCGTTCGGCCGCCCGTCGAGGCTTGGCATCCGTTTAGGAGTGAATCATGCATTTCGAGTCCAGAGCCGCCGCCGCTTCTTTCTCGGCATTGCTGCGCGCCTCGCTGATCAGCGCCGCGGTCACATGGGGCGCCGCGACGGCCATGGCCCAGGAAACGATCAAGGAAACGATCAAGGTCGGCTTCATTGGCCCGCTCAGCGGCGGAAACGCGCAGCAAGGGCTCTCGGCCCGTAACGGCTTCCAACTCGCCGTCGATCAGGCGAATGCCGCGGGTCTGCCTTTCAAGATCGAGCCGGTCATTCTCGACGACGCCGCGAACCCGCAGACCGGCGTCGCGGCGGCACTGAAGCTGACCAACGATCCGCAAGTCATCGCGGCGACGGGGCACTGGAACAGCGGCGTCGCGCTGGCGACCATTCCCGTCTTCCAGCGCGCCGGCGTGCCTTTCATAGTCTGGGGGGCGATCTCACCCAAGATCACCGAGCGCAACAACCCGATGGTCTCGCGCGTCGTAACGACGCTGGTCAACACCAACGAGCCACTCGCCAAATGGGCGGCCGGGAACATCGGCAAGAAAATCGCGATCGTCTCCGACACCAGCGACTACGGCGCCGCCAACACCCAGAATTTCGAGAAGTTCTACAAGGCCGCGGGCGGCACCATCGTGACTGCTGAAGCCGCGCCGGTCGGCACCACCGACTTCCGCGCCCTGCTGACCAAGATCAAGGGGAGCGCGCCTGACGCGATCTATTTCGGCGGCGTCGTCACAGAGGCCGGGCTGGTGCGCCAGCAGATGGTCGAACTCGGCATGAGTGTGCCGATGATTGGCATCGACGGCTTCCACGACGCCGCCTTCATCAAGATCGCCGGCGTTGCTGCCGAAGGCACCGTCTCCGGCATCGTCAAGGAGAAGGGCAATCCACAGTTTGAAAAGTTGGCGAAGGACTACCAGGCCGCCAATTTCGCAGAGCCCTCCACTACCTATACGAAGAACGCCTTCGACGCCGCCAACATCATCATCGCAACGATCAAGAAGGTCGGCACCAAGGACAAGGCCGCGCTGGCAAAGGCAATCCGCGAAATCGAGTACGATGGCGCGATGGGACACACCAGTTTCGACGAGAACGGACAGACCAAGCTGCCGGTCGAACTCGAACTACGCACTGTCAAGAATGGTAGCTGGACGACACGCTGATCACGGGCTTGCAGCACACACGCTGGGAGGTTCGCGACGTGCTGCTGCGTCCCGAACCTCTTGAATATCTTTTAAGTCGTTGATTTTTATTGCGGCGAGACGTGTTTCCGCCTCGCCTTCTCGGAAGGGTTCGGTTGGGCCGTTCGCTAGCACCCCGCCGCAATGGCCAGGAAATCGGCCGCCTTCAGGCTGGCCCCGCCGACCAGCGCGCCGTTGACGTTGGCGACCGCCATCAGCTCGGCGGCGTTCGAAGGCTTGACCGAGCCGCCATAGAGAATCCGGATCTTGCTACCTTCGGCGTTAAATCGGTCGGTGAGAACACCGCGGATAAACTTATGAACTTGCTCGACATCTTTCGTGGTCGGGGTCAGCCCGGTGCCGATTGCCCAGACCGGCTCGTAGGCCACGACGAGATTGGCTGACGTCGATCCGTCCGGCAGCGATCCCCCAAGCTGGCCGCCGCAAACATCCAGCGTCTGCCCGGCATCGCGCTGGGCCTGGGTTTCTCCGATACAGACGATAGCGGTGAGCCCGGCCCGCCAGGCGGCTTCCGCCTTCTGCCGGACCAGGGCGTCGGTCTCGCCATGGTCGGCACGGCGCTCGGAATGGCCGACAATGATGGCGCTGGCGCCGGCATCGGCCAGCATTTCGGCCGAAAGGTCGCCGGTATGGGCGCCAGAGGCCTTCGGGTGGCAATCCTGGGCGCCGACGGCGAGTTTCGAGCCGCTCGCCTTGTCGGCAAACCCGGCGATCAGCGGCGCCGGGGGGCAAACCAGCAGATCGGCCTTGGCGGCCACGCTTGCTGCCCCTTCGCGCATCGCTTCAAATTCGGCCAGGGAGGACTTGAGACCGTTCATTTTCCAGTTGCCGGCGATCAGGGGCCGAATGGCGTCAGGCATGTCGATTTTCTCTCGAATATGGGGCCCTCATCCGCTAGCAGAGGCGCGCCACCAGTTAAAGATGCCGGTTCAAGTGATCTCTGAGCCGTTAACCGCTTCAATTGGCCCGCGCCGGCGAGGTTGCCGGGGCGTAACCGAGATTGCGGGGAGCCGAACCGAGGTTACGGGGGCCGAGCCGAGGTTGCGAGGGGGCGGCTTGCCACGATGCGATATCAACTCGGGTAGACGCCCTGTTGCGGTACATCCGCCAGTTTTGAACGCAAACGCCGCCGCAAATCGCGACAGACGCGCGCATTCCAGAAGCTTCAATATTCATCCTGTTTCTTGTCGCAGTGCCTCATGGCGAGCACAGCTCGCAAAGCAAAACTCTGGTCGAAGTTCTCAGCAGGTTTATCCGATGGCGCGAGGAAGTGGCTGCTTCTTCGAGCGGCCAATGCGTCCAACTGCACGGACAACACGGCTAGCGCCAGTTTAATTTCGTCCAGGTCTTGCAGTCGATTATCTTGACCCATGGCAACGTCCTTAGGTCTATTCGACGTTGATCGTTTAAATCTGCGACGCAGTCACTTCGCTAATCTGAAAATCGCGAATGCTCACTCCTGCATTCAATAGCTCCGTTACCCAGCCCGGCCGTTTGCCTCGGCCGCTCCAGGTTTGGTCCGGCCGGGCCGGATTGCGAAACTTTGGTGTGACCGCTGGATACGGACGGCGCGACGGAACGGCATTTGCGTGCAGCCGGCGCAACCGATTATCAAGTTCGCTTTTTTGAGTTTCTAGTTTCGACGCTAGGATGGCTACGATGCTTTGATGCAGATCCCATAGCTCATCGACAGCCATTTCCGTCAGGCTTCGTTCATCCATCGTGTGCATCCGCTGTCCCCCGACAAAGAAGGCCGCCCAAGAGGCGGCCTTCCCAAGTTCTAAAACCTGTCGGACCGCAATTAGACGATACGGAGTGCCGCACCGTTGGAGCGACGGCGATACGCCATGAAGCCAATGCCGGCAAAGCCGAGGATCATCATCGCCCAGGTGGAGGGTTCCGGGACAGCAGTTACGGCTTCTTCAAGCCTTGTCTGCCTCACGTCGTCAACTCCCTTGCCTCCATTGAACGTCAGGAAGATCGAGGAAATCGAATCTCCTGAGTCGCCATGAAAACCGAAGAAATTTTGGCCATTACCGAGGGCTAAATTGTTGAATGTAAAAAGATTTAGGGCATTATCGTAAATGCTGATGCTTACGGAGGTGGCGCCGACGGGAAATCTGCCACCCAGATTCGTATTAATATTGAATTCCAAATCGTTAAAGGTATTTCCGCCAACAAGGTGCCAATTCAGGTCGATCAGGCGTGCTGTCGCAGTACCTTCGACAAGGGCTTGTCCGCCGTTAACGCTGATAATATTCCCACCCCCAAAGGTGTGGCCAGCAAACTCGACAACGGTGCCGGACTGCGTCGTCCCAAAAACAGTTGTGCCTGTCTGCGGGTTATTGCTGAAGAGTACGTTGTCCCCCTGGATATCGTTCGCATCAACCATGAGGATAGCTGCGCTTGCAGGGCTAAACGCAGCAGCAGCAGCCGTTCCGATAACCGCCAAAAACGCCCCTCGAACAAGATTTTTAATCATAAGAAAAACCCTCACCCAGATTAATGGTTAAATTCACTAGCGCGCTAAGCCTCTTTCTCTAATCTATTAATGAGCTATTAATGCTTTTGCCCGGCCTCGGCTATATGCCGAAGGACATAGATCCCCGGGGCGAGGTCAAGCTATGTTCAAAGCGTCCGCGGACCAGGGAACATCTACGCGCTGCATCCGGCTGGTGATCGCAGATCGACAACCGATCGTTCTGCAGGGGTTGATATCCGTATTCGCAGCACAGCACGACTTCGAGATTGTCGCGTCGTGTAACGACGGGACAAGCTGCCTCGAAGCAATTCGGAATTTTGCGCCCGACGTCGCGCTTGTCGCTGACACCTTGCCTCGCCTGACGGTATCCGAGATCCTCGGCATTGCGAAAGCCGAGAGTCTTCCCACACGGCTGGTGTTCTTCACCGAATCCGAAAGCGACGGCAATCTCACCGCGGCTATTGCGGCCGGCGCTTGCAGCGCAATTTCGAAGTCCGCGAACCCGGACACTATGCTGCGATCTCTGAGGCTGATGACGGAGCGCATTGCGTCACCGGAACAGTCCCAATACCTCTCGCCAAACGGAAAGGAAGCTGACGGCACCAAAATCGAAAAAATGCTGGGGTTACTGACGCACCGGGAGCGCCAAATTGTACGACTAGTGTCCGATGGCATGTCGAACAAGGAGATTGCGCGCCAGTTAAACGTTTCCCACGGCACAGTTAAAGTGCACCTCCACAACATATTTCAGAAGCTTGAAATAAATAATAGGACCGTGCTCGCTACGATCGCATTATTGCAACGACAAGCCGGCTTCGGCGCGCTCGCGCTCGCCGCACTGGCGTTCGCAATTGCGGACGACCTCAAGGCGTCGGACGCGAACGACACCTTCCTGGGCGACGACAGCACCACCTACAATGCCGACGCTGATCATGAGCACCCTGAATTCAAGCTGAAGAGGGCAATCCTCCGGCACATCGTCGATTCCGGCGAGACGGTCCTGCTCCCCCAGAGAGGCTCTCCCGCTGAGGCGAGCCAAGCGGCATCCTCGAAAGCGAGAGTGGAATCGCTCCACGCGGCTGAGAAAACTGTCACGTCCATTCTCGGTAGAAGCTACGGTCCGATTGGATCCAGCACGCCCCCACTTTCCATTTCTCCACTATTGCAAGCCATCAATAATAGCCAGATCGGCAGCCCCATGGCGCAGCAGCAATTCCCGCCGCTGCCGTTTGTCTCGAATCCGATGAAGGGTTCTGGCGGCTATGGCATCTTCACCATGCTCGCCGGCGCGTTGATCTACACACTCGACAATTCCCATGCTGCAGTACAGTCGCCTGGTTCGGGCGAAACGCTGGTCGACACTTCGACGGTCGTCACCAGGGATGGCACCACAAAAGTGGCGACGATCCCCGGTCATCGCGAGTTCACATCGTGGACGGACAAGATCAATCTGGCAGCTTTCGGTGCGCTGGCGTTCCTGCACATGACGTCAGCAAGCCAGTCAGTGCCGCCTCATACCCTCGCGTGGATTTACAACCCCGCGAGCAATGAAACGATCGTCTATGTGAATCCGACAGATCGCAGCCTGGATGTCGGCGATGCCGGCCTGCTGGAAATTCATTTGCAGGGAGATGTTTCCGTTGCAGAGTCGGAACCGGCGGCTGTCGCGGTGGCTTTGGAGGGAACCGATGCTGCGCTGCTGGTGGCGACCGCGGACGATTGGACCGTTCCGACGACAGATAGCGTACACGCTTCTATCGAAGCGGAGGCGAACGAGAGCACACTCGGGGCGGCTGATGTATGGAGCCTGCCTGCCGACGACGGCTTGAGGTTCCATTTTGGGCGGGACCGGATCGGCTCCAACGTTTCGGCTAGGCTCACCAGTTTCGGCCACGATTCGGCTTATGCAACGGAAGCGAGCGATAGTGCGGCTAGTGTGTCGGCCCACGTATCATCAATCGGGCTTGCCCATAGCAATGCAACAGTCCCGGCCGAGCAAAATCTCACATTCCACGCGAACAACGGTGCTTTGTCGACCGGGCCCTTGTCGACCGGACAAGGCAAGGCGCACGCAACCGCTGGACTCGATCCTTTCGAGTTTGGCATGCAAAGCGCCGCAATCGCGGCCCCGGTCGCAGTTGCCAAGATCGTCGATACTGCCGTCGCACCCGGTAATAGCGCAGGCAACGGTAACTCGCAGCACGCTTCGGAGTCGGCTTCCGCAAAGGCAGCAGCCACCAAGCTGGCCGATCCTGGCGTCGCACCCGGTAATAGTGCGGGCCACAGCAACTCTCAGCATGCTTCCGAGCCGGCTTCCGCAACGGCAGCCACCAAGCTGGCCGAAACTAGTGTCGCACCCGGTAATAGCGCGGGCCACGGTAACTCGCAGCACGCCTCAGAATCGGCTTCCGCAACGGCAGCCACCGAGCTGGCCGAACCTGGCATCGCACCCGGCAATAGTGCGGGCCACAGCAACTCTCAGCATGCTTCCGAGCCGGCCTCCGCAACGGCAACCACCGAGCTGACCGAAACTAGTGTCGCACCCGGTAATAGCGCGGGCCACGGTAACTCGCAGCACGCCTCAGAATCGGCTTCCGCAACAGCAGTCACCGAGCAGGCCGAACCTGGCGTCGCATCCGGTAATAGCGCGGGCCACAGCAACTCTCAGCACGCTTCGGAGCCGGCCACCGCAACGGGAGCACCCACCGAGCTGGCCGAGCCTGATTTACCGGGTAACGGTGCCGGCAACGGCACCGCGAAGCACGCCTCGAACTCCGACGCTGCGAAGGCGACAACGGCCGTCGAGATGACAGAACCAGGCGTCGTACCCGGGCATAGCAATTCGGGGCAGCCTTCAGACTCGGCCTCTGCAAGCGCAATGGCAGCGGCAGAGCCGATCGAAACTAGCGTCGCGCCCGGTAATAGCGCGGGTCACGGTAACTCGCAGCACGCTTCGCAATCCGCCACTTTGGACGCATCAGAGGCCGGCCAGTCGGCTGAAGCCACGTTCGAGACCGGCGGCGCCGTCCAAGAACCGGCATTCTACTTCAATAACCTGGCTGCCCCTTCCATTCCCGTCGCGGCCGTTGAGCTGGAAGCACCTAACGGTTCGCCCGTTCTGCTCGGTCCCGACGTCGAACTCGCGGCAATTCTTGAAGTAGGTCCAGCTGACAGCAACTCGGGGCAGCCTTCACATTCAGCCTCTGCAAGCGCTATGGCAGCGGCCGAGCCGATCGAAACTAGCGTCGCCCCCGGCAATAGCGCGGGCCAAGGTAACTCACAGCACGCCTCACAGCACGCCTCACAGTCCGCCGCTTTGAACGCATCAGAGGCCGCCCAGCCGGCTGAAGCCGTATTCGAGACCGGCGCCAGCCAACAACCGGCATTCGACTTCAATAACCTGGCTACCCCTTCCACCCCCGTCGAGGCCGTTGAGCTGGAAGTACCTAACGGTTCGCCCGTTCTGCTCGGTCCCAACGTCGAACTCGCGGCAATTCTTGACGTAGGTCCAGCTGCTGTGGAGGAACACGCGGCCGGTCACGTCAATAACGGCCAGCATCATGCCAAAGCACATTTGCCCCACGACTTGCTGATTTGAAAAGTGTTGCAGCAGATTGGTCAAGAACCTTCCATTGGGAAATGCTGCTGATCGGCTTCGCGGGAACAGGTTTTGCCTGCTATTGCCGGCGGTATCACGGCGGCGCATTGATGCCGGCCACCAGCAGCACCGCAAAATAAGGACAAGGTGTCTCCGTTAGATGGATGCCGTCCCCGCCTGTCGAATAGGTGCTGTAAGCTCCATCGACGCCGATGTGGATGTCGAGATGCATCGGAACATAGGAGCGACGTTCGGATGCTCTGCATCCATCGCTGTATTGTACTCAGCGCGCAAGTAAACCCGCACGCCGTGGACCAAGGCGCGCTGGGGACCGAATTCGTTGCAGCGGCCAAAAGCGTGTGGCCGGGAAGTCGGCACACGGCGTGCGTAAGGCCGCGGCGACCCGGGCAGCGGAGAACGGGGCTACCGAGCGCGAGCTGGGAGGCCATCTTCGGCTGGTCCGGGGGACGAATGGCCACACTCTACACCAAAAGCTTGAACCGAGGCAGGCTTGCCGCGGAGGCCATCGGCAAGTTAGACCGTGCCGAGACCGAAAAAAGAACATCTATTCCCGCACCTATGGCTGAGGTACGGGCGGGAAACCGAAAAAGCGAATAAAATCAGCCTCTTAATTTTTGATAGAAGACGGACCCATGCTTCGAGGAATACGCAAAGCCTCATCAAACTGGCTCGGCAAGGCCATCATGAGCGTCGTGATGGGAGTGCTGATTCTCAGCTTTGCTGTCTGGGGCATCGCCGACATCTTCAAGGGCTTTGGGCAGTCGACGCTGGCCAAGATCGGCAAGACCGAGATCTCGACCGAGCAATTCCGTCAGATCTACACCGACAAGCTCCAGCAGCTCGGCCGCCAGTTCGGCCGTCCGCTGACCATGGAGCAGGCCCGCGCGTTCGGGCTTGACCGGCAGGTGCTGCAGCAGACCATCGCAGAAGCCGCCCTCGACGAGGACGCAAGGCGGATGGGCCTCGGCCAGTCCGATGCCGAGGTGATGCGGATCATCTACAACGATCCCAATTTCAAGGGATTGGGCGGCAATTTCGATCCGGCGCGTTTCCAGGCCACGATCCGCCAATACGGTTACACCGAGCAACGTTACCTCGCCGAACAGCGGCGCGTCGGTCTGCGGCGCCAGATCGCGGGCACCATCTCGGCCGGGCTGGAGCCGCCGAAGCTGTTGATCGACGCCCTGACCCGTTTCCAGAACGAGCAGCGCTCGGTCGACTACGTCAGGCTCGACGCTGCGCAGGCCGGCACCATCGAGGCGCCCTCGCCCGAGACCCTCGCCGCCTATTTCGAAGACCACAAGACCCAGTTCCGCGCGCCCGAATATCGCAAACTGTCGTTCATCGCGGTCAATCCCGAGGAAGTCGGCAAATGGTCTGAAGTATCCGACGAGGATGCGAAGAAGGCGTTCGAGCAGCGCCGCGACCGCATCGGCACGCCCGAGAAGCGGGAAGTGCAGCAGATGGTGTTTCCGAACGCGGAAGAAGCCCTCGCCGCGCGCGGCCGCATCACATCTGGTGCGTCGTTCGACGACGTCGCCAAGGAACGCGGCCTCAATCTGTCCGACGTCGACCTCGGCATGATCGCGAAATCCGCGATCATCGATCCGGCAATTGCGGACGCCGCATTCGCGCTGCCCTCCGGCGAGATCAGCCAGCCGGTGCAAGGCCGGTTCGGCGTGGCGCTGGTCAAGATCGGCAAGATCGAGCCGGGCGTGACGCCTTCCTATGAAAGCGTTGCCGCGCAGGTGAAAAAGGAAATCGCCACCGAACGCGCCCGCAGCAAGGTCGCCGAACTCCACAACAAGATGGAAGATGAACGCGGCGGCGGCGCCAGCGTGATCGAGGCGGCCCAGAAGCTCGGCATGGCCGCTATCACCGTCGAGGCCGTCGACCGCTCGGGCCGCACTCCAGACGGCCAGCCGGTCGGCAATATCCCGCGCGGTCTCGATGTGGTCTCGCAGGCGTTCAACAGCAGCATCGGCGTCGACAATGACCCGATCCAGTTTGCCGGCGGCTACGTCTGGTACGACGTGCTCGGCGTCACGCCGTCGCGCGAACGCAACCTCGACGAAGTCCGCGCCCAGGTCGAAACGAAGTGGCGGGACGACCAGATCGCCAGCAAGCTGCGCGCGAAGGCGACCGAAATGGCCGGCAAGCTAGAGCGTGGCGGCACCTTGGCCGAGGAAACCGCCTCGATCGGCTCGAAGGTCGAAACCGCAACCGGTTTCCGGCGCGATGCATCTCCATCAGGCGTGCCCTCGAGCGTGATCACCGCGGCGTTTCGCACCGCCAAGGATGGCGTTGGCCAGACACCCGGCGCCGGCGGCAGCGAGTGGATCGTGTTCCGCGTCACCGACGTCAACGTGCCCACGGTCGACGTCGCTTCCGACGAGGTCAAGAAACTGAAGGATACGCTGCTGCGTGGCCTCACCGACGAACAGGTCGCGCAATACGTCACGAAGATCGAGTCTGAAATCGGTACGACAATCAACCAGGCGGCCTTCGCGCAGGTGACGGGCGCAAATAACTGACCATGATCCGAAAAAGTGGGCACCGGTTTTTCCTCGACAAACGCGTCGCGTTTGCTCGGAGATCATGCTCAAAAACATGACGTCCCAATCCTGAAAGCAAAGCGATGGACGACCTCAAATCTATCATCGGAAAAGTCGCCACCGGCGCGACGCTGTCGCGCGAGGAAGCCTCCTCCGCCTTCGACAGCATGATGTCCGGCGAGGCAACGCCCTCGCAGATGGGCGGCCTGTTGATGGCGCTGCGCGTGCGCGGCGAGACGGTCGATGAAATCACCGGCGCGGTGTCGGCGATGCGCGGCAAGATGCTTCGGGTCAAGGCGCCGGCAGACGCCGTGGACGTGGTCGGCACCGGCGGCGACGGCTCCGGTTCGGTCAATGTGTCGACCTGCGCCTCCTTCATTGTCGCGGGCGCCGGCGTGCCCGTCGCCAAACACGGCAACCGCGCGCTGTCGTCGCGCTCGGGTGCCGCCGACGTATTGGCCTCGCTCGGGGTCCGGATCGATCTTTCACCCGACCAGGTCGGGCGTTGCGTGCAGGAAGCCGGCATCGGCTTCATGTTCGCGCCAGCGCATCATCCCGCCATGAAGAATGTCGGCCCCACCCGCGTCGAACTCGCCACGCGCACGATCTTCAATTTGCTCGGCCCGCTCTCCAATCCGGCCGGCGTCAAGCGGCAAATGGTCGGCGTGTTCTCGCGACACTGGGTACAGCCGCTGGCGCAGGTGCTGAAGAATCTCGGCTCCGACTCCGTCTGGGTCGTCCACGGTTCCGACGGCCTCGATGAAATCACCCTCACCGGCCCGAGTTTTGTCGCAAGCCTCGAGAACGGTAACATCCGCACCTTCGAGGTGACGCCGGAAGACGCCGGCCTGACCCGCGTCGGCGGCGAAGCGTTGAAGGGCGGCGATGCCGATGCCAACGCGCTCGCGCTGCAAAGCGTGCTCAACGGCAAGCCGAGCGCCTATCGCGACGTCGCGCTGCTGAACGCCGCAGCAGCGCTGATCGTGGCCGGCCGCGCCAGGGATTTGAAGGAAGGCGTGGCAATCGGCACCAAATCGCTCGACGGCGGCGCTGCCGCCGCAAAACTCAAGCATTTGATCGCGATTTCCAACGGCTGACCGCGGGAGCGCCTGACATGTCCGACATCCTGAGCAAGATCGAGACCTACAAGCGCGAGGAGATCGCCGCTGCCAAACGCGAACGGCCGCTCGCCACGATCGAAGCGCTTGCAAAGTCGGCGCTGCCGCCGCGTGGTTTCCTGCGCGCGATCCGCGACAAGCTGGCGCGTGGCGATTACGCACTGATCGCAGAGGTGAAAAAGGCCTCGCCCTCCAAGGGACTGATCCGCGCCGATTTCGATCCGCCGGCGCTGGCAAAGGCCTATGAAGCCGGTGGTGCTGCGTGTCTGTCGATCCTGACCGATACGCCCTCGTTCCAGGGCCATCTCGATTTCATGGTGGCGGCGCGCGCGGCGACCAATTTGCCGGTGCTGCGCAAGGATTTCCTGTTCGACACCTATCAGGTGGTCGAGGCCCGCGCCCATGGCGCCGACTGCATCTTGATCATCATGGCCGCGCTCGACGACGGCACGGCCAAGGATCTGGAAGATGCCGCTATCGCCCATGGCATGGACGTGCTGATCGAAATCCATGACGGCGCCGAACTCGATCGCGCGCTCAAACTTCGCTCGCCGATGATCGGCGTCAACAACCGCAACCTTCGCACCTTCGAGACCACGCTGGCCACCAGCGAGGCGCTGGCGCCGCTGATCCCCAAAGACCGCCTGATGGTCGGCGAGAGTGGTATCTTCACGCCTGCGGATCTCGCGCGTCTCGAGCGTGTCGGCATGTCGACCTTCCTGGTCGGCGAAAGCCTGATGCGCCAGGCCGACGTTACCGCGGCCACGCGGGCGCTCTTGGCCCGTACCGACGCGCCGCGCGCAACCGGAACCGGCTAGGAGATGGCGCGCAAGACTTTTGAGAGCAAGGCTTCCAAAGACGGCGCCGCCCTCACCCACATCGATTCCTCAGGCGAAGCGCGGATGGTCGACGTGTCGGCCAAGCCTGCGACCGAACGCATCGCAATTGCCGAGGGCCGCGTCGTCATGGCTAAGGCGACGCTCGAATTGATCGTCTCCGGCAACGCCAAAAAGGGCGACGTGCTCGGCACCGCCCGCATTGCCGGCATCATGGCGGCCAAGCGCACCTCGGATTTGATCCCGCTGTGCCACCCGCTGGCGCTGTCGAAGGTCACGCTCGACATCACGCCCGACAAGAAGCTACCGGGCTGCATCGTTCGCGCCACCGTAAAAGTCACCGGACCGACCGGCGTCGAGATGGAAGCGCTGACGGCCGTGTCGGTGGCGTGTCTGACGATCTACGACATGATCAAGGCTGTCGAGCGCGGCGTCCGCATCGAAGCGATCCACCTCGTCGAGAAAAAGGGCGGCAAGTCCGGACATTATCGCGCCGACGATTAGGCTAACCTCTGCCCGATCGGCTGACCGCAACGACCGTTTAGCCGGTCGTTTGCCCGCGCGCTGAATTACTTCAGCGACGAGCTGATCGTGTTGAATTTTCCCTTGAGCGAGGTACCGACGCCATTGACTGCGGTAATGATCGCCAGCGCGATGCCGGCTGCAATCAGTCCGTACTCGATCGCGGTCGCACCGCGCTCGTCAGCAATGAATTCCTTCAACATCTTTTTCATGACGCCCTCTACTCGGTACGCGCAAACGCGGGATGACAGCTTCGCATGCGATGAGAACTCGCAAGCTACGTGCCAGCAGCGCGCCTGAACACTTTCATAGCGTTAGATGGTAAAGCGCTGGTTTCATTGAACTCAGGCGGCAAATAGTTCCGCATCATCCGTGCCAGGCCGGCAATTCCTGCAGTTCCAAAATAGGAACACGCTTTCGCGCCCAGATGAATTAGCCGGCGTCTCGCTGGCGTTCGCGATAGCTTCTTGTTTTCATGCGGTTCCCGCACAACGACGACATGCACCAACGCCGCGTCGACGGTTTCGAGCGATCGAAAAACACCCGGCGGCATTCATCCGACGCGCACATCTTCAACCGACCGAGAGTTCCATTTCTGGAACCATCGTAAAGTTCTGCGACAATTGGTGACAGCCCCGCGAGCGCATCTTCGCGCGCGCTTCGCAGCACCATGCCGTCATTCCCTGCAGTCACGACCAACGGAAATAATTTCAGGGTTTTGTTCAGCGCCCGAGTAGCGTCCTTGTTTCTACTTCGCTCGATCGGATCGCACTGCAGATAGTCGCGGATCAAACTCCGCAGTTCGATCGCGCTTGCCAACATCGCCGGCGTGATCTTCGCGCTGGTCGACGACAGCCCGCGTTGCGACATCCACGCCGCGAGTTCCCTTGCGTGGGTCAGTTCATCGCCTTGCGGGTGCGGCACGCCGTGATGCGTGAAATGCCTAACGTCGAGCGTATTGGCGAAATCATAGAGATTGGCCAGCTCGTCCGGAACGCCGAACTTTTTCGATTCCCGCGACATCGACACCAGTAAATCACGTTTACCGGTTGACAACAATAGACACCGGTATAACTAATATACTGGTGTTGACGCCCTGCGACCGTTTCGAGAGGAAACCGCCATGAGTCATGAGGCAATCTGGTCCCGCGCAGGAATTTTCTACGGCTGGTTCGTCGTCGCGGCGGCGTTCGCGGTGACCTTCGTCGGCTTCGGTTGCGCCTATACGTTCAGTGCGTTCCTGGAATCCCTGCAGCGCGAGTTCGGGGCGTCGCGCGGTTCGGTCTCGCTGGTATTTTCGCTCGCGGGCTTCCTCTATTTCGGACTCGGCATCGTCAGCGGCCCCCTCGCCGACCGCTACGGCTCCCGCCGCCTCGCGCTCGCCGGCATGCTGTTGGTCGGCGTCGGGCTTGCCGCGGCAAGTGCCGCGCGCAGCCTGATCGAAGTATATGCCGCCTACGGCCTCGGCGTCGGGCTTGGCATCGGCTGCGCCTATGTGCCCGCGGTTGGCGCGGTGCAACGATGGTTCGTTCGGCGGCGCGGCTTTGCCTCCGGCCTTGCCGTGAGCGGGATCGGCGTCGGTACGCTGGTGATGCCGCCGTTGGCGACATTGCTGGTCGAAGCGCTGGGATGGCGCGGCGCCTATCTCGCGCTCGGCGCTATCGCCGCGGTCCTCGGCGGCGGAATGGCGTTGCTGCTCGAGAACGATCCGCGCGCCCGGGGTCTCAACCCTGACGGCGATCCGCTGCCGCCCGGCGCCATGTCAGGGCAGACGGACGGCTCCTCGGTCCGTGAGGCGATCCGGTCGCCGCAATTCCTGTCGCTCTATGCCGCCTGCCTGATCTGCTCGTTCGGCCTGTTCGTGCCGTTCGTGCATCTCGTCCCCTATGCCGGCGACCACGGCGTTGCGCCCTCGTCCGCCGTGCTGCTGCTTGGCGTCATCGGTATCGGCTCTACGGTGGGCCGCTTCCTGCTCGGCGGGCTCGCCGATCGGATCGGCCGCGAGTCCGCTCTGTTGCTGCTGTTCATCGGCATGGCGCTCGCGCTCGCGATCTGGTTGATCTCGACGAATTTCTGGCAGCTCGCCGGTTTCGCGTTCGTCTACGGCATGATCTATGGCGCCTGGGTCGCGGTGCTTCCGGCCGTGGTGATGGATACTTTCGGCGGCCGCAATGTCAGCGGCATCATCGGCATCCTCTACACCAGCGTCGCCTTCGGCACCCTGATCGGCCCGAGCGCCGCCGGCTTCGCGTTCGATCTCACTGCCGATTATACGCTGCCGATCCTGACCGGCGTTACCGCCAACATCGTCGCCGCCGCCATCGTAGCCATCATGTTCCGGAAAGCGCCGGCAACCACACGGAACTAGGTCCTGCCGAGGTTGTCATCGGCCCCGCCCGCTACCGCGCTAACGTTTCGTTAACCAGGATTGCTAACGTCAATTCCATCTCGGCGCGGTAGCAAAGTCATGGGCCGGGAGTGCGCAATACTGCTTCCGGGACCAATTCCTGGCAGCGATCTCGTTCAATGGGCTTAATCAACACCGCCTCATCCAAGATCAAGCCCATCTTTCGCGGCGGCCCGATCCGTTGGCTGATCCTGGGCGGCGTGCTGCTGATCGCCACCATCGCGATCGGCGCGACCATCATGGCCAGCAATTTTCGCGAGCGCGCGCTGCGCAACAGCGAGCGCGAGCTGGAAAACACCGTGCTGCTGCTGGGCCGCCATTTCGATCAGCAGCTCGAGGATTTCGAGGTCGTCCAAAAGGACTTGATCACCTTCATGCGATCCAGCGGGATCGCGACGATGGAGGATTACAAGCGTCGGATGTCCACCGAGGACATCCACCTGATGCTCAAGTCCAAGATCGACGCGTTATCCTATGTCGGCGGCATCAACGTCCTGGACGCCGACGGCAGGCTGATCAACTCGTCGGCCGCCTGGCCCGCCCCGCCCGTCAGTGTCGCAGACCGAGCCTACTTCAAGACTTTCAAGTCCGGCTCGCAATCGCCGGCGGTGCTGATCGAACCGGTCTACAGCCGCATCACCGGCGTATGGACGACGGTGATCGCGCGCAAGGTCACGGGGCCGAACGGCGAGTTCCTCGGCGTCATCGGCCGCGGCATCGAACCGGCCAATTTCGAGAGGTTTCTCGCCTCCGTGGCGCTCGGATCCGATGCGGCGATCGCCATGCACCACCGCGACGGCACGCTGCTTGCCCGTCATCCCTATGTCGCGGAGATGATCGGACGGAACTTCAGGACCGGCGCGGCCAGCCAGCAACAGGTGTTCGAGCTCGCCCATAGCACGTCGCGCCTGACCAGCCCGATCGACGGCAAGGACCGTGTGATCTCCTCCCGCACGCTGAGCAAGTTTCCCATCGTGATCGTCGCATCGACGACCACATCCGCCGCGCTCGCCGACTGGCGCGAGCAGATCTCTATCCTGATCGCGGTGGCCGGCCTGTCCGTGCTGGCGATTGCCGTGCTGCTGTTTCTGGTGGTTCGCAAGCTCTCCCAGCAGCACCGCGCGTCGCGGCAACGGCTGACGCTGGAAAAGCAGCGCCTCGACACCGCCGTCAACAATATGACGCAGGGCCTGCTGTTGTTCGATTCCTCGCAGCACCTCGTGATCTGCAACCAGCGCTATCTCGATATGTACGACTTGTCGGCCGAGGTCATCAAGCCGGGCTGCAGTTTCCGCGACGTGATCGCGCATCGAAAGCAAACCGGATCGTTCACCGGCGACATCGACCAGTATGTCACGCGGGTGCTGCGCGACATCGGGCAGCGCAACGCGATGATCATCACGACGCCCGACGGACGTTCGGTGCAGATCGTCAACGAGCCGCTGGCGGATGGCGGCTGGGTGGCGACCCACGAGGATGTCACCGAGCAGCGCCGCGCCGAGGAGCGCATCACCCACCTCGCCCATTACGACGCGCTGACAGACTTGCCGAACCGCACTTTGTTCCATGAGCAGATCAAGCGCGAACTGGCTCATGCCACACCCGACCGGCAGCTTGCGGTGCTCTATATCGACATCGACGAATTCAAGAGCGTCAACGACTCGCTCGGACACATGATCGGCGACGAGCTGCTCAAGGGCGTCGCCGTCAGCCTCAGCGGTTGCGTCCGTGAGAGCGATTTCGTTGCCCGTCTCGGCGGCGACGAATTCGCCATCGTCCAGACCGGCGTGACCTGCGCCGATGACGTCACCGACCTCATCCATCGCATCTACGATGCGATCCGCGCGCCCTACGAATGCCTCGGCCATCAGGTGACCACCGACGCCTCGATCGGCATCGCGCTGGCGCCGCAGGATGGGTCCGACATCGACCAGATCCTGAAGAATGCGGATCTGGCGATGTACGCCGCCAAGGCCGCTGGCCGGCGCACCCACCGTTTCTTCGAACCCGATATGGACGCCCAGGTCCGCGCCCGCCGCATGCTGGAAATGGACCTGCGCCAGGCCATCGTGGATGGCGGCTTCGAGGTCTATTATCAGCCTTGTCTCAGCCTGCAGGACAACCGGATCACCGGCTGCGAAGCACTGGTGCGCTGGCGCCATCCACAACGCGGCATGATTTCTCCGGCCGACTTCATTCCGATCGCCGAGGAGACCGGCCTCATCAACCAGCTCGGCGAGTGGGTGCTGACCACGGCGTGCATGGAGGCCGCGACCTGGCCGGGCGATATCTGCCTTGCGGTCAACGTTTCGCCGGTGCAGTTCAAGAGCGGCACGCTGGCGCTGAAGGTGATTGCGGCACTTGGGGCCTCGGGCCTGCCCGCGGGCCGGCTGGAACTCGAGATCACCGAGGCGGTGCTGATCCGCGACGACGATGCGGCGCTGGCCGTGCTGCACCAGCTTCGCGCCATCGGGGTCAGAATAGCACTCGACGATTTCGGCACCGGCTATTCCTCGCTGAGCTATCTGCAACGCTTCCCGTTCGACAAGATCAAGATCGACCGCTGCTTCGTCACCGATATCGCCGAACCGGAAGGATCGGCCAGCATCGTCGAGGCGGTGGTGAACATTGCCGCCGCGCGCCGCATGACGACGACGGCTGAAGGCGTCGAGACCGAGCAGCAGCGCGAATTGCTGCGCGCGCTCGGCTGTTCGGAGATGCAGGGCTATCTGTTCAGCGCGCCGAAGCCGGCGACCGACGTCAGGCAATTGCTGCTCGCGCACCAGCCGACGCCCGCCACCGCGAGCCCGAGCCGTGCCCGCAAGCGCAAGCCGGTCGCTCGCACCGCCTGAAGCCTATTTTTGGTCCTAGTTCGGCACCGGCCGCTTCGTCGCCGCAGCCACCGGCGCGTTGGCATTGACGGTGACACCGCGCAGCAGATTGAAGGCGGCACCGAGCGCCTTGTCGTCCTTCTCGGACGGCGGCACGTAGGATTGCGAACCGGTCTGCTCGGCGCCGTCGCCCGCCAGATGCCCGCGCATCGACGCTTCGCCCTTCAGTTCGGAACGGGTCTTCAACTCGTCGGGCACCTCCTGCAAGACTTCGATGTCAGGCGTGACGCCCTGGGCCTGGATCGATTTTCCGGACGGCGTGAAATAGCGCGCGGTCGTCAGCGCCAGCGCGCCGTTGTTGGCGCCGAGCGGAATGATGGTCTGCACCGAGCCTTTGCCGAACGAGCGCGTTCCGATGATGGTCGCGCGCTTGTGATCGTGCAAGGCACCGGCCACGATCTCGGAGGCCGATGCCGATCCACCGTTGATCAGCACCACCAGCGGCTTGCCTTTGGTCAGATCGCCGCCGCGCGCCACGAAGCGCTGGGTTTCCTCCGGCGTGCGGCCGCGGGTCGAGACCACCTCGCCCCGGCCCATGAACGCGCTCGACACCGACACCGCCTGATCGAGCAAGCCGCCGGGATTGTTGCGGAGGTCGATGACGAAGCCCGCGAGCTTGTCGGACGGAATCGCCTTCGAAATCTCCGCGATCGCCTTGCGCAGGCCGTCGGTGGTCTGCTCGTTGAAGCTGGTGATCCTGAGATAGCCGATATCGCCGCCCTCGGTGCGGAAGCGCACCGGCCGCACCCGGATGACTTCGCGCACGATCGCGACATCGACCGGCACGTCCGCGCCCTTGCGGACGATCTTCAGGCGGATCTTGGTGTTGGGCGCCCCCTTCATCTTGACCACGGCCTGATCGAGCGTCATTCCCTGAATGGAATCGTCGTCGATCTGCGTGATCAGGTCGCCCGACATGATGCCGGCCTTGGCGGCCGGCGTATCGTCGATCGGCGCAACCACTTTGACGAGGCCGTCTTCCATCGTGACCTCGATGCCGAGCCCGCCGAACTCGCCATGCGTGGTCTCCTGCATGTCGCTCCAGCCCTTCGCGTTCATGTAGCGCGAATGCGGATCCAGCGAGGAGATCATGCCGTTGATGGCGCCCTCCATCAGCTTGGAATCCTCGGGCTTCTCGACATAGTTGGCGCGAACCCGCTCGAACACGTCGCCGAACAGATTGAGTTGCGAATAGGTGCTATCGCTGCGGGCCGCGGCCTTGGCGGCGGCAACCAGATGCGCCCCCTGCGGTCCGGCGACGAGAAAGGTCAAACACGCGCCCGTGACCGTGCCGAGGAGAAAGGTAATATTCCTGCGCATTTGCGATCCTTCACGCTATCGACAGCCAACTTTCAAGTGAATCGGCGTCGCGGCCCCAGCGTCGCCAACCAACAATGGCTTTTTGGTCGGATCAAGGCGGTTTCGGCCCGGGCCATTACGGGTTTGTTAACTATCCGGTTCCGGCCGGAAATGGGGGTGTTTTTGGGGGCAACAGGGCCACCTCCGAAGTCGTCCCGGCGAAGGCCGGGACCCATAACCACCGGCCAAGGTTTTCGCGAAAAGTATCAACTCCTAGCGTCCAGAATCGAGAAGCCGCGGCGTATGGGTCCCCCGATGCGCAATTGCGCATCTGAGATCGCGTTCGCTGCGCTCACTTGTCCGGGACGACGAAAATTATTCTCGCGGCGTATTGCACCCGAGGTTTGCTGGAAACTTCCCGCCCTCGAAATCAAGGGCGCAGGGAATGCCGGATGCGCGCTGCACCCGCGGTCTCGCGTGCAATGTGCACAAGGAAGTGCGCACACGAGCATACAGGTTCAGCGGAGAACATCCGACATTCCCTGCGCAATGGCTTTACGGCTTACTTCGTGCTCTCCCCGGAGAACGGCTCTTTTGCCTCCGTTGCGCCCTGAGAAGCAATTGCCTCCCGGTGCGTTGACGCCAGCACCGCGACGTCAGGACCACACGACTTCGCCGTACGCATCAGTCACGATCGTCAGTCGCAACCTCCGCGTCCACCGCGACCCGTCCCTCGTTGTGACGATGGCCAACGCCCCTCTGATCGGGACGGGATGGCTATTGATGTGAACTGATTTCATCTTCGGATAAAGCGAAATATTTTTGATTTTGGGGCTTGGCACAATTTCCGAAAACCAGAACTGATTTGCCCGTCGGGCTAGATGTTGTGGCTCGCAGCCCGGATGAGCAGCCGAAGGGCCGGCACCGCAATCCCGGATTTCCCCGACACAAGCATACTGCTACGCTAGGCTACCAGGACCATCGTACCGGGTTGAACCGGAGCATACATGAACGTCAGCGATGAAGTGCAGATCGAAGTCGCGCCGGCCGCGACCGATGAAGTGCGCCTGCTGATCAGTGAACTCGAGGCCGTGCTCGCGGCGGAGTATCCGCCGGAGCAGCGGCATGGATTCTCCATCGACGCGATCTTTCAACCGCACGTCCGGTTCTTCCTCGCACGACGGCATGGCGTGGCGGTGGGCTGCGGCGGCGTCGCCCTCTTCCCCGACTTCGCCGAGGTCAAGCGCATGTATGTGCGCGGCACCGCGCGAGGCCAGGGCGTTGCCGATGCGATCCTCGCACACATCGAAGCGGAAGTACGCAGCGCCGGGCTTTCGGTGTTGCGCCTGGAGACGGGAACGCGCCAGATCGCGGCGATGCGGCTCTATGCGCGAACGGGATTTCGGGAGCGTCCGGCGTTCGGCGGGTATGCGCTGAAGGCGCCGCAATCGATTGTGGCGAGTGTGTTTTTCGAGAAACGGGTCCGCGGTAGAGCGGATTGAGAAGGCATAAGCTGCTATCCACGAGGTTGGGCGGCTCCAAATTCCTGATCAAACTCTCTTGCACTCATACCGGTATCCGGTATAATTTCTGGATGATCCGATCGTTCGGCGACAAGCGGACCGAGACACTGTTTTGGGACGGGATTGTCCGCGAATTCCGAAGCATTGCGCCTCGGGCAAAGCGCAAACTCGAAGCGATCAACGCCGCTAACCGCTTGGATGATCTACGAGTGCCCCCTTCAAATCGACTGGAAAAATTGAAGGGCGACCTCGGCGGCTTCCACTCGATCCGCATTAATGATCAATGGCGGATCATATTCAAATGGCAGAGCGGCGAGCCTCACGCCGTCCAGATTGTTGACTATCATTGACTGGAGACGACGATGGCCAGGAATGCGTTCGCGCCGATCACCCCAGGTGAAATGCTCAAGGAGGAATTCCTCGCCGAATACGGTCTTTCGCAAAATCAGCTCGCGAAGGCCGTCGGTATTTCTCCGAACCGTATTGCCGAGATCGTCAACAACCGGCGACGCATTACGGCGGATACTGCCCTGCGATTAGGCCTATATTTCGGTAACAGTCCCGAATTCTGGATGAATTTGCAAACCCACTACGACTTGAAGATGGCGCGGCAGAACCTCGACGCAAAGGATATCAAGCGTATCAAGGCCGAACGCGCAGCTTAAGGTGTTAAGATGATCGTGCAGCGGTTAGCCTAGAGCTACGGCGGACAAGTCGGCTCAATCTGCCATAACGGCTCAATGAGCAACGTCAATCAAATGAGTGAACCCGATGGTTGAGATGTTTTCATTCAGTAGCTCAACCATGCGCTCCGCTTCCTCCCAACTAACATTCTCCGCTAGATCGAAGCATAGCAGGCGATAGTTCGGCGCGCTTCCCAAATAACTTTGTTCTGGATTCAAGAACGACAAGCTGTTTTTCATTGGCTCCAAGTAGATGAAGGGGCGGTCGCCTCCCGATCGGCGAACCTTGAAATTGAATCTAGCCCGTTCCGTAAATGACATCTCAGTTCTCTCCGGTTGGACGCTGAGTGTCCCCGATTCGACTTTGGAGGCCAACGCACGTTGCTACTGTTAAATCCGGCGGATGAGCCGTCCGTTTGCCTTCGGCGAGTACCCAGCCCGTAGAGCTATCGGCTTAAACGTAGCCCCCCATTGCCAACACGGCTCTGTGACAATCAAAAGTGACGGAATACGCGTTCGGCTCCAATCCGTCCCACCGCTCCCCCCTCACTCCACCTTCCCCACTTCATTCAATGCGCTCTGCCAGGTCGATGGCTGCGTCCCGAATCCGCGTTTCGCCCGCGTGCCGAGCCAATAACCGAATTGCGTGGGCACATTGCGGAACGGGCCTTCGACGCCGAGTTTGAGCGCGGCGTCCATCGGCCAGTTCGGGTTGTTGAGGATTTCGCGGCCGACCGCTTCACATATTCCGACAGCGGCACTTGATAGCTGTATTTGATTTCCTTGCCCAGAATCGGCGCCATCTCGGTGATGCCGCCGGACGAGCAGTCGATGACGTCGACGCCCTTGCCCTTGAGGATTTTCGCCAGCCGCGCGCTCTGTTCCGGTCCCCATCCGGCATTGTCCTCTACCAACAGGCGGACGACCAACGGCTTGTGGTCGGGCCAGTGCGTGCGCACGGCTTCCGTGATCTCGGTCTATTGCTATTGTTTTGCGGTCGCCTCGGATTTTGCCTCACTCTTGGCGGCCTTCGGCTTCGCAGGCGCCTTGGCCGCGGCTTTCGGGGCGGCGTTGTCGCTGCGCACGGTTCCCCAGGGATCCGCGGACTTCTGCTCGGGAATATTGCCGAGCGACCGCTTGTAGGCCTGCTCGGCATCCTTCTCGCGGAAGATGTCGGCCTGCGTTTTGACTTTGTCAGGATCCCCGTATTTCTGAATCGCCGGCGTCTGGGCCAGGGCCGGCCCGGCCAGCAGCGCCATCACAGCCACGATGCCAATCATTTTCATACGATCACTCCCCGGGACGTTCCGGCCGAACGCTTAGCACAGCTCGCGCGTTGGCTTAAGGGCTGGATTGGGCCTTTTGTCAGGCCGCGCAACGACGCCCTTTGTTCCGGCAGGCGTTGCCGAGATGCCCGCGGTTTTGTAAACGAAGGGAATGAACTCCCAACTCTCCCCCAATTCCGCCGATGCGCTGCTGTTCGATCTCGGCCGCGTCGTGCTCGATATCGATTTCGGCAAGGTGCTGGCCATTTGGGCCGGGCATGCCGGCTGCGAGCCGGCGGAGATCGTCGCGCGGTTCTCGCCCAACGATGCCTGGCATCGTCACGAGCGGGGCGAGATCAGCGACGCCGAATTCTTTGCAGGCTTGCGCGGCGCACTCGGCATCGGCATTTCGGACGCCGAGTTCCTGCAGGGGTGGAACGCGATCTTCACCGGCGAAATGCCCGATATCGCCGCGGCGCTCGCGCGCGCCGGACAACGCCTGCCGCTCTATGCCTTTTCCAACACCAACAGCGCGCATGTCGCGCATTTCAGCCAAGCCTATGCCGACGTGCTCGGTCATTTCCGCGAAATCTACCTGTCAAACACCATGGGGCTTCGAAAGCCGGAAGCGGCGGCCTTCGATCACGTGGTGAAGGCGATCGGCGTGCCGGCGCCGCGAATTGTGTTCTTCGACGATTCCGCCGAGAACATCAAAGGTGCGCGGGCGCGCGGTTTGACGGCGGTGCATGTGACGGCACCCGATGACGTCGCAAAGGCGCTTGCGGCGCTTGGGATCTAACGAACGTTCCGCTTACGCGGCCATCACCACCGGCCCTGCAATCGCAGGCTCTCGGCGAGGTCGCCGCGAAAATTGTGCTGGCCGAGATGCTGCAGCTTGCACTGCAGATCGACCCAGACCTTGCCGCCGATGTCGATCCAGCGGCGGCAGAACGCGTAGTCCTCCGACAGATAGCGGCCGGAATCCGGATCGACCATGCAGTCGAAGAACAGCCAGTGCAGATGCGCCTCCGGATGGCCGGGCGGTCCGTCCGGCGTGTATTTCAGCTCGGGATACTTCTCCATCATCCGCGTGAAGACTTCGCGCTTGATACACATGAATCCGGTCGGCGCCTCCGCGACCTCGACGAAGCCGTCGGCATCGGCATAAGAACTGACCTTCTCGGTGCCATGGCCGATCGGGTTGAACGGATATTCGGTATAGCGATCCTCGAATTGCGCCCGCGTCGTTCCCGCGGGCAGACCCGCGGCCGGCCAGTTGAAGTTCTTCATCGGGTAGACGCCGGCAGTGACGTCGCGGTCGATCAAGAGCAGCCGGCAGACCGACTGCGGCGTGAAGGTGATGTCGGAGTCGATCCAGAACAGATGGGTCAGCGTCTCATCGGACAGGAACTTGCGCACCATGTTGTTGCGCGAGCGGGTGATCAGGCTTTCCGAATGCATATGCAGGATGCACTGCAGCCCGAACCGGTTGCAGTGATGCGTGAGCTCGAAGATGCTGGTGACGTAATGCATGCTGACTGCCGAAATGTAGCAGGGCGTCGCGAACATCACTTTCATCGATTTCAGGGCTTCGTCGGGTAACATCGCACATCGCTCGGTGGCTCGAGGGATAGTCTATTTCGGCTGCTGGCCGTCCGGCGGCGCGAGCCTGACCGCGGGCGCGGGCTTGGCAGCCAGGGGCTTGGCCGCGTTTTCCTGCGGCGGTTTGGCACCATTTGGCGTCGGCGGCTTTTGCGCAACCGGCGGCTCGGGCGGCGCCGGTGCCACGGGCCCGCTCTGCCCGATCGACACCGATATGCCGAACAGCCGCCATTGTCCGTTCACCGGCGCGAACGCCAGATCGAAATTGACCTGGCTCGGCACCGACGGAAAGAAGCCCGCCATACGCATCATGCCGTTGGCCTCGATCTGCGGCAGCAGATTGAGCTGCGGATCGATCACGGCGACGCCGGAGAGGTCGAGATTGTCATTGCGCAGCTTGGCGAAGATTTCGCCGAGCCGGGCTGCCGAGTTGGACTGAAAGCCGGGCGCACCGATGTCGCGCAGCACGGTATAATTGCCGGTCTTGTTGGCCTGGTCGAGCGCCAGCAGCGTCGATCGAATGAGGATCAGCACGCCGTTGCGATCGATCTGCGCGGGCTTCGGCGCCTGCGCAGGTGCTGGTGCGGGAGCTTGCGCATGACCGGCGGAGACGCTTGCAGCCATGACGGCCGCCATCATCAGACCCCGCCAACGCCGCCATGGATGAGCGTGGTTTCGAACTACCACTGCAAGCCAATCGCACTGCGCACGCCGACCACATTTCGCTCCATGCCGATGCCGGCACCGGCGTTGACGACTACCGCGTAGTTCTTGGTGTCATACAGCAGCGCCGTCGCGCCCAGGCCGAAGGCGTTGCTGCCCTGGAAATTGCCATAGCTGGCCGATACGCCAAACCGGCGCCCCGCCTGCAAGGCCGGCGCCGCCCCGACCGCGAGCGCCAGTGCGGTGCCGGTACGCGCCTCGAGCCTGTTGTCGGTGACCTGGGACTGCAGCGAGGTGACCTGCGACTGCAGCGAAGTAAGGCTCTGGGGGTTGAAGGTGGTGGTCGCCAGATTGCCGTTGGCGTCGCTGGTGACGAACGCGGTCGGGCCGGATTGCGCGGCAAGGCTGGCCGCTGACGTGATGCCGGACATCCGGTAGGTGCTCGTCGCCGTGCCGATTGCGACCTGGTTGGCCGCTGTCGTGGTCGCGCCGTTGCCGATCGCAGTTGAATTGGCGAATGTAGCCGACGTGTTCGGACCGAGCGCCGCGGAATTCGATCCCGTCGCCACCGCGCCGTCGCCGAAGGCGGCGCCACCGTTGGAAGCCAACGCCGCGGCACCGACCGCGATCGAACCGGTGGCGACTGCGCCGTTGCCGATCGCGATCGCATTGGTGCCGGTGGCCGCGGAGTTTTGTCCGACCGCGACAGCGCCGGTGGCGGTGGCCTGTGAGTTGGCACCGACCGCGGTCGCGCCGGTGGCGCTGGCGGTGCTGCCCTGGCCAATCGCGGTGGTGGCCGCCCCGGTGGCGTTGCTGCCCTGACCGTAGGCGCTGGCGGTGGCACCGTTGGCGATGCTGCCCTGGCCCGTCGCGGTCGCGCTCGCGCCGTTCGCGCGACTATTCCCGCCGACGGCGGTCGCATTGGAGCCGTTAGCCAAGGCACTCGTGCCGGTCGCGGTCGCGCTCGCGCCAATTGCCGAGCTGAAAGCTCCCGTCGTGGTGGCGGAGGCACCGGTCGCGGTGCTGGAGGCGCCGGTCGCGGTGGCAAAATTGCCGGTCGCGGTGGTACCCGTACCGGTTGCCGTCGCGAAATTACCGCTGGCAGTGCTGAACACCCCGGTCGCGGTAGCCTGGGCGCCGTTCGCGGTGCTGGAGTAGCCGGTCGCGGTCGTTTGCGCGCCATTGGCATAGCTGTTCATGCCTGTCGCGGAGGCTTGATCGCCGTTGGCAAAGCTGCCCATGCCGGTCGCAGTGGCGCTGACGCCGTTCGCAACACTGCCTGAGCCGGTCGCGGTGGCCAGGGCGCCGTTGGCCTGGCTGGCCATGCCCGTTGCCGTCGCTTGAGCGCCGTTCGCGATGCTGTTCTGACCGGTCGCGGTCGCGTTGTCGCCAGTCGCGCGGCTGGCCTCGCCCGTCGCAGTCGCATTGGCGCCATCAGCGGAGCTGAACGAGCCGGTTCCTGTAGCTGAGCTGCCATTTGCAAAGGCACCCGTGCCGGTTGCGGTCGCGAAGTCGCCATGCGCTTGGCTCAGCGTGCCCGTCGCAGTCGCGCGGTCGCCGTTAGCGAAGCTCGCCGCGCCGGTTGCCGTAGCCAAGCTGCCATTTGCAGAGGCAAACGAGCCAAGCGCGGTTGCTTCGACGCCAGTTGTTTCGGCGGAACTGCCGATAGCCGTCGCGAAACCGTTGGGCGCGTTGATGACGCCGCCGCCCGCCGCGTAGTCGGCGGCCGAGGCGTAGCCGCCACCCAGCGCCACACCGGCCGCGACGCTGGCGGCCACCGCGAGCCCCCGCAGGGTGTCGGCCGCAATCGCGCTGCTGCCCAGTAGCCGCGCCCTTCGGTCCGATGAAAGAAGCAGACCGGACGCGCGCGGGATCGCCGAATTCGCTGCCGTCAGTATCGCCGCCGTCATCGTCCGCTCCGCATTAGCGCGAAACCGGCTCGTGCAAGCCAGCCCGTGGCTGGCCAAAAACTTTGCCCCCACACCCAATCTGAGGGAACCCTAACCGAATAGCAGATGGGAACAAATCGCTGGCGCGCTCCACGATGGTTTCCGCCTGACGTCTCGTGCGATTGCGGTACCGATGTTGCCGTTCAGCAACAAGATGGGCGTCTGCGCCAATCGCAGCCAAGGCGATGGCCGCGCGTTTTGCCTCCGCTCCCGCTCTCCGTTATGAAGGCGCCTACGATCGCCTCCCAAGCCGAACCCAGATTGGATCGCGATCGAGGAGAAGAGCCCGTGGCCTTGATGCCGGTTGTCGATGCGCTGGCCGCGATCCTTGCGGGCGCAGATCCCCTGCCCGAAGAAATGGCTGCGCTCGACACTGCCTTTCATCGCACCCTCGCGCGCGATCTTGCAGCCTTGCGCACGCAGCCGCCGCAGGCGATGTCGGCGATGGACGGCTATGCGGTGCGTGCGGCTGACGCTGCCGATCTCTCCGCACGGCTGAAGGTGATCGGCGAGGTCGCGGCAGGCCGCCCGTTCGAACGCAAGGTCGGCCACGGCGAAGCGGTTCGGATTTTCACCGGCGGCGTGATCCCGGACGGCGCCGACGCCGTCATCATCCAGGAAGACACGGCTATCGACGGCGACCACATCACGATCACGGAAGCGGCCAGGCCGGGACGACACATCCGCGCCGCCGGCGCCGATTTCCGCGAGGGCGATATGCTGCTCGCCAAGGGAAGCCGCCTTGCCGACCGCGACCTCTCGCTGGCCGCCGGCATGAACTATCCCGAACTCCCCGTGCACCAGCGCCCGAAAGTCGCCTTCCTCGCCACCGGCGACGAACTGGTGATGCCGGGCGCAACCCCCGGCCCCGGCCAGATCGTCTATTCCAACGGCTACGCGCTGCGGGCGCTGGCGCGGGCCGAAGGTGCCGAGACCATCGACCTCGGCATCGCCGCCGACACATTGGAGGCGACCAGCGACGGCATCCGCCGCGCCCGCTCCTCGGGCGCGGACATCCTGATCACGATGGGCGGGGCCTCGGTCGGCGACCACGACCTCGTCAAGCGCTCGCTGGAGGCCGAGGGCGTCGCCATGGCATTCTGGCGGATCGCGATGCGGCCGGGCAAGCCGATGATGCACGGACGGCTTGGCGCGATGCGGGTGATCGGCCTGCCCGGGAATCCCGTGTCGTCCTATGTCTGCGGCTTCCTGTTTCTGGTGCCGTTGATTCGCGCGCTGTCGGGCCGAAAAACCATCCATCACGTCCGGGAGACCGCCCTGCTCGGCCGCGATCTCGCCGCCAACGACCAGCGCGAGGACTATTTGCGCGCACGGCTTGAGACGCGAGAAGACGGCGCGTTGATCGCGGTCCCGGTAAGCCATCAGGACTCGTCGCTGCTTGGAAATCTCGCTGCGGCACGGGCGCTTTTGATACGTCCGCCGTTTGCCCCGGCGGTGCCTGCGGGCACGCCTTGCGCGTTCCTGCGCCTGCCGGACTGACGCGGCAAGGCGGCGCGTTGGGGCAACGTCGGCGCGCGTTCACCTGAAATTAAGTGGTTGCGGAACATGTATCGAACATATAGTGTCCGTTCATGATTTGTTTCGAGGGCTAGTGTCTATAAATGGGAGTTTGAGACTTCCGGTTTAGGACGCCCTCTCGCAGCTGACCACGCACGTACCTTACCGCGAAATTGAACGACCACGAATTACGACGCGCCAACCGGGGGATTGCTCGAGATGCTTACGCGCAAACAGTATGAACTTCTGCGTTTCATCAATGAACGGCTGAAAGAGGCCGGTGTGCCGCCCTCCTTCGACGAGATGAAGGACGCGCTCGACCTGCGCTCCAAGTCCGGCATCCATCGCCTGATCACCGCGCTGGAAGAGCGCGGCTTCATCCGCCGCCTGCCCAACCGCGCCCGCGCCATCGAGGTCATCAAGCTGCCCGAGCTTGCGGGCGCCGGCAACGGCAGCCGCCGCGGCTTCACCCCGAGCGTCATCGAAGGCACGCTCGGCAAGGTCCGCGCCGCCAGCGCACCCGCCGCCGACGATGGCGAGCGCCCGGTCGCCGTGCCCGTGATGGGCCGGATCGCCGCCGGCACGCCGATCGAGGCGCTGCAGACCCGCAGCCACACCATCAGCGTACCGCCTGACATGCTCGGCTCCGGCGAACATTACGCACTCGAAGTACGCGGCGATTCCATGGTCGACGCCGGCATTCTCGACGGCGACATGGCGCTGATCCAGCGCAACGAGAGCGCCGACACCGGCGACATCGTGGTGGCGCTGATCGACGAGGAGGAAGCCACCCTGAAGCGCTTCCGCCGCCGCGGCGCCTCGATTGCGCTCGAGCCCGCCAACACCTCCTACGAAGTCCGCATCCTGCCGCCGAACCGGGTCCGGATTCAGGGCAAGCTGATCGGGCTGTACCGGAAGTACTGAGCGCGGGGCGCGTCAGGTACGGCCGGAGTCAGCACCGCCAAATCGCCCCGGCCCCCGGCCGGGGCTTTTTGTTGCCTGAAGCTTGGGAAAAAACCGACCCCGCACGCGGAACGTCCGCACGCGTCCCACAATTGCCCAGAAACCAGCAAAAACTGCGCGCGGGCGCTGTTTGGTCTGACGCGTTTTCAATGTCGCTCGAAAACGCGCTTGGGCCTTTGGGAGGACGAGACGTGGTCAGCAATATGATCACCAAGATTACGTGGCAAAGGGCGGGACAGGTCACCGAACCCGGCCGCTACATGTTGCGGTTCGGCTGGCTGACGGTGACGGCGGAGGATCTTGCGATCTGGCGCCAATATCCGGAGGCCGCCTTTACGCTGGTCGAACTGCCCGACATTGCGGATGACGGCCGCGAGCAATTCCATCTCGGCGCCTTCGAACTGCCGCTGCCGCCGAGGCCGGACGAGCAGCCGCCGTAGCGCGTTTGTGATCGGCGACGCCGGCCTTTAAGTCGCACAATTGCCCGGAACGGGAATAAGCTCTTGCCATGTCCACTCTGATAGAGGCCTGCGCCTCAGGGGAGGCGCGGGTCGGCTATCTCTTACGAGGGAGCGATCTGATGTGTGACTATAGTCTGCATGCCATGGCGACGCGTCCTGCCGTAGTCGGAGAGACGCTGATATCAACCACCTTCCGCGGCACCTCGACCCGCGGCTTTGCCAGTGAGCGCGAGCCCGCGGTCGCGGTCTGCATGTTGCCCGGAACCGAACTGGCGTTCGCGCAGGACGTCAAATATGACAGCCGCTGGATCTGGACCAAGACCATCGGTTTCCGCGTCGGCAAATTCAACGCGATCAATCCGAATGTCAGGGAGCGCCACCACGACGCGATCGAGTTTCCGGACGGAAGCTTTGTGCTGGTGACGCAGCTTTGCGAAGGGCAGCGAGCGACGGTGCTGCAATTGCCGGTGACTCATCCGGTCCCGGAGCGCACGACGACAAAGGCGGATACGGCGACACCGCTTTCCGCCGGTTGAATTCTGCGCCATCGGTTGCGACCCGGCCGAGGAGCCGTGGTTTTCTATTCCTCGGCCTGCAGGTCCGCTTCCGATGGGGTCGCATCGACAGCACGCGGCGCCGTACGGCGCGGCGCAAGAACGTTTGTCGCGCTCTCGCCCGCGATTGCCGGCGACCAGGGACGGTCGATCCCTTTGGGCTTGACGGCATCGACGGTGAAGCCGCCGCCGCCTCGCCGCAGCGCCAGCGCGCCCTGCCGCCGCAGGCGCTCCGCATCGATCACCGAGGCGCCGCAGGCCGCGGGCGCTTGCCGTGAGGTCACCACCAGCGCCGCGCGTTCGCAATCATCCGCCAGCGCCTCCGGCCGCAATGCGAGCGCAACGAACGCGCCGCCAGCCCCTTGCGCGACGCAGCCGCTCTCGTCGCAGGAGACGCCCTCGGTGAGCGAGGCATCGGTGGCCTTGCGCGCGTCAGCGTCCGCGGCCAGCCATTCCTTGACCAGAAAGCCATCTCTGGCCGCGCGCATAAAATGCAGTTTGCCGTCCTGACCGCGGACACCGACATTGCGGCCGTCGGCGGAAATCAGGATATCCGGCTGCGGCACCCTCGCCGCCCATACCGCGGCAACCAGCAGCAACGCGGCACCCGTATAGCGCAGCGGCGTCCGCAACAGGCCGAGCAGAATGATGCCCACGCTGGCCGCGATCAGCGGGCCGATCCCGAACGCCGGCATCCGGCCAACCGCGCCCGGCAAGGCTGACACCCATTGCGTGACTATTATCATCCAGTCGATGCCGACGCCCATCGCCCACCAGCACACGCCATCAAATCCAAACGGCATGAAGGCCAGCCCGAACAGTCCCGCCGGCATCACCAGCGCCGAGACCACCGGCATCGCCGCGAGATTGGCGAGCACGCCATAGGGCGTCACCCGGTGGAAATGAAACGCCGCGTAAGGCGTGGTGGCGAGGCCCGCCACCAACGAGGCCAGCAACAGCATCGTGATCTCGCGGCCGCCCCACAGCGCCACCTGCGCCGTCGCGGTGTGATCGGGGCTTGCGAACAGGCGCGGCATGCCGAGCTGCACCAGCGCCACCAGCCCAAGCGTTGCCGCAAACGACATCTGGAAGCTTGGATGCACCAGCGCTTCCGGCGCGACGGTCAGCACGATCAGGGCCGCGACCGCGAGCGTGCGAAACGTGATGGCGCGGCGGTCGACCATCACGGCGATCAGCACCACCGCGGTCATGAAGAACGATCGCTGCGTCGCGACTTCGGCCCCCGACAGCAACAGATAAAACGCCGACGCCGCGAGTGCGGCCACCGCCGACCATTTCTTGATCGGAAAACCTGTCGTGAGCGTCGGGAACAGCGCCAGCAGCGCCCGCACCGCAAAGAACACGACGCCTGCGACCACGGCCATGTGATAGCCGGAAATCGACAGCACATGGCCGAGGCCGGAGATGAACATCGCATCGTTGACGGGTTCGGAGATCGCATCGCGCCGGCCGGTCAGAAGCGCGGTCGCAATCGCGCGCTTGTCGCCTTCCAACGTGGTCCTGATCCGCGCGTCGATGGCGTCCCGCATGCCTTGCATGAACGCCGAATAGCGCAGTTTGAGGCCGCCGCCGTCCGGCGCCTCCGCGATCTTGATCGCGCCCATCACGAAGCCGGAGGCGCCGATGCCGGAGAAGAACATGTCGCGGCCGAAATCGTAACTGCCGGGCCGCAGCGGTGCCATCGGCGGCAACAGCCGCGCTTTCAGCTCGACAAAACTGCCGACGTCAGGCGCGGTGCCCTTCTTGACCGACAGCCGCACGCGTTCAAGTTTTGTCGTTCCGCGCGCGCTCTCCATGGTCACGACACGCAGCACAAAGCGATCGGTGCGTTCGCGAATGTCGCGGGTCTCGACGAAGCCCGTCAGCGCCACCGAGAACATCGGCCGCGCCAGCACGCCATGCGCAACCCGCGCGGTCTTCCACGTGGCAATTGCGAAGCCAGCGGCGACGGCGGCGATCATGACAGCGACCGGAAACGCCTTATGCCGTCGCAGCAGAAACGCGCCCACGCAAAGCGCGATGGCGGTGACAGCCACGACCGACAGCACCGGCTCATGATCCGCGGCGAAATAGAACGCAATGCCGGTGCCGAATGCGATGGGCACCCAGGGCAGCAATCGCCCGGCGCCGGCTTCCGCGCGTGCCCATTGGCGCAGGGTCTCGATCAGCGGCGGCCAGATGCCGAGGCGCGACGGCACGAATCCACCGGCCGGCGCGGCCCCCTGCGGCGGCCATGTCCCGGCGTAGCCCCTCCTGCCGCCCGGCGTTCTGCCCTGCTCCGCCATCACGCTACCCAAACGTTTACTTGCGGCGACAGGCTACCGGACGCGGGCGCGCGCCGGCTAGCGGAACAGAAACGGAATATCGGGGAAATACGAAGGCTCGGACCGAGCAGATCGCGATGCGGCCTTAAAAAAAAAGACCGCCCGGAGGCGGTCTTTTATCGGACTGGCTGAGACGATCAGGCGACGCGCAGCTGGCTGCGGCGGCGATAGGCCATGAAGCCGACGCCAGCGAAGCCGAGGATCATCATCGCCCAGGTTGAGGGCTCGGGGACGGCGCTGGTGAACGTCGCCGAGAAGGTGACGTCCTGATAAGTCGCTTTAGACCAAGACTCCTGGAACGGCGCGGTGCCGTCATAGATCGTTTTCCACACCAAATCGCCAAGATAGGGGTTGTTGAGATTGACGTTGTTGCAGCCGCTAAAACTCAAACACGAATTGACGGTCGCTGAGCCGGTATTATTAGCGATCCCGTAAGTGCTCAGGAATGCCACATAGGCTTGGCCTTGCGTGACGTTCACCCCGGTGGGCGAGAAGTCGAGAAGACCGGCTCCACCGGATACCACCGGGCTTTGCCAGAGCATTGTGGTCGGCTTGGAGCCGTCCCACGCGTACACCGCCGCAAATACCGAAGCGATCGTCGAGCTACCCAGGGTAAATTGAAAGTCAGTAAGCGCCCCGGTGATAGGAGCAGTGAACGTCTCTCCGACGAATTGTGTTTGCTGACCGCCCTGCAGAGGAGCGCCAGCAAGAGACTGAAAGGGATAATTGCTGATTGGATTGCTGATAACAACAGCCGATGCAGGGGATGCACTTAGCGCCGCGACCCAGGCTATCGCGGCCACGGCCGCGGCTGTCTTGATACTGTTCATAACACTTCCTCAATCGAGTTTGCCTCGTCCCAGCCAAGGCTTTCCTTGCCGCCTGTTGCAGGGCGGCACCTCGTTTTCGTTTACTGTTGTTAAACCAATGTGACAGTTGCCTGACATTTCCGGCTCTCCAGGGACCACCGGTAATGGCTATCCTCACGTGGCGCGTCGCCCCCAAATAACGGCGGCTTCCTTCGCGAGCAGATCGTGCAAATGGTTCGTCCGGTGGAACACCGGACGAACCTGCGTCGAGCGTTCAAATCAACGGCGCCTTCGACGACACGTGATGGCTGACGATTTTCCAGTCGCCGTCTTCGCAGGCGATCACCCAGGTGATCTTGACTGACAGTTTTACCGCGCCCTCGTCCGCGTCAAACGATGCCGTGCCGGCGACATTGACCAGATCGGGGCCGGCCTGCTCAGTCACGACATCGCTGAATTGAACGGCTGATGTCCGCCATCGTGGCAATCCCTTGAAGTAGGTCGCGACGCCGTCACGCCCACGATACAGTTTCGGGTTCGAGCCGAAGAACAGCGCATGCTGCGAATAGAGCGATGCGAGCGCGTCAGCATCCAGCCTGCTGAAAGCCGCGGCCCATTTCGCCATGATGCCGGATGCGATGTCGTCGGCAGCACTTGGCATCGCAATATCCTGTCGTTGTGGAAAGCCCTCAGCCCTTGGCGACTTCCTTCGCAAACGTATCGCGCAGGCCGATGGTGCGGTTGAACACCAATTTGTCCGGCGTCGAGTCCTTGTCGCGCACGAAATAGCCCTGCCGTTCGAACTGTATCACTTCGTTCGAATTGCTCTCGGCCACGCTCGCTTCGACGCGCGCGTCGGACAGCACTTCCAGCGACTGCGGATTGATGTCGGCGGCAAAATTGCCGGCGTCGGGGCTCGGCTTGGCGAACAGCTGGTTGTAGACGCGAATTTCGGCCGGCCGCGACTGCGCCGCCGACAGCCAGTGCATGGTGGCCTTGACCTTGCGCCCGTCAGGCGCGTTGCCGCCTTTCGTTGCGGGATCGTAGGTGCAGCGCAGCTCGACCACTTCGCCAGCGGCGTTCTTGATGACGCCGGTGCATTTGACGAAATAGGCGTAGCGCAGCCGCACTTCGTTGCCCGGCGAGAGGCGGAAGAACTTCTTCGGCGGGTTCTCCATGAAATCGTCCTGCTCGATATAGAGCTCGCGGCCGAACGCGATGCGGCGGGTGCCGGCGTCGGGATTATCAGGATGATTGACGGCTTCGAGCTCCTCGACCTGGCCTTCCGGATAATTCTCGATCACGACCTTCAATGGACGCAGCACCGCCATGCGGCGTTCGGCCGACTTGTTGAGGAGTTCGCGGATGCAGAACTCCAGCATGCCGACATCGACCACGCTGTTGGCTTTGGCGACACCGATGCGCTTGACGAATTCGCGCACCGCCGCCGGCGGCACGCCGCGCCGCTTCAGTCCGGCGATGGTTGGCATCCGCGGATCGTCCCAGCCGGCCACATGGCCGTCGCGTACGAGCTGCGTCAGCACCCGCTTCGACAGCAGCGTGTAGGTGATGTTGAGCCGGGCCATTTCATACTGCCGCGGTTTGGACGGCACCGGCAGCTTGTCGAGCAGCCATTCATAGAGCGGCCGGTGATCCTCAAACTCCAGCGTGCAGATCGAGTGCGTGATGCCTTCGATGGCGTCCGACTGGCCGTGGGCGTAGTCGTAGCTCGGATAGATCGACCATTTGTCGCCGGTGCGCGGATGGTGGGCGTGCAGGATCCGGTAGAGCACGGGATCGCGCAGATTGATGTTGCCGGAGGCCATGTCGATTTTGGCGCGCAGCACGCGGGCGCCATTCTGGAATTCGCCGGCCTTCATGCGGCGAAACAGATCGAGGTTTTCGTCGACCGAACGGTCGCGGAACGGACTGTTCTTGCCGGGTTCCGTCAGCGTGCCCCTGCTCACGCGGATTTCTTCCTGCGACTGGTCGTCGACATAGGCGTGGCCGGCCTTGATCAGGCCTTCCGCCCAGTCATAGAGCCGCTCGAAATAATCCGAGGCATAATAGAGATCGGTTCCCCAGTCGTAGCCGAGCCAATGCACGTCGGCCTGGATGGAATCGATGTATTCCTGCTCTTCCCTGGTCGGATTGGTGTCATCGAAGCGCAGATGGCACTTGCCAGCGAACTCCTGCGCGATGCCGAAATTTAGGGCAATCGACTTGGCGTGGCCGATATGCAGGTAGCCATTCGGCTCCGGCGGAAACCGGGTCACGATCCGGCTGTGCTTGCCTGAGTCGAGGTCGGCCTGAACGATGTCGCGAATGAAATCGCGCCCTGCCTCTGCCGCTGCCGGTTCTGTGGTGGTCATTGACTGTTCCCGCTCGGATAAGCGGCCCTTCTGCCAAATTCGGCCCGGCCCGCCAAGCCTGCTTTGCCCAAGGTGGGACTTTAAGGCGAGACTTTAGTTATGCACCGTCCTGCTATACACCACGCCCGTTCAAGCATAGGCCCTGCCCCAATCATGACTGATTCCGTCGTCACCCGCTTTGCCCCCTCGCCGACCGGCTTCCTCCACATCGGAGGCGCCCGCACCGCGCTGTTCAACTGGCTCTACGCCAAGAAACATGGCGGCAAGATGCTGCTGCGGATCGAGGACACCGACCGCGAGCGGTCGACCGAGCCGGCCATTGCCGCGATCCTCGATGGATTGCGCTGGCTGGAGCTCGATTGGGACGGCGACGTCATCTATCAGTTCAGCCGCGCCGCCCGCCACCGCGAGGTCGCAGAATCCCTGCTCGCCAGCGGCCGGGCCTACCGCTGCTATGCCACGCCGGAGGAACTGACGGCGATGCGCGAGAGCGCGCGCGCCGAGGGCCGTACCCGCCTCTATAATGGCCTGTGGCGCGACCGCGATCCCTCCGAGGCACCCGCCGCGGGCATGAAGCCCACCATCCGCCTCAAGGCGCCGCTGACCGGCGAGACCGTGATCGAGGATCAGGTGCAGGGCCGCGTGGTCTGGCAGAACGAGAACCTCGACGATCTCGTGCTTTTGCGCGGCGACGGCAACCCGACCTACATGCTGGCCGTGGTGGTCGACGACCACGACATGGGCGTCACCCACGTGATCCGGGGCGACGACCATCTGATCAACGCCGCGCGCCAGAAGCAGATCTACGACGCGCTGGATTGGGCCCTTCCCAACATGTCCCATATACCGCTGATCCATGGCGCTGACGGCGCAAAGCTGTCGAAGCGCCATGGCGCGCTCGGGGTCGAGGCCTACCGCGCGATGGGTTATCTGCCGGCGGCGCTGCGCAATTATTTGGTCCGGCTCGGCTGGGGCCATGGCGACCAGGAGATATTCTCCACGCAGGAGATGATCGACGCGTTCGATCTGCCCGCCATCGGGCGTTCGGCGGCGCGCTTCGATTTCGCCAAGCTGGAAAATCTCAACGGCCACTACATCCGCCAGGCCGACGATCAAGCGCTTGTGACCATGTTCGAGCAGTTGCTGGACTACGTCCCCGACGGCGCCGAACTGAAGGCCAAGCTCAACGACACCACGCGTGCGCAATTGCTGCGGGCGATGCCAAGCCTGAAGGAACGCGCCAAGACGCTGCTAGAGCTGATCGCCGGTTCCTACTTCATCTTTGCCGACCGGCCGCTCGAGCTCGAGCCGAAGGCCGCGGCGCTGCTGACGCCGGAAACCCGCGAACTGATCGGCAAACTCCGCACCGCGCTGGAGGCCGTCACCGACTGGGGTTCGGAGACCGCCGAAGCCGCCATGCGGAATTTCGCCGAGCAGAATAACCTCAAGCTCGGCGCGGTCGCCCAGCCGCTGCGGGTGGCGCTGACCGGACGGACGACCTCTCCCGGCATCTTCGACGTACTGGCGGTTCTGGGGCGGGATCAATGCCTGGCCCGGCTCGGCGATCAGGCTGCCGGATGAGCCCCTGCCAAGCCCCTGCCATGTGCTAATGGGGTCCATCTTGCAGTGCACAGGGCAATAAGCTACGCATTTGACGCCGCCTTCTAGACACTCGGCCTGCCCCTTTTTCTGCCTCAAAAACGGCATCTGGGTCAGCCCGATTTTCGCAACGATTTCATCGGGGACTTCACGATGGACGCAAAATCCAGCAACAAAACCGCTACGCTAACGGTAGGTAACAAGACCTACGATTTCCCGATCCTGAGCGGCACGGTGGGGCCAGATGTCATCGACATCGCCAAGCTCTACGGCCAGGCCGGGATGTTCACCTACGACCCCGGCTTTACCTCCACGGGCAGCTGCCAGTCGAAGATCACCTATATCGACGGCGACGCCGGCATCCTGGAATACCGCGGCTATCCGATCGAGCAACTCGCCGAAAATGGCGATTTCCTCGAGACCTGCTACCTGCTGCTGTACGGGGAGCTCCCCAGCAAGGCGCAGAAAGAAGACTTCGACAGCCGCGTGATCCACCACACCATGGTTCACGAGCAGATGGCCCGCTTTTACCAGGGCTTCCGCCGCGACGCCCATCCGATGGCCATCATGGTCGCTGCCGTCGGCGCGCTCGCCGCGTTCTATCACGACAGCACCGACATCAACGATCCGAAGCAGCGCATGATCGCCTCGATGCGCATGATCGCGAAGGTTCCGACGCTGGCCGCGATGGCCTTCAAATACACCGTCGGCCAGCCCTTCATCTATCCGAAGAACTCGCTCACCTTTGCCGAGAACTTCCTCAACATGTGCTTCGCGGTGCCCTGCGAGGAATACAAGATCAACCCGGTGCTGGCTGACGCGCTGGACAAGATCTTCATCCTGCACGCCGACCACGAGCAGAACGCTTCGACCTCGACGGTGCGTATCGCCGGCTCCTCCGGCGCCAATCCGTTCGCCTGTATCGCCGCCGGCATCGCCTGCCTGTGGGGACCGGCGCATGGCGGCGCCAACGAAGCCGCGCTGGCGATGCTCGCCGACATCGGCTCGGTCGACAAGATCCCCGAATTCATCGCCAAGGTGAAGGACAAGAACAGCGAAGTCCGCCTGATGGGCTTCGGCCACCGCGTCTACAAGAACTACGACCCGCGCGCCAAGATCATGCAGAAGATGTGTCACGCGGTGCTGGCCGAGACCGGCCACGGCGACGACCCGATGCTGAAGGTCGCACTTGAGCTGGAAAAGATCGCGCTGAGCGATCCCTATTTCATCGACCGCAAGCTCTACCCGAACGTCGACTTCTATTCGGGCATCACGCTGAAGGCGATGGGCTTCCCGACCTCGATGTTCACCGTGCTGTTCGCGGTCGCCCGCACCGTCGGCTGGATCAGCCAGTGGAGCGAGATGATCGAGGACCCGCAGCAGAAGATCGGCCGTCCGCGCCAGCTCTACACCGGCGTCGCCCGCCGCGACTATGTCGACATGGCCAAGCGCAAGTAATGCCTGACGCATACGAGACCCAAGAAAGCCGGATGCGGTCACAGCATCCGGCTTTTTTGTAGCCTTGTGGGGTGGATTCCGATCCATCCACGTCATTGCGAGCCACCGGGTCGCAATGACGCCGAGTAACTCTCGGGAGGCATCATGCTCACCGGAAGCTGCATGTGCAAAAGCGTGGCCTACGAAGTCGATGCCGACCCCGGCGCCATCGTGCACTGCCACTGCGCCAACTGCCGCAAGGCGCATGGCTCCGCCTTCTCGACGGTAACCAACGTCCCGCGCGACCGCTTCCGCTGGACCAAAGGCGAACACCTGCTGAGAGGATTCGAATCCTCGTCAGGTAAGCAGAACTCGTAGGGCAGAATAGCGCAGCGTATTCCGCCGTCTTCGCGATAAACCGCAGCGGCGGATTACGCCTTCGGCTTCAATCCGCCCTACCCTCTAACGCCGCCCCTTTCGCGCTAACTCGCCCGCCTGCGCCGGCCGTGTTGTCGCAGGCACTGGCCGCAGCAAAAACCAATACCATGTGCAAAGGGAGACTTGCGCAAGGAGGTGAGCATTCATGCGCATTCGACATTGGCAAGACGCCGCCAGCCTGCTGCTGGGCGTGTGGCTGGTCTTGTCGCCGTTCGTCCTCGGCTTCGCCGCGGCGACCGCCTGGATAACCGTCGCGCTTGGGTTATGCGTTATTCTCTTTGCCCTGGAGGGTTTCATCATTCCGTCCTATCTGGAGGAATGGGGAGAGATTCTCCTCGGCTTGGCCCTGCTGGCGGCGCCCTGGACGATTGGCTACGAGCCAACCTTGGCCACGATAAACAGTGTGGTGTCAGGCTTGGTGGTGATCCTGTTTGCAGTCTGGGAACTGGCCACCGATCGCGACTTCACCACATGGTGGCACGATCACTGGCATCGGACAGCCAACTGACAAGGGAAGTTGTCTGAAGTCTAACCCGGAAGGCCTCGCTACGACCGTCCCTCGGTGACATCGGGAGCGACGAAGGGTTTTGGCGGCGTGCGCCCGTGCAGGCCCACGCATCGCGGCTCGATGCCTTGCCAACGGTCGCACAATGCGCGCCGCTTGCTGAGATGAAGCGCGGGCATATGTACCGGACGGCGCCATGCACGGAGGGAGTACCCCTTGCGAGGGAGTACCCCTTGAATGGCCCGACTGGGCCAAAAGTCTTATGAGGCGGTCTCCTGTTTAGGGACTAAAATGCTCCCGCGCCTTGCTCCCAGGCTGACGGGAAAAGGCAATGATAGCGCGCGGCGCTGAAAAGCCGTTCTGAGCCTCGGGTAGTTTCAAACATCCTTGAGGACAAGCGCTTCGCGCGAACCGCGCACCCGTCGCAGAAAGCAAACAGGAGGGCATGGGCTGCAATAGAGGAGGACAACATGGCTATGCAAGTCCCACGGGATTTCCGCCGCGTGATTGTCGCCGCGTCGGTCGGGAACGTCATCGAGTGGTATGATTTCTACATTTTCGGAAGTCTGGCCGCAGTCCTGTCAGTCAAGTTCTTTGAAAAATCCCATCCAGTCGCGGCCCTGCTCAGCACGGTCGCGCTGTTCACTGCGGGATTTCTGATCCGTCCTTTGGGAGCTTTCCTGTTTGGATGGATGGGTGACCGGGTAGGCCGCAAATACACCTTCCTCGTGACGCTCAGCGGAATGGGACTCGGCACCGGGGCGATCGGTTTGATCCCGACGTTCGAGTCGATCGGTCTGACCGCCGCATTCATCCTGTTCGGTCTGCGAATGATCCAGGGCCTTTGCCTGGGCGGAGAGTATGGCGGTGCCATCACCTATGTCGCCGAACACGTCCCCGACGAACACCGCGGCTACTACACCGGGTGGCTTCAGACCTCCCCGACCCTTGGAATCGTGGTGTCACTGGGTGTGATCATCGCGACGCGCAGCTACTTCGGCAATCAGGTCTTCGACGAGTGGGCCTGGCGCGTCCCGTTCCTCGTGTCCTTCCTGCTGGTGGCCATTGCAATCTATATCCGGCTCCAGTTGCAGGAGACGCCGATCTTCCAGGAGATCAAGGCCAAGGGCCAGATGACCAGGAACCCCTGGAAAGAGGCCTTCCTCAGTTCCAACATCAAATATGTCGGGATCGCCACCATCGTGCTGATCGGGCAAGGCGTGGTCTGGTACAGCGGTCAGTTCTGGGCGTTGTACTTCCTGCAGCAGGTTTCCAAGGTGGACCCGCTGACCTCGGCCTACATCGTGGGAGCAGCGCTGCTGCTTGCAACGCCGAGCTTGATCTTGTTTGGCTGGCTGTCCGACATCATCGGCCGCAAACCGGTGATCCTGGGAGGCATGTTGCTGGCGTCGATCACTTACTATCCGCTGTATTTGTGGCTGGGAACAGTCACACAGCCTGGCAACATCAACTATCCGATCGCGATCTTCATCATCTTCATCCTCGTTTGCTATGTCGGGATGGTGTATGGGCCGGTCGGGGCGTTTCTGGCGGAATACTTCCCCGGCAGGATTCGGTACACGTCGGTGTCGGTGCCGTATCACATCGGCAACGGCTGGGGCGGCGGACTGGTGCCCTTCATCACCACGGCAGCTTTCGCGGCCACCGGCAGCATCGGCTACGCGCTCATCTACCCGATCGTGGTTCCAGCGGTGTGCTTCGTGCTCGGCGTCTTGTTGATGCCGGAGACACGCAAGATCAGCATATGGCACCCGACCGACGCTAAAGCCGCGTTCTAGTTTGGCCGCCGAGCTTTCCGCATCGTCGCCAGCACGATGTCGGCGGCGCGGGCGCTCGGCGGCTGATTGCCGGTCGACATGATCTGGTCGATCTTCGCGAACGCCTCGAGCTGCTTTCGGCGCAGCGTGGACTCGCCGAGCAGTTCGCGCAGCGCCTGCGCGAGTTTTTCCGGCGTGCAGTCCTGCTGCAAAAATTCGGGAACGACGTTCTCGCCGACCACGAGGTTGGCGAGGATCACCGAGCTCACATTGATCACGCGCAACAGGATCCACGCCTCGACCGCGCCGGTGCGGTAGGCCGTGACCATCGGCACGCCCGATATCGCAAGCTCAAGCGTCACGGTGCCGGATTTTGCCAGCGCCGCGTGCGCGATCCGGAACGCCGCCCGCTTCTCCTGCTCGCCGATCACGACGCGGGGCTGCACCGGCCAGGTCTTCAGCGCTTCCGCGACCGCCTCCTGCAGATGCGGCATGGTCGGCAGGATCAGGTCGAACGCCACGCCCTCGGCGTTGAGCCGTCCCAGCGCCTGGCCGAACACCGCCATGTGGTGGCGGATCTCGCTGCGGCGGCTTCCCGGCAGCACCAGCAGCACCGGCGGCGCCGTTTCCCGCCGCTGCCGTTCCGCGGGATCGGGCCGCAAGGAGGCCAGCTGTTCGGTCAGAGGATGGCCGACATAGCTGCAGGGCGGCCCGCGAAGCCGCTGGTAGGCCTCCGGTTCGAACGGCAGCAACGCCAGCACGTGATCGACGTACGTCAGCATCGCGCGGGCACGGCCGGGCCGCCACGCCCAGACCGACGGCGAGACATAATCGACGATCGGGATATTGGGATCGCTGGCGCGGACGCGCTTTGCCACGCGATGGGTGAAATCGGGGCTGTCGATGATGACGAGAATATCGGGCGCAGCTTCGGTCACGGCATCAGCGGTCTGCTTGATCAGCCGCAGGATCTTCGGCAATTGCTTGACGACCGCGGCGAGCCCGATGATCGAGAGCTCCTCGATCGGAAACCACGAATTCAGGCCTTCGCGCGCCATCGAACGGCCGCCGACGCCCTCAAAACGCACCGCGCCGCCAAGGCGCTGGCGCAGCACCTTCATCAAATTGGCGCCGAGGCGATCGCCGGATTCCTCCGTCGCAATCAGGACGATCTTCCGCACGGTCTCGGTGGTCGCGCGCGGCGGCATCACGCCGGCAGCCCCTGGATGAAGAGGTCTGCTTTGTCGGCGGCCTCGATCATGCCTTGCGAATCCACGGCGATGGTGTGTCCGGCGATGATGGCGATGCCGGCGAGCCCCGCCTTGGCCGCCCCCTCGATGGTTTTGGATCCTACCGTCGGCAGGTCGAAGCGCAAATCCTGGCCGCTCTTGGGCGCCTTGACCAGCACGCCGCGCCCCATCTTGCTGCGAAGACGGCCCTCGCCGCGCAGCCGCGCCACGCGCGCCAAGAGCCCGTCGGTGCCCTCGATGTCTTCCACTGCCACCACATGACCATCGATCACCACGACGGCCTGGCCGATATCGAACGGGCTTAGCGCGCGCAACACTTCCCGTCCCTTCGCGATGTCGGAGGTCGCCGCCGGATCAGGCGTTGCGCGGGTGATGCATCCCTGGGGCATCAGGACGTCGGGCGCGACGTCCCGGATGCCGACCATGCGAAAACCGTCCTGCTCGAGGATGCGGCCGATGCCGGACAACAGATGATCGTCGCCGCCGCGGAACGATGCCAGGATGCGGCCGATGACGCGGACCGTTCCCCAGTCGAGCCGGATCTCCGACAAGGCCGGGCGCATCAGCGTGCCGATGAAGATCAGATCGCGGCAACCTTCGCTGCGAAACAGTTTGGTCGCCCGTCCGAGTTGCCCGACCGAAATCCAGTGATGATGAAAACGCTCGACCCGGACCGGATCGCAGGCACCGCGTAGCGCGAACAACACCGGCGCGATGCCACGTGCCTGAAGAGAATCCGCGACCGCGAACGGCATGGCGCCGCCGCCTGCGATCACGCCGACCGGCGACGAAATCCCGGAAGCCGCTGACATCATGGCTGCGGCGATCCCGTCATCAAGATTTGTGGCCGTCGTCGGCCGGCAGGCACAGCGCGCGATGCTTGCCCTCGCCGATGAAAGCGAGGATCTCGGCGATCGCCGGATCCTGCGCCGCGAGCGGCTGCACTTCGCTCAGCCGCTCGGCAAAGATGCCGGGGCCGTGAAACAGCTTTTGATAGAAGGCGCGCACGGTGGCGAGGCGATCCTTGGTGAATTTGCGCCGCTTCATGCCGATGATGTTGAGGCCTTCGAGGCTCGCATACTGGCCGTTGGCGAGGCCGAATGGAATGACGTCGCCGCGCACGCCGCAGACGCCGCCGACCATCACCTGCGGCCCGATCCGGGTGAACTGGTGAACCGCCGAGAGCCCGCCGATGAAGACGAAATCGCCGATCTCGCAATGGCCGCCGAGGGTGGCCGAGGTCGCGAAGATCACGTCATTGCCGACCTGGCAGTCGTGGCCGACATGGCTGCAATTCATGAAATAGCCGCGCTGGCCGACCCGCGTGACGCCGCCGCCGGCCACCGTGCCGGCGTTCATAGTGACGGATTCGCGGATGGTGCAGCCGGCCCCGATTTCCAGCTTGGTGAGTTCGCCGCGATAGCTCAGCGATTGCGGCGGGGTGCCGAGCGAGACGAACGGATAGATCGTGCAGCCATCGCCGATACTGGTTTGTGCCGTGATATGCACATGGCCGATCAGCTTGCAATTGGCGCCGATCACGACGTGGGGGCCGATGATACAATAGGGCCCGATCGAGGTGCCCTCGCCGATCACAGCGCCATCTTCAATCCGCGCGGTAGGATCGATCGTACTCATCCATCAGGTCCGGTGTCAGCCAGCGTCACGGCGTTAATGTATTGGGTTTTCCGGTGGTTAGCGCGACTTTGCCTGATCTGTCCAGTGACGTATGGTTACGCCGTGTGTCGCATCAGGTCTGGGCCTGAGGGCTACCATCGCCCCGACCACGCCAGGACCGCCGCACCGCCTGTGACGAGCGCGAGCCGACTGTGGGCTCATGGAAAATGCGCCGGTGAGTTTTGAATGCTCTCTGGTCCGGTCCGCAGATGTCAGGTCATGCTGCCGGGCAGGAAGCATCGGATTGAAATCCCGCGAGAGCTCTTGACCGGCCAGACCATTGTTCGACCGGCGCGATTTGGCTCCGTGATGACGGCATCATCCGGGACCATGACCCATTCGCCCTCGAGCCGGACACGGTAATGGCCCTCCCTGGATTCCCAGTCGGGATCCGAGACGGCAAAACCGTCCGCATCCGAGCAACACAATCCGTAACCGCTTTTGAGAGTGTCGAACCACGGCTTTAGTGGGGAGCCGGCATACCGGCCATCGTCGCGCGCTGTTGCATTTCCCGCCAAAACAGCCGCCGAAGCTATTACCACCATCGCGTTTCTGATTACGTTCATGGTCCCGCCTCGCCAACAGGCCCCAAGGCTCCCCAAATTCATAAATCGCAAGTGGAGGTGAAGTTCCAACGATGATCGCGACACCCCGATTGCACCAAATGCCACTCCGTCGGCCAGCTGACGTTGCCGCAGCTGGTTGAATTCCATTATGTTGCAATCAACGGCGCGTGGCGCCGGCATCACGCAAGCGGCGAACGAACGCCAGCCGCGATGCGTTTCGGCAGAGACGATCGGGCGTCGGTGGACATTGCGCTGGGCACGCGGCAATCATGATCAAAGCAGCAGCAAGCCTTATTGCATTCCTGATTGCGGCTCCGGTCGGCTCCGAGACGATCAACGTCAGGGGCCATGGCGCCGTCGACCTCGATACGTTCGAGTGCCGCGACATCACCCGCAGCAGCCTGATCCAGCGCGTCTGCTACGATCATGCGCAGCACACCATGATCGTCGGTATCAAAGGCCGTTACGATCAGTATTGCGAATTGCCGCAACCGACGTTCGACGGCTTCATGACCGCGCCGTCGATGGGCCAATTCTTCAATCAGAACATCAGCGGATCAGGGACGTCCGGCCGCTACGACTGCCGGATACATCGACACAGATGATCAATCCGTCAGCATCGCGCCGACATCGGCCTCGGCGACCACGGCGCCGTTGACCTTGGCGTCGCCGTGAAACCACCACATCGCCTTGCGGCGGCCGATCGAGCGCATGTGATATTCGATGGTGTCGCCGGGCATCACCGGTTTGCGGAATTTGCACTTGTCGATGGTCAGGAAATAAACCGCGCGCGGCTTCTCGGTGCCTACGACCGATTTGATGCCGATCACGCCGGCGGTCTGCGCCATGGCCTCGATCATCATCACACCGGGATAGACCGGCCGTTCCGGAAAATGCCCGAGAAACGGCAACTCGTTGAAGGTCACGTTCTTGATTCCGATGCCTGAATAATCGGTCCGGATCTTGACCACCCGGTCGATCAGCAGCATCGGAAAACGGTGCGGAAGCGTCTTGAGGATCTCGTTGATATCGACGAGCTCAAACCTGACCTCTGCCTCCTCCATCACTCTTTTCCTTCGCCCTTCGGATCGGCTGCGCCAGCCTGTACCAGTCGCTCCACCGCAACAATCTCCCTAAACCACTGCTTGGTCGGTTTTGCAAAATAGCCGCCCCAACGACCGTTCGGCGGGATGTCATCCTTGACCGCGCTCATGGCGGTGACCTGGGCGCCGTCACCGATCTTGAGGTGGTTGTTGATGCCCACCTTGGCGCCCAGCGCAACATTGTCCCCGATCGTCAGGCTGCCCGCGAGCCCGATCTGGGCCGCGAGCAGGCAGTGCCTGCCGATGGTCACATTGTGGCCGATCTGGACCTGATTGTCGATTTTGGTGCCCTCGCCGATCACGGTATCGCGCAGGCTGCCGCGGTCGATGGTGGTGTTGGCGCCGACCTCGACATTGTTCTGGATCAGGACGCGCCCGGTCTGCGGCACCTTCAGGTGCCCCTCCGGGCCAAAGAAGATGAAGCCATAGCCGTCCTGCCCGATGCTGCAGCCGGGATGGATCAGGACGTTGTTGCCGATCAGGGAGAACTGGATCGCGGTGCGCGCACCGACATTGCAGTCCCGTCCGATCCGCACGTCGGCCCCGATCACGGCGCCTGCGCCGATCACGGTGCCCGCCCCGATCTCGACCCGGGGGCCGATCACCGCGAGCGGATCGACGATCACACCGTCTTCCAGATGGGCTGACGGGTCGATGATCGCCGACGGGGCGATGCCCTCATTGTCGAACCAGGTTTGCGGACGCAGCGCGTCTTCATGCCATTCGCGCGAGATCTGTACGAAGGCGCGGAACGGCTGGGCTGCCCGCAGCACCGCGACATGCGCAGGGACCTGCGCCTCGAAACGCGGGCTGACCAGGCAGGCGCCGGCCTTGGTCGCGGCGAGCTGGTCGGCGTATCTGAGATTGTCGAAGAACGCCAGATGCATCGGGCCGGCTTCGTCGAGTGACGCGAGGCCCCTGATCTGGTGGCCGCCCCGTGCGGGGTCGACCAATACCGATTTTGTCAGCGCGGCAATCTCTGCCAGCGTCGACGAAGGCGGTTGCTTGAAGAATATCGGCTGCGCCATTCCACCCGTCGCAGTCGTCCGGCCGGTTGAGGCCCGGTTCAAGACCGGCGCCTCATCTTATTTTGACGCGTTTTCTTCACGCGAACCGGGAATCCACTTCGCTTGAAAACGCTACGTTTTAGAACGATGTACCGCCGCCAAACTTGAATTGCTGCACGCGGTCAAACTTACCCTTGGTGAGCGGAACCGCGTAGTCGAAGCGCAACGGACCGAACGGCGACGCCCAGATCAAGCCAACACCCACCGAACTGCGGACCACATTGCCATCGTCATATTGCAGGCCGAGGCAGGTGCCAGGATTGGTATTCGGATACGGAGTTGGCTTGACGCAACCGGCTATATTTCTTTCACCCGTCTGATCCCAAAACGTCGTGCCCTTATAGTCATACAGACCGCCGGCGTCGGCATAGACCGAGCCCTTGAGCCCGACTTCCTTCGGCAGGAACCAGAACGGCATCTGCAATTCCGCCGACGCGCCCCAATATTTGGTGCCGCCGAGCGCGTCGCCGGTGCCGTAGGGGTTGATATCGCGCGGTCCGATGCCGTTCGGCGCAAAGCCGCGGACCAGATTCGGGCCCATCTGGAAGTGATCGAGCATGCGCAACTGGTCGCTGCCCAACTGGTTGAGCATGCCGCCCTGAAGATGGATCAGGCCGACGACGTCGGCTACCAGCGGCGTGTAGTATTTCACGTCGATCGCCGACTTGATGTACTTGACGTCGCCACCGAGGCCCGCGAAGTCCTGCTTCCAATCGATCAGCAAGCCGTCGGTCGGGTTCTTGTTGTTGTCCAGCGTGTTGTAGTTCAGCGAATAACCGACCGACGACGTCAGCGTCTTGCCGCTCTGCAGTTCCTTGCGGACCGGCAGCGAAGCTTCGCCATCGCTGTAGCACCACAGGCCGATGCCGGAAGTGTCGGTCGCGCCATTTACCGTTCCACCTGCGGGAATGCCGTTCAAGTTCGCCCAGGCCGGCGACGGGTTGAAGGCGAGCAACGAGTTCGTGGTGTTGTTGTTACAGTTCGACAACGCGCTCGGCAGCTGGATTTCCTGCTGATAGATCGAATAGCGCAGCTGCAAAGCGAGATCTTCACGCAGGGTGAAGCCCAGCCGCGGGCTGAAGCCCAACGTCTTGGTGCCGTACGAAATGTAGCTGTTGGCCAGCTGCTGGCGCTGGAACAAGTCGAGGCCGAGGGCGACGCGGTAGTCGAGCAGATAAGGTTCGACAAACGACAGCGAATAGCCGCGCGCGTATTGGCCATAGGTGACCGACGCCTTCGCATACAGGCCGCGGCCGAGGAAGTTGCGTTCCGAAATGCTGACTTCGGCGAGCGCACCGTCGGTGGTCGAATAGCCGCCCGAGACCGAGAAGTCGCCGGTCGACTTTTCTTCCAGGTCAACGATCAGGATCACCCGATCGGTCGACGAGCCGGGCTCGGTGACGATCTTCACGCTCTTGAAGAAGTCGAGGTTCTTCAGCCGGCGCTCGGCACGATCGACCAGCGCGCGGTTGTAGGCGTCGCCTTCCGAAAGGTCGAATTCGCGGCGGATCACGTAGTCGCGGGTGCGGGTGTTGCCGCGCACGTTGATGCGCTCGATATAGGTTCGCGGGCCTTCATCGATCGAGAAGACGATCGAGACGGTGTGCTGCTCGAAATTGCGGTCGCCGCGCGGACGCACGATGGCGAAGGCATAGCCGCGCCGCGAGGCCTCGATCTGCATTTCCTCGACCGACTTTTCCAGCGCCTCGGCATTGTAGAGCGACCCGACATTGACGCGCGAGAAGCTGCGTAGTGCCCGCGCATCGAACGTGCCGATGCTGGTCTGGAAGTCGACGGAGGCAACCCGGTATTGCTGGCCTTCCTCGATCTTGAAGGTGACCAGGAAGCCTTTGCGCTCCGGATCATATTCGGACAGCGCGGCGACCACCTGCACGTCGGCAAAGCCGTTCTTGAGGTAGAAGCGGCGAATCAGGTCGCGGTCGGCCTCGACACGATCAGGATCATAGACGTCGGCGCCGCCGAGGAAGCTCAGCAGGTTGGATTCACGCGTCTTGATGACGTCCTTCAGCCGATAGGACGAGTAGAACTGGTTGCCGATGAATTCGATGCTCTTGACGCCGGTCTTGCCGCCTTCGGTGACCGTGAAGATGAGGTCGACGCGGTTGTTCGGCTGCTCGATGATTTCCGGGGTGACGCGCACGTCATAGCGGCCCGAACGGCGGTAGATTTCGGAGATGCGCTGGGCGTCCGACTGAACCATCGGGCGCGACAGCGTGCCCCGCGGCTTGGACTGGATTTCCGCTGAAAGCTGCTCGTCCTTGACCTTCTTGTTGCCTTCAAAGGCGATGCGGCCGATCACCGGGTTTTCGACCACGACGACCACGATCCGGCCACCGGCCTGATTGATCCGCACGTCCTGGAACAGTCCGGTCTCGATCAGCGCCTTGAGGCCGTCGTCGATCTGGGCCTGCCCGAGGCGGCCGCCGGGACCCGGCTTGAAATAGGAGCGGATGGTCTCGATTTCGACCCGCCGGTTGCCCTCCACGGCGATCGAAGCCACCGTCTGGGCGGCAGCCGGCGCAGAAACAAGCACCGCCGCCAGCGCGGCGGCAGCCGGCACGGCGAACATGATCGAGGCGGCCAACAAGCCCCCCCGCACTCGCATTCCAAACATCATGCGCAACGCGCCCTTATCATTCCGATGCCGGCCCGCACCCCTACGAACCGGCAGATTCCCAATTTCTGCATTTCTTGTAGCCAATTTCCCCGGGGCGGCAAACGGAACATCGCCGCGCAATTCCATTTTCATTCCAAGACGTTGCCAATGGGCAACGTCACAAAAAAGCCGCTTCACGATGCCGCCAGATGCAGGATGTCGTTATAGGTCGCAAACACCATCAGCATCAGCACTAAACCGAGCCCGATTCGGAACCCCATCTCCTGGGCCCGATTCGACAGCGGGCGTCCCCGGACCGCCTCCACTGCATAGAACAAAAGGTGGCCGCCATCGAGCAGCGGCACCGGGAACAGGTTCAACAGGCCGATCGAGATCGACAGCACGGCGGCCAGATGGATCAGCGCGGTCAGGCCGATGGTCGCCACCTGCCCCGAGATCTGGGCAATCCGCAGCGGTCCCCCGACCTGGTCGGCGGCCTCGCGGCCGGTGAAGACGCCGCCGATATAGGCGAGCGTGCGGTCCACGACGAACCAGGTTTCCTTGACGCCGAGCCACGCCGCAGTTGCGGGATCGACGCGCTCGGTCACGACATCGCCCGGCGCGGTCGCGCGGGTAATGCCCAAAACGCCGAGCCGGTGAGCGTTGCCGAACGGATCCTTCACTTCGCGCTGTTCCGGCGTGCCCTTCAATTGCAGCGTGGAATCGCCGCGCTTGATGGTGAAGGTCAGCTGATCGCCGGCATGGACGCTGACGATGCGCTGCATCTCGGAGAAACTGCCGATGGTCTTGCCATCGATCCCGGTGACGATGTCGCCGACCTGAAAACCCGCCCTCGCCGCCGCGCTGTTGGCTTCGATCTTGTCGACGCGCGCGGTCGTGCTCGGCTTGCCGAAGAACGTGAACAGGCAGGTGAAGATCACGATCGCGAGGATGAAATTCGCTATCGGACCGGCGGCGACGATCGCCGCACGCGGGCCGACTTTCTTGTGGTGGAAGCTGCCCGCCTGCTCTTCCGCGGACATTTTGGCGAGCGCTTCGGTCGAGGGCGTGGAGGCTTCGGTATCGTCACCGAAAAACTTCACGTAGCCGCCGAGCGGGATCGCCGAAATCTTCCAGCGGGTGCCGTGGCGGTCGTTGAACCCGGCGAGTTCCGGCCCGAAACCGAGCGAGAACGTTAACACCTTCACGCCCGCCCAGCGGGCAACCAGGAAGTGGCCGAGCTCATGGAAGAAAACGACGATGGTCAGGACGAACAGGAAGGGAATAATGTATCCGATGAGCCCATGGCTCAACGTATTGAAACTATGTAGAAAAAACTCAATCATTCGATTCCCCTCGACGCGAGCCGATGGCTGCGCCCCCAACCCTCTAGGATGCCTTTAAGGCAATTTGAGGCAATAGGGAGGCAGCTTTATTTCGCGCATTATGGTCAACGGAAATCGCATCATCCGCCGAGCTTAACGGCGCCAGGTTCCCCGACCTGACCCAGTCGTTCATGGTGGCTTCCACCAGGCGTGCGATCGCGCCGAATCTGATCTGGCCGGCGATAAAGGCCGCGACCGCGACCTCGTTGGCGGCGTTGAACACGGTGGTCAGGCCGCCGCCGGCGCGCAGCGAATCGTAGGCCAGCCGCAGTCCCGGGAACCGCTCGAAATCCGGCGCCTCGAAGGTGAGCTGGCCGATCTTGGCAAGGTCCAACCGCGCCGAGGGACCGACGATCCGATCGGGCCAGCCGAGGCAATGGGCGATCGGGATGCGCATATCCGGCGCGCCGAGTTGGGCAACCACTGACCGGTCGGAGAATTCGACCATGCCGTGGATGATCGACTGCGGATGCACCAGCACATCGATCTCGTCGGGCGTCAGCGCGAACAGATAGGAGGCCTCGATCACTTCCAGCCCCTTGTTCATCATCGACGCCGAATCGATGGTGATCTTCTGGCCCATGCTCCAGTTCGGATGTTTCAGCGCCTGCGCTAGCGTCGCCTGCTCGATATCGGCGCTGGCCCAGGTCCGGAACGGCCCGCCGGACGCGGTGATGATCACGCGCACCAGTTCCTCGCGATTACCGGAGCTGAGCGCCTGAAACAGCGCATTATGCTCGGAATCCGCGGGCAGAATGCAGGCCCCGGCCTTGGCCGCGCGCTGCATGAAGAAGTCACCGGCGCAGACGAGGCATTCCTTGTTGGCAAGCGCGACCGATGCACCGCGATCGACCGCAGCGAGCGCGGGCTTCAATCCAGCGGCGCCACTGACGGCGGCCATCACCCAATCGGCCGGACGCGCCGCCGCTTCGATAATTGCACTTTCGCCGGCGCCGCATTCGGTCCGTGTGCCGGCCAGCGCTTCCTTCAAGGCGCCCAGCTTGGCGGGATCGGCGACCGCCGCAAAGCGCGCGCCGAATTCCCGGGCGAGCTTGGCCAGCCCCTCGACATTGGTATTCGCAGTCAGCGCCTCGACCTGGTAGCGGTCGCGGGCGCCGCGCAGCAAATCCATGGTGCTGTCGCCGATGGAACCGGTCGCGCCCAGCACCGTGACGGTGCGTGCGGCTGACGCCGCGGCCTTGTTGTTACGCAATGGAACTGCGCTCATTTTTTCACCAAACCATAAGACCGCGGCCGACGCCATCGGCGCCGCCCCGCAGGAACCCAAAAAGCGCCGCCACGGCGACGACTGCGACAAATCCATCCAGGCGGTCCAATAGCCCGCCATGGCCGGGAATAATCTGGCTGGAATCCTTCACGCCGAAGCGCCGCTTTACGGCGGATTCGAAGAGATCGCCGAGCTGAGAAACCACCGAAAGAACCGCTGATATCATCAACAGCGGCCCGGCTTTCCCGAGATCCAGCACTGCAAAGGCGCCGGCCACCGCAAGGCTGGCGACCAAGCCGCCGACGGCGCCGGCCCAGGTCTTCTTGGGGCTGACCTTTGGCCAGAGTTTCGGTCCGCCGATGCCACGGCCGGCGAAATAGCCGCCGCTGTCGGTGACCCACACAATGACCAGCACGAAGACCAGCGCGGCAAAGCCTTTGACGGGATCGAGGCGCAGCAGCACCGAAGCGATTTCGGCCACCGCCGCATAGAGAAATCCGACCGCGCTCCAGTTGCGCTGCGCCGGCGTGATCAGGGCGACCGCCACAAGACCGACCCCGAGCACCACTAGCGCAACATCGATCCGCCCGACGGCAAGGCAAAGCCCGGCCAGTGCGAGGGCGACAACGCCTGCTGCAACCACGCGCCTGTCGGCGAGTCCGACCACCATCAGCCATTCGACATAGAGGCCGATCGCCGTCAACGTCACCAGCGCGGTCCAGAGCCAGCCGCCGGCATAGGCGATGGCGAGGGCGAGCGGGATCAGCACGGCAGCAGCGATAATCCGCGTCGACAGATTGCGCGAATCCGGTTCGGCAGCAGCCGCCGGCGCGGCCTTGCCCTCGGTCACGATCCGGTTTTCGCGGCCAGACCGCCGAAACGGCGCTCCCGTCTGGCGTATTCGGCGATCGCGCTTTCGAGCGCGGCCTTGTCGAAATCCGGCCAGTGGATCGGCACGAACACGAGTTCGCTGTAGGCCGCCTGCCACATCAGGAAGTTCGACAGCCGCTGCTCGCCGCTGGTGCGGATGATCAGGTCGGGATCGGGAATATCGGGCGCGTCGAGATAGCGGCCGAGCGCGTCGGCGTCGATCGATGCGGGATCGCGTTTGCCTTCGGCTGCTTCGCGCGCCAACCGTTGCGCCGCGTTGGCGATTTCCTGGCGCGATCCGTAGTTGAACGCGACGACGAGATTGAGCTTGGTATTGGCGCGCGTCAGTTCTTCGGCCTCGTTCAGAAGCGCGCAGATGTCCGCCTCCAATCCCTCACGTTCGCCGATCACGCGCACCCTCACCCCGTCGCGATGCAGTGTCGCCAGATCGTTGCGGATGAAGCGGCGCAGCAGGCCGAAGAGGTCTCCGATTTCGGTCGCCGGACGCGACCAGTTCTCCGAACTGAACGAGAAGATCGTCAGATAGAGCACGCCGAGCTCATGGGCGGCGCGAACGACGCGGCGTAGCGCATCGACACCGCGGCGATGGCCCTCCGCCCGCGGCAATCCGCGCGCGGCTGCCCAGCGCCCGTTGCCGTCCATGATGATCGCCACATGCAAGGGATCGGCTCGATCCGGTCCTTCGGTTGCGGGGGCGGCGGCGTTCGGCATCTTTAAATTTCCAGCACCAGTCCCAGAGTCGATCGCGAGTCCCGATCTCAAGTTTCGATCATAAGGCCTTAAACGGTAAGGATTTCTTTTTCCTTCGCGGCCAGCAATTGATCGATCTCGGAAATCATCCCGTCGGTCGCCTTTTGCACGTCATTGGCCAGGCGCTCCTGGTCGTCCTCGGAAATCTCGTGGTTCTTCTCGAGCTTCTTGACCGTATCAAGCCCGTCGCGGCGGACATGGCGGACCGCGACCTTGGCCGCTTCGGCGTATTTATGCGCGACTTTCACCAGCTCCTTGCGGCGTTCCTCGTTGAGTTCCGGGATCCGCAGGCGAAGCACCTGCCCTTCGGTCGCGGGCGAGAGGCCGAGGTTGGAATCGACGATCGCCTTCTCCACGGCCTTGACCATGGACTTGTCCCAAACCTGGACCGACAGCAGCCGCGGCTCGGGCACGCTGACGGTCGCGAGCTGGTTGAGCGGCATATGCGTGCCGTAGGCGTCGACCTGCACCGGCTCCAGCATGGACGCCGCGGCGCGGCCGGTGCGCAAACCACCCAGCTCATGCTTGAGCGACTGGGTCGCGCCCTGCATGCGGCGCTTCACTTCGTTGATGTCAAAACCAGGTGTGGGCATAACGCTCTCCCCTCCTCAGAAAACCATCCGCCGGCATCATCACGCCCGCGGTTCGACGTGGCACCGGCGCCTCAGCCGGCGACAACCGTGCCATGGCCAGTACCGCGCAGCATCGCGCTGATCGAACCCGGCTCGGCGATCGAGAATACGATGATAGGCAGCGAAGTCTCGCGGGCAAGCGCGAATGCGGTCGCATCCATCACCTTGTAGCCGCCTTCGATGGCCTGAGAATGCGTCAGGCGCTCGAAACGCTTGGCGGACGGGTCTTTTTTGGGGTCGGCACTGTAGACGCCATCGACATTGGTGGCCTTCAGCACCGCCTCCGCCCCGATTTCGGCCGCCCGTAGCACGGCGGTGGTGTCGGTCGTGAAGAACGGGTTGCCGGTTCCACCGCCAAGCAGGACGATTCGTCCCTCGGCGAGATATTTGTGCGTTGCACTGCGGGTGAACAATTCGGAGATCTCGGGCATCACGAACGCGGACAGGGTTCGCGCCGGCGTCCCCTTGCGTTCGATGGCAGCCTCGAGCGCCAGGCAGTTCATCATGGTGGCGAGCATGCCCATGGTGTCGCCGGTGGGACGCGACACGCCGCGCGAGGAGACCTCCACGCCGCGAACGATGTTGCCGCCGCCGACCACGACCGCCACCTCGACCCCGAGCTGGCGCGCCGCAATCAGATCGTCGGCGATACGGTCCACAGTGGGCTGGTCGATGCCGAAGGACTGGCCGCCGGCGAGATATTCGCCCGAGAGCTTGATCACGACGCGACGATAGACCGGCTCAGCCATAGCTTATCGCTTCCTTCATCCCGCGCAGGCGATTTCCGGCGCAAAGCCCCGGAAGAGCGTTAGCCGCGGCGGTTACTTCTTGCCGCTGACGGCCGCGACTTCGGCTGCGAAATCGGATTCCTGCTTTTCGATTCCTTCGCCGAGAGCATAGCGCACAAATCCGGTAATTTTCACGGGCGCACCGACCTTGCCTTCGGCTTCCTTCACCGCCTGGGCGACCGACTTGCCTTTTTCGTCATGGATGAACGCCTGCTCCAAGAGACAGACTTCCTTGTAATAGGTCTTCAGGCCGGACTCGATGATCTTTTCGATCACGTTCTCCGGCTTGCCCTGCTGGCGGTACTTGTCGGCCAGCACGTCCTTTTCCCGCTTCACGGTTTCGGGGTCGAGGCCGGCCGGGTCGAGCGCCTGCGGATTGGTGGCGGCAACGTGCATCGCGAGCTGGCGGCCGAGGGCGGCCAGCTCGTCGGCCTTGCCGGTCGATTCGAGCGCTACCAGCACGCCCATCTTGCCGGCGTTGTCGATGACGGCGCCATGGATGTAGCTCGCCACCACGCCATTGGCGACTTCGAGCGAAGCCGCACGGCGCAGCGTCATGTTCTCGCCGATGGTTGCGATCGCGTCCGAAATCGCGGTCTCGACCGTGAAGTCGCCGACCTTGGCAGCCTTGATCGCTTCGACGTCGGCGCCGACGCGCAGCGCGACCTGTGCGACCATCTTGACGAGGCCCTGGAACTGCTCGTTGCGGGCGACGAAATCGGTTTCCGAATTGACTTCGACGACGACGCCCTTGGTGCCCGAAATCATGGCGCCGATCAGGCCTTCCGCGGCGACGCGGCCGGCCTTCTTGGCAGCCTTCGACAGGCCCTTCTTGCGCAGCCAATCCTGCGCTTCCTGCATGTTGCCGGCGGTCTCGGTGAGTGCGGCCTTGCAGTCCATCATGCCTGCGCCGGTCGACTCGCGCAGTTCCTTGACCATCGCCGCAGAGATCGTTGCCATCGTTGAATGTCCTTCTTGCCTGTTAGCTGCGAGCGCGGCGCGCGCCTTGCGCCGTGCCGCCGTCAGCTACAGGGGATGCCGTATCAGGGAATTGAACCGGTGGCCGGAAGGCCGGCCACGCGGTGTTACAATTATTCCGCTTCCGCGGTCAGCGCCACTACTCCGCTTCCGCGGTAAGCGTCTTGGCCTGGGCAACCCAGCCATCGGCGCGGCTCGGAAGTCCGACCTCTTCACCGATCTTGTGCGCGGTGTCGTGGTCGAGCTCGGCGAGCTGCCAATAGTGGAAGATACCGAGGTCGTTGAACTTCTTCTCGATCGCACCCGACACGCCGGTGAGCTTCTTGAGGTTGTCGGCGGTGCCGCGCGGGCCTGCCAGACCCTGGAAGCCGGTCGGCTGCGGAGCGGCCGGGATTTCCTCGCGGACCGGTTGAGCCGAGGCACCGATGTCGATGCCGTGGTCACCCTGGGCGCGCGAGATGCCGTCGATGGCGGCGCGGGCGATCAGGTCGCAATACAGCGAGATGGCGCGGCCGGCGTCGTCATTGCCCGGCACCACAAAGGTGATGCCCTTGGGATCCGAATTGGTATCGACGATCGCGGCGACGGGAATGTTGAGCCGCTGCGCTTCCTGGATCGCAATGTCTTCCTTGTTGGTGTCGATCACGAAGATCATGTCGGGAAGACCGCCCATGTCCTTGATGCCGCCGAGCGAACGGTCGAGCTTGTCGCGCTCGCGCTGCAGCGTCAGGCGCTCCTTCTTGGTGTAGGCGTTGGCATCGCCGGAATTGAGCACCTCATCGAGGTGGCGAAGACGCTTGATCGAACCGGAAATGGTCTTCCAGTTGGTCAGCGTGCCGCCGAGCCAGCGCGAATTGACGAAATACTGCGCCGAGCGCTTGGCCGCCTCGGCGACGCCGTCCTGCGCCTGCCGCTTGGTGCCGACGAACAGGATACGGCCGCCCTTGGCGACGGTGTCGCTGACCGCCTTCAACGCGGTGTGCAGCAAAGGCACGGTCTGCGCGAGGTCGATGATGTGGATGTTGTTGCGGGCACCGAAAATGAAATCCGCCATTTTCGGATTCCAGCGGTGCGATTGGTGACCAAAGTGAACGCCAGCTTCGAGCAGCTGACGCATAGAAAAATCGGGTAGCGCCATAGTGATACTTCTCCGGTTGGTTCCTCCGGAAGCGTGTGAGCAGACGAGCCTCATGGCCCGGCTGCCACCGGACGGCCTTTTAGAGCCATGCTTCCGTGTGAGATGGCGCGGTATATAGCCGGATTCCAGCCAGAAGCAAGGAAATACGGCCGGTTTTTACGGCCCGCTAACCCGGTCCGGAGCCATGAATGGGGCCATTCCGGGCCCAAATCCGCCGAAAACCCCCACCGAGAGCGATCCCGGCCAGGGACGGTGGCGCCCCGATTCGCATTGTCGCGGTCCCCCGACAGGCGTAACCTGCAGGCAATTCGCAATCGCCCGCATCGTGAGGCGACGCCGCGAGTTCCTCCCGATGTCCGGATTGCCCTTGGCAATGGAGGAACCGCCATGACCGTCTCACCGACCCTGCAGAAGCACCTGGACCAGACCGTCACCTACGACCTGATCCGTCATCCCCCCACCATGTCGTCGACACGCACGGCCGAAGCTTGCCATGTGCCGGGCGACGCTCTGGCCAAAGCCGTCGTGCTTCGCCGTGACGGCGGGTACATGATGGCGATCCTTCCGGCCTCCCGCCATCTCCACCTGTCGGCCCTGAAAATGCAACTCGGCCACAAGGTTGATCTGGCGAGCGAAGAGGAGGTCGCGCGGTTGTTTGGCGACTGCGCGCGCGGGGCCGTCCCGCCGGTTGGCGAGTGTTACGGGCTCGATGTCATCGTCGACGACAGTATCGATGCGCAGCGCGAGATCTACATGGAGGGTGGCGACCACGCCACACTCATCCGCCTGGATCGTGGGGAGTTCGCGCGATTGACCGCGAAGGCCTGGCACGGCCACTTCACCACGCACGATTGAGGCCGCCCGATCCCAACCGTCTTCAATCGCGTGTGCGCGCGATTGAACGGCCGATATCCGTGGTTTCAAGGCGCCGCGATCGCAAGGCCTCGCCGTGCTTCAGTGATGAGCTGAAACGCTTTTCACGCACCCGGTCACCAAATCGCCGGGCGCAAAATGGCTGACATCGCCCAGACTGATCATGCCGACCATCCGTCTGCTCTTGTTGATCACCGGCAACCTGCGGACCTGCAGGATCTCCATGTGATGCACCGCCTTGGCAAGGTCATCGTCCTCGCGGCAGCAGTGGATGCCTTCGGTCATCACGTCGCGCGCCTTGGCGCGGTGGGGATCGAAGTTGTTGCTCGCAAGCCCTTTGCAGACGATGTCGCGATCGGTCACCATCCCGACCAGTCGATCGTCCTCCCCGATCGGAATGCAGCCGATGTCATGTCCTCGCATCAGCTTCGCGAGTTCGGTGACGGGGGTGTCGGGGCTGACCCAGTCGACGCCCTTGTGCATCGCGTCTTTGACTTTCATGGCGGACCTCCGTTGCTGCGATTTCAGGCGGTATTCACGTGATGCAGAACAGTTCCCCCTTGGCTTGATTATACGACGGATCGGATAGGACGGCATCGCAAAAGCAATGACAACTCCGCAGTGCAGGGACAGCCCCTCGCCGGCGGCATTTCCACCAATGCAAGGCCCCGACACAAAATCGCGAAAACAACCCCATGCAAAGTAGAATGGGCCCCGGCTTGCCAGGTCGCTACTCGACGACCAGCCATAGGTTGCTCGATGTACCGGTCCCGCGACGTGATCGGTCATCAGCGTGAGCACCGCCGCGACCCCGCTCCTCCCTCAGCACCTCGGAACGTTCGGCGGACACTTCTTGGCGGCCGCAGCCGGTGGCGGCGCGGGTCGCGGTGGAGGCGGCGGCGGTGGCGCAGGACGAGCGATCTGCTGCGGCGGCGGCGCCGGCCGGGGCGGCGGTGGCGGAGCGGCTACCCGGGGTGGCGGCGGTGGTGGTGCGGCCACGCGAGGTGGCGGCGCGACCACCCGGGGCGGTGGCGGCGGTGGTGCGGCCACACGAGGCGGCGGCGCGACCACCCGGGGCGGTGGTGACGGCGCGGACACGTGGGGCGGCGGCGCCGGCCTTGCCAGCTGGGGAGCCGGACGCGGCGGCGGAGGTGGAGGTGCGGTGTGCTGGATCTGCGGCTGTACGGCAGGCTTTGCCACGGCCGTTGGAGCGGGCGCCGCCGGTTTCGGCGGGGGTGGCGGCGGCACTGCCGCCGGGTTGCGCGCCGCTTCCGGACCGACGGGTTTTGACCCGGGCAAGTGGTTTGCCCCGGGCGCCTGGCCCGGGCCGCCCGCCTTCGGCAGACCCGCTTGAGATGCCGGCAAATTCGTCCCCGGCGGTTTCGGAGCGCCGGCGGCGCCAGCCGGATTCGGAGTGGCCGTCGCGGGAGCGGTCGCCACCGGCGGCGCCAGCTTGGCGTTCGGGTTGGGCGTGCCAGGTGCGGGCCCGGTTGCCGACGGGGGCGTTGCCGCCGGCTGATTGGGCGGCGCCAGCCTGGCGTTCGGATTGACCGCGCCAGGTGCGGTGCCGGCTGCCGCCGGGGGCGCTGAAGGCGCTCCCTTTGTCCCGGGAACCGGAAGGGCGTTGGCCTTCGGCAGCGCCTGGCCGGGCGGCAGTGCATTAGGCGCGACATTTGCGGGCACGGCCGTCGCCGGCGCGGCTTTCTGGCCGGGCGGCACGCCGGGCGTTGCGGACTTGGTGACCGGATTGATCGCCGCACTTGGCGGCACCGGCAGTTTGCCCTGCTGGATCAGCGTGGCTCTTTGCGCGGCTGCGGGTGGCAGGGCGGGACCGGCGCCGGCCGGCGGCGCGGCGCCCGGCACCGGGGCCCTCGTGCCAAGCCCGGGCGGTGCCGCGCCGGGTTGAACGCCGCCCGGTTGAGCTCTGGTCCCGGGAGCACCTTGCACCTGCTGGGGCGGCTGGTTGATGACCGTATTGATCACGGTCGTGTTGTGGATGTTGGCGAAGATGACGTTGTTGGGCGGCGGCGCGACATAGACCGGCGCTTGCACATACACCGGCATCGGCACGAACAGCGGCTGCGGCAGGATGAACAGCCCGACCGGCGGCGGTGGCGGCTCGAGGACGACAAAATCCGGCGGCGGTGGCGGCAGGAAGAACACCGGCGCCGGCGGTGGTGGCGCGAAATCGAATTCGGGATCGCTGAACGCCAATATCGGCCGATTGACATAGATGATTTCGTCGGGTGGCGGCGGCGGCACGTCGTAGTCGATGACCGAAAACGCCGGCGGCGGCTCCAGCGGCGCGGTCAGGATGGCAAGCCTGCGGCGGGCGTCGCCGGCATGCGACCCGCGCGGATAGCGCCGCAGATACGACCAGTATGCCTGCGGCGTGTCGGTACGGTAGGTGTGCTGCCAGGTCAGCGCCTCGCGCCGCGCCGCCGCGAGCGCGCGGACGCGTCTGGCGAGCGGATCGGTCGGATAGGCGGCGAGAAAATCCTCATAGCCTTGCATGCTGTCGCGCTCGAGCGCCGCGGCATAGGCATCCTGCGCTCCGAGATCGCGGATCGGCCGGCTCCTGATCGCAACGACCTGCTCCTGTGGCGCCGGTGCAGGCGCATCCGGCGAGCGATCGAAGAACATGAACTGGGCATCGATCTTCCCGGCGTGCCACGGCACCTGCGCGCCCTTGCTCGCTTCGTTGACGCGGAGCCTGACGCGGTTGAAGACCTCCTGTAGCGGCAGCCCGCCGGTGCGGATCATCTCGGCGAGGGCCTGCGCATAGGCGCCGTAGGGCCCCGGCTCGTTCGGCGCAACCGTGCCCGGCGCGGCGTTGAATGCGACCAGCATGTGCGGATCCGACTCGACCAGCGCAAGCCCGCTCGCGATCGGTTGGCCGCCTTCGATGAACGGCTGCTGCCGTGCCGCGTCCAGCACGACGACGCTGGCCTTCAGCGGCAGCGATGCGAGCTGGCGCATGTAATCGCTGATCCGCAATCCCTCGACCGGAATATCGACGTCGCGGCTCAGCGAGGAATCGACCGGAATGAAATAATTCTCGCCGGCAAGCTGCACGCCATAGCCCGCGAGATACACCAGCGCGACCGTACCCGGTTCCGACGCTTGCGCCTTCTGGATGAAATCGCGAAAACTCCTGCGTAGCGTATCGCCATCGAGGTCGCGGGCGCCGACCACATCGAAGCCTGCGGCCTGCAGGGTCTGCGCGATCAGGCCCGCGTCATTGGCCGCGGTCGCGAGCGGCGACTTGGCATAGGCGCCATTGCCGACGACGAGCGCAATCCGCTTTTCCTGCTGCTGGGCTATTGCGGAACTCGGCATTCCCGCGAACGCCGGGATGAGCATCAAGCAGAGCGAAACGATCGAAAGTCCTCTGGTCACGCGCATAGCTTTGGTCCCGCCAAGGTTCACCGAATGACAGCGCATACTGGACGCCGCGTTAGCTGAATGCCGCTTGAACGAAAGACGTTGCCAATACGGCAAGCGCATGACGGGAGGCCTTATCTGATTGCGTTGATGCTGACATAAACTGGCAGCATTCCGTGATAGTCTGGCCCCTTCACGGCAGGACGGGTCCATGTCACGCGCGCAGCGCCTACTCGATCTCATTCAGCAGCTTCGCGGCTACCGCCGTCCGGTCAGCGGCGCGGTATTGGCCGAGGCGCTCGGCATATCGCTGCGGACGCTCTACCGGGACATCGACACGTTGAACGCACAGGGCGCGCATATCGACGGCGAACCCGGTGTCGGCTACGTCCTGCGCCCCGGCTTCATGCTGCCGCCGCTGATGTTTTCCGAAGAGGAGATCGAGGCGATCGTGCTGGGATCGCGATGGGTGACAGACCGCGGCGATGCCACGTTGAGCGCCGCCGCGCGTACGGCCTTGGCCAAGATCGCCGCAGTGCTGCCGCAGGACCTGAAAACCAGCCTCGATACGTCAAGCCTGCTGATCGGGCCGGGAAATACCGTTGCCGCCGGAGATACCGAATTGCCGGTCATTCGCCAGGCGATCCGGGGCGAGCATAAACTGCGCATCCGATATCTCGACAAAAATGGCCGCGATTCAAGGCGCACCATCTGGCCGTTCGCGCTCGGCTTCTTCGACCGGGTGCGCGTCGTGGTGGCGTGGTGCGAGATGCGCGAGGATTTTCGCCACTTCCGCACCGACCGCATCAGCAAGGTGCAGGTCACGGAAAAACGCTATCCGCGCCGCCGCCAAGTACTGTTGAAGGACTGGCGCACGGCGGAAGGAATTCCCGAGAAATAGCCGGAATTGTTACTGACAGTTTTTGGCAGTGGCGTGCCCTAGATTGAACCCATGCCGGACATTCCCGGCACTGTCGTTCAACCCAAGGGATCTTCCAAATGCCAAACTTTAGTTTCGTGCTGCTCTATGTCGAGAACCCGCCCGCCAGCGCCGGCTTCTATGCGGATCTGCTAGGCCGTCCCGTCATCGAGAGCTCCCCCACCTTCGCGATGCTGCCATTGTCTGAAGGCGTGATGCTGGGACTGTGGTCGCGCAACACGGTCGAACCTGCGGCCACGGCACAGGCCGGCGCCAGCGAGGTCGCGTTCACGGTCGCCGATGCCGCCGCCGTCAAAGCGACGTTTGCCGATTGGAAGCAGCGCGGACTACCGATCCTGCAGGAACCGGTGCAAATGGATTTTGGCCACACCTTCGTGGCCGCCGATCCCGACGGCCATCGCCTGCGCGTGTTTGTTCCGGGTGCCGCATGAGCAGGAACTGGGTCGCCGTCGCATCGGCCGAACATGTCCGCCTCGGCCGCAGCAAGGGGTTCATGCAGGTCTGTCACGGCAAGGCCGCACCGCTCAAGCGCATCCATCCCGGCGACGGGGTGGTGTATTACTCGCCGACCGACGTCTTTCGCGGCAAGGACACGCTGCAGTCGTTTACCGCGATTGGTGTCGTCACCGGCGACGCCCCCTATCAGGCGGATATGGGCGGCGGTTTCTGCCCGTTCCGGCGTGACGTCGATTGGCGCGCGGCGGATGAGACGCCGATCAAGCCGCTGGTCGGCCGGCTTCAATTTACGACGGCGAAGCGCAATTGGGGATTTCAATTGCGCTTCGGGCTGTTCGAAATTAGCGAGCACGACATGGCGATGATATCAGCCGCGATGCGCGCATCCTTGCCACCGGCGTGAGGACCGCGCGCCCTCACTCCTGCCTACAGCGTCTGGACGTCCACCACGCCCGACACCGCCTTGATCGCGCCGGCGATTTGCGGCGAGACCTTGAAGCGGCCGGGAAGCTTCATCTCCACCTCGGTTTCGAGGTCGAGCATGATGACCAGCGAAACGTCGCCATCGGCGCCGCCCACGGGCGCAGGCGCCGGTTTCGCCGGCAGGCCCCTTGACGCGCCGCCGGGCGCGGCCGGCTCCGGCATGTTGAGCCGGCGCGCGATCGAATCCAGCGGCTTGGTATCGCGCACGAAGATGCGCAGGCCCTTTTGGGTCTTGGCCGCGGCGTCATCGAGCGGTTCGGCATGCAGCACCCTCGCCCGCACGTCCTCGCCCTGCAGCTCGGCGCCGAGTTGCAGCAGCACGGCAGCCCCTGGCTCCAGCACGTCGCGGTATTGCGCAAGGCCTTCGGAGAACAGCACGGCCTCGAAATGGCCGGTCGGGTCGGACAGGCCCATGATGCCCATCTTGTTGCCGGTCTTGGTACGCCGTTCCATGCGCGACACGACCGTGGCCGCGACCTTGCCGGCGGTCGCGCCGGTTTTGACCGCGCGCGAGAATTCCGCCCAGGACTGCACCCGCAACCGCTTCAGTATCGCGGCGTAATCGTCGAGCGGATGGCCGGACAGGAAGAAGCCGATGGCGTCGTATTCGCGCCGCAGCCGCTCGGCCGGCAGCCACGGCTCGATCTGCGGCAGCATGATGGTCGGCGCGTCTGCGGCGCCGCCGAACATGTCGTTCTGCCCGAGCGTCGAGGCCTCATGGCTGCGCTGGCAGGCGGCGAGAATGGCTTCGGCGCCGCCAAACACCCGCGCGCGGTTTGAATCGAGCGTGTCGAAGGCGCCGGCGGCAGCGAGACTTTCGATCACGCGCTTGTTGATCGCGCGCGGATTAACGCGTGCGGCGAAATCGGCCAGCGACGTGAACAGCCCTTTGCGCCGCTCCTCCACGATCAGTTCGACCGCCTGCGGACCGACGCCTTTGAGCGCGGCCAGTGCGTAATAGATGGTGTTGTCGCCAACTTCGAAAGTCGCACCGGAGCGGTTGATGTTGGGCGCCTCGACCTTGATGCCGAGCCGCTGCGCCTCGGCGCGAAATTCCGACAGCTTGTCGGTGTTGTTGAGTTCGAGTGTCATCGATGCCGCGATGAACTCGACCGGATAATGCGCCTTCATGTAGGCGGTGTGATAGGACACCAGCGCATAGGCCGCGGCATGGCTCTTGTTGAAGCCGTAGTCGGCGAATTTCGCGAGCAGTTCGAAGATCGTATCGGCCTGCCCCTTCGGCACGCCGTTCTTGACCGAGCCGGCGACGAAGATCGAGCGCTGCTTTTCCATCTCGGCGCGGATCTTCTTGCCCATCGCGCGGCGCAACAGGTCGGCGTCGCCGAGCGAGTAACCCGCCATCACCTGGGCGATCTGCATCACCTGTTCCTGGTAGATGATGACGCCGAAGGTTTCCTTGAGAATGGGCTCGAGCAGCGGATGCAGATATTCCGGCTCCTCGTCGCCATGCTTGCGCGCGCAATAGGTCGGGATGTTCGCCATAGGACCCGGGCGATAGAGCGCGACCAGCGCGATGATGTCCTCGAAACGGTCGGGGCGCATGTCGACCAGCGCGCGGCGCATGCCCTGGCTTTCCACCTGGAACACGCCGACCACATCGCCCTTGGCCAGCATCTGATAGCTCGGGGCGTCATCGATCTTCAGCGTTGCCAGATCGACATCGATATTGCGCTGCTTGAGCAGTTTGACCGCGACGTCGAGCACGGTCAGCGTCTTCAGGCCGAGAAAGTCGAATTTGACCAGCCCCGCCGGCTCGACCCATTTCATATTGAACTGGGTCACCGGCATGTCGGATTTGGGATCGCGATAGAGCGGCACCAGTTCGCTGAGCGGGCGATCGCCGATCACGATGCCGGCGGCGTGGGTCGAGGCGTGCCGGGTGAGGCCTTCGAGGCGCTGAGCGATGTCGAAGGCGCGCGCAACCACGGCGTCCTCGTCGCGGAACGCCTGCAGCTTCGGCTCGCTCTCAATCGCCGCCGCCAGCGTCACTGGGGCCGCGGGATTCTGCGGCACCAGTTTGGTCAGTTTGTCGACCTGACCATAAGGCATCTGCAGCACGCGGCCGACGTCGCGCAGCACGCCCCTCGCCTGCAGCGTTCCGAAGGTGATGATCTGCGCCACCTGATCGCGGCCGTAGCGCTGCTGCACGTAGTCGATCACCTCGCCGCGGCGGTCCTGGCAGAAGTCGATGTCGAAGTCCGGCATCGAGACGCGTTCGGGATTGAGGAAGCGCTCGAACAGCAGCCCGAATTGGATCGGATCGAGGTCGGTAATCGTCAGCGCATACGCGACCAGCGATCCCGCGCCCGAGCCGCGGCCCGGGCCTACGGGAATTCCTTGCGCTTTCGCCCATTTGATGAAGTCGGCGACGATCAGAAAGTAGCCCGGGTACTGCATCCGGGTGATGACGTCGATTTCGAACGCCAGCCGCGCGCGGTAGTCTTCTTCGGTCGTGCCCTGCGAGAGGCCGTGGACCCTAAGCCGGTTGGTCAGGCCTTCCTCGGCCTGCCGGCGCAACTCCGCCGCTTCCTCGCCGATCGCATCGGCGCTGCCGGCGCCGACGGTAAAGCGCGGCAGGATCGGTTTGCGCGTCTTCGGCCGGAACGAACAGCGCTCGGCGATCTCGACCGTGGACGCCAAGGCCTCCGGAATGTCGGCGAACAGCACCGCCATTTCGGCGCGGGTCTTGAATCGATGATCGGGCGTCAGCTGATCGCGGTCGGTCTCGGCGATAAGGCGGCCGCCGGCGATGCACAGCAGCGCGTCATGCGCCTCGTAATCGTCGGTGCTGGCGAAATAAGGCTCGTTGGTCGCAACCAGCGGCAGGCCCTTGGCATAGGCAAGATCAATCAGGCCGGATTCGACGCGGCGCTCCTTGTCGATGCCGTGGCGCTGCAATTCGATATAAAGCCGGTCGCCGAACAGACTAGCCAGCCGGTCGCAGCGGGTCGCGGCGAGCGCCGTATGATCGCCATGCAGCGCCAGTGAGATCGGCCCCTCGGGCCCGCCGGTCAACGCGATCAGGTCGTCCGAGTAGCCGTCAAACCATTCCAGCTTGATGTGCGGCGATTGATGAATCGGCGTCTCCTGGAACGCCCGCGAGTTCAAGTGCATCAGGCTGCGATAGCCGCGCTCGCGCGCCGCCAGCAGTACGATTCGCGACGGTGCAGTCGCCAGCGCGTTGCGGGCGTTGGGATCCTGGTCGCCGAAATCGAGCGCGAGTTCCAACCCGACGATCGGCTGAATGCCATAGCCCGCCATCTTGTCGGAGAATTCCAGCGCCCCGAACATGTTGTCGGTGTCGGTGAGCGCCAGCGCCGGCTGGCGATCCGCCTTGGCCAGCTCGCCGAGTTTTGCAATTTTGATCGAACCCTTCAGCAGCGAATAGGCCGAATGAACGTGGAGATGAACGAATCCGGCGTTGGACATGTCGCTTTGAGGGCTCTTGCATCGTGGATGGAGCGATCGTCAGGCCGTCAGGGAACCTCCCCCGGGCAACCGACTCGCCAGCTCCAATGGTGATGCCTCGGGCTAGCGGAGTCCACGCGGAACGCGCGGCTTGTGCCCGCCATCCTGCTTTTCCCCAAGGCGCTGACGAAGCCCGCTTTGGGGGTACGCGCCGGCCCCGATCCCCCGCCAACCTCAGAGCTGGGGAATCAGCTGCGCCCAGACTGCGATCATCCCGACAAACAGCGTAATCGACGCCAGCGCAGCGGCTTCTTCCACAAACATCCTCAACATCGCAGGACTCCCTGATACGAGAACATATGAGGAACATTGTTCCTTTTTTGTTCTAGAAGTCAAGCGTGGGTAGTGGGTCAGTTTGAAAAATGACCCCCGATGGTTAAACCCATTGACCGTCGGATGCCGAAGTGCCGCGAGGAATCGTGGTGGCGATTACCTATGGCTCTTTTCTGGGAATATCTCCGAGAAGAAGCATCGCGACCAGATCATCCATCTCCCAAAGCTTGTCCGTGACGCCAGCGGCCATTGCAGGCGAGACTTTCAAGGTCTGATGGATGCGCACGAAGTTGTAGTACATCGTGTGAAGCGCAATCGCGGCGGCGTGGTTCTCCCCGTCGCAATATCTATGATCGTGGCGAGCTGGTTAGGGTCCCTAGGGAGTTTCGGGTGGCTTGTCATGCCGGCCGTCTGTCTGTGGACGTTCAATAAGCTCGTATGTGGGAACGTGGCCGCTATTCCACCACGACTCTAGCGCGGCCCCGCAGACCGTGCAGACCGCGTCACCCGTGTGCGGCACCAAGAACTTCTCTTCAGTGCGTCTGTACTCAGCGCCGCAATTGCATTGAACAATTGTCGACATTCTCAGAATATGCGCCCGGGACCGCCCATTTTCCAGCCCGGAACTCTGCCACAATCAAGCTGACCCACTACCCAGGCGTGGGTAGTGATTGCAGCATAACCTCTGTGGTTAATTCCTGGCCGGCCGATACCCGTCGCACCGACCGAAGGTCGGGGTCGCGGGAGCGTTGGGAACTTTGTCCGTCACCGGCACGACATCCCCTCTTCCATCGGTCCCCAGAAGCCGCACTCTGTCGCGGGGTGATGGGGACCGCGTGCATGCAGGCGGCCATTGAAGACCAGCAGGATCGATGCGGCGAGAAGGACGGCCGTAACGACGATGGGGAATCTTAGTTTCATGCCCCGTATATGCCTCGGCGAGCGGTCCACTTCCAGCCCGCGCTGCTACGCCGTCTTTCGTCCAAAGACCGGCGACGTCCGTTTGATGACTTTCCAGCCGAAGTAGTCGTAGGCGCCGGACCAGGCGTGGACTTCGGTCTGGCAAACCCGGCATTCGAAATTACCCGAATGCTTGTGGGGATGCTGCTCCTTCGTTGCGGCGTAATCCATTCCGCAACCGGGGCAGGTGAATTCTTCGGTCGTCCATATGCTGCTTGCCATGGCGCAACTATGCGCCGGCCGCGAGACGATTCAAGTCCGAGACAATTCCGTAGTTAAAGACGCGATAAGTAGACTCACGCGCGCGCGTTAACAAACACTTCCCGGATACTGGACTCTTGTTTCACGCGCACACCCGCCCAACAAAAAAGCCCCGGGCAATGCCCGGGGCTTCGATGGTCTCGCTAGAGAATAGCGAAATCAGTACTCAGATCAGTACTTCGCAATGATCGGGCCACCGAACTTGTAGTTCAGGCGAGCGGTGACGAGATCGACGTCCTGACGGATGCGATCGCTGCCGGCGAAGCCACCAGCCGGATTGGTGAAGGTGTAGGTCTTGTCCTGCATGAACATGTGATCGTATTCGATGCCGACCGACCAGTTCGGGGCAAAGCCGTATTCGAGGCCGACGCCGACCACGCCACCCCAGCGGGTGTCATCATTGCTGGTGGCGGCGAGCGCGCCACCAACGGTGTTGATGCGGTACGTGTTCGCGGTCACCGCAGCACCGCCCTTGACGTAGAACAGGACGTTGTTGGCGGCATAGCCGACCTGGCCGGTGAACAGGCCGAACGCGTCGACCTTCGAGGTGTTGACGAGGCCCGGGAACGCCAGGCTCGTGTTCGAGCCCTTGAAGTCGGCCCAGTTGCCCTGCGCTTCAAGGCCGAACACCCAGGTGCCGGCCTGCCAGCGATAACCAACCTGACCACCGATCGTGCCGCCGGATGCGTCATGGCAACCTTCGGGAGCAACACCGCCGGCCACCGGCAGGAAGTCCCAGCAATTGCGGCTCGAACCCCAACCACCGTTGGCGCCGATGTAGAAACCACTCCAGTCATACAGAGCGGCGATCATCGGCGGCGCCTTGGTGTAAGGACGCGCAGCAAGATCAGCAGCCAATGCCGGCGCAGCCGCGCCGAGCGCGATCAGACTTGCCGTTACAAGCAAAACCTTTTTCATCTTTTTAATTCCCGTTTCGATTGGTACAGCCCCCAAGGCCGTAGCGTCGTCATACCATTCTGCGTTTGAATTGCTGTAACTTCGCTGCAACATCAGAGGCAAAACGACTTCAGTAAAAATGTAAGTTAATGCTGTGTTACAGGCACTTTTTGAAACATTGCGCACACGTTCGCCGCAAAAAATTCGCATTTGAACGCGGTATCGGTATCGACGTATGAGATTGTGTTGACGGGATGGCGAACGTGCGTCTTGAATCGTTCAATGGAACCGCAATGGAACCGAATGGAACCGACCAAGCGCGGTCCGGGCTTCAGAAGATTCGCAGGAGACTCGAATGCGTAGAGCGATTCTAGCTTTGTTGACGGCGAGCGGACTGGCAACCCTCTGCACCCTGCCCGCGCAAGCCGTCGGCATACGATATCCATTCTGCATCACCGGTCCCGAACAGCCCGGCCTGAGCTACTGCACCTTCACGAGCTACGAGCAATGTCAGGCCACCGCTTCCGGCCGCCAATTGTGGTGCGTCGCCAATCCCTATTACGTCCGCGAGAGTGACGCGGACGCACCGCCCTCCGCCTATCGTCCCCTTCCCGGCCGCGCTTTGCCGCCGGCTCCCGGCACCGCCAGATACTGAACGCCGCTGCGCGACGCTCGACCTCCGAAGATCCGCACGACACCGGGCATTCGGCGCGCGAACGTGATTTGACGGCGCGGCGCGCGGACTATCTGCTGATCCGGCGGAAGATTCCTCAAAGCTGAAGCGGAGGATTTATGCGGAGAGAGCTGCTGGCGCTGAGCGCGATCTGTGTGGCTTCGTTCGCGACGCCGGGCTCGGCGTGCGACTTGCAATACTGCATCAAGGGCTGCGATTTTGGCACAGGCGATTGCAGCTTCTCGTCGCTGGCGCAGTGCCAGGCCAGCGCCTCCGGGCGGGATGCAACCTGCGTTGCAAATCCTTATTTCAAAGTCGCCCCCCTCAACGCCTCAGCGGCCTTGCAGTCCGATCGCCGCCGCCCATCCCAAAGGAAATTCTGATGCGCATTCCCGCTCTTGCCGCCCTGGCGATGTCAGCGGTTTCTGTCGCTGCACCCGCACAGGCTCAGACCTATGGTTCGGGCTACCCGGTCTGCCTGCATGTCTACGGCCCGATCACCTATTATGAGTGCCGCTACACCTCGATCGGCCAGTGCAATCAGTCGGCCTCGGGCCGCGCCGCGCAATGCGTGACCAATCCCTTTGTGGCGAATGCCGATGGCGATGCGCCGGTGCGCAAACGCGCGCGCGGCGTCTATTAGGATCTATTCTATTCCAGCTCGACGACCTGACCGTCCACCAGCGACACCCGGCGGTCCATGCGGCCGGCCAGTTCCATGTTGTGGGTTGCGATCAGCATCGCGACCCGCGTCGCCTTCACGAGTTGCATCAGCGCGTTGAAGACGTGATCGGCGGTGTGCGGATCGAGGTTGCCGGTCGGCTCGTCCGCCAGCAGCACCCGCGGCGCATTGGCGACCGCACGCGCGATCGCGACGCGCTGCTGTTCGCCGCCGGACAGTTCGGACGGCCGGTGGGTGATGCGCTCGCCGAGGCCGAGATAGGCCAGGATTTCCGTTGCGCGCTTGATGGTCTCGCCGCGCTTGAGGCCGCGGATCATCTGCGGCAGCATGACGTTTTCCAGCGCGGTGAATTCGGGCAGCAACCGATGCTGCTGATAAACGAAACCGATATCGGTGCGCCTGATATGGGTGCGGTCGATGTCGGATAATTGCGAGGTTGGCGTGCCCGCGACATAGACCTCGCCGTCATCGGGGGTCTCGAGCAGGCCCGCGATATGCAGCAGCGTCGATTTACCCGAACCCGACGGCGCCACCAGCGCCACCGACTGCCCCGCCCACAGAGCCAGCTTGGCGCCGTTGAGGATCGTCAACGTCGCCTCGCCCTGCGTGTACTGACGTTTTATCTCGTGGAGATAGACAACCGGTACGTCTTCCGCCCCCTCGGCCATTATGTCCTCACTCGTACCGGAGCGCGTCGACGGGATCGAGACGCGCGGCGCGCCACGACGGATAGAGCGTCGCCAGGAACGACAGCGTCAGCGCCATGATCACGACGGCGGAGGTCTCGCCGATATCGACCTCGGCCGGAAGCTTGGACAGGAAATACAGCTCCGGCGAGAACAGCTCGGTATTGGTCATCCAGGAAAGGAATTGCCGGATCGTTTCGATGTTCAGGCAGATCAGCATGCCGACGAAGAAGCCGGTCAGCGTGCCGACGACGCCGATCGCCGCACCCGTAATCAGGAATATCCGCATGATCGAGCCTTGCGAGGCGCCCATGGTGCGCAGGATCGCAATGTCCTGGCCCTTGTCCTTCACCAGCATGATCAGGCCGGAGACGATGTTCAGCGCCGCGACCAGCACGATCATGGTGAGAATCAGGAACATCACATTGCGCTCGACCTGCAACGCATTGAAGAAGGTCGAATTGCGCTGCCGCCAGTCGACCAGGAACACCGGCCGCCCGGCCGCTTCCGTCACCAGCTTGCGGAAGCTGTCGATCTTGTCCGGATTGCTCGTGAACACCTCGATCGCGGTGACGTCGTCCTTGCGGTTGAAATAGGCCTGCGACTCCGGCAGCGGCATGAACACGAAGCTCGAATCATATTCCGACATGCCGATCTCGAACACCGCCGTGATCTTGTAGGGCTTGATGCGCGGCGTGGTGCCCATCGGGGTCACGGCTCCCTTCGGCGCCACCAATGTAATGCTGTCGCCGGCGTGCAGCGACAACGTATCGGCGAGCCGGCGGCCGATCGCGACGCCCTGCCCCTCGTCGAAGCCTTCGAGCGTGCCCTGCTTGATGTTCTTGGCGATCGAGGTGAGGTTGTTGAGGTCTGCGGCGCGCATGCCGCGCACCAGTACGCCCGAAGCGTTGAAGGCCGAGGACGCCAGCGCCTGTCCATCCACCACGGGTGCCGCGAGCCGGATGCCCTGAACCTGGTTGATGCGATCGGCAACATCCTTCCAGTCCGTCAGCGGCGATTCCAGCGGCTGTACCAGCAGGTGCCCGTTGAGCCCGAGGATCTTGTCCAGCAGCTCCTTGCGGAAGCCGTTCATCACGGCCATCACGATGATCAACGTCGCGACGCCGAGCATGATGCCGAGGAACGAAAAACCGGCGATGACGGAAATGAAGCCTTCCTTGCGACGCGCCCGCAAATAGCGTCCCGACAACAGCCATTCGAACTGCGAAAACGGCGGGGTGCGGACTGTCTCGTTCATGGTGTCATTCATGGATCCCTCACCCATACCGCAGTGCGTCGACGGGATCGAGGCGCGCGGCGCGCCAGGATGGATAGAGCGTTGCCAGGAACGACAGCGTCAGCGCCATGATCACGACAGCGGCGGTTTCGCCAAGGGCGATCTCGGCCGGAAGCTTCGAGAGCAAATACAGCTTCTCCGGAAACAAGTCGGTGTTGGTGATCCACGACAGGAATTGCCGGATCGTTTCGATGTTCAGGCAGATCAGCATGCCGACGAAGAAGCCGGTGAGCGTGCCGACCACGCCGATAGCGGCGCCCGTGATCAGGAATATCCGCATGATCGAGCCTTGCGAGGCGCCCATGGTGCGCAGGATCGCGATGTCCTGGCCCTTGTCCTTCACCAGCATGATCAGACCGGAGACGATGTTCAGCGCAGCGACCAGCACGATCAGCGTGACAATCAAGAACATCACGTTGCGCTGGACCTGGAGCGCATTGAAGAAGGTCGAATTGCGCTGGCGCCAGTCGACCAGGAACACCGGCCTTCCTGCAGCCTCCATGACGGTCCTGCGGAACGTGCCGATCATATCAGGGTTATTCGTGAACACCTCGATCGAGGACACATCACCCTTGCGGTTGAAATAGGCCTGCGCTTCCGGCAACGGCATCAAGACGAAGCTTGCGTCATATTCCGACATGCCGATCTCGAATACGGCAGCGATCCGGTACGGCTTGATGCGCGGCGCGGCGCTCATCGACGTCAACGTGCCCTGCGACGAGATCAGGGTGATGCGGTCGCCGGCACGGAGCGACAATTGATCGGCCAGCCCGCGTCCGATCGCGACGCCCTGCCCCTCATCGAAGCCTTCGAGGCTGCCCTGTTTGATGTTGTCGGCGATCGAGGTGAGATTGTTCAGGTCACCGGCCCGCATGCCGCGAATGAACACGCCGGCCGCCTTGGATGGCGACGATCCGAGCCCTTGGCCATCGACGACGGGCACCGCCAGCCGAATGCCCTGAACCTGGCTGATGCGCTCGGCAACATCCTTCCAGTCCGTCAGCGGCGATTCCAGCGGCTGTACCAGCAGGTGCCCGTTGAGCCCGAGGATCTTGTCCAGCAGCTCCTTGCGGAAGCCGTTCATCACGGCCATCACGATGATCAACGTCGCGACGCCGAGCATGATGCCGAGGAACGAAAAACCGGCGATGACGGAAATGAAGCCTTCCTTGCGACGCGCCCGCAAATAGCGTCCCGACAACAGCCATTCGAACTGCGAAAACGGCGGGGTGCGGACTGTCTCGTTCATGGTCTCATCCATCTTTCGATAATCCCATGATTCGGGGCCAAATGTGGCCCGGAATGGCCAACATACCCGCCCCGTGGATAATCTTTTATCCCGCTATCGTCCTGTTATCTTGGCGACCACTTCCGCCGGGCTGAGGTTTTCGCGCGATCCGTCGCTGCGCCGCTTGATCTCGAGCTTGCCCTCGGCAAGGCCCTTGGGGCCGACCAGAATCTGCCAGGGGATGCCGATCAGGTCGGCGGCGGCGAACTTTGCACCCGCGCGCTGATCGGTGTCGTCATAGAGGACGTCGACACCCTTGGCCTCGAGCTCGCGGTAGAGCGCCTCGCAGGCGGCATCGGTATCGCTGGAGCCCTGCTTCAGGTTCAGGATCACGGCCGTGAACGGCGCCACCGCTTCGGGCCATTTGATGCCGGCATCGTCATGGCAGGCCTCGATGATGGCGCCGACCAGGCGCGACACGCCGACGCCATAGGAGCCGCCATGGATCGGCACGTCGACGCCATCGGCGCCCGCGACCATCGCCTTCATGGCGTCGGAATATTTGGTGCCGAAATAGAAGATCTGGCCGACCTCGATGCCCCTGGTGTGCACCTTCTTGTCGGCAGGCACTTCGCTATCGAAGCGCGCGGCGTCATGCACGTCTTCGGTCGCGGCATAGACCGAGGTCCATTGCTTGATGATCGGGGTCAGATCGCCGTCATAGTCGACGTCGTCACCGGGAACCGGCAAATTGAGCACGTCGCTGTCGCAATAGACGCCGGACTCGCCGGTCTCGGCCAGCACGATGAATTCGTGGCTGAGATCGCCGCCGATCGGGCCGGTCTCCGCGCGCATCGGGATCGCCTTCAAACCCATCCGCGCGAAGGTGCGCAGATAAGCGACAAACATCCGGTTATAGGAACGCCGCGCCGCGGCCTCGTCGATATCGAACGAATAGGCATCCTTCATCAGGAACTCGCGGCCGCGCATCACGCCGAAACGCGGGCGCTGCTCGTCGCGGAACTTCCACTGGATATGGTAGAGATTGAGCGGCAGGCTCTTGTAGGATTTGACGTAGGCGCGGAAGATCTCGGTGATCATTTCCTCATTCGTCGGCCCGTACAGCAGTTCGCGCTTGTTGCGATCGGTGATGCGCAGCATTTCCGGACCATAGGCATCGTAGCGTCCGCTCTCGCGCCAGAGATCGGCGAGCTGTAGCGTCGGCATCAGCAATTCCAGCGCTCCGGCGCGGTCCTGTTCCTCGCGCACGATCTGCTCGATCTTCTTGAGCACCCGGAAACCCAGCGGCAACCAGGCATAAATGCCGGCCGCTTCCTGCCGCATCATGCCGGCGCGCAGCATCAGGCGGTGCGAGACGATCTCCGCCTCTTTCGGATTCTCTTTCAGGATGGGCAGAAAAAACCGCGACAATCGCATGGGTCAACTCAGGGAATCAGTGGGACGATAAGGAAGAACTGCAGTGAAACCGGATCGGGTGTGAAAATACAAGGCCGGGACGGATGAAAAAGCCGCAAGATACGCGGATTTCCGGCCGTTTTGACCGTTCATCTTGAGCGCATAATTACGGCGCGATCAGGCCCGGATTCCCGGCCCTCAGCGCGCGCGGCCTTCACCCGTTCATTTGATCGGGATCGGCGACTCCACGCTGACCTTGTCCGTATCCGTGATCGAAATACCGAGGCCAAGCATCCAGTTTCCGGCCGTGAGCATCCGAATGCTCACACGCCAGCCGGATTCGCCGTTCCGCACGGCCTGAACCGGCGGAAGCCGCCTCCCCGTCTGCATGTCGGTGAGTGTGACCGACACGGCTTTGGCGGCGAGCAGTTTCTCATCCATGGTCTCGAGCTGGATCGCGATGTCGACCGGACCGGCACGTCCCGGCGATACCGTGACGTTGGCCATCGCCTTCTCGGTGTGAAGATGCGTGAAGAAATCGTCGTCGCCGGCAGCCGCCGTTCCCGCGAGGCCCGCCAGGAAGACTGCGCAGAGCATCCCCGACGCAAACCGCATCAGGCGCGCGCGGCGTAGCCACGGCTGGCGAGCGCTGGCCACGGCGTCACATCTTCTTGCCGGAATGGCCCATGTGATCATGTGCGGGCGCCTGTGCGCCGACGCCCTGGACGTCCAGCGACAGCGTGACCTTGCCCGCCTTCTCGAATTCGAGCGTGAGCGGAACCTTGTCGCCCTGCTTGAACGGGCCTTTCAGATCCATCAGCATCAAATGATAGCCACCGGGCGCGAACTTCACCGCCTTGCCGGGTTCGATCGCCAGCCCCTTGTCGAGCGGGCGCATTGTCATGACGCCGTTGTTCATCGCCATCTCGTGGATCTCGACCTTGCCGGCGATCTCGCCGCTACCGCCGACCAGCCGGTCCGGCGTAATGCCCTTGTTCTCGATGGTCAGATAGCCGCCGGCGATCTTTGCGCCGTTCGGCGTGGCACGGCTCCAGGCCTGGGTGATGACGAGATCTCCGACCTTGGCATCGCCAGCTTGCGCGGGGACGGTGAACACGCTCGCCATCAGGGCCGCGAGGGCGAGGAATTGCAGAACGGGCTTCATTGGATGTCTTTCGGGTTGTGGAAGTGATGACGCAGGCGTTTTTTACGTGCTCATTTCGCCGCGACGCGTTGCTGTGCGGACCATTTTTCGAGGTCCGGTATTTCGGCCGAACCTTCGATGGTCGTGACGGTGCCGTCCCGCGCAATGAGAAGCGTGCGGGGGATGTCGCCCTGCCAGGCCGGGTCGATCTCGAACCGCAGGCGCTCGACAAAACCATCGTTGAAAATCCAGTTCTCCGCCGGCCACAGGCCGGACTTTTCCAGCATCGCCCGCGTGGCGCCGGGCAGATCCGGCACGAGGTCGGCGCTAACAGTCACCACGTCCACTTCGGCATTGTCTTTCATGAACTGGCCGAGCAGCGGCAGTTCAACCTTGCAGGGGCCGCAGGTCACGCCCCAGAAATGCACCAGCGTCGGCCGGCCGGCATGCGACCGCAGCACCTCTTGCCAGCTGCCCCGCACGAACGGCTTGAGCTGGGACGGCTTCTCGGAACCCGGTGCGGGCGCGAGAAAAGCAACTGACAGGATCGCGGCCAGCAAATAGCGTTTCATGACTCATCTCCAATCGGCAGCAAGCGGTATCCGTCGGCCTTGGTCATCCAGGACAGATAGGTCTTCTGCCCATCGCTCACCAGCAGCGGATGGTCGGAAGTGTCTGACGTGGTCGCAACTGCCGTCGGCTTCGACCAGCTCTTGCCGTCATCACGGGAGGTCATCACGTTGACCGAGGTCTTCTCGCCATCGAATTCCTTCCAGGCCATGGTCGTGCCGCGCGGCCCCGCAAGGACATAGGGCCGGGTCGGATTGCGATCGGTCCGGCCGACCGGAAGCGGATCGGAGAAGGTGCGGCCCTCGTCCTGTGACCGCGCATAGAACAGCCCCTTGCGCGCCTTGCCATTGGTGTACCAGGTGACGTGGTAGGTGCCGGCAGCCGAGATCGAGAGGCTGGGCCCATGATGCGGGCATGCGGCGATCTGCCAGTCATCCCTACTGACGCGGCTGATATCACCCGGTGTCGCCAAATCCCTAAACGCCATGACCGCATGATCGCGAACGCCGCCCTCGAAGATATTCCTGAACACGACCACCGGCCGGCCGGGGCCTGCGAAGGCGAGCCCGAGCCGGCAACACTCGCAGGTGTTGTCGGTCGCCAGCCGCGCTTCGGTATAGGTCGCGCCACCATCTTTCGACGCCGCGAAGAACACCCCTGCTCCTTCGTACTTCTTGCCGCTCTCTTTCGCCGGGACGCGGTTGCGCTTGTCGAGCCAGGCCGCAAACACCGATCCGTCAGCGTCGAGGCCAATCGCTTCAAAACGCTGGCTTTCGTTATTGGACGTAATGGGCCGCACCGCCGCAAAATTCTGGCCGCCATCGGTCGATCGCGTGAACAGCACCTGCCCGTTGAAGGCCTTGTCGCGGAAGATCGAAAACGCCAGCGCGATGCCGCCGCTCTTGTCGATGACGATCTTGGGCCGCGCGTCCGGGCCCCAATCGAGATTGAGCTTCTCCTTGGTCACCTGCACCGGCGTCGAAAAGCTGCGGCCGGCATCCTTTGAGCTTGCGGCCGATATCTTGCCGCCAGCCATCCAGGTCAGCCACAGAGTTCCGTCAGGACCGAAAGCGGGCGTGACCTTCGAGGCGCAACGTAACGTGACCTCGTCACACGCCGCTTCCGAGGCATGCTGGTGGCTCATTTGTGCGGTGGTGGCTGCCGTTTGCCACAGCGTGACGCCAAGCGCCAAAGCGATCGTCCCGAGCAGGCCCTTTCGAACCATGGCGTGCATCCTTCCGCGGGTTTCACCGATCATCGGAACGCCACCTTCATGCCCGCCACAAACGCGCGCGGTGAACCGGCATAGATCGAACCCGTCGTGTTCGCCAGTACGCTCGCGGGATTTTGAACGCCCGCCGCCGTGACCGAGTTTCCGATGTTATTCGCAGAAGCAACATAGGTCCGGTCGAACACGTTCCGGACTTCGAGATACAGGCTCAACGCCTTGAAATAATCAGACGCCAGATCCGTCTTGTAATGCACATTGAGATTGACCAGTTCGTAACCGGGCGCCTTCAACAGATTGGCGTTGTCCATGTAGAACTGGTCTTTCCACTGCACCTCAACGAATGCGCCGAGGCCGGCCAGTGGACCGAATGTATGATCATAGCCGAGTCGGGCCGTGAGTTCGTTGGGCGAGATGCCGGGAATCTTGTTGCCGGCGCGGTTGAAGCCAAACGTGTTGGCGCCATTGATGATGTTCTCGGTGTATTCGGTGTAGATTTCGTCAAGATAGGTGTAGGCCGCCGAGAAGCGCCACCCCGGATGGAACATCCAGTCCGCCGCCAATTCGACGCCCCGATGCTCGGAGCGCGGTGCATTGAAGGTATAGCTCGCATTCGGTGGCGGCACCCCGACCAGCGTCGCTGACGTCGCCTGAGTCACCAGTTCATCCCTAAAGAATTCATAGAATCCGGTCGCGCTGAACTTCAGCGCGTTGTTGGGCGTCCAGTCGAAGCCAAGATCGTATCCAAGGTTCTTCTGCGTCTTGAGCTGCGTGTTGTTGCCGTTCTGACCGCTGGCGATGACGAACAGGTTTCCGACCTGCGGCGTGCCATAGCCGGTCGCGACGCGTCCGCGGAACAGCCATTCGCTGTTCAACCTGTAGAGCAGCGCGAACTCGGGCGCCGTGTTCTGAAACTGACGATCCGCGGTCGTCGGCGGCGGGATCGTCGCCGTCGGAACGTTGGGCGTATTGTAATTGTAGACGGTATTGATCCCCTTCAGGTGCGTCGTTTCCCATCCCACTCCGGCAATAGCAGTCAGGCTGGAATTCAGCTTCAGCTCCTCGCGGGCGCGAACGCCATAGTTGGAGGTGTCGCTGAACGTATTGCTCTGCAACAGTCCCAGCGTGGCATTGCCGCCCGGCATCACATTGCGGGTGTCGCTCGATGCGACCAGCGTGTTGTAGAAACCGCCGAAATAGGTGGTGGAGTCCATCCCGAACAGTTCGCCGCGCTTGGTGACGTCGCTCATGTAATTGTACGACGGAAAGTCGCCGATAGAACTGGTCGTCCCGGTCGGCTGGTTGATGTTGCGGTCGTCGAACACGAACTGGTTTCGCCATGTCGTCGTGTTGTCGAAATCGTGCTCCCAGCGGCCACCGACGATCGTCCTGCGATCGTTGCGGCCGAGCCCCGCCTGCACCGCACTGACGGAGCTCCGCGCCCCATTGAAGCCGTTGTTGAACAGCGACACCGATCCGCAGCCCGCGACGCCCGCCGCCTCGCACCCCGCCTGGAACGGATTCTGGTAGTACTGGTTCAGCGACAATCGCACCGGCAGCCGCGTGCTCAATTCGTTGTTGATGAACTTGACGGTGAAGCGGTCGTCAGGCGTTGCCTGCAAGGTGCCCAAAAAGTTCACGGTCTGGGTATTGAACCAGCTGTTCTGGATGAAGCCGTCGCCGCGTGCATCGCTGGCAAACAACGAGCCCTCGAAATTGCCGACCTTCTTGCCGGCCGCCAGATAATTGTTGAGATAGCCGAAGCTGCCGCCATCGACGCCGTATTCGACGCCATCGATCGTGCCACCCGGTCGGGTGCGGAAATTGAGCGCGCCGCCGGTCGCATAATTGCCGAACAGCGCCGATGACGGCCCCCGGATCACATCGATCGCGCCATAGGCGCGCGGATCGATCAGGTCGCTACGGGAAAGCCCGTCCGGCTGCGTGACCGGGAAGCCATCCTCAGAGATCACGAGATTGCGGATGCCGAATCCATTGCGGGCGTTGGAACCGCGGATTGAGATGCCAAAATCGCGCGGCCCGTTGCCCTGCTTCACGGATATTCCGGGGCTGTCGCGCAAGACGTCCCCCACCGAAAACGACGGCCGGTTATCGAACTGGCTACGATCGACTGTGGTCTGGGTTTGCCCATTGGGGGCCTGGTACAGGCTCGCGCGCGCCTCGCTCGGCGTCGTCAGCGCCGCCTGCGACGCAGCAGGCGTGGCAATGACGACGGTAGGCCTTGCCTGCGTCCGCGAAGACGAACGCGCACTCGGCCGCCGGGCCACGGGTTTCGCAGCCGCCACGCGCGGCGCGTCGACCGTGACCGGCGGCAACGCGGTTTGCGCGCGTGTGTTCGAAGGCGCGGCGCAAAGCGCGCTGCAAAGCACAAGCAGGCTCGCGCACCCCAGAGCACGATGAATGACCATCGGATATTCCTGATACCGGCGCTAAAGGCCGGTCTATTGAACTGCACCGATCAGCGCAGCCGAGGCCGCACCGATCGTTCGGATGTTCGAACAGTCAGGAAATCGAAGGTGGGGCGCGTGCTTGTGCGTGCGAGCCGGCGCGAGAGCCGAAGCGATCGGGCGTGAACGCAACCCAAACGACGCCGGATTGCCGGCGCTCGAAGTTGATGGCTGCAGCGGTTTGCGGGACATCGACCGGCGCGCCGGTGTGGAGCACGCTGCAAACCGAACAGCATCCGTCATGGGCGCGATGCCCGGTCTGGTCAGGCTGTCCGGTGGCCGCGCCTGCATTGCCGTGACAGATCACGGCAGCGGCAAGTGGATCGGAGGCCGCGATGCTCGCCGCCCAGCAAGCGCCGATGGGTGCAAAAATTTGCACCACCAGGGCGATCAGAACGATCGGTAGGAAATTTTTCAGCCGCTTGCGCATCGCAAACCCATCCTGGTCGGATCTAATCACCCAACGCGCGCGAAGTCGAGATCAGGTTCCCGTTTTATCCGCCGGTTTTGCGGAAATAGCTCGGCAATTCAGATACATCCCGGCATTTGCGGGCGGATCTTCAGCCCCTCCCTGCCGCACGATCCAGTTGCGGGTGCAACCGTCGCACCACAAGGAATAGTGGTGAAATGCCAATCATTTCGCAGATTGCTGGAATTTTGAACAATCGTTGCTGAAAATGGTGACAAGGCAAAAAAGATGGTCTACACGTTTTGGCTCAGGCTGGTCGAAAGACTGAAGTCTGGTGGTCCAAGTCTCGGGAGGAGCCCTGACGCGCACAAGCAGCGTCGCCTCGTCAATCAAGATCAAACCCAAATTTTCGAGGTAAAAGGGTCGACACAATTTTTGAGCAGGGCTCCGTGCCCTGCTCTTTTTTTTCGGCAATCGTTTTTTCTGCGATTGTTCGGAAAATCGCCGAACCGCGCACGCCCTCATGATCGCATCCTCCAATCCGATCGAGCGAAGCTTCGAGATCGCCGCCAAACGCTGCGCGGATCTGACGCCGCTGGTGTATGACCGCCTTCACCGCGAACACCCCGAAACGAAAACAATGTTCCGCACCGAGGGCAGCGAACTCGTCAAGGGTTCGATGCTGGCGCTGACGATCGAAGCGATGCTGGATTTCGCCGGCCCCCGCACCGGCCACTTTCGCATGATCGAGTGCGAGATTTCATCCCACGACGCCTACGGCACGCCGCGCGACCTGTTCATCGCGTTCTTCGGCGTGATCGCCGGAACCTTGCGCCAGATACTGGATGATGAGTGGACGCCGGAGATCGATGCGGCGTGGCGGGAGTTGCTGGCCGAGATCGAAACCGTCGTGGCGCGCACTGAAGCTTAGTCCTACTCCCGCTCGAGGAAGTTGGAGCCGATATCGGCCTTCTTCTTGATCGGATCGTAGTCGCAATAGACGTTGTCGGCGACCAGCGTGTAGCTCGCGATGATCGTGTCCTTGTTGAGCTTGACCGAATTCAGGCCGATCGCCGCGGTCTGCTTGCCCCCGGTCCATTTGAACGGCGTCGAGCTCTGCGCCTTCTCGCAGGCCACAACCGCGTCGGGAAAGACGGCCTGCTCGACGAAGGCTTTCACGGTGCGAAGCTGGGTCAGCGTCTTCCAGTTCATGTAGAACGAACCTGCGAGGCCCGCTGCGAGCAGGAGCAGAACGACAGCCATAATTCTCTGAAAATTCATCCGTGTCTCCCTATCAATGTCATTGCCTGCGACAAACGCGAAGCGTTTGCGCAAGGGAGCAAAGCGACGAAGCAATCCATTCTTTCCCTTTCGCGGCGCGATGGATTGCTTCGCTTCGCTCGCAATGACGGCATCGTCAGTTCTAGAACGGCGTCCCCATCAGCTTGGCCAGCCGCTCGATATTAAAAAATCCCTGATAATACGCCCACATTGCGATGGCGAAAACGACCGCCGAGATGATCGTGGTCCAGATCAGCTTGCGGCCCATCTTGGCCAGGATCGGCGCGCCGGGATCGGTGCCGGGGGCGCCGTCGCCGTCCTCATGCTGGCTGCGCACGCCGAACGGCAGCGTGACGAACAGCACGATCCACCACAACACGAAGTAGATCGCGAACATCGTCGAGATGTTATAGGCCATGCCGGTTCAGGCCTGTTCGATTTCGACGAGCGCGCCGGAAAAATCCTTGGGATGGAAAAACAGCACCGGCTTGCCGTGGGCGCCGATCTTGGGCACGCCATCGCCGAGCACGCGCGCGCCCTCGCTGATCAGCTTGTCGCGCGCCGCGATGATGTCGGGCACATCGTAGCAGATATGATGGATGCCGCCGTCGGCGTTGCGCTCGACGAATTTGGCGATCGGCGAGGCGTCGCCCAGCGGCTGGATGAACTCGATCTTGGTGTTGGGCAAGGTCACGAATACCGTGATGACGCCGTGTTCCGGCAGCGGCACCGCGCCGGAGATTTCGGCGCCGAACGCGCCGCCATAGATTTTGGCCGCCTTCTCGGCGTCCTTGACCGCGATCGCGACATGATTGAGCCGGCCCAGCATCGTCACTCCTCCCTTAGTCTCTTGCGCGTATTTGCGCCGCAAGACCCGCTAGATCGTCAGCACATGCACCAGGCAAATCGGCTTCTTGCCCCATTGCTCGTTCAGCGCTGATCGTACCGCACGGCGCACCGATTCCGCGGTCGCGTCCGCATCGCGCCTTCGCGCCTTCGGCAGGCCTTCCACGGTCGATACCACCACATCGAACACGATGTCGTCGAGCGGCTCGCCGGCCGCATTCTTCTCGGGGACGCCGACGAGATCAACCTCGGGATCGTCGGCGAGCTCGCCTTTGTCGGTCATGGCGATCGCCACAAAGACGCAGCCGGCAAACCCCATCCGCCGCCGTTCGACCACGGCGCGCGACTTGGAATCCTCCAGGATGGTGCCGTCCTTGTAGAGCCGGCCTGAGGGTATTTGGTCGATGATGCCGGGATCGCCGGGACCGAGCTTGACCAGATCACCATTCTTGCAAATCAGGACCTTCGGCACGCCGGCGGTGCGCGCCAGTTTGGCGTGCTCCGACAAATGCAGCGCTTCGCCATGGACGGGGATCAGCAGCTGCGGGCGCACCCACGAAATCATGTCGCGCAGCTCGTCGCGGCGCGGATGGCCGGAGACGTGGACCAGATCGGTGCGGTCGGTGATGACCTCGATGCCCTGCGTGACCAGGCCGTTGATGATGCCGCCGACCGCCTTCTCGTTGCCGGGAATGGTGCGCGAGGAAAAGATCACGCAGTCGCCCTTGTTCAAGGTGACCTGCGGATGGTCGTCATTGGCAATGCGCGCCAGCGCCGCGCGCGGCTCGCCCTGGCTTCCCGTACACAGCGCCAGCACCTTGTCCGGCGGGAAATGGCCGTAGAGATCGGCGCCGCGGAAATTCTGCACGCCGTCGAGATAGCCGGTCTCGCGCGCGACCTGCACCACGCGTTCCATGGCGCGGCCGACCACGACCACCTCGCGACCGGCTGCCTTGGCGGCATCCGCGACCGCCTTCAGGCGCGCGACGTTGGAGGCGAAGGTGGTGACGGCGACGCGGCCCTTGGCGGCCTTCACCAGCTTGGTGATGGTGGCGGCGACCTCGGTTTCCGAGGGCGAACGCCCTTCCCGCACCGCATTGGTGGAATCGCCGACCAGCGCCAGCACGCCGGCATCGCCCAGCTCGCGCAGGCGCCGCTCGTCGGTCGGCAAGCCGATAATGGGCGTCGGATCGATCTTCCAGTCACCGGTGTGCAGCACGGTGCCGACGGAGGTATGGATCGCCAGCGCGTGCGATTCAGGGATCGAATGCGCAACCGGGATGAATTCGACGTTGAACGGGCCGAGATGGATCCGGCCACCCGACGGCACCACCGTGACCGGGATTTTCGGCGCATTGCGCTCCGCCGCCAATTTGGCCTCGAACAGGGCGGCGCTGAACTTGGTCGCGTAGATCTTGCATTGCAGCTTCGGCCAGAGGTCTATGATCGCGCCAAAATGGTCCTCATGGGCGTGCGTCAGCACCAGGCCCATCAGGTTCTTGCGCTCTTTTACCAGAAAGCTGATGTCCGGCATGATCAGGTCGATGCCCGGCAGATGTTCTTCGTCGCCAAAGGAGACGCCGAGATCGACCGCAAGCCAGGACCGCTGGTGGCGGTTGCCAAGCCCGTAGATCGACAGGTTCATGCCGATCTCGCCGACGCCGCCGAGCGGCGCAAAGGTCAGTTCATCTGGTCTCGCCATCAGGCCGCTCCCACGGAAGCCGCCGAGCCAAAATAAACCTCGCCCGCGGCAATCGGGAGGTGTTTGCCTTCGGCGGTCCGCACGATCAGGCAGCCGCTTTCATCTATCGTGTCGAACGTGCCCGCGATAGTCGCAGCTCCGGTCTGGATCGCCACCGGCTCGCCAAGGCCCGCAGCGCGGGCGAGCCACAGCCGGCGGATCTCGCCAAAGCCGCGGCCATTGTCCCAGATGCCGCGGAATTCGACCCAGGCGTCCGATAACACCGCGAACAGCTCCTCGGCGCCGACATGGACCCCGAGCGCTGCCAGCGAAATGGCTGGCGTCGGCGTGCCCGTCGGTGCTGCGACCACATTGGTACCGATCCCGACCACGACAGCCAGCCGGTTGGCGGAGACCGCTTCGGCTTCGAGTGAAATACCAACCAGTTTCTGTTTCTCGACCAGCACGTCGTTCGGCCATTTCAGCAGGAATTTCAACGGGTCAGAACCGGCCCTTCGCAGATTGGCTTCGATGCTCACTTGTTGCAGCGCGCTTGCGATCGAGAGTCCGGCAGCAAAGCCCAACGTCGCCGCGGTCGCGGGCGCGACGTCGATGACCTCGAGAACGCTGCTGGCGAGGTTGCCGCGCGGCGCGATCCAGGCGCGCTGGCGGCGGCCCTTTCCTGCCGTCTGCTCTGTGGTGACGAACCAGATCGAGCCGCCCTCGCCGCCGCGGGCATGCGCCATGGCCTCGGTATTGGTCGAACCGACCTGATCGAAGGCGGCGAGACGGTAGCCCGCCGATATGGCTCGGGATCCGAGCGCGAAAGGCATCTCAGGACTGATCCGGCTTAGCCAAAGCCGGCTGGGTGTCGATGTTTTTTTTGGACATGATCTTCTCCGAAAACCGGGGTCCACTTTTCGGGATCATGTCCTAGAAAAGCGATTTGGCTGCGGCCGTGGCGACGCTGACCAACGGCCCCGGATAGACGAAGAAGAAGATCGTGAAGATGCCCGTAATCGCCAGCACCGCGCGCAATTCCGTGCGCATCGGATCGAGCTGGCCGGCCGGCTCATCGAAATACATCACCTTGATGATGGTGAGATAGTAGAACGCGCCCACGACGCTGGCGAGAACGCCGACCACCGCCAGCGTGAACAGGCCCGCCTTGATCGCGGCGACGAAGACGTACCATTTGGCAAAGAAGCCGGCGAGTGGCGGAATGCCGGCCAGCGAGAACAGCAGCATTGCAAAGAAGAAGGCGAGCAACGGATTGGTGCGCGACAGGCCGGCAAAGTCGCTGATCTGCTCCATTGCCAGGCCGTTGCGCTTCATGGTCAGGATGACCGAGAAGGTGCCGAGCGTCATCGCGACATAGATCGCGATATAGACCAGCACGCCCTGCGCGCCCTCAACGGTGCCGGACGCGAGCCCGACCAGCGCAAAGCCCATGTGGCCGATCGACGAATAGGCCATCAGGCGCTTGATGTTCTTCTGGCCGATGGCGGCGAACGAGCCCAGCACCATCGAGGCGATCGCCACGAACACGATGATTTGCTGCCATTGCGAGACGATGCCCGGGAACGCCGTCAGCGCCACGCGCGTGAACACCGCCAGTGCCGCGACTTTCGGGGCCGAAGCAAAGAACGCGGTCACCGGCGTCGGCGCGCCCTCATAGACGTCGGGCGTCCACATGTGGAACGGCACCGCCGAGACCTTGAAGCAGAGGCCCGCGAGCAGAAATACGAGGCCGAACACGAGGCCGACCTCGCCGGTCTTCGCGGCAGCTGCGATGCCGGCGAAGCTGACGGTGCCCGTAAAACCGTAAATCAGCGAGGCGCCATACAGCAGCATGCCCGAGGACAGCGCGCCCAGCACAAAGTACTTCAGGCCGGCTTCGGTGGATTTGGCGTTGTCGCGGTTGCTGGCGGCGACCACGTAGAGCGCGAGGCTCATCAGTTCGAGACCGAGATAGAGCATGATCAGGTCGCCGGCCGAGATCAGCACCATCATGCCGAGCGTCGAGAGCAGCACCAGGATCGAAAATTCAAAGGTCCGCCGCGACGGATCGGACAGGAATTCCGCCGACAGGATCAGCGTCACACCCGAACCGATCAGCGCCAGGATCTTCAGGAAACGCGCGAAATCATCGACGATGAAGCTGTCGCCGAAGGTCGTGAGCTTGCCGGCCGGCAGCATCAGTTCCAGCGCGCCGGTCACCACCAGCAGGGCTACCGCGAGCCCAGTGATGAGCTTGGTCGTCCCCTCGCCGCCGCGATAGGCGCCGAGCATCAGCAGCACCATGGAGCCTGCGGCCAGCACCAGCTCCGGCAACACCGGTAGCAACTGATAACCTGCACTTTGGAAGCTCATGGAAAAGGCCTTACTGGATCAACGCGGCTGCCTTCACGGCAGTCACGGCGGTGTTGTAATTGTTGACGAGTTGCTGAACCGAGGCCGCCGACATGTCGAGCACCGGCTTCGGATAGACGCCGAACAGGATGGTGAGGAAAACCAGCGGGAACAGCATCAGGCCTTCGCGGAACGTCAGGTCCTTGATGCTGGCGAGCGACGGTTTCGTGAGTGCGCCGAACACCACCTTGCGATAGAGCCAGAGCGCGTAGCCTGCCGACAGGATCACGCCGACCGTGGCGAAGGTCGCGGTCGGGATCGAGACCTTGAAGGTGCCGATCAGCGTCATGAATTCACCGACGAAGCCCGACGTGCCGGGCAACCCGACATTGGCCATCGTGAAGACCATGAACACCAGCGCATAGAGCGGCATCCGGTTCACCAGGCCGCCATAAGCTGATATCTCGCGGGTGTGCATGCGGTCGTAGACGATGCCGACGCAGAGGAACAGCGCGCCCGAGACGATGCCGTGCGAGATCATCTGGAACACGCCGCCGGCCACGCCCTGGGTGGTGCCGGCGAAGATGCCCATGGTGACGAAGCCCATATGCGCCACCGACGAATAGGCGATCAGCTTCTTGATGTCTTCCTGCATCAGCGCCACCAGCGAGGTGTAGATGATCGCGATAGACGAGAGCGAGAAGATGATCCAGGCGAAATCATGCGACGCCAGCGGGAACATCGGCAGCGAGAAGCGCAGGAAGCCGTAGCCGCCCATCTTCAGCAGGATCGCGGCCAGGATCACCGAGCCGGCGGTCGGCGCCTCGACGTGCGCGTCGGGGAGCCAGGTGTGCACCGGCCACATCGGCATCTTCACCGCAAAGGAGGCAAAGAACGCCAGCCACGCCCAGGTCTGCAGGCTGCGCGGCACCGCGGTGTGCATCAGCGTCGGAATGTCGGTGGTGCCGGCATTCCAGTACAGCGCCATGATCGCGAGCAGCATCAGCACCGAGCCGAGCAGCGTATAAAGAAAGAACTTGAACGACGCGTAGACCCGGCGCGGGCCGCCCCAGACGCCGATGATCAGGAACATCGGGATCAGGCCGCCCTCGAAGAACAAATAGAACAGCACGAGGTCGAGCGCCGAGAAGGTGCCGATCATCAGCGTTTCCAAAAGCAGAAACGCCATCATGTATTCGCGCACCCGCACCGTGATCGATTTCCAGCTCGCGATGATGCAGAACGGCATCAGGGCGGTGGTCAGGATCACGAAGGGCAGCGAAATGCCGTCGACACCCATGTGGTAGGTGATGCCGCTCGCCAGCCAGGACGCTTTCTCGATGAACTGGAAATCCGGGTTGGTCGCATCGAAGCGCCAGACCAGGATCAGCGAGATCGCGAAGGTGACCAGCGTGGTCCACAGCGCGATCCAGCGCGAATTGCGCTGAGCCGCCTCATCGTCGCCACGGCTGATGTAGATCACCAGCGCGCCGAACAGCGGCAGGAAGGTGACGACCGAGAGAATGGGCCAGGTTGTCATCACTGGCCCCCCAAGCCGAACATGAACCAGGTGATTAGTCCGGCAACCCCGATCAGCATCGCGAACGCGTAGTGATAGAGATAACCGGTTTGGATCTTCACGACGTTGCGCGTGATATCGAGCACCCGCGCGGAAATGCCGTCGGGGCCGAAGCCGTCGATGACGTAACCATCGCCCTTTTTCCAGAGCGTGTATCCGAGCCACTTGGCCGGGCGAACGAAGATCAGCTCATACAGCTCGTCGAAGTACCATTTGTTGAGCAGGAACTGGTAAAGCATCTGGTGCTGATTGGCGAGTTCGACCGGCATGTAGGGCCGGCGGATGTAGAAGACGTAGGACACGTAGGCGCCAATCACCATCATCACGGTCGGCAGATAGGCGATCGCCGCGGGGATGTGGTGCATCTCGTCGATGATATGCGGGTGATTCTTGATGGACTCGCGGAAGAACTCGCCCACACCGTGGCCCGCGAACAATTCCTTGAACGGGAAGCCGGCCAGGATTGATCCTGCGGCGAGGACGCCGATCGGGACCAGCATCCACAGCGGCGCCTCGTGCGCGGCCTCGTAATGCTCCTGGTCGTGCGGGTGGCCGTGGAAGGTCTTGAAGATCAGGCGCCAGGAATAGAACGAGGTCAGCCCCGCCGCGATCACCGTCATCAGGAAGCCGTAGAACGCGAACGGATTGTGCGCCACGAACGCCGATTCGATGATCGCGTCCTTGGAGAAGTAGCCGGCGGTGAGCGGGAAGCCGGTCAGCGCCAGCGTGCCGATCACCATCACGATATAGGTAAAGGGAATCCGGTCCTTCAGCCCGCCCATGTTGCGGATGTCCTGCTCGTGATGCATCGCGTAGATCACCGAGCCCGAACCCAAAAACAGCAGCGCCTTGAAAAAGGCGTGCGTGAACAGATGGAAGATGCCGACCGAATAGGCCCCCGCCCCCATCGCCACGAACATGTAGCCGAGCTGCGAACAGGTCGAGTAAGCGACGATGCGCTTGATGTCGTTCTGCACGAGGCCGATCGTCGCCGCAAAGAACGCGGTGGTCGCACCGAAGAACATCACCACGGCCTGCGCATTCGGCGCCAGCTCAAACAGCGGCGACAACCGCGCCACCATGAACACCCCTGCGGTGACCATGGTCGCGGCGTGGATCAGCGCCGACACCGGCGTCGGGCCTTCCATCGCGTCCGGCAACCAAGTGTGCAGCAGGAACTGGGCGGATTTGCCCATCGCGCCCATGAACAGCAAGAGGCAGGTCAGCGTCAGCGCGTCGGCATGCCAACCGAACACGTTGATGGTCTTGCCGGCGAGCCCGGGGGCACCCGCAAAGATCGTCTCGAAATCGGTGGTCTTGAGCAGCATGAAGATGGCGAAAATGCCGAGCGCAAAACCGAAATCGCCGACGCGGTTGACCACGAAGGCCTTGATCGCCGCGGCGTTCGCCGTCGGCTTCTTGTACCAGAAGCCGATCAGGAGATAACTCGCGAGACCGACACCTTCCCAGCCGAAGAACATCTGGACCAGATTGTCCGAGGTCACCAGCATCAACATCGCGAAGGTGAACAGCGACAAATAGCCGAAGAAGCGCGGCCGGTTCGGATCCTCGTCCATGTAGCCGATGGAATAGAGGTGAACGAGCGCGGACACGGTGTTGACCACGACCAGCATGACCGCGGTCAGGGTGTCGACGCGCAGCGACCACGCGACTTGAAGATCGCCAGAATTGATCCAGGGGAACAGCGCAATGCGGGCGTCGTGGTGCATGAAGCCGACATCGACCAGCGTAACCCAGGACAGGCCGGCCGAAATCATCAGCAGGCAAGTCGTGATCAGCTCCGCCGCACGTGAGCCTGCGGCCGCCGGTTCGGAGACGTGATGATCGTCATGGCCGTGGTCATCATGACCATGGTCGTCATGCGCGGCAGCCGCGTGCGCGCCGTGCCCATGACCGTCATCATGATGCTCAACTTCGTCGCCACTCGGGTTGCGCGCATGCGCGCCGAATATGGCGATGAGGCCGGCCAGAATGGCGCCCAGCAGCGGCAGAAAGACGATTGCCTGAACCATCAGCAAATCCCTTTGCGCATGATCTTGCCGGAAAACCGGCTTCCACTTTTCCGGATCATGTGCGCCTAGCCCTTCATCAAATTAACGTCTTCAACCGCAATCGAACCGCGGTTGCGGAAATACACCACCAGCACAGCAAGACCGATCGCGGCTTCCGCGGCCGCCACCGTCAGCACCAGCAGCGCGAACACCTGCCCGACGATGTCGCCGAGGAAGGTCGAGAACGCCACCAGGTTGATGTTGACCGACAGCAGGATCAGCTCGATCGACATCAGGATGACGATGATGTTCTTGCGGTTGAGGAAGATGCCGAGGATCCCGAGCGTGAACAGGATCGCGCCGACCGCAAGATAGTGTCCGAGGCCGATCGTCATTTCACCCACTCCGCCGCGTCCGCGTCCTGCAGGCCCTGGCCTGACGCCACCTTGCGCACGCTCATCGCGAGCTCCGGCGTCCGCGCGTTCTGCACATTGATGTCCTGCCGCTTGACGTTGACCTTGTGGCGCAGCGTCAGCACGATGGCGCCGATCATTGCGACCAGCAGCACCATGCCGGCGAGCTGGAAGTAGTGGATGTATTTCGTATAGAGCACGAGGCCGAGCGCCTCGGTGTTGCTGATATTGGCCGGGATCGCCGCCGTGATGTTCTTGGTCACGGACGGATTGATCGCCCAGCCGCCGACCACCAGCAGAAGCTCGAACACGAAGATGCCGCCGATCACGAGCCCGACCGGCAGATACTGCATGAAGCCCTCGCGCAGCTCGACGAAATCGACGTCGAGCATCATGATCACGAACAGGAACAGCACCGCGACCGCGCCGACATAGACCACGATCAGCATCATCCCGAGGAATTCGGCGCCCATCAGGATGAACAGGCCCGAGGCGTTGACGAAGGCCAGGATCAGATACAGCACAGAGTGCACGGGATTGCGCGAGACAATCACCATCACCGCCGACGCCACGCAGACGCTGGCAAAGACATAAAAGAACAACGCGGGAAGGATCATGTCCTCACCTCACCGGTACGGCGCGTCGAGTTCGATCGATTTTGCAATCTCACGCTCCCAACGGTCGCCATTGGCGAGCAATTTCGCCTTGTCATAGTAGAGTTCCTCGCGGGTCTCGGTCGCGAATTCGAAATTCGGTCCCTCGACGATGGCATCGACCGGGCATGCTTCCTGGCACAGGCCGCAATAGATGCATTTCACCATGTCGATGTCGTAGCGCACGGTGCGGCGGGTGCCGTCGTTGCGGCGGGGGCCGGCCTCGATCGTGATCGCCTGCGCCGGGCAGATCGCCTCGCACAGCTTGCAGGCGATGCAGCGCTCTTCACCGTTCGGGTAGCGGCGCAGCGCATGCTCGCCGCGGAAGCGTGGCGAGATCGGCCCCTTCTCGAACGGATAATTCAGCGTCGGCTTCGGCTTGAAGAAATAGCGCATGGCGAGAAAGAACGCCGATACGAATTCGGTCAGGAGAAGCGAGCGGGCGGTTGCGTTGATATTGATACTCATAGCGACCTCATTTCGGCGCGAGCCCCCCAAATTGCAGGACCCCGGCGACGATCACCACCATCGCCAGCGACAGCGGCAGGAACACTTTCCAGCCGAGCCGCATCAGTTGATCGTAGCGGTAGCGCGGCACGATCGCCTTCGCCATCGCGAACATGAAGAACATGAAGAACACCTTCAGCACGAACCAGATGATCCCGGGCACCCAGGTGAACGGTGCAAAGGGAACCGGCGGCAGCCAGCCGCCCAGGAACAGGATCGTCGCCAACGCGCACATCGTGGTGATCGCGACATATTCGCCGAGCATGAACAGCAGATACGGCGTCGAGCCGTATTCGGTCATGAAGCCGGCGACCAGTTCGGATTCGGCTTCCACCAGATCGAACGGCGGCCGGTTGGTTTCCGCCAGCGCCGAGACGTAGAAGATCACGAACATCGGAAACAGCGGCAGCCAGTACCAGCCAAGCAGACCAAGTTTGGTGTTTTGGGCCTGCACCACGTCGGTCAGGTTCAGCGAGCCCACGCAGAGCAGCACCGTGATGATCACGAACCCGATCGAGACCTCGTAAGACACCATCTGCGCCGCGGAGCGAAGCGCTGCCAGGAACGGATATTTCGAGTTCGACGACCAGCCGGCCATGATGATGCCGTAGATCGACAGCGACGAGATCGCAAAAATGTAGAGCACGCCGACATTGATATTGGCGATCACCCAGCCGAAATCCATCGGGATCACGGCCCAGGCCGCCAGCGCGAGCACGCAACTGACCAGCGGCGCCAGCAGGAACACGCCCTTGTTGGACCCGGAGGGAATAACCGGTTCCTTCAGCACGAATTTCAAAAGGTCGGCGAAGGATTGGAACAGGCCCCAGGGGCCGACGACGTTGGGACCGCGGCGGATCTGCACCGCCGCCCAGATCTTGCGGTCGGCGAGCAGGATGTAGGCAATTGCGACCAGCAGCAGGACGAGCAGCAGCAGGCTCTGCGCGACCATGATGATCAGCGGCCAGAGGAAGCCGGTCCAGAACGCGCTTGCGAAGAATTCAGCCATCAGTTCACGCTCATTCTGCTGCTTGCGCGGTTGGGACGTGGCCGAGCGCGAAATTCACCGCGGCATCGGCATGGATTAAGGTAGTGTCAAACATCGGAAGCGGCGCATTCTCCTCATTGAGCAGCATACCGACTTCGGTGCAGCCAAGCACGAGGCAGTCCGCGCCCTTTGCCTTGAGCCGCTGCGCGACGTCGACAAAAACAGCGCGCGAGGCTTCGGTAACGCGTCCGACGCAAAGCTCATCATAGATGATCTGATGTACCAGCACACGATCGGACTCGTCCGGCGTGATCGCATCGAGGCCGAATTTCTCTCGCAATCGGCCGGTGTAGAAATCTTGCTCCATCGTGAAGCGGGTCGCCAAAATGGCGGGTTTGCGTTTGCCGGATGCGCGAATCTTCTCCGCCGTCGCGTCAGCGATGTGCAGGAAGGGGACGCCGATCGCAGCCTCGATGGTGTCAGCAACCTTGTGCATGGTGTTGGTGGCGAGCACGATCATCTCTGCCCCCGCCCCTTCCAGGCGCCGGGCGATGACGGCAAGACGCGCGCCCGCTTCCTCCCAGCGGCCTTCTGCCTGCATCTGTGCAATGGGGGCGAAATCGACCGACCACATCAGGATTTCGGCCGAGTGCAAGCCACCGAGCGCCTCGCGGATGCGCGCGTTCAGCCGCGCATAATAATGCGCGGTTGATTCGCAGCTCATGCCGCCGATGAGGCCGATGACTTTCATCGCATCACTCCGCTGCCGTCAGCATTTGCCCGGACGCCAGCCGGGAACATTCCGCCATCACCGCCGACGCGCGCGCGATCGGGTTGGTGAGGTAGAAATCCTCGACGGACGTCTTGAACGGGGTCTTGTCGACGCTGCCGCCCTTGCCGGCCAGCGCCTTGACGTCGGCCGCTTTGCCCGGCTCGATCTGGTCGATGCGCATCAAATGCGGCACGACCTTGAAGAGCGCCTGGCGCAATGCCCCTAGCGAGTCATAAGGCAGCTTCTTGCCCAACGCATCCGACAGCGCACGGACGATCGCCCAGTCCTCGCGCGCCTCTCCCGGCGGGAACGCGGCGCGGTTGGCGATCTGCACCCTGCCCTCGGTGTTGACGTAGAGGCCGGATTTCTCGGTATAGGCGGCGCCCGGCAGGATGACGTCGGCGCGATGCGCGCCGCGGTCGCCATGGGTACCGATATAAACGACGAAGGTCCCATCCGGCACCTTGACGTCGTCGGCCCCGAGCAAGAACAGCACATCGAGCGTGCCGAAGGTCGTCATTTGCGCCACGCTGAGGCTGCCCTTGCCGGCCGCAAAGCCGATATCGAGCGCGCCCGCGCGCGAAGCGGTATCCTGCAACACGCCAAAGCCGTTCCAGCCGTCCTTCAGCGCGCCAATATCCACCGCGAGTTTGGCGGCGAGCGCCAGCACCGCCGCGCCATCGTGGCGCGCCAGCGAACCGGCGCCGACCAGCACGATCGGGTTCTTGGCGCCCTTGAGCACCTCGGCGAACGAATGCTTGCCGGCCGCGAGATCGCCGAGCGAATCCGTGCCGGCGCCGAGATAGTCGTAATCATAGGTCAGATCGGCCTTGGCGCCGACCACACCAATTTTGAGCTTGCCCGAGCGCCAGCGCTTGCGGATGCGCGCGTTGAGGACCGCGGCTTCCTTGCGCGGGTTGGAACCCACGATCAACAGCGCGTCGGCCTGCTCGATCCCGGCAATCGTGGGATTGAATATGTAGGACGCGCGACCGGCCTTGGTATCGAAGGCGTCGCCGCCCTGCACGGCGAGGTTGGCCGAGCCGCATTTCGCGAGCAGTTCCTTCAGCGCGAACATCTCTTCGACCGCGGCGAGATCGCCGGCGATCGCGCCGATCCGTTTGCCGTCGAGGCGGCCGGCCTTGGCGGCGATAGCCGCAAACGCCTCAGACCATGACGCCGCGCGAAGCTGGCCGTTCTGACGGATATAGGGCCGGTCGAGCCGCTGCGTCCGCAGGCCGTCGACGACGTGGCGGGTTTTGTCGGAAATCCATTCCTCGTTCACGGCCTCGTTGATGCGCGGCAGGATCCGCATCACCTCGCGGCCACGGGTATCGACCCGGATCGCGGAGCCGACGCCGTCCATCACGTCGACCGACTGGGTCTTGCCGAGCTCCCAGGGCCGTGCCGCAAAGGCGTAAGGCTTCGAGGTCAGCGCGCCGACCGGGCAGATGTCGACGAGATTGCCCTGCAATTCGGACGTCAGCGCCGATTCCAGATAGGTCGTGATCTCCATATCCTCGCCGCGGCCGGTCGCGCCCATTTCCGGCGCGCCGCAGACTTCGGCGGAGAAGCGGACGCAGCGCGTGCACTGGATGCAGCGGTTCATCGAGGTCTTGACCAGCGCGCCGAGGTATTTGTCCTCGACCGCGCGCTTGTTCTCGGCAAAGCGCGACGTGTCGACGCCGTAGCCCATTGCCTGGTCCTGCAGGTCGCACTCGCCGCCCTGGTCGCAGATCGGGCAATCCAAGGGGTGGTTGATCAGCAGGAATTCCATCACGCCTTCGCGCGCCTTCTTGACCATCGGCGAACGCGTCGAGATTTCCGGCGGCTCGCCCTTGGGTCCCGGACGGCAATCGCGGACGCCCCAGGCGCAGCTTGCGACCGGCTTCGGGCCGCCCTTCACCTCGACCAGGCACATCCGGCAATTGCCGGCGATCGACAGCCGCTCGTGGTAGCAGAAGCGCGGAATTTCGGCGCCCGCGGCCTCGCACGCCTGCAGCAGCGTGTATTCCGGGGGGACATCGATCTCTTTGCCATCGACGATGAGTTTGGTCATTGCGCTCTCAAGTCTTTCCGAGCTTGCAGTCGGGTGGTGTAACGCTTGATGTCTTCAACGACGCCTTGATCCATTGCTGGGTCTCGGCGCCATAGGTGGCGAGATAGGCCGGCTGCGCCGCGTTCTTCTCGCACAGGAACGGCAGATGCGGTTTCAGGTCGTAATCGCAGGAAGCCAGCCACTCACGCTTTCCCGCGAACGCGCCGAGCGCTTCCTCGCAGGCGTAGAGGAAGTACGTGACGAAACTCTCGTACTGGACCTGCTCGTCGCGGCCGCTGGCCTTGATCTTCTCGTAGTCCGGCTGCGCGAATTTCGGATTCTTGAACGCTAGGTCAGTGTAACCCAGAAACGCCTGCCGCGCGCTGGCGGCGCGGTTGTTGGCCCGGATTTCGTTGATCTGGAACAGGATCGCAACAAAGCCAAGCAGCGCCACGGTCGCCTGCGCCATTTGCGCCAGCGTTCCGTATTTCTGCCAGAAGGTGCTCGGTTGCGACATCGACATCACTCCGCCGCGACCATATTCACGGGATCGCGCACACCGATATCGTCGATATCGGCCTTGTGCGAATATTCGTCGATGCGGGCTTCGATCTCGTGACGGAAATGCGCGATCAGACCCTGGATCGGCCACGCCGCGGCATCGCCGAGCGCGCAGATGGTGTGGCCTTCGACCTGCTTTGTCACCTCAAGCAGCATGTCGATCTCGCGCTTGTGAGCGCGGCCATCGGCCATGCGCGTCAGCACCCGCCACATCCAGCCCGTGCCTTCGCGGCACGGCGTGCACTGGCCGCAGCTCTCGTGCTTGTAGAAATAGGAGATGCGCGCGATCGCCCGGATCAGGTCGGTCGACTTGTCCATCACGATGACAGCGGCGGTGCCGAGGCCGGAGCGCAGCTTGCCGAGGCTGTCGAAATCCATCGGCGTATCGATGATCTGCTCGGCCGGCACCATGCGCACCGACGAACCGCCGGGGATGACGGCCTTGAGATTGTCCCAGCCGCCGCGAATGCCGCCGCAATGACGATCGATCAGTTCGCGGAAGGTGACTCCCATCGCCTCTTCGACGTTGCAGGGCCGTTCAACATGGCCGGAAATACAAAACAGTTTGGTTCCCACATTGTTGGGCCGGCCGATCGCGGCGAACCATGCCGCGCCACGGCGCAAGATGTCGGGTGCGACCGCAATCGACTCGACGTTGTTGACGGTGGTCGGGCAGCCATAGAGGCCGACATTGGCCGGGAATGGCGGCTTCAGCCGCGGTTGGCCCTTCTTGCCTTCGAGGCTTTCCAGCAGTGCGGTCTCTTCACCGCAGATATAGGCACCGGCGCCGTGCGCGACATAGATGTCGAACGGCCAGCCATTGATGTTGTCCTTGCCGACCAGCTTGGCGTCATAGGCCTGATCGATCGCGGCCTGCAGATGCTCGCGCTCCCGGATGAATTCGCCGCGCACATAGATGTAACAGGCATGCGCGTTCATCGCGAAGCTTGCGAGCAGGCAGCCTTCGACCAAGAGATGCGGGTCGTGCCGCATGATCTCGCGGTCCTTGCAGGTGCCGGGCTCGGACTCGTCGGCATTGACAACGAGATAGCTCGGGCGGCCGTCGGTGGATTCCTTGGGCATGAACGACCATTTCAGCCCGGTCGGAAAGCCCGCCCCGCCACGGCCGCGCAGGCCGGAGGCCTTCATCTCGTTGATGATCCAGTCGCGGCCCTTGTCGATGATCCCTTTGGTGCCATCCCAGGCGCCGCGCCGGCGTGCACCCTCGAGACCCCAATCGTGCTGGCCGTAGAGATTCCTGAAGATGCGATCCTTGTCGTCGAGCATGACCAAAACTTCCCGGGATCAACGTTTGGATTGGGAGTAAGCGAGCCCCGCGGCGCATCCGCCGAAGGTCAGCGCCCACAACAAAGCGGAATCAAGCGAGGCGTTCAGCCCGTAGCGCTGCAGCAGAAAAATGAACGTGGCCGCGGCTCCGGCGTGAAGGGCCATTAACTGCCAGGTCTTCAACTGCCCATTCTTCATCGCAGCGGCCCTCCCCGGCCCGCCCGCTCGCAAGGTGCGATCGCGCGTCATGTGGTTTCCTTCAGCGTGGTCGGTCCGCCCACCGGCGCCGAGAACTGACGGTCGATCTGCGGGCCCGGCTTCGGCGGATTGCCGGAGGCAAAGCCGTCCAGCACCTTGCCGAAGTTTTCCTTGTTCAGGTCTTCATAGGTGTCCTTCCAGATCAGCACCATCGGCGCGTTCACGCAGGCGCCGAGGCACTCGACCTCTTCCCAGCTGAAATTGCCGTCCTTCGACAGATGGAAGGGATCGTGATGGATGCGGCTCTGGCACACCTTGATGATGTCCTCGGCCCCGCGCAGGCGGCACGGCGTGGTGCCGCAGACCTGCACATGGGCCTTTTTGCCGACCGGCTGCAACTGGAACATCGTGTAGAAGGTCGCCACTTCCAGCACGCGGATGTAGGCCATATCGAGCAAATCGGCGATCGCGCGGATCGCGGCTTCCGAAACCCAGCCCTCATGCTGCTCCTGCACACGCCACATGATCGCGATCACCGCCGACGCCTGGCGTCCGGGCGGATATTTTTCGATCTGCTTTTTCGCCCAGGCGAGGTTCTCGTCGGAGAACGCAAAGCTCGCGGGCTGCAATTCCTTTGGTGCGAGGCGGCGGACGGACATCGTTCAGTCTCTCATTGCGCGCGGCGCGCGGCGTTCGCATTGAGCGCGTTGATCCGGTCGAGCCAGAATGCGCTTGCGGTGCCGAACACGTTGTAGCCGACGTGGGTTGAAACCTTGATGCGATCGAGGATGGAAAGGTCGGTCACGGTTTCAAGGCGATTGCTGCGTGGATCGTAGACGATCAGCTTCAGCGGGGTCTGGTCCAGGATGTAGCGCGACACGGTGTGCAAGGGGTCGTTGCCGTGCTCCTCGCACAGGATCACGCTGTCGCCCTGCAGCAGCCGTGTGCCGCCCTTCATGGCCTCGATCTCGACGCCTTCGACGTCGAGCTTGATCAGGAATTTGCCGCCGGCCACAACCTTGCCGTCGTCGATCAGATTGTCGAGCGCGATAACAGGCACTTCCTCGCCGTCGCTCTGGTCGCCGGCGATGCTGAAGGCTTCATGCTTGGTGCCGCTCAATCGCGCGGTGCCGCGCGCAACACCGATGGCGCACTTCATCGCTTCGAAGCGGTTGCCGTTGATTTTGGCATTGTTGGCAAGCTTCGGGAAATTCTGACCCGATGGCTCGATCGCGATCGCCTTGTGCGAACCGAACGGCTTGCTCGACACCAGCACCGACCAGTAGCCGTAATTGGCGCCGCAATCGAGCAGCGTGTAGTCGACGTCGACCGATTCCCGGAACAGCAACTCGAGTTCGTTTTCATAGGCGAACGAACGGTTGAGCAGCTTGCTCCAGTAGCCGTCGCCATAGGGAAATGCGAACGTCGCGTCCGAATTCAGCCTGATGTCGATATCGCGCTCGGGCAGCGTCTTGCGCAGCAGATTGGCGCACATGTTGTAGCCGCGATGCGAGAAGTTCGACGATATTTTCGATCCCAACGTCAGCGCCACCGCAGCCAGCCGCTCCCACGGGTTCGCGCCTTCAAGCGCGCCCGAAGCCCGGTCAAACTGGATGGGCGGCTGCGCCATCACCGATCGACCTCTCCAAACACGATGTCGAGCGAACCGAGGATGGCCGAGACGTCGGCCAACAGATGGCCCTTGCAGATGTGGTCCATCGCCTGCAGATGGGCAAAGCCCGGCGCGCGGATCTTGCACTTGTAGGGCTTGTTGCTGCCGTCGGCGACCAGATAGACGCCGAACTCGCCCTTCGGCGCCTCGACCGCGGCGTAGACTTCGCCAGCCGGAACGCGGACGCCTTCGGTGTAGAGCTTGAAGTGATGGATCAACGCTTCCATCGAGCGCTTCATCTCGCCACGGCGCGGCGGCGCGATCTTGTTGTCATCGACGACGACGGGCCCCTGCCCCTCCGGCGCCCGCAGTTTGGCAATGCACTGCTTCATGATCCGCACCGACTGGCGCATCTCTTCCATGCGGATGCAGTAGCGGTCGTAGCAGTCGCCGTTCTTGCCGATCGGAATGTCGAAATCCATCTCGGCATAGCACTCGTAAGGCTGCGACTTGCGCAGATCCCAGGCCGCACCGGAGCCGCGCACCATCACGCCCGAAAAGCCCCATTCCCAGGCTTCTTTCAGCGACACCACGCCGATATCGACGTTGCGCTGCTTGAAGATGCGGTTGCCCGTGAGCAGCGTTTCGAGGTCGGCGACGACCTGCAGGAACGGATCGCACCAGGCGTCGATATCGTCGACCAGCTTCGGCGGCAGGTCCTGATGCACGCCGCCGAGGCGGAAATACGCCGCGTGCATGCGCGAGCCGGAGGCGCGCTCATAGAACACCATCAGCTTTTCGCGTTCTTCGAATCCCCACAGCGGCGGGGTCAGCGCGCCGACGTCCATCGCTTGCGTGGTGACGTTGAGCAGATGCGACAGGATACGGCCGATCTCGCTATAGAGCACGCGGATCAGTTGCCCGCGGCGCGGCACCGTGATGCCGAGCAGCTTTTCCGCCGCCAGACAAAATGCGTGTTCCTGATTCATCGGCGCGACGTAATCGAGCCGGTCGAAATACGGGATCGCCTGCAGATAGGTCTTCTGCTCGATCAGCTTTTCGGTGCCGCGGTGAAGCAATCCGATATGCGGATCGACGCGAGCGACCACTTCGCCATCCAACTCAAGCACCAGACGCAACACGCCATGCGCCGCCGGATGCTGCGGTCCGAAATTGATGGTGAAGTTACGAAGATTCTGTTCGTTCATGGTCAGGCCTTCGGCTCCGCCTTCTCATCGCCCGGAAGCGGATAATCCGCCCCTTCCCATGGCGAGAGGAAATCGAACTTGCGGAATTCCTGGTTGAGACGGACGGGCTCGTACAGCACCCGCTTCTCCTGGTCGTCGTAGCGCACCTCGACGAAGCCGGTGAGCGGGAAATCCTTGCGCAGGGGATGGCCCTCGAAGCCGTAATCGGTCAGCAGCCGGCGCATGTCGGGATGGCCGGTGAAGATCACGCCATAGAGGTCGTAGCATTCGCGCTCGAACCAGTCGGCGCCGGGAAACTCCTCGATGATCGAGGGCACCTGCGTGGTCTCGTCGGCCTCGGCGCGCACGCGGATGCGCGTGTTCAGCGTCGGGGACAGGAAGTGGTAGATCACATCGAAGCGCTTTTCGCGGCCGGGATAATCCACCGCCGTGACGTCGATGATGCTGATGAAACGGCAGGACGGATCGTCGCGCAGGAATTTGACGACCTCGACGATTTTGCTCGCATCGACCGTGACCGTGAGCTCGTTATACGCGACCGCATGGGCGCTGGCCGCACCCGGAAGCGCGCTAACAATCGTCTGCCCCAAGGCGTCGAGCTTGCCGTCGTCCATGACCTGAAACCTTAGCGTTCGATGGTGCCGATGCGCCGGATCTTCTTCTGCAGCAGCAGCACGCCGTAGAGCAGCGCTTCCGCCGTCGGCGGGCAGCCGGGCACATAGATGTCGATCGGCACGATCCGGTCGCAGCCGCGCACGACCGAGTAGGAATAGTGATAATAGCCGCCGCCATTGGCACATGACCCCATCGAGATCACATAGCGCGGCTCCGGCATCTGGTCGTAGACCTTGCGCAGCGCCGGGGCCATCTTGTTGGTCAGCGTGCCCGCCACGATCATGACGTCGGACTGCCGCGGCGAGGCGCGCGGCGCAAAACCGAAGCGCTCGACGTCGTAACGCGGCATCGACACCTGCATCATCTCGACCGCGCAGCAGGCAAGACCGAACGTCATCCACATCAGCGAGCCCGTGCGCGCCCAGGTAATGAGATCGTCGGTCGCGGCGACGAAGAAGCCCTTGTCCGAAAGCTCGTGGTTGACCTCGAGGAAGTACGGGTCATTGGCGCCGACCGGCCTGCCGGTGGAGGGATCGATAATGCCGGTCGCGGCCGGTGCGATCACCGGCGAAGACCCGTGCGATACGGCGGTGGGGCTCAATCCCATTCGAGCGCGCCTTTCTTCCATTCGTAGGCAAAGCCAACCGTGAGGACGGCGAGGAACACCATCATCGACCAGAAGCCGGTGGCGCCGAGCTTGCCGAAGGCCACCGCCCACGGGAACAGGAACGCCACTTCGAGATCGAAGATGATGAAAAGGATCGCCACCAGATAGAAGCGGACGTCGAACTTCATCCGGGCATCATCGAAAGCGTTGAATCCGCATTCATAGGCGGAGAGCTTTTCCGGATCCGGCTGCTGGAAGGCGACGAGGAACGGGGCAATCAGCAGCGCCAGACCGATCAGGCTTGCCACCCCGATAAACACCACAAGTGGAAGGTAATTCTGCAGGATGCCGTTCATCGGCGGGACCTTTTCCTGCGGTTTCGGACAGCCGCAGATTCGCTGATTGGAATTATTCTTGAGGCTTAGCGCAGCGCAACAGAGGGCGCAAGACAAGCTATCTTGACGGTTTATCCGACGCTATCGCGTCGGGGGACAACTCAAGAAAGCAGGTCGCGCCCGCTGCCACCAACCTGTATTTGGCCGGCTGTTTCGAGCCTGCCCTCACGCGATCCGTCCGATCGAATCCGGCTCGCACGGCGAGCATTTGAGTTGCAGTACCATTGCCCGTCGCAGCGGCCGGGCTCACCGGTCGGCTGTTCGAGGCGCCCGATTTCAACATCATGGTCGCCGCGCTGGCGCTGACGTCGTTCCTGGTCGGCTTCCATCTCGGGCCGATCTTTGCGATCGCACAGACCGTCGCCAAGCCGAGCATGCGGGCGCTGGCCTCGGCCATCATCCTGTTGACCGCGACCTGTTTCGGCCAGGGCCTCGGCCCGCTGGCGGTCGGCATGCTCAACGACGCGCTGAAGAACGATTATGGCGCCAACGCCGTGCCCTATTCGCTGCTGGCGGCGGCGGTCACGACCACGCTCGGCGCGCTGCTGTTCATCTGGGCCGCACGCTCGATTCGGGACGATCTCAAGCGGGCCAGCTGACCAATCGGCCGGCCCTCCATCCTTACCTATTGTTTTCTTTATCATTTTTATCCCGGACCGGCTTCAGCTCCGGGCAGCATCTCCGGCTGTGTGCGCTGCATCACAGAAAACCGCTCGAAACCGGTCCAAAACGGCCCCGACGAAACCATTTCGCGGAATCCACGAAACCATCCCGAAACAGACGGGGCGTACATCTCCCAGCATCAGATGGCGCATAGACGCCTCGGAGGCATCACATGAACCACTCAATTCACTCTGCGGACCGTTCGACCCACCTGAAGATCGTGGTTGTTGCGCTCGTGGCTGGTATCGCGGTGGCGGCTTTCGGTATCTCGGCACGCACCAATTCGGAATTCACCCAGACGGCCCAGAGCCACGTCATGAAGGCGGGCAAGCCGGTGGTTATCACCAGCTCGCAGACCTCGACGGTCCGTTAAGGGATCCCATTCTCAGCATCGGCAAAACGGCCGCCCTCGGGCGGCTTTTTTTGTTGGCTGCGTCGCCCCCTGACACGCCCAGATCAGAACACCCTGTTTCATTCCGGCGCACGGCCCAGAGGCGCGATCGGCGCCCGCCATATTGGCCTAGCGCCGAGCGCGCCCGGATCGGCCACGGGCATTTGAAAAACCCAAGAGAATTCCGCCCCGCGCCGGCCGTTAACCGCGTTGCGCGCGTTTGATGCGCCCGGCCGGACGATTGGCCGGTACGGCACGATCACTGCCCTTCCAACTCATCTTTCGCTGCATCCGACCCGATGCGGCACAGGCTTCAGTTTGGAGGATCCATGTCCGTCACCAACCACGCGCTACCAACCGCCGGTCTGACCGATTATTTGGCCATCGCCCGGCCCGACCACTGGATCAAGCACGTCCTGATCGTTCCCGGCGTCGCCTTTGCGATGATCATGTCGGCGGCAGGCCCGGTCGACTACACGACGCTCGCCGAGCGGCTGATCGTCTGCCTGTTCGTGGCGATGGCATTGTCGTCGGCCAATTACACCATCAACGAATGGCTCGACGCTCCCTTCGACGCCATGCACCCGACCAAGCGTTCGCGCCCGGCGGTGCAGACCAACATGTCGCCCACGATCGTGTTCGCCCAATATATCCTGCTGACGGCGGTCGGGATGCTCGCGGCCAATACGCTCGGCTACAGCTTTGCGGCGGTCGCCACCGTGTTTGCGATATTCGGCGTGATCTACAATGTGCGGCCGATCCGCGCCAAGGATCGCGCCTTCCTCGATGTCATCGTCGAATCCGTCAATAACCCGCTGCGCTTCCTGTTCGGCTGGTTCGCGGTGATGCCGCAAGTCGCGCCGCCCGCCTCGATCCTGCTCGCCTACTGGTTCGGCGGCGCATTCCTGATGACGGCCAAGCGCGTGTCGGAACATCGCGCCATCGTCGAGGCCGGCGGCACCGCGAGCCTTGCGGCCTATCGCCCGTCATTTGCGGTCTACACGCATTCGAGCCTGGTTACGAGCTGCCTTGTCTATGCGCAGGGCTTTGCGTTCATGATGGCGATCTTCCTGCTGAAATACCGGATCGAATACCTCGTCGTCATTCCGCTATTCATCGCGCTGTTCGCCGCCTACATGCGGCTGGCGCTGACGCCGGACTCGGCTGCGGCCCGTCCGGAAGAGCTGATGCGGCAACCGGCGATGATGATCGGGGCCGCCGTGACGATGGCGCTGTTCGGCATCCTGACCTTCGTCGACCTGCCCTGGCTGAACGGCCTGACCAGCTCCGACCTGATCCACCTCACCCGGGTTCACTGACATGTCGATCGCAGCACCATTTGAAGCCCCAGGAAAGAGAAGCATCGTCGGGATCGTCACCACGGCCCTTCTGTTCGTGGCGCTGGCGGTGCTGCTCGACGGCCCGATCTGGCTGGTAAAACTGGTACCGACCCAGGACGGCCCGGTGCATCTGGCACAGGCCGACCTGATCGCGCGGTTCGGCTGGGGCGGCGTGCTGCAGGAGCCGGCTGCTTCGTTCTACCAATGGAATCCGCGCATTGAGCCCAACTCGGCGATCTATCTCTTGCTTGCGGGGCTGATCCGGCTGACCGGCGATGCGCTGGTCGCCAACGGCCTGTTCCTCAGCCTGTATGGGCTAATCTGGATCGGTGCTGCCTACACGGTTTCCCGTTCGGAGACCGAGCGGCCGGTCCTGCCGATGTTGCTGGTGCTGCCGATCGCTTTCGGCGTCTTCATCCATTGGGGATTTTATAATTTTGCGCTCGGCGTGTCGCTGTTTCTGCTGTTCGCGGCCTTCTGGCGCAGCGTGCGCGAACGCGGTGACGCCATCGCGTTCGTCACGACCGCATTATTCCTCGCTGCGCTCTACCTGACGCACATCACCGCCGTCGTTGCGGCGTGCCTGTTGCTGGCGGCCGATGGCATCGCGTGCTCGATCCGCGAGTTGGACCGGTCCGGGCTTCGTGCGGCCGGCCGGCGCTTGATGATCGACGGCGCCTGGGCCGCGGCAGCGGCACTGCCGGTGCTGCTGCTGATCGCCAGCTTCCTGATGGCGTACCAGAATATTCCCGGTGAAGCGCCGGGCAACGATGGCGGGACCACGCAGATCTTTCGCCGGATTTTCGCAGGCACCTATCTCTTCACCTTCACGCGATGGGAATTGGTCGCGCTGGCACCCCTGCTCGGCGCGTTGGTGATCGCCGCTGTCGCGGCGCTGCGACGGATCAAATCCGGCGATTTGACGTGGCCGGTTTTCTTCGTGCTCGTCCTGCTGCTGTCGCTGCTCAATCTCAAAACCGGAGCGGCCTTGCTGTCGGAACGTCTCGCGCCGTTTAGCGGCATCGCCATCGTGATGACGATCGCCAGCCGGCAACCGGGGGCCGCGCTGGTGCGTACGCTTTGCGTGGCAGCGCTTGCGGGCCTGATCGGGCAGACCGCGGTTCGTTCGCTGGCTTACAAGAGCTGGGCACCGACGCTCGAAAGCGAGCTCGCCGCCGGGCGCGCCAATCCCGGAAAGACCTTTGCCAATCTCGACCTGATTACGCAGCGTGACAGCAAGCTGTTCGCTTGGCGCATTCGCCCCACGCTGCATGCCGCGCAAACCGCAGCATTGGCTGCCCGCGGCGCCGGATTGTCGTCGCCGCTGCCGTCGACGCGGTATTTCGGTTACTTCCCGCTGCAATATGTCGAGGCGCGGGATTTCATGCGCTCGACCGAAGATTGGGTCGATGATCCCGACGCCGCTTCCCTGGCCAAATTCCGCAACGCCAACGCGGGCGCGCCACAAATCCTGGTCGTGTCATCCTCCAGCGGCGACGGATCGGCGTTGGCCGGCAAGCTTGGCTATGGCGATTGCACCGCAAGTCGCGGGGCTCTGCGCGAAATCAGCGTGTGTCAGGTCTCGACAAAGATAAGTGCCGCGCATGACTGAAGCCGCCCTCAATCTCTCGCAAACCTCGCACCAGCGCACCGACGCGGTGTTCGCGCTTCCGGTCTCGATGCCATTGGTGCTCGATCTCGACGGCACCCTGATCGCGGGCGACCTGCTCTACAAAAGCTTCTTCTCGATCCTGCGGCGCAATCCGCTGATCGTGTTTTCCTGCGCGGCGTGGCTGCTGAAGGGACGTGCCGCGCTGAAGCGACAACTGGCGTTGCGCAACCGGATCGACTGGGGCCGGCTTGAGCTGCATCAGGATGTATTGGCGCTGGCCAAACGCGAAAAGGCCGCCGGCCGAACCATCGTGCTGGCGACCGCGGCCGACGCCGTGCTCGCCGGCCAATTGGCGTCGCGTCTCGGTTTCATCGATCAGCTCTACGCGTCGGATGGTGAGTTAAACCTCAAGGGCAAGACGAAAGCCGAAATGCTGCGCCGGATGTTCCCCTCCGGCTTCATCTATGCCGGCGACAGCAAGGCTGACCTTGCGGTGTGGCCCCATGCCAGCGGCATTGTCCTCGTCAACGCAGCCAAATCGGTCCGCGAGGCCGCCTATGCGCTTGGACGGCCGACGCTGGAACTATCGGGCCGCGTTTGAGCGCAGCCGGGTTCCGGTGGATCGATGATCGGGGAAACTTCGCTAAGCCATTGAAAAATGGCGCGAGAGACGGGACTCGAACCCGCGGCCTCCGCCGTGACAGGGCGGCGCTCTAACCAACTGAGCTACTCCCGCGGATGCGTAATCACGTCTTGATCCGCGCAGAAGCGACGACTTAAAGG